>Ga0228620_1000212_pt1 | contig 35965 bp, 36 predicted proteins | sample 23DmetaG_FD_186030 | JGI IMG/M metagenome (GOLD analysis project Ga0228620, IMG submission 186030) | Seawater microbial communities from Monterey Bay, California, United States - 23D | ecosystem: Environmental > Aquatic > Marine > Coastal | place: USA: California | collected 2016-10-06 | reverse complement strand
AGAAGCAGCTGAGAAAGAGAGATTGCGATTAGAGACAGAAGCAGCTGAGAAAGAGAGATTGCGATTAGAGACAGAAGCAGCTGAGAAAGAGAGATTGCGATTAGAGACAGAAGCAGCCGAGAAAGAGAGATTGCGATTAGAGACAGAAGCAGCTGAGAAAGAGAGATTGCGATTAGAGACAGAAGCAGCTGAGAGATTGCGATTAGAGACAGAAGCAGCTGAGAAAGATTCAGATTCAGAAGCGGAGGCTGAAACTTGGACAGATACCGATACAGAAGATGACGATAGTTGGCTTGATTTTTTTAATAAATTGGATGCAGGGTGGATAGTTAAGAGTCTTAATGCCTTCAAGAATCCATCTGGTGGAGGAAATAAAAAAAAACACACAGGCATAGGTGGTGATAGTGTAAATAGTAACACTGATGATTATTTACAAATACAACAAGCATACTATGATTACACTAATACGTTAATAAACAACCCTACTATATTAAAATTAAATTCACTACCACATGATGCATTCAAATCAGTACTAAACAAAGGAATTACTATGGGACAAAGCCCAAATAAAAAGGAGAACATTACAGAACCATTAATAAATGCGTTGTATATCGTTCCTCACAATTTGTTATCAAAAATAAAGATTCAGAATAAAACAGAACAAGATATAAGGGACAAATTCGACAAGTTATTAGTAACTTTGTACCAGTATAATAATAAGATACCCGCCGATAATAATACAACTCCTCACACGATCCCAAATATTGAACGCGATACAAAAATGTATTATAACTTAGTTAATAATAATGCTAATAATAAATACGCTCTACATGTATATACATTTAATGAGTATGTAAACAAACTACAAACATATCAAGACATTTATTGTAAGGATTCTGATTATCAGTTAATGAAATACCTTGTTGTAAATATAATAGAACAATACATACTACAGGTTATAACAACAGAATCTTTAAAGATTAAAGATATTATATATGAATTAAAAAATACAACAAAACATTATGATTTCTACACAGAATTACATAGCCAAATGCGTAAAAATGTATCTAATAATGTATTAACATACATCAAATTAAGAAATGATGACCATACTGAAAAATTCTATAATGACGCCCGTTTTAAGATAGCGTTAGCGTCTGAAAATGTCGATCAGAAACAAATTAAGACATCCATGTTATTGAATTATAATGATGATAAAATAAAATACTATAATAAAAATAATCAGCTACACGATAACAAGAAAATTTCAATGAAAGAAAATAGTTATCTATTCGGAAAATTCGATGCTATATTTGAGGCAGGTTGTACTAATAAAGAGATTGCAATGAATATGAAACCAATAATAAAAAATTTGGAAAATGAAAAGCCTGTTTTTTTAATTAGTTACGGAGCAAGTGGTTCTGGTAAAACATCTACTTTAATAAATCTACGTTATACGGATAAAAACGGGAAAGAACAGACAGAGCAAGGAGTGCTTGTAGAATTGTGTAATCAGTTAGGAAGAAAGAAGTACATGAATGCAACAGTCACGGTGAATGAATATTTCAGTAGTAAAACTGAACAAGTAAATCCCAATTGTAAGAAGATTGAAAATAATAATAATAATAATAATAATAATAATAAGGAAATTATTAAATGTAATCGAAAAGATTATATATTTAAATACGATAACTCTCGTAAGAGTTTTGTCTTAAAAAGTCCTACAGAAATACCGCATATACACGAATATAGAACACAACAAAAGAATATATCATTCACAGAAGGAAATTCCTCGATGGCAGAAGTAATATCTTACTTGGTTGACATAGACCGATTTGTTCATGCAACAACAAACAACCCTCAGAGTTCAAGGAGCCATTGCGTTGTATATATTACACTCAAAGACAATAATAATAAAAAAGCTACATTATTTTTAGCCGACTTGGCAGGTGTTGAAAATGAGTTTGATTGTTCTTCTGGTAAAACAATAATGGATTTTATGAATATTTCTAATAATCAAGGATTCAAGACAGATGAAAATGCTTTAATACCATATTATAGTTTATCAGGGAACGTGGTATCAAGAGATACCACAATAGATACCAATAATACTAATAATGAAAAAAGTGCTTTACATCCGGTGTTCAGTAAACTGTTAGATAAAAACCCTCTGTTATATTCTACAGACAATCCAGCTGCCTTATCGCCATTATTTGATTTCACAGACATTATTACTTCGATTACTAAGGTTAATGTATGGAATGAAACATACGGATCAATAAGTAAAAACGTTAATGACCGAATTTTGGGGAGAATAATTTGCCATTTATTAGGTATTAGCCCTCGCGAAATTAATAAACCAAATATAAAATACTATGAACATATGTTAACAATGAATGAAGATACATTAGATACAAACTATAACAATTATTATAATAAAATTATTGATTATTCGTCAGATGAAAAAAAAACAGAAGAAGATGTTAACAAAATTATAGATGCTTTATTATATCATAATGATGATATAGGTAAGTATGGATATTTATTTAAGTCAAGTGATTATGATGATGTAAATATCGTGCTACCAAAAGGTGTTAATATAGACAAACAAGAAGTGATTAAAAAGCTAAAGAATAAAGATAAAGATATAATCTTTGGTAAGAACGAAGGTATTGACAAAATTAAAACCATATTATTAGAAAATAATGAAGAATCAATGAAAATATTAAAAAAAATAAGGGTAGCATCAATTAAAAGCCTCGGCGGGATTGTTGATGATCTTTATAACCACTCTAATATGATAAACTCTTACATATTGACAAAAATATTATCTGAGTTAAAAATCAAAGAAAATACATCAAAACAACCAGACAATAATATCAATATCTATAGCGAATTACTTAAAATGGAAGCATTAATTAAACCACAAAACAAAAAATTAATCACAAACAAAAAATTAATCACAAACAAGCAATATAAAGCCCTATATAAGTTGTTATACGAGATTTTAAAGGTTAATATACAACGTATTCAATATGGAAAAGACGTATGTAAAAATCGACGCGATGAAGGTACATTTATTAATAGTTCATTGAAACTTATTCGTAGTACATTAAATGAGATACTGAATGAAAAGGGAAAAGATGTATTGCATCAAACACCTAATTTCATTCATAATTGTTTAAGTGATTATTGTCCAACTGGAACGAATTGTTTCGAATTAATACCAACATCAAATATGGATATAGAAAACTCTTCTATAATTTTTGACGACATTTTTAAACATTTAAATAATAGTGATACAAAATACTCAACAAAGAGTGATTTTTACAGAGAATTATTGGTTTCTGTATTTAATGTAGTGAATATTTCAAGGAATGTAAATGACCCCCCATTAGTATCTTACTTGGATATGAATGATTTGAAGAAGAAATTAAATACAACGAATAACTCATACTACAATGAAGATAACTACAATGATAATCTTAAAACATGTGTAGAACAGTTTATAAAAAAAATAGACAATTACAACACAAAAGAAGAAAATAAGAACGGGTTTGTTGATATTGTTCAAGAAGATTTGAATACATTGAAAAATATGTTGTTAGATACCAAACAATATAAATCTGCCGATCGCAGTAAAAGAGTTAGTTTTATGAATAAATTAAAGGAGGTTATGAGACAAGTTGACAATAGTAATGCAGTATCTACAATGGGAACGTTGGTTTTCATAGATAATATTGCCAAGTTGAACACCGTAGATACTGTGTGTAGACCAAAATCTAATAATGAAATTAAAGACAACGAGTCATATAAATTATTATACAATAACCCCTAATTATTCAAAGGTTTATGATGAAACGTATATAATCACCTTGTTGAGGGTTTGTAGAGGTAGTTATTATGTAAATATGAGTACAATATTATATTTACATATAGGCTATATGATGGGTTATTTTCCTACGCCCCAAACAATTTACAGATATTTATAGTCTCGAGTTCGGTGTCCTGTTTTTCAAATAGTTTATAAAGTAAGCTATCATCACGGAATCTAATAGTGTAATCTTGTTGTATATTATTACGACCAAATCGTCCCAGTGCTTGTATAGTCTTTTGTTGTGTCATATTATGTAAGTCTTTACCAATGAACCCATGACAGAACTGGTAATTGGTTCCATATATATAATCGGATGAAGCAATAATCATATATAATTGTTGATTATAAGCTAACCGTTTAATTATTTCTTTATACTGGATATGCGTGTCTTCCATGAATAACCCGATGCCCAATAATAATAAGATTTTTAATACATTTTTTATAGGTAATGCCATAATATCACGGATACTTTGTTCATCAATGTTAGCTACAAATGAACGTTCATTAATGCTACCTATGTAATTCCATAACTGTTGATGTTGAACACTATTTGGTAAATAAACAGGGTCTAATGAAACAATTCGAATGTTTTTTCGAAGCTTATCTATTTGTGTTTGACATTTTCGTGATTCATTTGTCATATGATCACTATTTTTATATTTCTTTTTATCATTGTCATTGTTTGTTCCATTTTTTTTTGCTTCAAATGCTTCTATTTGTTGTTCAAGGTCTTGTATTTCTCGTGCAATTTGGTCATTTTTATTAACTTTATGTAACACGTCATCTAAAACGCTATCTGGAATATTTGTTTGCTGAATATAGAACATCCCTATTTTATTTACATCTTCACATAAGAACAATGTAGGTCCATCAGTTAATGTGTGTGCATCACTTGTTGTGACAAGAAGGCCACTTGTGTTGTTTTCTTTTTTTGTTACGTTAGAATGATGTAATGATACACTTTGTGTGCGAGAAATAGGTAAGCCTGTATTATTTTTTGGTTGGCTGCCAATCGTTGTTGGTAGACTGTTTTGTTTTATTATATGTCCGTTAAAGCGTGACAAATGAACTCCTGAAAAGTAACTATGAATAATACCCCATTGTTCCTTTGATACACTTAATAGAATATCTAAATAGTAACATTTCACACTATTCATATTTATATCTTCAAGATAATTACCAAAATATTCATTGATTTGAAGTGATTTCTCTAAGAAGTGTTGTTCATTGACAAATAATATAATCTTAATCACTTCTTGTAAGTCGAGATATCGTAATAATGTCTTATTGTTGCGACAATACATCAAGCACTTTCGTAAATCGTCATAATTACTATATAGGTAATGAGGTAACACAGGTCGGCCTTGTTTATTTAATATGGGTATTGACTTACGACAGTCATAACTACTAATGTAATGTATTGAAGCCGTTTCAAACTTATTGTAAAAAGCCTCGTACACTGGTTTCATTTCATTTTCAGACGGAAGTGTAGCGCACGATAAGACAACTGATGGTATTTTATTACGAATCCAATTGTTTTGTATTGTACTATGTAAATGATGTGTTTCATAATCCATTGTAATAGTAGGTTCGTCCCAGTAAGTTATAATACGTTGTTTGTCATTAAATTCCAACATATATTCCATTGCGATTAAATATGAATGAATGTCACATATTATAACTTCAACATTAGTGCCTATACTATTATCTACTTTATATATACCGCCTGATTTACGATGTTTAGTATATTCGACTGCTGAAAAGTAATGAAGTCTGATATCTTCTTTACTATTACAACCAAATGCAAATGCTATTTTTTTTTCAATTGATATACACGATTTTGCTAACGCCAGCCCAATATGTCGTGCAATACAGACGAATATAATACGGTAATGATTTGACAACCCTATTGGGGATAATGTTTTTCCTGTTCCAGTGGGGGCAGTATACAATGTTAAACTTGGTTGAAATTTGGTAGGGTCGGATTGTGGGGAAAATTGTGTAAATAAATCTTTTTGATGCTGAAATAAACAATTATCCTGGTACTTTAATAGGTAATTATTCTGTTCAATGTATTCGTATGAACGACGTATCATTTTAGTTGCGTCGGTATTATCAGCAACATAATCTAAGTAAGGTTGCATGACCCCCAAAACGTGCTTATTAATGTTATAGATAGATGATTTGCGTAATTGAACAATAGTATATAGATGACACGTATAGATATTTGTTTTTTTATGAATGCCTTTTAATAAATCGTGAAATAATGACACTAATATGAATTCAAATATGTATTGTTTGTTTTCTTTTATGGTTGTATCTAAATTTTGAATGCGTATCAAATCGGCATTCTTTAATGATTTTTGGTCTCCCTTATTGGGTCGAGATTCATTTGTATTTGGGATATTATACATATTATTAGTTTCAATTGTTTTCCCATATTTGTTAATACTGTTGGACATAGTTTCTTTAAAATATTTTTCATACAGCATAATTTCGGTTGATTCATTTCGTTCGATCTTTGTGAAAGAATATAGTGATTTGTGGTCGTTAGATACGATATTAATATTAGAAAATCCATCATGTATTAGTTTTAATATTTTTTTTTCGCTTGCGGAAACAGGTATCTCTAAGTTGTCCCATTCACGTTTTGATAGTTTAGTTTGAGGCAGGTCCATATTGTTTGTAATTTGAGGTAGAACAAAATATGCAACTTGTTTCAATTTTGTAGAAAATAAATCACATACAAAAGAAAATAAACATATTTTTTTTCTACAAGATAGACAAATGTTTTGGCAAATATTCAAAGAAAAAAACTACAAGGTTCCATTTGAAGATATCCAAAAAGCATTTCAGGACATTAATAAATATATTATAATAAACACTATGCCTACAAATGAACAACATTGTTTAATATACGGAACTATACCATATTGTGATGAAGAATCACAGATAAATAAATTAGTCGAACAATATGACTTCTATAGTAAAACCATAATAATTTATGGAAAAAATTACAATGACGAAACAGTAGGATATAAATATAATCAACTAAAGAAACTCGGTTTTACAAATGTATATTGTTACTCTGGAGGAATGTTTGAATGGCTATGTTTACAAGATATATATGGGACAGACGAGTTTCCCACGACAACAAGTGAATTGGACATTTTGAAATATCGTTATTGTTGTCCGAATAGAATATGATATCATACAAAATTGAAATAAACACGATATACATTGTATAGTATAAAGAAATAACAATGTATGGTCCATTATTAATATCTATTGAAGGTAATATTGGTGCTGGAAAGTCTACGATTTTAGCTATGATCAGCGATTTGTATAAAACTAAACAAGACAAAATAGTGTTTTTGAAAGAACCTGTAGAATTATGGTATAACATTAAAGACGAATGTGGTAAAACCATATTAGAAAGGTTTTACGAGCATCCAAAAGATAATGCTTTTGCATTTCAAATAATGGCTTGCGTAACAAGAACAAGCATCATAAAAAATGCTATTAATAAAAACAAACACTGTGAAATAATAGTATGTGAAAGGTCAATAGAAGCGGATTCAAAGATTTTCGCTAAAATGTTACGTGATGATGGATTAATGACTAAGCTTGAGCATGATATTTATTTGTTATTGTATAGAGAAAACATAGAAAAATACACTGTAGACGGAATAATCTATATTAGTACAAACCCAGAAAAGTGTTATGAACGAATACAGCAAAGGAACCGTGAGGGTGAACAAAATATAGAAAAAAGTTATTTAATTAAGTGTGACCAATACCATACTAATTGGTTACTGAATGACCATATTGATGATACTGTGCTGTTAGAATTAGATACAAGCCGAGATATAGACATTACGAATAAAACACAATATGGGACTTGGTTAGAAAAAATAACTGAATTTATTAACCAAGTTAAGCATGACAAAAATAACAAAAATAACAAAAATATAGGTTAGTTGTTGAAAGTCACCGTTATCTTTACATTCTCCTTCTTAATACATTTACACGCAGAAATAGAAAGTTCCTCTCTTTTTTTACGTGTTTTATTATTATCATTAATCGTCTTAGTTATTTTTGAGCTTGTATTGCGATTGTTCATATCTTGTTCGATGTCATTATAATGACCTTCTATATAGTCTATAATGTTATTTTGTAGCGCCCATTTAAAGAAATTTAACTGCCCTATTGTTGTTTCCATATGCAAGGAATTATCATATGGGATCGAAATACGGTCCCATCTACAAAACGGGTCGAACCGTTTTTTTGAGTATGCTTTTAATTTTAATTTATAATCATTGAACACCTTAAATCTTCTCGTATTACCATTTTCAACTACATCATATGTAATAAAGTTCTGTTTTGAGTAATTAGTAACAAACCAATCAACAATTCGTAATGAAATGTTAGATTCACCATTAATTATTGTTATAATACGCATCAAGGCTGTTTTATCTTTGTAATACTTCATCAAATTAGATAACAATAAATCATTCTGGGTAGAGTGATTTGATAAATATAATTGTGACATTGTATGTATATGCGAACCAGAAACATTTAAATGCTTTACACCCTTGAATATTTAAGATAGAAGGAAATCCCATAAACATATATAACTCAAAAGGATTTAAACCATTGAGTATATTATAATCATAAGACCATGATCAGTGTATTTGTTCTTTCCATATGTGTTGCGTTTACCTTGGCAGAGAATGTCGACATTCGTTTTGATGAGTGGACCAAAGATTTTATGATTCGTTTTGAGAATAACAATCACCGTGAGCATGTATTCGCCAATTGGCTCGAAAATGATAAACATATTCAATCTGTTAATTCTCAAAATCTTACCTACTTGTTGGGTCATAACCATCTATCGGGAATGAACCAAGAAGAATATAAAAATTATTTGGGATATTCTCAAGAAAATGTATTGGGACGTTCTTTCGATGGCTCTAAAGTTGCCGAAGTGAAGTGTCTTTATTCTTGTGTCAAGTCTTACGACGAATCAAACAAACTTGGTACAGTGAAGTGTGTAAAGGAATGTCTTGCTATGAATAAAGAGCAAATGAATAGTCCTGATTCGGTCAATTGGGTGGAGAAGGGTGCAGTGACCCCTGTCAAGGACCAGGGACAATGTGGTTCTTGTTGGAGTTTCTCTACGACCGGCGCACTTGAGGGTGCTTATTATTTGAAGACAGGAGAATTAGTTGCTTTTTCCGAGCAGGAACTCGTGGATTGTGATAATTTGAAAAATAAAGGAAAAGACCATGGGTGCAATGGGGGTCTTATGGACAATGCATTCTCATGGATTGAGAAGCATGATGGTCTTTGTACTGAGGCGGCTTATCCGTACACTTCAGGAAAGTCTAAGAGTGCCGGAACATGTCAATCTTGTGAGCCGGTTACTGAATCAAAAATTGTTAGCTTTAAGGATGTTTCCAAAAACTCAGACCAGGCAATGATGGAGGCGTTGGCACAACAACCGGTTTCCATTGCGATTCAGGCAGACCAAAAGGATTTCCAACTATACAAGTCTGGCGTATTTACTGGAAGCTGTGGCACTAAATTGGACCATGGTGTTCTTGCAGTAGGGTATGGTTCTCACGATGGAGTTGACTATTACTTAGTAAAGAACTCTTGGTCTTCTACTTGGGGTGATAATGGATATATTCGTTTGGGTCGCGGGGATGATTTTAATAAGGGTGCTGGACAATGTGGATTACTAATGCAAGCTTCGTATCCCATCCTTGCTCCATTTTAAATCTTCAAAGGTGTATATTGAATAGTGTTTCTCTTGAACTACAATTCATTTGTAATACAAGATACTTATTGACATAAAAAGTATGGCTTTCTTATTATCCGTAAAAGTGGCAAAATATGTAAGCCACAAAAAAACATTTATTATATTGAATTATATAGAAACAATTCATATCCACATAATATACTTTGTTAATGTCATTACAACGAAAGTTATTAAAACACGAATTAGAAATTAAAGTAACAGACCTTGAAACGGAATTAAAAAAATGGAAAGCGAATTATCATAGATTAAATAATCAATATGATATTTTGGAAAAACAAAATAGTATTATATATGCACAAACTCACTGGTTTCAGCGATTAGAAAATAAACTGCAACATATAGACAATATAATATCAAACGATAGATATACTACTATTACAGGTACTATAGTGGCATTAATTGAGAGGTTTATTTATTGTAAACCAGTGTTGCGATGTAATGAAAGTGATAGTAATGAAAGTGATAGTAATGAAAGTGATAGTAATGAAAGTGATAGTAATGAAAGTGATAGTAATGAAAGTGATAGTAATGAAAGTGATAGTAATGAAATTGATAGTAATGAAATTGATAGTAATGAAGGTAATGAACCGTTCATAGATGTAAATTTGTAAGAGATAACTACATATATACCAGACAGCGAAAAGTAGTTCAGCCAATTGAGAATATTCAGTGCGCTCTACTAAGGATCGCGAATAAATTCATATTGTACTATAGTGTTTACAATATGATTGTTTGTTAGTCATTGTTCATAATAGGTAATTTCTTACCCGATTCTATCGGTGGAAATCATATGATGAAATGAAAAAGCTTGTTTTATTAAACATAACTATCCTTGTATTTATGTAAACCAAGGCCAATACGGTACCCGGTAAGGTGTGTATATAGGATAAAACCCGGGATAAAACCCGGGATAAATCCCAGGATAAACCCTGGGATAAAAACCGCGATGATGCCTATGTCCGAAACGTCTATGTCCAAAACGTCCACGCATAATATATTATATATTGTTACGCATACAAAAATAAATGCGAAAATATTAAGTTTACTTAATATGATTAAAGCATATTGACAGCATAATAATAATATTACAAATTCATTTACAAATAATGAAATTTGGCGGTATAACTTCTACCAGAACAACTTTATCCTACGTGCTACTTATGTATCGATTTCATACTTTTTAGATATTACACCTTTGAAATTATAGTTTTTTTTATCCGATCTAAATCTTGTCGTACCATTTCGACACTACAACACATTAGTTCACTTGCTTTCCTATAATTATTTTTTTTATCTAATTGGTGTATATCATATACATAGTAAAACAATTGTCTATCCCTTGGTTCTAATGTAAAAATTATATCTTGGATAGATTGCATATGATTGGCTTCTGTTTTTCTATTATAGATTTCATTTTCATATTCACTTGTATATACTGGCGATTGCATAAATTTCTTATACATTTGTGTATTTTCATTTTTCCATTTACGATTGACTATGTAACGATGCGGTAATCTATTTATAGGACTCATATCTGTGAACCCATGTAACAAATGGTAATAAATTATTGGTTTGGCATAAAAATAGAATGGCTGAAATCCTTTGTAATTCTTACATGAGTAAGCGAGACCTCTAATAGAATAATAATTTAGTTCATAAATATTTGCATCACGAATTATTTTGTTATATTTAAATTTTCGTTTGAATTCCCAACTGTTATGAAGAGCCCATTTATTTACGTGATCATTATAGATTTTATTTCTAATTATGTTTTTTTGTTCAATATGAGTATCTTCTCGTCTAAGAATATTACGAATGTTTTTCCACTGGTGTGCTGTATAACTCCAACAAACATTCATTAATAATATACTAATAAAAATAATAAGATTCATATTGTAACCACTATATATATGTAGATAATAAAAATTTTTTATGTAATTTTTATTATTATTGTAGACGAATTTGTCGCATTTTAAATCTGCAAGGGTGTAAAAGTGTTATGCGATAAAAAATGTACGGAATAGCAAATATAGAATACAGTTCGCTTAATTTGAGTATGCAATACCAGCCATACCACTCATTACACGAAGAACATTATAGTTAACAGCATATACACGAACCTTAGCAGTATTAGTTCCAGATACAGTAGAACTGGAAAGAACTAATTGAAGAACAGCGTTATCAATTCTGGAGAAGTTACAACTGCCAGATGGTTGATGTTCCTCTGGACGAAGAGCGAAAGAGTATACATTAATACCAGCATCTGGGGAACGAGTATGGTGTTGATAAGGTTGAACAAGGTCAAAGTAAGAACCTTCACGTTCAGAGAATCTATCTTGGCCATTAAGTTGTAATTTAGCAGTTACAACAGGATTCTCACCCCAACAGTGCATATCAAGAGCTGTCTCAGAAAGAACAAATGTACCAGCATCTGATAAAGATGAACCTTGGTCTTGACCAGCAACACCTGCACTTACCTCACCAGCATCGGATAATTGGAAAACACCACCAGAGATTACTGCGTTAGCACCACTAATAGAGTCATCAGAACCGAACGCGTGGATAGCGTTAGGAAGAGCATCAATAGCATCAGTGTAGTTAAATGGTTGAGCACCTAAGGTCTTATAAAGGGTTTCACCACCTTCTAAGGAAGCACAGTAATCAACATTAGCATCTGGTTGTACAACCCATACTAATTCTTTACAAGGATGATTGAAGTTTAATTTGATTTTATTGGATGAAGAACCAACAGATTCATCACCAGTGAATTGTACTTGTTCGATTAAATATTCGTGTGGGTTTTGAGCCATCTTTCTTCTTTCATCAGTGTCTAAAAAGATATAGTCAACGTATAAAGAAGCAGCAACAAGAGATTGTTGGTAAGCACTTGAAACAGATGCACTACCGCTTGCAGAACTTAATTCGGATACAGCCCATAAACATTCACCAATAGGTCTGAAATCAATGTTGATTTTAACTTCATGATATTGAAGTGCAATTAATGGAAGAGCAAGTCCAGGGTTTCTACAATACCAGAACATTAAAGGAACGTAAAGAGTGGTTTCTGGAAGTGCGTTTCTTGGAGCACATACTTGGTTAGGAGCAGTAGCAGAAGCACAAGGACCGGATACATTAGCAAAATTAGGGTCAGTGATATAGGTTAATTGAGTAGTATTTCCAATCATTTTATGGTAACCACTTTGTTGTTCTTTTGAAAGAGTTAATTGATTCCAGATATGCATCCAGTCACCGTATTGACGGTCGATTCTTTGACCTCCAATTTCAATCTCTACTTGAGCAACTAATTGTTCACCGATAAAGTCTAACCAGCGTGCATATACATCACCAGAAGCATTCATTTCTTGGTTGATTTCAGGAAGAGTTACTTGTAAGTAAGTTCTGTAAGCAAGATCACCATTTCTACTGATGGTACATGTTACACGACGACCAAAATCAGCTTGTCCAGAGAAGGTTTGTTCAATGGATTCCATTGCAAAGTTGGTATGACGTCTATAAGAGACCTTCCAAAAAGTAATCTCAGGGGTTCCAGTAAGGAAAACATCTTGTGCGCCGTAGGCGACTAGTTGCATAAGACCACCAGCCATATTATTTTATATCATATAGAAAGATATTAATTTGGCAGAAAAGTATTTATTTTGTTTTTATACTTCTAATAGTGTTTTTTTCGATGAAAATACTTATGAATTCCCTAAATATATAAGACATATATAAGACATATAAGACATATATATCATACATATAAGACATATATATCATACATAGTACCCAGTATGTATGATTGACTACAAAATAAATGTATTATGAAATATGGCTTTCAACATTATAGCAATGAACCATTGTTATTTTCCAAAATAAACTCTTCTAAATAATGTTCTTGATAAACCTCTTTGTTATTTCCGTGTTTCTTTGTAAATACATATTTATTTGATTCCTTCTTTACAGTCCATCCATTATCTAACGTATTTGAAATAAATAATAATTTTTGATATTGTTTCTTGGTTATGTTTTCAAAATGTGCGGTTGTATCGTTCAATACAACTTCTTTTGTTGTGGGATTAATATTTGACATAATAAAAACACTATACAAATAGATTATAGTCTTTATACATACTTTTTACGCATGGGTGTTTACATTTTACACAATAACATATTTTTTGTCGGTATCATTTTGTATACTGTATAGTTTGTAATTATTATCCTAATACAGTTTATGTTGTGAAAGAAAATCCTTTATTTGTCTACATATAATTTTCATTTCATTTTCATCTACAAATGTTGATGTGTGATTACCTGGATTAACAATAAACATTTTATTCGTATCCTCTCTTTTTATAGATAAGTAATAATCATCTAAAGCCTTATCTATTGGTAACTTATCATCATCCGTATTAAGTAATGTGAGGACCGGTATTCTTAGGTTATTTTGTTTTATCCCAATATAAGGCATTTTATATCTCTCATTAAAATGGCTATTTATGAGGATACACCCTTTCACATTATTAATACTATTTGATTTATCCATTATACAATATAGCAATCCAAAAAAACCACCAAATGAATGTCCTATTATAATTGTATTATTTTCTAATTTTTGCGGTAAATATGGTAAATACGTTATATTAACAGTTATTCTTAATTCATTTTGTAAAGTCTCTAAAAATGGTTGATAAAACTCGTTATGTATTTGAGAACCATGTATAAACCCTATTTGTATTACTTGTTCTCGTCGATGACGTAATACACTATTAAAAAAACCATCATATTGTGGTATAATGATGCACATCAAGAATGTAATAAATACCTTATACAAAAGCTTGACGTTCATTTTTTACACACTATACATATTAGTATTTACACTATTTCTAAATATTTTTGTAGTTATTATTTGTATTTTTTACTGCGTTTTCATAGTGGTTTACATATTCAATTGAATACCATTTACACATTACATACGGTTTGAATCATATCATAAAGTTTAATTCATAAAAATGGTAATAAATATGACGTCTTTATTATTAAATATATATATTACAAAAATAATGAATGTAACTCAACGCATCATACATACAATTGACGAGAATCATACAAATATGTTAGAAAAATTTCAACAATATGAAACAGAAACAATACCTACATTAGAAAATGATAAAGAAACATTGAAAAATAAGTTACGCCATTTGCCGACATCAAATGTTGATACTATGATTCAATACAAAGACCAAATTAAGAGTATCCAACAAGAAATTATACGAATTAAAAGTGAGAAAAAGAAATATTACCTTGACAATTCTAAGTATATATTTGATTACTTTGAGCAGAAAAAAGATATTAATAACATTGAAAAACCAAGTCAACACGATGAAGCTATACAAACCTTTTTTAAGATAAAGACGACAACCTCAGACGAACACGATATTCACAATAATAAATATTTACAATCCAGGCAATATTATATAAAATACTGGAGAAATGTGCGCAATGATATCACTAATATAAAAGATTTTATTATTCATTCTGATATGTGTATGTATTGTAGGGAGGGGGAACTAATACCACAAGACGATGAGGGAATAATGATATGTAACAATGAAAAATGTAGTAAGTTTGTCACGTATATTGTAGATAGCGCTAAATCTAACAATAACGACCCGCCAAATGAAGTATCTTATACTGCGTATATACGATTAAACCATTTCAAAGAAATTTTGTCTCAGTTCCAAGCAAAAGAAACTACACAAATTCCGGATGAAGTTATGAGTGCAATTAAAGCACGTATTAAAAAGGAACGTATTCAAGACGTTTCTACATTAAACTATAACAAAATGCGTGATATTCTCCGAAAACTTGGACTGAACAAATACTTTGAGCATATCCAATATATTAATTCATTATTTGGTATCAAACCGCCGGTCATGAACGATGAACTACATGAAACCCTATGTGTATTGTTTATTGAAATACAAAAACCATGGGCTGTTCATTGCCCACCTAATCGCACCAATTTTTTTAATTACACATATACATTGTATCAATTGTGTAATTTGTTAGATCAAACACAATATTTACCCTACATACCTATGATGAAGGACCGTGAAAAACAATTGGAACAAGATATGATTTGGAAGAAAGTATGTCAGGATTTAGACTGGGAGTATTTCCCGACCGTATAAAATGCAAAAGATATGTAAATAGTATAGATATATATGTATATTCATTTGTATTATGTATGCTACAAATGAAGAATATCGTGCTGTGTTTCGCAATGTATGTGGGATGGATATATCCAACTATCCAACCCACTGTGATGACCCTACTATAGATATGGAAAGTCGTGATGAAATGATGTATGACGAACAAGCAGTTCAGCAATTCATGGACAATACATATGAGAAAACTCGCAACTCCCCATTATTTATGAGATTATATGAAAAAGCAGCGGGATTTATGTTATCAACTAACCCTGAAATTGGCATGACAGTTTTACTTGGATATGATTATTTAGATGTTTTTTTACATTGCCTTGAAAGTTTTATGAAAGAACCTGATATATTTGATGAAACCAATCCACAGTACCAAAGATTAGTAACGAAATTACACTATTAGTATTTAACATTTAATACGAAAAAAAATCTAAATATATACAAATAAACAATGTCTTCTACACGAAATAGAAATAATATGGCTGATTATAAAGAAGAAAGTAAAGCATATTTACACGCAATTGACCATATGACGTTACCTGACTCAACTGAAGCTGCTACTACTCATTTTGGGGGTAATGGTTTGTTGATGGGCCGTATAGCAAATCACAGTTTGTCTAAAAACGCTTGCGACATTGAGTCACAACTGTTTGGTATTGGTTCAACCAATTTGGTTACACCTATTGTACCTATTGAAAACAAGCCTAAAACGTTACAATCATTGAATATTATAGAACGTACCCCTTTAATCATTCCTGCTCCACTAAAAATCACATCCAATCAACGACCACATTCAATGAATTAGGCATAAACCCTTTGTTTTTGTGTCTTATTATGCGTAGATTGCTTAGTTGCATCTGCCTTTTTTTTATAACATTTAAAAGTGTGGTTATTCGATGGTTTGAATTTAGGTTGTCTGTTCCATTCTTCATCTGTGAGAAACATTAATTCTTGGTTTGGATCAGTCTGTACGGAACGTTCTGGTTCTGGTTCTGGTTCTGGTTCTGGTTCTGGTTCTGGTTCTGGTTCTGGTTCTGGTTCTGGTTCTGGTTCCTTCTCATATGAATTCATCACTTCATTCATTGCGGCTTGTATGTTTTTTTGAAAATAATTTTGGAAAGGTTCCGGTTTTTTTTTTGGTAATTTAGCTAGAGATTCAAAGCGGATTTTCATGTATTCTGTTACAGGGTTTATTTCATTATTATGTGTTAGTTGCATAGGTATTTCAATAAAAGCATTAATAAATTGTGGTTTCTTATTCATTTACTTTACTGACAATAAATAACACATTTTATTTATTATCTTTCATATGAAAATGCTTTACAACTTGTGATAATAGTGTAATTCGTCTAACAACCCGTATTCAAGACAAGAGACGCAAATTCAGCAATCAACATAATGAACTTAACAAAGTGCTGGATTGATAGGCAAGAACGCCCTGCGTGTTTCCAAATTTCGTCTTTCACCACTTCCAATACAAAAGAAGAAGTGGAAAAAGTTAGACCATCGTAGGTGAAACTCCTACTATTGATTTTACATTTTTGATTTTTTATTTTGGGATTTTTTGTCCCATTTTAAATGTCCGAAGGTGTAAACTAAACAATTTTATTCAATTTTAAAATTTAGAATGTTTTCTTTGGGACTTCTTCACCTCCAATAACAAACCAATGATCTTCTTCATAGTCTTTTGAAGTAAAATAATCAACAAATGTTGATTTTTCTAACTTAATAGTAACATATGGGTTAACTGTTTTTCCATCCTTATCTGTGTAAGACTTGGTAAAAGATGCTGATAATACCCTGCGATTAATGATATCACCGTGAGTATCGGTTGCTGGTGTAGTCCCTTCTGCGTTAGTATAAATACTAATAATCGCTCTCTTACCACCCTTTAAAATACTAAGTATTCCTTCGTTTAATACAGGGTAAGTTGTGGAATTTAATGGAGTAGCCATTAATATAAATATATATATATATAATATCTTTATATTATTATTATATATATGAACGATTTTCCGTCAAACTACATTCCTAAATCTCTTTCATATTCAGATAGAATCATACAATCAAAAAATTTGAAACACTCAACAAATGAGTATAAAAAAGGGAAATATATAAAACGTGAGAATTTGTCTTCATTTGTATCGAAACCTTCAGGACACGTTATAAATGCTAAACGTATGTATAATGTAGATAGTTTAACTCCATCTCCTACGTTATCAAAGCATACCGGCTGTCCGGTTGAGGTGTTGAATAAAATAGTAAATAAAGGGCGTGGCGCATATTATTCAAGTGGGTCACGTCCAAATCAGACACCAGAATCATGGGGACTTGCCCGTCTTGGAAGTACATTAACTGGTGGCCCATCAAGCGTCATAGATTATCACATCTTACAAGACTGTAAAAAAGGGAGCAAACCTCTTACACTTGCTAAAAAAGCATGTAAAAAAAAAAATAAAACGTGTAACCGAACAGTAAAAAAAAAAACTAAATATCGAACGATAGGTAAACAAAATAAGTCAAAAAAAACTAAATAGTAAAAAAATGTAATTCAAACGCAAAACACATAAAAACAAAATAATTAGAATACATATTCAGGTGTAGTATGAACGAAGAAAACAATGTATTAACAATTAAATCAGTACAAATACAACCAATACGTAATATGATAACAGCTATTAAGGATATTCTTACAGATGCTACTATAACATTCACAAAAGAAGGGATGAGAATAATTAATTTCGATAAAACCCATACAATATTAGTAAATGTATTATTACATGCCGACCGATTTGAGCTATATAATTGTATTCCTGATAAAATTATAATTTGTGCAAACACTCTACATTTATTTAAAGTTATATCAACAATGTCTAATGATGACACACTGTCAATTTACATCGACAAATCAGATTACCATGATGGAGTGGTATCCCATTTAGGTTTACAATACGACAATGGTGATATTAGACAGTGTTACAATCAAAAGTTGCGACTAATTGAACCAGATATGGACGAAATGCGAATCCCAGATGTTGAATATGATACAGTTATTAACATGCCATCTACTGATTTTCAGAAGATTATTCGTGATCTAAATGCAATTTCTGACCGCATTGAAATCAAGTCAACCGGAAGTGATTTGATGTTTTCGTGTGAAGGTGGGTTTGCCAGCTCAAAAATATTACGTTCCGAATCTGATGGAAATATGAATTTTATTCAACGTAATGATATATCTGATGTATTTCAAGGGGAATTCTCTTTGAAACACTTAAGTCATTTTATTAAATGTACTCCTTTATGTAGTCATTTAGAAATGTACTTAGGGAATGATTTACCATTAATTGTAAAATATGACGTTGCCTCATTGGGTGAAATAAAATTATGTTTAGTGCCATTGCCTCCATTATAAAAATGAATATTTCTCACCAATTCAAATTACAATATGTTTCCCATTTGTTACATTTACTTTACCTAATATTTGTGTCTTCGCAACATTTAGTATATTGGAATGGATTATTTCTACATTTTTACAAGATTTGAACTTTGAATTATTTTTACATATACATGCTCCTTGAACCACTATCTTACTTAATTGTTTTTTACTAAGTTTTTCATTTATTGGAATAATAGCAATAACATGACATGACGGTTCATTATTAATGTGAAACCAAATGTCATTTTCTTTTGCATTGTCTATGATATCAAAATTTTCTTTTGCATTGTTCCCAATAATGAATTGAATTTCTTTATTTACAGCAGGTATGAAGATAAATACGCTTTTCATAATGTATAATACTTTATTATACATTATTTTTATTTTGATATCAATTTTTAATACTCCGGTTGGTGTGATTTGAATATACATTCGTTTGCAATAAGATTTTGTATACGAGATATTTTAGTTATATCGTGATTTGTTGTTGTCTTCATCCAGACTTTTATAATACAAAAATTTTTCTTTGGGGAAATACTAATACCATTCACATTTTTATTGTATTCTTCATCTGAAAATAAAGTCTCTCCACAAATTAGGAAAAACAGTTGCTTCCAAACGTCGTATACATGCTTATTTAAAATTTTATATGAGAAACAACCGCCTTTCCTATTTTGCGGATCTTCCCATAGTGGAGTTATTCCTTCTTTCATAACAAATAACATACAATTTGTAACAATAACCTCCGAAATCTTTTCATTTAATAGAAGAATAGAGTCTGCAGATTCTATATTATTAATAATCGGGACATATGACTCTAATTCCCAATTATTATTGTTAGGTAAGTGATACAGTAGATTCCATTTGTTATTTAGTAAGCGAGGTTTATCATTCTTAGTCATATATAAAACACTATCTTCTATTCTATATACATATACACGCTTTAATCTTTATTACACTTTCACCACTTTAACCATTTATTGAACAAATCTATATGTCATTTGTTTCTTCCTCTGTTTCTTGATTTGTTTCTTCCTTTGTTTCTTCATTTGTGTCTTCCTTTGTTTCTTCATTTGTGTCTTCCTTTGTTTCTTCCTTTGTGTCTTCCTTTGTTTCTTCCTTTGTTTCTTCCTTTGTTTCTTCCTTTGTTTCTTCCTTTGTGTCTTCCTTTGTTTCTTCCTTTGTTTCTTCCTTTGTTTCTTCCTTTGTTTCTATTGATTTCACTACGTATTTAGACCTATCGAAGACAATATATTTATTACAGTCTAATATGACATTGTTTACATTGTGGTCAATGATATTAAGTGTGTATTTATCATCTATAATGTATTGTAACGGTTGTAATGATAAGAAATGATGTAAAAACATCGGTGTTAAGACTATGTTGCCAACTAAATACATGTTATGTAGGTCTAATTTAATAGTATAGTCTAAGTCTGGATGACTATATTCAACATTAATTAAGTAATGATCACATGATTCTCTGGGAAACCCGAGTTCTATGTTTTCAGATGAATCATTAAAGTAGCTATGGCAAATATAATCGTCGTATAGTTTAGACAACAGAAACCCCTCTCGTAATCTATTGGTAGCATTAACGATTGACCTTGTAACATCTATTGATTCATTCAATGTACATTTAACATATGTTTGTTCTTCTTGTGTGAGGTGTTCGAAACTTTTACTTTGATATGCTTTTACCTTGTCCAAACAAATTTGATAACTACTATTAATTACTATATCATTGTCCATTAAAAATTGTGATAGTATCCAACATTTTTCATTAGGTTCTACATTATAATTGTTCATAATGCCATTAAAGTTGTTTTTATAGAATGTCAAATCGTCCATTGTCATCTTAAATATTGGGTATTCCTCATAAAGGTAATCATATGTTAATCGTAAATGTGTATGTACGAAAACATACCATTTAAATAATTCAATACAACCAATCCTACAACCATTGTCCAGTATGGAAATATATTCTTTTATAATGTATGTTCCTTTCTCTACTTCAGGTATTTCTATAAAACCTATGTAAAGCATATTTATTGTTTTCAAGAACTGTTCTTTAATTGATGAAAAAATATTTTCTGACATATTATTTATTAATACCTCGTAATATATTTATATCTTTTTTCGTATACTATTGTATAGTAGATTCATTCTGTATGTCAAAGTCATTTGAAAAAGGATTATTCATATTTCGACGTGATTTACGTATTCATGATAACATTAGTTTGATTTCATTAGCAAATGAATGTAAACAGATAATATGCTGTTTCATTTTTACACCAGAACAAGTAAGTTCGTCTAATAAATATAAATCAGACAATGCAGTACAGTTTATGATAGAATCATTAATTGATTTAGACCAAGAATTAAAAAAAAAAGGCTCCCAACTTTATTGTTTTTATGGTAATCAATACGAAATCATAAATGAATTAGTAATATCTGAACGAGTTGATAAAATAATGTTTAATGCTGATTATAGCCCTTATGCAAAAATAAGAGATAATAAAATTAAACAACTATGTATTGCTAATAACATTGATTGTAATACATGTAATGATTATTATTTACACGAACCTGGTAGCATTTTAGTGAGTAGTACAAATAAACCTTATAAAAAATATACTCCATTTTATAATAAAGCTATAAACTGTGAAGTAAAAAAATCAATGTCCTTTAATAAAGTAAATACGCTTGCTAAAATGTGGAGACAATATCCACAAACAATATCATTAACAACAGCTTTATCAAAGTTCACCACAAACAATCCCGATATCTTAGTTAATGGAGGTCGAACAAACGGTATTAAACGATTGATGAATGCTATTAAAGAACAAGACAAATATTTACAAACACGAGATTCGTTTTCAATGAACACCAGCCATTTATCTGCATATATTAAGTTTGGATGTGTATCTATTAGAGAAGTCTATTTTTCATTTTATAATGAATATAATAAACATCACGGACTAATAAGTGAATTATATTGGCGTGAGTTTTTTGCCCATGTTTTACACGGATACCCAGAGGTTGTAGGACAATCATACCAGAAAAAGTATCGTGCATTAAAATGGGTAAATAATAAAACACATATAAAAAAATGGAAAGAAGGAAATACCGGGTTCCCTATTGTAGACGCTGCAATGCGTGAGTTGAATACCACTGGATATATGCATAATAGAGGCCGTATGATAACAGCCAGTACATTAATAAAAACTTTACGCATTGATTGGCGAATTGGAGAGAAATACTTTGCCACCAAACTAACAGATTATGACATTGCGTCCAATAATGGAAACTGGCAGGGTATAAGTGGCACTGGTGTAGATATGAAACCTTATTTCCGTGATATGAACCCATTTATTCAAAGTAAGCAGTATGACCCAGATTGTGAATATATAAAAAGATGGATTCCAGAATTAAAAAATGTTCAGGTGAATGAGATACATACTTGGTTCATTTCTCACAAGAAAAATAATGTAAATTACCCACCACCGATTGTTAACTACAATACCGCAAAGAAAGAAATGATAAAAATGTATAGTAGTATATGAAAATGCTACTTTACTTAGTAATTACATATTACATATTACATATTACATATTACATTTACTAAAAAATAACTGTTTTTTCATGTCCAAACCGTATTTCGAGGTTAACCATTACACCATCAATAACTCCCGCATCTACTAAGTTGCGAACGAATGATATATCTTCACTTGTTCCTTCACGAATTTTCACACTTAAGTCTTTATTACTCATAGTGGTTATGTCTCGAAAAAACCATGGATATTTCATTTTTTCGTGTTCTATTACCCCTTTACGTATCGCCATGCATCCCATACCGGTGTATGCACATTTTACCCACTTGTCGCCTTTTTCAATCCTCGATTTAGCTTCTTCAACATTGATAAAATTAAAATTTCCTTGTGATACATATTGTTCTTCATCCCAATTCTCAACACAACATAAATTGACACCACCTTCTAATGCGTATGTTCCAGATACAACTTTATGCTCATACATACATGCTTGAATTAAATAATGAATCATAGATGAATTAAATACCATATCACTATCCAACCACATTATAACGTCATAATCTAATTCACCCTTAAATGGTTTTTGGTCTTCACCCAATAATACATTTGCACCTAAACACATTGAACGTGCAAAATTCACTTGAGGATTATATTTGTTTGATACAACAATATTGTAGCTATCTATAAGTGTGGTTATAGTTTCAGACCATGATAAAAAGAAATTACTTGTGAAGGTTTTACCAGTGACACAAAATACCACGGTGGGTTTTTTTTGTTTCGGGCTTTCTATAGCATCTACCATATTGTTATAATAATTAATACCTATAAAACATATTAATTATTTATGTGATTTACATAACAATGTATATTTATCTTATTTGTTAAATATCTAAACTGACTACATTTTTTACAGAATTACTTTTACGTTTGCTACTTTTTGGTATATTAGATATGTCCATTTCTTTCAATGAGGTTACTGATACCAATGAGTCGTTATTGTTTGATTTTGTACTTGTTTGTTTAGTTGAAGTTGATGTTGAAGGTTCACTATGAATGTTCACATTTCTTGTCTTTAATCCTGATAATATATTGTCTATATCGTTGTTTTGTGGTCCTTTCATTTCGGGTCTTGAACTTTTATCTTGTCTTTCAATTGGAGCGGTTGTATCCAATGAGATACCTTCTTCTCTGAACATTGGGGTTGAACCTCTACCTACACTAATGTCTGGACGGTTATTTGTATTTGTATAAGTCATTCCTGGTCTTGGTGGAGGTGGCATATTTTTCGTTTCTACTGCACTTGGTGGCGGTGGGCCGGTTGGTCGTTTATTATCTTGCATAAACTGATTTGCCATAGCGAAACCCGGAGATTCTTGGCTCATAGAATCTACTGTCGCATTTGTAAACATCTTCATCAATTCTGGACTTTGTTTAATTACATCATTGAATGCGGGCGTAGCGCTTGATAATGCCTTATTCGAAAAGTTTAATACTGCTGCACTAAACCCTACTCTCAATAATAATGATATCTCGGGGGCCATTTTACCTCCTTTGTATTTTTCATGTAATTCATTAAACAATTCTTCGTAGCTATCCAAATCTTCACTGACTTGTTCACCCCATCCATCTAAATTCAAATCAAACGGGTTAAAAACAGTGTTCGCATATTCAATTGAATTGATAAATGTCATAAACCACCACCCTTGTAATTTTATACTGTCTTTTTTTCGTTTATCTTCTATTACGGATTCATATTCATCCTCGATTTCATCATATTTTGATTCCATATCATAATTTGAAGTTAATTTGATAGCTCCTTTATCTTGCCACTCTTCTATTTTTTTTAACATGGTTCGTTTTTTCCTTCTTCGTTCACGTTCTGTCATCGTTTTTTCCACATAAACGTGTTCTTGATTTGGAGCATCCGATGATTTCATAAATCCATCCCATGTCTTAGCGACCCCATTTAACGACGTTGCCATTGTCTCACCTAAGTTATTATCGAACATATTAGTGTCGGCTATGTTTAATTTTGTTATATCATTATTGTTTGCTATATCTGAACTGTCTAACGATAATGTTGGTGGTTCATCCACTGTAATACCAAATAGTTTCGCATTTTCTGTATTTACATTATTCATACCATATTGTTGTGAATGTGTATTTCCTGACAGTTGGTTTAATTCATCTTCTAAATTGTTTAATTCACCTAAATGGCTATTTCCAATACTTACAGACTTCTGTTTATCATTCATTAATAATTCCAATCCAACTCCGGATGAACTATTTGTTTCGAGTGTACTCATGTTTAGATCTAATTCTTCCATTATGATAAGGATACAATGTTTATTTTTAAATCATCCGCATAGGATATTTTATTTTTGTTGAATATGAACCATAGACCTTGTAAAAATGCATCAGCAAGGTCATCTTGTTTTTTTGTTTGTAAAGTAGTCTCCCAATCGGTGAAATTATTTGATGTAATAGTAGAGCATATTTTAACACTATCTTGCTTATGTGCCTTATAGTTTGGGTTCACATTGTTTGTGTGTTTTGCAACATTTGTAGTGTTAACGTATTGGTCTATTGATGCCATTTTACTGAAAGGTTTTAATTTGTTCGCAGAAGATATGAATTCTATTTTAAATGAAGGGTATTTCATAATAAAATATTGTGCTAACATCCCCTGTATTGTAGTCATTCTATTTGCGATAGGTGAAATCTGGTTTTCGATTATTACATAGTCTACGTCCTCTAACACTATTTCATTTAAAAGTTCTTTCATTTTGCGTCCAATAGTAATCAAATCATATTTGTTAGCTTTTTTTACTGGATTAATGATTTCTTCTAAACATTTTGATTTCAAATATGAGCCTATCATTGTTAACATTTCACCCTTTGAAAGTAGTTTATTTTCCATAAATAAGTAGTGTTGTTTCCCCCATTTGAGTAGCATTTCTTTCTTTTTAGATTTAAGTTTGTTCAATTGTGTATCTTTTGACGGTATCATAAATGGACTACATATAGCGTGTTTCTTACAAAAATAATGGCTTCCTTTTTTGTACTTTGCCTTAGATGTACAGATATTCTTATTGGTTTTATTACTTTGATTACATACTGAATCAGTGTTATTTTCTTCTACTAAATTCAGTATATTCCAGTTTTCTATATTAATTGTTGACGAGCAGTCAATCGTACAATATGCCATATTTTTTATTCCTATATCAAAACTAATAATTTTCATACGAATGTCATATACAGTTTATTAATAACGAATATTTAGATGTTATTCTTTATTAATCATTTTATTTCTTTTGTATATGGACATTAGGGGCAATACGTCGTCCATCTAATTGTTCTCGAGTTAAATAATCGGATTTTAAGTCACTTAATACATACCCTTTAGGTCTATTATCATCCATAATACTCTTGTACGAGTATGGGTATGTTTCAATGTTGCTTAATTTATTTGATTCTATACTTGATTTATATTCAGGATTCACGGTAAACCCAGTATCATTTGAACTAAGTCTAAAATTTGAATCCATTATTGCTTTTGCGTTGGTTTGTAAATATGCCCTATATTCCCAATTTGATCTAATATTATTGTCCTTTATTAAGCGTTGGTTCAAATGGGATTCGGGTTGCCAACTTGAAATAATTGAACGACCATCTTGCATCAAAGGGGGGAATGACTCATGTTTATTATTTGTAGTATATCCGTAATACGTAGGTTCTTTATTGTATGCTGTGTTAATTAATTGTTTAAATTGATTATTCAGTTCTTGAAACATATCTTTATATAAAGATATATACATTTTTTATTCCCATAATTATCAATTACACTGTCTAAAGTTATGAATTGGTTTCTGTATTGTCTGCCTGTTCTAAAAGATCAATCAAATCCGATTTTTTCATGCGATTTGTATTTGTTGCCAACCCTCTTTCATTTACAAGAGCCTTTAAATGAGATAAATTTATATCTTTGTAATTAGCAGTTAATGGTTCTGAATTATTGGTTGTATTATTATCATATACATTGTTCTCGACATTATGTATTTCATGACTTTTTAGAATTTGTACTTCGTTTCCCTCTTCATAATTCGAAATATTGACCTCATCTACCTCATCTACCTCATCTATCGATGGAGTGAGTTCATTATCTGAAGATTCGAATGCTTGCATATCAATTATATGGTTTGATTCTACATGGATATGTTTGGTACTATTCGCGCCATCATCCTCATCATCCTCATCATCCTCATCATCCTCATCATCCTCATCATCCTCATCATCCTCATCATCCTCATCATCCTCATCATCCTCATCGTCACTATCCTGATCATTCGCATATTTTGATACGTCTAATTCTTGAACTCTATTATATTCATTATAAGTCGGATCATTTACACCATAACCAAATATATTGCCGGATTCCATTGTTTGAGGTGGTCGTCTGGTATTTATCTCTTCTACTATGTTATTTACCAATTCATACATAGTATCTTGTTTCGTTTCTAAAGCAGATATTCGTTGTTTAAAATGGTAGACAATTAATAGTATTAATACAAACGTGATTGCTAAAGATATGTATAGCACAGAATCCATTATGTAGGATATTCCCATTACAATAAGAATATATAAAGAAATATGCATCCAAACGAACAATATATATGTTGAATATATATACATAAATTATGGATAGTATTAGTAAAGAATTCACAAGAACTGTAACAAAAACACCCACGATAAACTCAATGAATGATTTAGCAGGAACGAACAGAGTCCTAACTATTATTTTAGTTGTCTTGATTGTATTTTCATTAGCTGGTGTAAATATCTTAAAGATGTTAGGAATGTTTTTACAGCGCATTGTAGATATATTTAGACCATTAGTTACACGGTTGGTCTCTATAGTAGCTTTTACTATTGGTGTATTAATTGAGCAATTTGCAGCATTATTTACTACAACCGTAGGAGCTGGAGTAGAGATCACTGGTGGAACTATAGATAGGGTAGGAGACCTTCTTAAAGACGCAAGTCGTCCTTCATTACAGAACGTATTGAATGATAGTGGGTCGGTTCGTATTGATGTCCCAGAGAGTGATAACAGTGATAATTCTATCCAAAAACCTATTACATCAGGCAAGGCAAAGTGGTGTTTAATTGGGGAATATAATGGTCGTCGCGGATGTGTTGAATTGGATAAAGAAGAACCGTGTTTATCTGGACAAGTGTTTCCAAACCATGAGAGTTGTGTAAATCCTCAATTTAACGGAAACATAACTGGTAGCGCGTTTCATCCGTTAAAAACGCAAACACAATAATATCACAACATTTTGTTTTGTCCGACTGATATGATAAAAATACTAGGTATTGTAAATGAAATAAACAGTAAAATATGTTATTGTTTATTAGTATGGAATCAACGTCACTGTATGTATTACTATTGAAAAATAATACACGTTTTTTGTGTTTATCTCATTCTGATAAAACATATCATGAAATACTACACAATGCAGAATCGCAATATGAAATGTTACAAAAGTATACTCCAATAGAAATCGAAACAAAAATTCAGATCAATTGTTTTATGGAATGGAATTACCACGTTAAACGATATATGAAATTATATGGGATAGATTATGTAAGAGGGGGAGACTATTATAAAGAGCAATTAACAGACCAGGAGAGGTTATTTATTGAAAGAGAAATACAAGATAAAACGTTGTTTGTGCTATATCCAGCATATAGAGATGACACGGATAATCAAGTAACACTTAATCCATTATTATCCGAGGATACAGTATATAATAAGATAAAAAGTATCCATACAAATGATACTATTTTATCCGTAACAGATGAATTAATAAATGACATTATTTGGTTACGTGAATATATAAAATATCCGTCTGTACCAGATAATTCTACAACTTATAGTGTTAATGAGAAAATATCGTCATTATTTAAATTATTTAAATATATTAATAAACATGGAAAACTATTTCCAATAAAAGAATGGCATCCAGAATGTGTTATTGACCATATTGATGTCATTTGTAAATGTTATATAGAAAACAATAATTATTTTCGGTTTTCAGCATTTTATGTAGAACTTGTAGATGATGTAATTAGTCACGTATTATATATTCTACATTATTGTAAGAACCGCATGGATGAAATATTTTTTGATTATCACAGTTCTCAATTATCTAAGGAGACGAATGAGTTAGAGGTTTCTTACTGGGATTAGGTTTTTATGGTTACGTGTAGAAACGGGTCATCAAATATTTCTATATTGGAATCATCTATCATTTTTATCCGAAAATTATTATAAATAGTTGCTTGTGGTGTATTCAATGTCATACGTGTTAACTGAGATATGGGATTATTTACATTACAAACAACACCCGTATTTATAGGATTAGGACTAAAGTTATTAGATAAGTCAAACAGTAGGTTACTATTTACACTTGATAATGGATTTATATTTGGTTTCAATTTAAAATTATAAACACTTCCATTATAAGTAGCCAAATTAATATTAGAGACCTTAATAATACCACCATATATAGTTCCTTGAAATTGATACGAAATGTCAGTAGGATCTCCAAAATCTACCGTGGACAAATCAAAGTTAAACCCACTTATATCACTAATTACCTCGACTATATGATCACTACCATCAATTAAATCATCATTATAATATGTGTAAAAATCAAATGGGTTAGCTGATTGCATATCAAATGAAATATCGTGAAATAGTGTTGTATCTGTGATAGTAGATGAAATATCTGTTAATGCTGTTCCTGTTATATAATAACTAAATGGTATTTCAAATTCAAACTGGTAACTCTCTTTGGCTATGCCATTATGTATTGATATAGTGAATAAATCATCGGTTACATTGTCACGGATATAAATATCATCGCCAATAGCAAATCTCAAGTTGTCTGTAACGTCTGTATTTTGTACAGCAAGCGATTCTGTATTATTTTTGTAATTATATAAAGGTACATCTGGGTCGAGATATAAACTAATAGCGGGTCCTGGTACATCCGAACCTTTGCTGGATGAATACACTATTCCACAGGGTTCTACATTACCCTGTACAGAACCGTTTGTTTCGTATGAAATATTAGTTAGTTGTGTTTCTTCGTCATATGTTTCAGTTGCGACAGTATTATATAACGTGGCATAGGACCTGAATTGATTAGGAGCATTTATTGTTTTACTAAATTGTTGTTTCTTCGTAAGATTGTTTCCTTTTGATGATTGTGAATTCCCTCTATATTGTAATATTTCAGCTTTTCGACGCATATCTAATTGTAATTTTGAATGACTTGGATATGGGCTTGTAATATCAAGCCGTATTGGAGGGACAGAAAATACCATTTGTTTTCTTCTTTGCTTAATTCGATTACACGCTTCAGATTGCATTATAGTATAGTATAGTATATTTCGAAATAGTATAGTATATTTCGAAATAGCATGGTCTAATATTTTGCGGCATACCATGAATTAGATAAATAAGATGTGTATTTGTTTGTAGTATATCTATCAACAACACTCAAATTTGGTCCTTTTTTTACAATCGAATTTATTTCAAATACATCCAATGCTTCATTATAATACCTCAAATTTGATAATTTACCATTGAATCCGCCATTTTTACATATATGTACGTCTTGATAATTTTGCTTTACAACATTATTCAATATAATACGGTTTGAAATAACTCCATTCACATAAGAGTCAACTATCTTATTTTCCAATCGAACTCCAACATGAAACCATTTGTTTAATGGCACATTTTCTATAACAATTGTATTGTTATTGTCATTATAGTCAACTGTATCCATAATAATATGTAAATTGTTAACACCTGGTTGTAAATATACACCTGGGGCATTATTTACAGATGCTTTGTTTGTAGTAGCATCAAAATACCCATCTCCTTTACTAAAAATGTGTTGAAATTGCTTTCCAGTAGTGTCGTTACCTAAATCACTTATATATAACCAAAAAGACCATGTAAACTCTGCACCTTCTTTCTCATTATTTGAACGATATATTGGTACAGCATTTGTAATGCTCAAATCTTGTGGAATAACTTGTTGAGTTGTTCCGTCTATCATTCCATTGATCAAATAAGGATGAGATGATGGACCTAAAAACCTGCTAAGTAATAAAATACCTACATTAAGTAATACAAGAAAAATAACAAGAACCAAGATAATAAAGGAGAACTTTGCAATGATTGTATTAGATTGTAAGAATCCAACAGTAGCACCTGCCTGATTGGAGAGCTTAGAAAATTGTTCTCCAAAACTTTCTCTTGTTTCATTTACTGTAGTTCCTAAACTTTCCATAGCATTACCGAATCCTTCCCTCGTAGGCATATTTACTTGTGTATTTTGTAATCTCTGCATGAATAAATTTTATACTATACTATATTGATAATTTTTATCAACATAGTGTTTTGTTTTTTACCGTCAATAGTACATCATTTTTGGTTATTACACGTCGGCATTATACGCGTGGCTAAAATAACGAGAATGTGTTTTGTAATTCATTGTTTCTGAATACCGAGACGTCTATTCCATAACTTGCCAATGATTTTAATACGCTACTATGTTCACTACCAGTCAGGTACTCATTCCAAGCTGTCTGTGGGTCCATTGGTTCTGTCCATCGTTTGAAATCTTTAATATAAGCATCAAATGTACCAAATACAATCGGGTCTGATTCCCCTGGTAATTTTGGCATAATACTTCCGTCTGGATTAAAAAAACGTTGTGACCTCACCAATTTTCCATCTAAATAAACATCACAAAATTGGTTGTCTACACTTACAATCAAATTCGTCCACTTTTGAAGTGGGTAGTTATCTGTAATAATCATTTCCTCTTCGCTGTCATCACTCATTTTCATTGAACATTTTAATAAAGGTGCGGATTTATCTAAGTACAGGTGTACACTATTATCGCGTTTAAAAATGGTCTTATCCACGTTTGGATCCCACGTATTTACATATAACCAAACTCCATATGAATAACGGGTATTATTTGGACTATCGATCTTTGTAACATTTGGTAATCCGTATTTTAAATTGCCTTCTTTTGTTAAAATGGATTCTTTCTTGGTAAAATACACATATAAAATGTAAATTAGTAAAATGATCAACACCCCTAAACCAAGAGTTAATAAATTCATTGTATATACTTTTGTTATATCTTTTTTCTTTGAGTTATCATTCTATGTATTCAGGTGGATTGTTTATGCTGTAAACATTATATTGTGTCACTATTTCTGTTCGTGTCAATGGGTATGGATAATATAATATATTTGAAATTGCTCCGTCTAAACCATTGTTCGCCCCAGTCACCAAAAATTGGTTAGAAGTAAATTGTGGCGGTTTGTTAGCTAAATTAAGACTTCTCACGAGATTACCATTGAGAAATACATCAGTGTATTCTGAATTATAATTGAATACTAAATTATTCCATTTTTGCTTCTTAATTGGTAATGTTATCGATTCGTTATAATATTCTTCATGATTTGTAAGATATATATTTAATCTGTCCTTATCGTCGTCTTCATTTTTTTTGTATTCGTATGTTACCTTAGGTGCACCTTCTGAAAAATCTAATATAGGTGTCTCTTTCGAGTATGCATGATTATTCATTGGCTGATCATTTAAGTAAACCCAAAATGATAGTGAAAAATGTTGGTTGTATTTAAGTTGTCCTGTTGTTTTTTGTTCCCATGAATCGCTTGATGCTACGACATATTCATTATTTAAAAATGAACTTTTAGGTTGTAACACAACTGCATTTCGTGTTGTAGTGTAATTCAATATCTTTGGCACGAATAAATAAGCAAGTATACATAATATCATAAGCAGAAACAAATAAAACACATCATTTGTTGTATCATTAAATTCTTTTTTTAGGTATTCAATGAACTGTAATAATAAACACGGAAAATATGAAATGGTATGATATATAAAGCCACCACTACCACCCATTCGCTTAAAATGATGGCCTGTGAAATAAAATAAGACGGCAAGACATAACATTATCAACAAAAATAGTAATAGCCCACTAAAAGTATTAATCATAACATTTTCATAATGGTTATTAGATGTATAAATGTATATACATAGTGATAACATAATTACACCAAATACAATTGAATATACATTGTACAACTTATTATGTAGAAACTTACTTGTAAATATTAAGCCTATAATGAATAGTAATAGTATCAACAATGGATACAATAGCGTGTAAATATTTTCACTTGTGTAATATGAATATTCATTTGTAAATACAAAGAATAAAATAAAACCTATTATAGATGCGAAAATAAAGCCATATTTAAATAATAAGAATGAAGTTTGACTATTATAATTTACATTTGTTATATTTCCCATAGTTGTAAAAATGTAAGACATTACTTGGAACGGTATATTAAGAATATCTAATAATTTTTTCCATACATTATCTGTTGTTTCTTTTACTACTTGAGACGGGTTATCGTTCATAATGGAAAGCTATATATATATATTATAATACTACATTATAAATTTTCCATTGCTGTTTTTTTACCATGGCACTCACGACAAAGAGCTACTAAATTATCAACGTGGTTTGAACCTCCATTATCTAATCGCATAACGTGGTCTACTTCAAACCACGCCGATAATTGAGATTTGCAATCATTACAACACCAACTTTGTCGGGAGGCTACAAATTTCTTTTTTGTTTCACTTACTGAACGCTTTGTATTATTCTTTCCTGAACTAATTATTCTATTTTGTATATGGTTAGGTATAGAATAATTGTTAACATCAACTATCGGATTTGAAACATTGTGGTTAATTGAATTTAAATATCCTTGTTTTGTTGTAAAGTCTAATATAGGTGATATTAATTTCGTTGTATTCTTGTCTACTGGTAACACTTTCAATAGTTCGTTTGTTGTCGTCATCATCTCACGTGCTCGTAATGGATTCTTCTTTAATAATATATACAACACAAACGACGCTATTGCTACCCCCGCCATTTGGTAATATTTTTTCCACGTCATCATTATTTTGATATACTTACCATCTGTGTAAATATTCGACATGATAAATATTGTTATGACCAATAAGAATAATTCTAATTTCATTATTGTATCTATGTATTATAGCACCATAATATTCATCTATGTAAATAGTAAATTAATAAGATACACGACAAGATAACTACTGTGAATACTATGTGTTTCTTATAGCTCAAATGCGCTTTACGAATTGAACTACGACTTTTATATTTATCTCTATATAATTCTAATGCAAGTGGCAATGATATTTCTGGCTTACCAAGTATGACATTATATTTGTTATGTATGAAATGCATCCACTTTACAAAAGAATCCCTATTATCTAAATATGGGGATACTGGATATTTATCCAATATAACACTAAACTTGTTCCCTATTTTATCGACTGGTATAAATAATGGGAAATTATTTATCAACTCGTAATATTTTTTTTTTGTAATTTCATTTGGATGCAACGGGTATGACTCTGCTATTGTATGTAAAAAAAACCAGTAATGTGGTCCCCATACGTCAGGTTCGAAATCCATTGATACTAATATACACATTTGAAGATTTAAAATTATGTAGTTAAACGCCATACGGCAAAAGAGATATATATTGGTTTATCTACATACACTATTCGCGATGTAAATAGTAAAAATGCGTATAAAGGTAAGGTTCATATATAATACATCAAAAATAAAACTTGTGTAATAATTATGATAAGAACAAAAACGGCTAATAATTATTGTAATAATTGTGGAAAAGAAGGACATACATATAATTATTGTAAAATGCCTATTACAAGCATTGGATTTATAGCTTTTCGATACAATCTACAAAACGAACGTGAATACTTAATGATAAGGCGAAAAGATACATTAGGATATATCAATCTCATACGCGGAAAATATACATTAGGTAATAAAGAATATATTATGAATATTTTAAAACAAATGACCGCTTATGAAAAACTAACTTTGATTGAATTATCTTTTGACGAACTATGGACAAAAGTTTGGGGTAGTAACAAGCTTTCTAATGAGTATCGCAAAGAAGAAACAACTTCACGAAGTAGGTTCAATACATTAACAACTGGTTGCTACTATAAAGACGAATTTTTAACATTGAAAGACCTAATTAATGAAAGCAATGAATATGTACAATGGAAAGAACCTGAATGGGGGTTTCCAAAGGGACGTCGTAATTATAAAGAAAGAGATTATGATTGTGCTTTACGTGAGTTTTCTGAAGAAACTGGATTACCTAATAATACTATTAACAACATTGAAAATATCATACCATATGAAGAAATATTTACAGGTTCTAATTATAAATCATATCGACATAAATATTTTATTGGTTCAATAAACTATAATGATGGCTACTTATATAATAATTATCAAAAAAGTGAAGTTAGTAAAATCGAATGGAAAACTCTTAGTCAGTGTATAGAAAGTATTCGCTCCTATAATTTAGAAAAAAAGAATATGCTTACTAATGTAGATAATATGTTATCGCACTTCAGAAAAGTCTATTTTTGTTAATATTTTGTGTTTTAGCTATGATAAAAAAACAAAATATTTATCTACCCGTATATTAAACAATGTCTTCCATAAAGAAACAATCAACCGGTGTAAACAAAAATATAACCAGAAAAAAACGTATAAAACAAATAGGAGAAAGTTGTCAGGCGCCAGATGAGCAATGTAAAAGAGGATCTCGTTGTAAGGATACAAAAGAATACGGTAAGATATGTATTGAAAAAGATGAATTACCGACTAATAAGGGCTTATTAATAGACAACTCTGATAAGGGGGTTGAGAAGGAACCCGTTATGGAGACGGAAAAGGAACCTTCTATGGAGACGGAAAAGGAACCTTCTATGGAGACGGAAAAGGAACCTTCTATGGAGACGGAAAAGGAACCTTCTATGGAGACGGAAAAGGAACCCTCTATGGA
>Ga0228620_1000188_pt1 | contig 38725 bp, 37 predicted proteins | sample 23DmetaG_FD_186030 | JGI IMG/M metagenome (GOLD analysis project Ga0228620, IMG submission 186030) | Seawater microbial communities from Monterey Bay, California, United States - 23D | ecosystem: Environmental > Aquatic > Marine > Coastal | place: USA: California | collected 2016-10-06 | reverse complement strand
TTCTCATAAATGCTTATAGTTAATCATGGAAGTTTGTTAAGGGTTAGTTTAAGCACTATTATCCTAACTAACTTCCTTTTTATTTCAAAAATAAAATTATATTGCACTTACTACTTGATTGTAGCCATATATCAAAGATATTATAAAATTTGACATTTTATACGAATCTGTTACTTTAAAGTTAAACGTTTTGTTTTTACTTTTTTAAAAAATATTATGGAAAATAATCAAAAAAATGGTGAGGCATATGAAACTGCAATTATTGGGTATCCAAGAATTGGAGAAAAGAGAGAATTAAAATATCTTACAGAAGGATATCTTTCTTCAGTGAAGGGGGCATTGAACCCTGAAGCTACAGAAGAATTTCTCAATGACGTTTCGACACTCAGAAAGGATAGATTAGAAAAGCAAAACAACTCGGGTCTCGATTATCTAAATGTAGGTGACTTCTCACTCTATGATAAGATGCTTGATATGGTTCAGTTACTCTGAATTGTACCTGAAAAATACAAGAATTTGGATCTCAACCTTACTGATACTTATTTTGCAATGGCAAGAGGGTTTCAAGGAAATGGAAAGGATGTGAAAGCGTTGAGTATGAAAAAATGGTTCAATACGAACTACCATTATATGGTTCCAGAAATTACTAAAGATATCACTTTTGATAAAAATAATTTAAATTTTGAAACGTTAGATACTCAAATACTAGAAGCAGTAGCACAGAGTGCTAATAATATAAAAGTATCATTAATCTGACCATTAACCTTTTTAAAACTATCTAAATTCTTTGGATCATCAGAGTTACAAGATTCTGTACCAAGTATAATAGAATCTTATCAGGGTATTATCAAACATATTGTTGATAAATGTAATCCAGCATATATACAAATAGAAGAACCATCACTCGTTACCGATCTATCATCAGAAGAAAAGAAAATATTTAAGAATATGTATGATCTTATAATACAAAAACAAGATAATATTCTCTTACAAACTTATTTTGGTGCTCCAGACGAAGATTTAGTAGAGGCTATGTATGATACAAATGCAAAAGCAATAGGACTCGATTTCATTGACGGAAAAGATGCAAACCTAAAAACTATAGAAAAGTTAAAGTTTCCTGAAGATAAAAAATTATTTGCAGGAGTAATAAACGGTCGTAATATTTGGAGAAACGACTATCAAAAAAGTATAGATGTAGTAGATCAATTATGACATTTTACGAACGACATTGTATTAAATACATCATCTTCTTTACTTCACGTTCCATATACGACCAAGTGGGAAGAAAAAATGGCTGAAAAATATAAAAAACATCTCGCATTTGCAGATCAAAAAATAGAAGAATTAAGTGATATTAAGAGGGTATTACAGAATAATGACACAGATGGTGTTTTGATAAGAAATAGAGAATTAATACAAGAAAAAAAAGGAAGTCCAGAACTTTCGAAGATAAGCAAAGAAATAGAAAAACTTATAGAAGAGGATTTTACAAGAGAAGTATCGTATGCTGAGAGAGAAAAAATTCAAAAGGATGAATTAGGTCTCCCAATCTTACCAACTACTACTATTTGATCATTCCCACAAACCAAAGAGGTAAGAAAACTCAGACTTCAATTTAAGAAGTGAGAGATATCACAAGAAGAATACACAAAGGAAATACAACAAAAAACAAAGGAAGTAGTAAAATTACAAGAAGATATAGGTCTTGATGTTCTTGTTCATGGTGAGTACGAAAGAAATGATATGGTTGAATATTTTGGAGAAAACTTAGACGGAATAATATTTTCAGAAAATGGTTGGGTACAGTCATATGGGACCAGAGGAGTAAAACCACCAATTATTTTTGGTGATGTTACTAGGAAAAAACCAATGACTGTTGAGTGGAGTGCATTCGCACAATCTCTTACTAAAAAACCAATGAAAGGGATGTTAACTGGACCAGTAACTATTCTGAATTGGTCATTCCCAAGAGAAGATATCCCTCTCAGAGATATTGCATACCAAATTGCTCTTTCAATAAGGGATGAGGTTTTGGATTTAGAAAAAGCTGGAATAAAAATTATTCAAATAGATGAAGCGGCATTAAGAGAGAAATTACCTTTGAGAAGACAGGATTGGGAAGAATACTTAGATTGGGCTATTAATTCATTTAGATTGGTACATTCGAAAGTAAAACCAGAAACTCAGATTCATACTCATATGTGTTATAGTGAATTCAAGCACATTATGCCATCAATTAAAAAAATGGATGCTGATGTAATCACTATTGAAACTTCTCGTTCTGGTGATGATGCATCAATATGAGAAGGGTATGATAAACAAATTGGTCCAGGAGTATATGATATACATTCTCCAAGTGAACCAACAAAAGAAGAACTCAAGAAACTGATATGGAAGATGGTAAAAGAATTAGACGTAAATAAACTTTGGGTAAATCCAGACTGTGGACTCAAGACAAGAAAAGAATCTGAAGTAACTCAGCCTCTTATTAATATGGTAGAAGCTACCAAAGAGATAAGAGTAAAACTCGGTGAAAAATATTAATCATTTATTGATATTTAAAGTTTAAGTCATATATTATATATGGTTTAAACTTTTTATTTCTTAGTTAAATTTATGGATTTAGAAATACTAGAAAAAGCTTTGCAGTTGAGGTGGAAATTTCCATATAAGTGGGGGAGAAAACAATGAGATGATTGGGATAAAAAAACGAACTTTATTTATGATACCAGGACATTCTGAGAACTTCAGAGAATAATAGAAAAATTTGAAACTCCCCTCCAAGAATATGCTATGAATAGATGGTATAATTTTTGGAGCGCCATGTGAGTGGAATATATATTCTCTACACATAAGAGTGTATTACCAAACAAGAATAGCTATGATAAGCTAGTTGATTTTACTATAGATGGAACTTCATTTGACCATAAGACCAGCATATACCCAAACTGATTTTATAAAGAGTATAGTTATTGAAAAAATAATAAAAAAGAACTCATAGAGTGGTTATATGAGAATCAGAGTCAGCAGTGAAGAAAGCATTTAGGAAATAGGCTCTTCATTGTATTATATGATTCACAAAATCAAGAACATTGGAAAATGAAAGCTGAGATTACAATACTAGGAGAAGCTATAGATGATTATATGGATTCATTCAATAAAGATAATTTATGTACTCTTGATTTTTGAGAATGAACAGTATATTCAGATATAATATGGGTAGAAAAATAAAGTTTTTCTACTTTTTTATTACATAGTGTAAGTACTCAGTAACGCTATCTTTTTTATGATTTCTATTCTCTGTTTTATCAGCTTTGAACCTTTTGTATTCTTTTGTAAATACCCCATATTCTCAAACCTCTGACATTATTTCTTTAATATCTTCATGACTCATAAGTCACTCACAGTTGTAGCTTAAAAAAATATACTGAGCATCTATGTTTTGTACAAGCTCTCTAAATGAAGCCTTTACTTCTGCCTTTTTACAATAGAGAGATTTTTGAGTGCTATAGTCTCTCATTCAAGTCTTTCCTTTTAGTGTTGGGCTATCATACTTTGCAATAGTTTCAAGTACATGATAGTTTGCACTATACTGTCTTTCATTATATGGAGGATCGAGATAGACTACTTCGTGAGAAGTATTTTTTACTAACTCGTTTACATCAGAGTTATATACTTTATTTTCATGATCATTTATTAGAAAAATAGCAGGTTTTAATCACATTAACTTTTCAGCAGATTTTTTTATTTTCTTTAAAAATGCTCCATAAACAGAAGCTGTATTTGCTACTTTATCAATATTTTCTAAAAGTGTGGCAAGGAGGAAAAAATACTCACCTTCAGTGATATGATTTTGATTTTTCCATTCTTCGATGGTAGTTCTGATAGCATCGCATTTCATTGCATTTTCATCTGAAAAATACATTCTTTCTTGTTCTTTTCACTTCGTTCCTCCTGGGGAATAGTTTTTGTATATAAATCACTTTTTTCCCTTCAGAGAATTGAGGTAGTTCAGTACGAGACTTTGTTTTTCTGTAATATCTATATTTTCTAATTCTCAAATGAATGAGATCAATCATCTAAATTCTAGAGGTTTATGATTCTCAATATAGTTTTTGTTTATTACATAGCTATAGTACTGTAGGTCGTTTGCTATCACTCGATGTCCTTTTTCCTTAAAGTATCTTCATACGATTCCTGTACCAGCAAAAAGATCAGAAAAGGTATAACTCTTTTCTTTTACCACTTTTCAAATAGATTTTTCAATAAATTCTAGTAGAGATTTTTTGGATCAGATATAGTTCATAGCTATTGTTTTTTTAATTATAATGCATTCAAGGATATATTTATACTTATTATACAAATTTTCTATGAATTTAAAATAAAAAGTATACGAATTATATACTTTTTATTTGCTTTTACAATTAAAAAGTATATAATTCGTATATATTATGATCTAAAATGTTTTCTATGAATAAAGGAGAGATAAAGATATACCAATCAAGTACTTGAATAGTTGATGTTCAAGTAAATTTTGATGAAGAGACTGTATGGTTAAATTCTTATCAAATAGCAGATATTTTTTGAAAAGATAGGACCACTATTCAAAGACATATAAAAAAGCTCTATTCATCTTGAGAACTAGATGAAAAAACAACCTGTGCAGAAAATGCACAGGTTCAAATAGAGTGATGAAGAACAGTAAAAAGAGATATGAATCTTTATAATTTAGATATTATTCTTGCCATTTGATATAGAACTAACTCAGAAAAAGCGGTTCAATTTCGTAAGTGGGCGACCTCTATTCTAAAAGATTATTTAGCAGGGTGATATGCACTCAACCAAAAAAGGTTGCAAGAAAAATGATTAGAAGAATTAGAACAAACCCTCAATATATTTAAAAATACTCTGTGAGCCTGAGATTTATCAAAAGATGAAGCTATTTGATTATTGGATATAATTACAAAGTATACTAATAGTTGGCTGTTACTTCAAAACTATGATGAGAATAATCTGCTCGAGGCATGAAAAACGAAACAGATTCATTATAAGTTAGAAGCACAGGAAGCATATATGAGTCTATCAGAACTAAAACAGAATCTAATAATAAAAAAACAAGCTACAGAACTCTTTGCAAATCCAAGAGAAACAAATGCTTTAGAGTGAATTTTTTGAAATATATACCAAACTTTTGATAAGAAAGAACTTTATAATTCAATAGAAGAAAAAGCAGCAAATCTACTGTATTTTATAGTGAAAGATCACTTATTTAGTGATGGAAATAAAAGAAGTTGAGCTTTTTTATTCATTTTGTTTCTTGCGAAGAACAAGATACTATTTGATGAGAAAAATGAAAGAAAGATAAATGACAGGGCTTTGGTTGCTATAACTTTACTTATTGCTGAATCAAACCCAAAAGATAAAGATATAATGGTGAAACTCGTTTTGAATTTAATTAATTAAATCTTTTAATAAAAGTGAATATAAAAATTGATTTTGATAATAGCTATTCTAGACTTCCTGAAAACTTTTATGAACGTGTAAAATCAACGAATGTAGGAAAGCCTCAGCTTATACAATATAACGAGTCCTTAGCTCAAGAATTAGGACTTGATTTTGAAAGTATAAGTAATCAAGAGTTGGCTGATTTTTTTTCAGGGAATATCCTTGCTGAGTGATCAGAGCCAATAGCACAAGTATATGCAGGTCACCAGTTTGGTTATTTTAATCCAAGACTTGGAGATGGTCGTGCTATGCTTCTCTGAGAACTTATTGATAAAGAAGGGAATAGGAAAGATATTCAACTGAAATGATCTGGAAGAACAAGGTTTTCTCGTACTCGTAGTGATGGGAAGGCACCTTTGTGAGCAGTGATTCGAGAGTATATACTCTCTGAAGCTATGAATGCCTTGGGAGCTCCTACTACAAGAGCATTGGCAATGGTAAAAACTTGAGAAGAAGTATATAGAGAAAGAATTGAACCTGGAGCTATTATAACGAGGGTTGCTTCGAGTCATATTAGGATTGGAACCTTTGAATACTTTGCTCATAAAAAAGATTATAAATCGATAAAAATACTTACAGATTATGTAATTGATAGACACTACCCCGAAGTGAAAAATAACTCAAACCCATATTTGAGTTTCTTTGAAGCAGTAATAGATAAACAAGTAAAATTAGTAGCGAAATGGATGAATTTAGGTTTTATACATGGAGTAATGAATACTGATAATACTTCCATTTCTTGAGAAACTATAGATTATGGTCCTTGTGCCTTTATGGATGAATATCACAGAAATACTGTTTTCAGTTTTATAGATCGTGATTGAAGATATGCCTTTGAAAATCAAAAATATATTATTGGGTGGAATCTTATGAAGCTATGAGAATCTATTATTCACCTTATTGATTCGAATGAAAAAAAATCAGTTGATTTGATAAATAATGCTCTATCATCAATAGCAATAACATTTGATGAATATTGGTTAGATGGTATGAAGAATAAAATAGGAATTATAAGTATGGACGATGGAGATGAAAAACTTATTCGTGAACTTTTAGAAATGATGGAAAGGGGTAGAGTTGATTATACTTTGTTTTTTAGATACCTATCAAATGCTGTTGAAACTTGAAATAATACTCTGGTGAAAAAAATATTTGAGAGAGAAAACGAAATTGATACTTGGTTGTCTCAGTGGAATAAAAGATTAGAAAAACAGGGAATAGGTTGAGATCAATTATCTACCAATATGAAGCAAGTAAATCCAGCATTTATTCCAAGAAACCATAGAGTTCAACAAGCAATAGATGAAGCAATCAATAAAACTGATTTTATATTAATGAATCAATTACTTGAAATATTGAAAAACCCATATGCTGACCAACCAGAATATGGGGAATATATGAATCCTCCAAAAGAAGACGAACGAGTTCATCAAACGTTTTGTGGGACATAATAAATTAAAAAATCTCAGAAAAACCTTTTTCAGGATCGTCGTAGGTCACTAACATCCTTTCTTTTATGAGCCAAACTTTATTCGAAACTGAGTGGAGTAAATCTCTATCATGTGAAACAATAATAGTAGTTCATTGAAATCCCTCCAGCATTTTTTTTATGACCTCTTTCGAATGAAGATCAAGATGATTCGTTGGTTCATCCATAACTATTATATGTGGCTTTACCAGTAACATTTTTGTAAGTGCTACCTTGGCTCTTTCTCATCAAGAGAGAGTAGATATAATCTGATCAACCTTATCTCAAGTGATCAGAAGTCATCATAGAATAGTACGTATCTCTTTTTGATTATCATAATTTTTACTCAGGTCATCGAGAATGCTAGAGTTTACATCTAAGTTCTCTAGTACTTGAGAGTATGAACCAATACAAATGTTCTCATTTATTTCACTTGTTCCATCTAATGCTTCTAGTTCTCAGAGTATAGTCTTAAGAAGAGTAGTTTTACCAGCCCCATTCTCTCCGATAATTCAAATTTTATCACTCTTATATACTTCTAGATATTCTGGAAGAGTAACAATTGGATAGGTATATCATACTTCAATGTTAGTGAACTTCATTATTACTTCTGGGAGTCTCTTCTCAAGGTTAATTTGTATAGATTTTACGGTTGATTCATTTACTGGTTTTTCAAGAATCTCTACTTTTTCTAAAGCTTTGATTCTACTTTGAACACTACTAGCCTTTGCAGAATTTGCTCTAAATTTATCAATGTATTCATTTGTTTTATCAAGCTCTTTTTGTTGACTATTAAAATCCTTCAACTGTTTGTCATATCTTGCTTGTTTTTCTTCTAAATATTTTTCATAGTTTCAAGTATAATAGTGAATTTTTTTCTCTGAAATTTCAGCAATCTTATTGGAAGTATTATTAATGAAACGAATATCATGAGAGATAGATAAGATAGCTTTTCACCAGCTCTTACAAAACTCTTCTAAAAAGATAATTCCATTTATATCGAGATGGTTGGTTGGTTCATCAAGAATTAATATATCTACTTCTTGGATCAAGAACTTTGCAATTTGTACTTTGGTTTGTTCTCATCAAGAGAGTTGGAGAACATTAAAATCCATTTGTTCATTCGAAAATCAAAAGTATTTGAGGATTTCTAATTGAAGTGTATATTTTCTGAAACCGTCTACTTCTAATAAATAGCTATTGAGGTCTTCAGACTCTTTCCACATTTCAGGATCATTTTTGATTTCATCTAGTCTCTCCATACTCTTATTTATTTCAGGGAAGAGTTCTTTCATTTCTTGTCTGAGAGTATTTTTTTCTGATTTCCAAAATAGGTCTTGTGATAAATATCATATTTTTAGAGTAGATGCTATATCTATACTACCATCTAGGTTTTCCTCTTTACCAATAATCATTTTTAATAGAGTAGTTTTTCAAGATCAATTTTTTCATATAAGAGCGACCTTGTCATTTGAATTTATTTTTAATTCAGCATTTTTAAATAGATCTGTTTTTCCGAGGCTTTTTGTAAGATTTGTTATATTAATTAAACTTGAAGCGATACTAGACTTTCCAGAAAACAAATACTTTGGTATATTTTCTAAGCTATAGTTTTTAGTCTCTGGTATTCAAATTTCATTTTCCTCGAGTTCAAACTCCTTATTTATATATTTATTGAGTCTTTTGATTTTGGTTGATTCTTTAATTTTTGCTGGAATCTCTGATAGAAAGTCTTCACATAACTCTTGTATTTCATCATAACTAAAATCATTGTGCTGTTCTAGGACTCGGTTTATTATATCGTCTAACATTTGTTTTCCTTAAAAAATATCTCATATTTTTTATTATACCAATAGGGTGATATAAAACAATTCTTTTATTTCAAGAAAAACATTGTTTATAATACTAAAAAAGACCTCTCAGCTAGAGGTCTTTTTTAGTTAAGGTCTTGGGTTGACCTCCCTTTTTGTTTGATAGATTGATTTTTAATCTTCAAGAATTGAATCTATATCAAGATCTTCTTCTTCTGTTTCTCTATTTTCTAACTCTTCATCAAGTATCTCTTTAAGAGAAATAACTTGAGCAAGAAGGATATCTTTTTTCTCTTCAGTGATTTTTTCATTTCCTTCTATATTTTCTACCATTGCCTCAATTTTTTCACTAATTTGAGCAAGTTTATCGTTATTTACTTTTGGTATAATTTGAGCCAGTTTTCCAAAGAAAATTTCTTTATATTCTTCAACTTTTTCATCTCTTCCACCTCTATATTCTTTTCTTGCTTCTTTTGCTTCTGCTCTGATTGCTGCATTTTGTTCTCTGAGTGCCTTTCTTTCTTCTAGAAATGCAGTTGCTGTTTCACTTCCAGAAACAAGTTCTGCAACCTTTCCATCGTATGATTCATTAATTTCTTTGAGTTCAGCTTGGAGTGCTTCTCTTTCTTCTAGTGTAAGATCTTTATTTTTAAGTGCTTCTTTTATTTCATTTTTAGCTGCTTTATTTTCTTCTCTAAGAGTTTTTAATTCTTCTTTATTTTCATCAGTAACATCAGCAAAGATTTCCTTCATTTCACTTTTATCTTTTTTGAATGCCTCTCTGTTTGCTTTTGCTTCATCTTTTCTTGCTTTTTGTTGGTTTTTAAATACTTCTCTCTCTACTTTCCTTTCTTCCTTTGCACCTTTTAGATCAGCTCTTGCAGCTTTTAATTCCTCTTTTGCAGCACGTTTTTCAGAAGTTTGTTCTGTAGTTTGTACGGTTGTATCTTCAGTCGTTTCTTCATCTGCATATACTCCAAATGATAAAAGAAGAGAACTCGCTAAAATCATAGCCAATGTGGTGTTTCTGAATTTTTTCATAATAAAAAAATTAATATATAAATAAACCTTTTGAGGTTATACGCATAATATACTATATTTGTAAGAGTATTGTAAGAAAGGCTAGAAAAAATAGTTTGAATTAGTTCAAACTATTTTTTTTCACTATGATAACATTACGAATGACTCATAAGAGAATTTGATTACTTTCTGATATATCACTGCTTTTTAGTTTTGAATCAAGCACAATAATAATTTTTTCATATATTTTTCTTTGTTTTTCATTTGAAAGTATATCAAGTTGAGATAACTTATTGTTTATTTGTTCATGAACGATACTTTCTACTCTTTCTATTTGTTTTTGTTTCTCTATCTTTTGTTCTTGTTTCATCTTAGCTTTAGTAGAATCAATAGATTTTTCTCTTTCTTGGAGAATAATTTCTCTAGCATCTTTTATTGATATCTCTCAGGAGTCTACTTTCTGTAGAATTTCTTTCTTTTTTGATTCAAAGTTATTACGTAGAGTTTGTATCTGATTTTTTCTTGTTTCTATTTTTTCCTTTTTTAATGCTTCTCTTTCTCATATTCTTTTCTCCTTTGCTATTTTTCTAGCCTCCTCAAAATTCTTTTTTTGAGTTTGTATATTATTTTTTTTACTTTCAATTCTATTTTCTACTATCTCACTTTGTATATTTTCAATAGTTTTATTCCCTGGAATGCTCTTTTGTGGGGTATTTATTGTAGTTTCTTTTTCTTTTTCTTTTTCAATGAGTCTAGTTTTTCTCACTTCTGATTTTTTATTTTCTCTTTCTTTTTCTCTCTGAAGAATTTTTGCTTTTCTGTTTTCGTCTCTTTGTGCCTCTCTTTTTTCAGCTCGTGTTTCATAGGAATAAGCAAAAAGATCGGTCTGGAGGATTACCAGAACGAGTAGAGTAATTGCGGTTAGTATTATTCTAAAGTATCTCATTTATTCTTATTTATTGCTAGAGTTTAAAATTTGTTATTCATTATTTATTCACTCGATGTTTCAAAGAGTATATTTATCAGTTCTTCTATATCTTCTTGAGTGGTTTCTTCTATTATTTCTGCCTCTATATCTTCTTCTTCTATGAGAATATCATCAATTTCTATAGTAACATCTTCTATTTCTATACCTTCATCAATCTTATTTGTTACCTCCACTATACTCTCAGCATTGTTTAAAACCATATTTTTGTTTTCTTGATCAATCTTTTCTTTCCCTTTTTCAAGGGGAATACCTGTAGGGGGAGGGGTTTTTATGTTTTCTTCTGAAACGGTAGTTGAAAGAAATGTTTCTACATCAATACTATCATTTTCACTTACTTCCTCTTCGTTGACATATCAACAGGAGAGGAGTGAAAATAACAGTAAGGGGTAGATGGTTTTTTTTATAAAATACATTTCAAATGAAGTTTAAATAAATTGTATGCTCACTTTCGTTCAGATGTCTTTTTTACTTTCTATATTCATTTTCCAGGAGTGTAAATCAGTGATCTTTTTCACAAGAGCAAGTCAGAGTCAGTATCATTCTTGTTTTACATAGTTCTCTCTAAAATACCTATTAAAAATATTTTTCAAGTTTTTTTCTTCTATACCGATTCCATAATCTTGTATTTCTAGTCTTCATTTATAAAAACCTATATCGATATTTCAGTTTTTATTTGAGTATTTAATAGCATTTTTTAGTATGTTTCATACACATATATCATAGTGTTCTTTATTTATTATAAGAGAATAATTTTTTTCTGAAAATATTTTCCTCATAGTAATATTTTTTCCATCAGATTTTTTTTCATTTTCTTTGATGATATCATTGAGTTGCTCTATTAAGTTAATTTTTTCTTTTTTATATGACGAATCTACTAGGTTAATAATTCAGAGTAGGGAATCAAGGATTTTATTTAGCTTTTTACTTGAGTTTAAACTTATATCTATTGCTTCTGCATAATTTCATTTTACTTTTTTGGCAAGACTGAGAGTTGAAATTATTTCAGCTAGTGGTGTTTTCATCTCATGGTTCATGTTTCCACTAAAAGTTTCAAGAGAAGATATAGTTTCCTTTATTGGAATGAAATTTTTTCATACAAATAGATATCATATAATATAAAAAAGCATGCTAAACGGAAGAGTGAAAAGAAGAAAGTATCAATACTGTATAAGAAAATTATAATAGCTATACTCATTTTCCTCTTTTATTATTACGGTATAACTATTTCAATTGATTACGGAGTCCTGCTTGTAATACTTATAATTTTTACTATTAGATACTTCTTGGTTTCATAGGAATGAAATATTGATATCTCATAATATTTTAACCTCGTTTTCTATTATCGTTACACCATCAAGGGTTTTTTCAAGAATTATTTTAGTAGTAGAATCATTTTCCTCTATTTTCTTGAAATAGTTTTCTTTATTTTCTAATATATTTGTTACTCAAATATACTTTGTTTCTAGTTTTTTTACTAATTTTATATTATTACTGGTAAAAATAGATAATAAAAAAATACCCTCAACGAACCAGAGAGATAAGAGAATAAACAGAGCAAAATATACGCTGAGTTTTTTTCTGTGTTTTTCTAAGAGTCTAAAGTTTTCCAAAGTATTTCATTTAAGGTATAACATATCATTGTCATCTCACTGTTTCAATTATTTCTTTTCAGAGTTTTTTTCTGAGGTATCATACATAGACATCTACGGTTCTACTGAGTTCAAAATCATTGTATTCTCCCCAGACTTTTTCTAAGAGCTCTTCTTTTGAAATCAGTTTTCATTTATTGTGTACGAAATATATGAGTAATTCCATTTCCATGTTACTCAGATGAATTTCTGTATTATCGCAGAGTACTTTTTTATTATTTATATCTAAAGTAATATTTCAGTTTTCTCATAAAGAAACATTTTTACTTCTTACTACAAAATTTCTTCTTATGAGTACTTGAATTCTAATGAGGAGTTCTTCATAATCAAAAGGCTTTATGAGATAATCATCAGCTCAAGATTGAAAACCAGAGACTTTATCTTTTATATTACTTCTAGCAGTGAGTATCAGTATGGGTATATTTTTACCACTTTCTCTTATTTTCTCACAAACTTCTGTACCACTTATATCGGGGAGTCAGAGATCTAGAATAACTAAATCATAGTTATTTGACGCCAGCTCATAGAGAGCTCACTTTCACTCAAATATTTGTTTCGAATCTATATCTTCCAATTTTAAATAACTGGCTATATTATTTGAAAGAAGTTCGTTATCTTCTACTATGAGTATTTTCATATTCAAGAATGTATTATAAAATATCTTGAAAAAGTATATTTTAGTATTGTAAGAGAATTGTAAGAATTACTATTATTCTAGCTTTTTTATCTCTTGATTCAAGTTATATTTATTTTTTTATATAAGAAATATAAGTATTTTAGTATAAATGAAAACCCTACTTTTCTAATTTTTTTCCCAAATTTCAGAGAAAATACCCTTATAGTTATCAGCAAAGTTTTGGTTTACTATCTTCACTCACACTAAGTTATTATTTTCAACAGATATCATACTTATAGTATCACCAAGTATATAGAGAGAAAAATCTTTGAAGTTATATTTGGAATTTATGTACTTGTATTTAAAAAACTTACGAGAATCATAAAAATCCTTCTTTTCTCTTTCTATTTTAGAGTCATTTACAATAAGATGTGTTTCTATGTTCTTTTTTTCTTTTAATTTTTTTGAGAGAGAATTCCATTCTTTTTCATGAGCAAAGTTCCATGTTGGATCCCATATAAATTCATTTCTCATAATATAGAGTATGCTATTTGTAGGAGCTGATCTCAGCATATCTAAATAAATTTTCTTCAGTCACTCTTGTCACTCGTAGTTAATTATAGTAGGAACTTGGAGAGAGGTATATTGAATTTTATTTATAAGGTCTTCAACTTTTGGAATCAGATTTATTTTATTTTCAATTTTATTTTTTTGCTCTAATAATATTCGTTCTAAGCTTCAAAAGTCAGAGATAATGAATTGTTTTACTTCGTTTTTATAGGTCACTCATATGATTCATTTTTCTATGAGTCAATTAATACTGGTATATACACTGCTTCTTGCAAGCTTTGTTTTTTTTGCAAGATAAGTCGCTCAAGATGGAGAAAATTGAAAGAGAACTTCAAGAATAAGAGACTCATGATGAGAGAATCATAGTTCTATTAAATACTTATATAACATATATTGTATAATTAATTGTCGTAAGCGTCCGACGTATTGTACTTATTTTATTTTTAAATACAATTGTTTTTGCATATTTATGCAAGTTCATAATAACAAAAATAAAATAGATACTATGTTAGACTGGAAAATAAAAATAAAAACTGCAGAAAAACTTGCTCTTGATAATATAAATAATTTAGATTTTTGGGCTGCTATTGAGGTAGTATATTCGCCACCAAGAGTTGAGAGACTTACACATAGGTTTGAGGACTTCCGTATTCATTTGCACAAAATACATGAAACAAAAGAAAAAGATTCTTTTTTTCATTTCCACCCTTGGGAGTCTGCTTTCAAAATATTATCAGGAGGCTATGAACAGGTAGTTGGAGTAGGTGATACATCTAAGGATTTTCCTGAACATATATATGGTAGATTTTATATGAAATCTGGAAGTATGTACCTTATGGATAATCCACAGAGCTGGCATCGGGTAATGCCTTCCAATAAACCATCATATTCACTTATGATTACCACAAAGGCTTGGCCAAAAAATAAGGTGAAGCTTAAAAAACTTATGAATAAAGTTTCCAAAAGGGAAGAGGCTGTAATTCCTATTCCTAATGAAAGGAATTATGGATTTAAAAAATCTTGCTTTAGATATAGAGAAAATATTTTCAAGATCTTTCGAAAAAAAGAAACTTTATACAATAAATATAACCAAGTAATAAAGGATCAAAATCATTATAAATGAGACCTACTCTATAGCCATGATTCGATTTGATTTCACACTTTAGAGAATACGAGTGTGGAAGATGTTATATCACTTCATATCTATGCTCCAGGAAATTACTTACCAAATTAACTTATAATACACTAAAGAAATAAACAGAAGCCCTAAGAAAAGTAGCACAAATATTTGAGGAATATGAAGAAAAAGAGACAAACTTTATAAATTATAAAAATGAGCCAGAGTTAAAAGATATTTTAAATATTGAAAAACTAGATTCAAATTGAGATCTAGAAGTAGTATTTTCTTATATTGAAAAATACTTACAACATTCAGTAAAAACCAATCATCCTCAATTTTTAAATCGAATGTGGACCTGATGAAATCTCCCTTCAACTCTTGGAGAAGTAGTAGTAGCTCTTATGAATACTTCAGCATGTACGTTTGAATCTGCCCCAGTATCTACCATTATTGAGAAATACCTTATAGAAACAATGCTTCATTTAGTAGGATTTCAATGAGGAGAATGACAAATGACCACGGGTTCCAGCAATGCAAATATGATAGCCTTGATGATATCTAGGAATTTATATGGAGAGAAAGTAAAAAAAACTGGTATATATAATCAGAAAAAACTTATTGTTTTTGTAAATGAAGAATCTCATTATTCTTTTGATAAGGCGGTTAATATTCTTTGATTAGGGAGTGATAACTTAGTAAAGATCCCAGTAAATTCAAACGGTTCAATGAATATTCAAATACTAGAAGAGAAAATGAAAGAATATTCTAAATATGATACCTCTTTCTTTGTAGCTGCTACTGCTGGTACTACTGTGCGTTGAGCATATGATAATATAGAAGATATTCTTGAATTAAAAAAGAACTATGATTTTTGGTTTCACGTTGATGGAGCATGGGGATGAGTAGTATTTCTCAATGATACTTTAAAAGAAAAATATATTTCTGGAATAGAAAAAGTTGATAGCTTTACTTTTGACTTTCATAAGATGCCAGGAGTCTCTCTCATTTGTAACCTATTACTTATTAATAACAGGAACTGAATTCTTGAGAAATCTTGTAGTGCAGATAATACCGATTATATTTTCAAGAAAGAGAAACAAGAAAGCGATCAAGAAGATCTTCTTGATCTTTGAGTGAAATCTCTTCAGTGTGGAAGAAGAGTTGATTCTTTAAAACTCTTTTTGGATTGGAAATACTATGGGAAAAAATGATTCAGTAAGAAAATAGAAAGGTATCATGAACTTTCTAAGTATGCAGAAAAATACATTATTGAAAGCGAACAGTTAGAATTTGCCTACGATAGGAATTCATTTAACATATGTTTTGTTTTTAAAGGCTCAAAATGAATAGAACAATGAGAGCAAAATAAGCTGAATAAGAATATTAGAGATGAACTCTATAAAAGATCATTGAGTCTCGTATGATCTGCAACTATAGGTTGAAAGTATTTTCTGAGACTTCTTATATGTAATGAAAACCTTTGAGAAGCTGACCTCGATGTATTTTTTGAGAATGTAGTTTCAGTTTGAAAAGATATAACTTATTCATCGTAATATAATTTTAAAAGTTTCCTTGAAAATTATATTTTTATAATACTAATACTTTAATTAACTAATTTTAAATATATGAAATCAAGAACAGCTTTCTTTGTACTTTAATATTTTTGCTCTGTACAATCATTTTTTATCACTATTCATTTTCTATGAGCTAGAAAGGAATAAAAACTTTAAGAAACAAAAAAAGAACTTGAATTTCAAGTTCTTTTTTTGTTCTTTTATGAAAGAATTAACTTTTAGCTTGTGCAAAGTCAACTTTGATACTTCTACCATCAAGTTCTTTACCGTCCATAGCTTCTTTAGCTGCAGCAGCTTCTTCAACAGTACCGAATTCAACGAATCCGAAACCTCTTGATTTTTGAGTTTCTCTATCTTTGATAATATTAGCGCTTAGTACTTCACCAAATTCAGCAAATGCTTCTTTTAGATCTTCACTATCTAGGTTCCAAGATATTCCACCGACAAACAATTTATTTGTTTCCATATGTATAAAATAAATAATAAAATATTTGAGAAAAATATTTATATAGTATCATTTTAGAATAGAGTTTAAAACTGAATAGTAAGTATACCAAAGAGTAAAACTAGAACATTAAAAACGAAAATGTAAACACATAATATTGAATCTCAACCACCATTATACTCTTTTTATATATAATGCAAGTTTTTTTTAATTTACTTTGGCTTTTTTATGCTATTATTAATTGTTTGCAAAAAAATGAAATCGTTATAACATAATAAAATATTTATTTATTAGATAAAATTATGGCAAAATTTACAACTGGAAGTATAGCAAAACATATTAATACTATGACTCTCGCATGAGCCATATGAATTCTATCAATTTTTTTAGTGGATTTTGTGGATATGTACTTTTTAAGTCTTTTATGAGAGTCTGAACTTGCTGCTGCAATATGATTTGCTTGAGTACTTCTTTTTCTTCTTACGTCTATTGGAATTGCGTTAATGATTACGATGTCATCTATTGTATCAAGAGTAATAGGGAAAAAAGATGAAACAAGGGCAAAACAATATGCGATGAATATATATTACTTTGCCTTTTTTCTCTCTATCCCTGTAACGAGTATTGCTTACTTTTTTTCTCCAGAAATACTCTCTCTTATGTGAGCTCAAGCGCAAACACTTGAATATGCGATTAGCTATTTTAGAATTGTAGTTTTAGTGTATCCTTTTCTCATGTTGTGAATGTGTATGTCTTGAGTACTGCGTTGAGTATGAGATGCAAAAATGAGTATGATGCCAACACTTATAGCTGGATGAGTAAATATAGTTCTTGATCCTATTTTGATATTCTGATTTGGTTGGTGAATAGAGTGAGCAGCTATCGCTACTTCTCTATCTCGTATAGCACTTTTTTCTGTATGAACCTATTGAGTATGGAGGCATTCGTTTTTTCTTTTTTGTAATTGTTTTTGACTAAAAAATGATCTGAGAGAAATTCTTTCTATCTTTATGCCATCTCTTGCTACCAATGTTGCTACTCCAATAGGTACCTCATTTATGTTGAAAGTTATTTCTGAATACTGAGATGATGCGGTAGCTTGAATGGCAGTTATGGGGAGACTGATACCAGTTATTTTTGTTTATATATTTGCCTTGAGTGGCTCTATTGGATCTATAGTATGACAGAACTATGGAGCATGATTGTATGATAGAGTAAAAGAAGCAATTATAAAATCTATAATGATCTCCTGAGTGTACGTGTTATTAATAAGTGTTTTATTGTTTTTCTGAAATGATTATTTAATAGAATTATTTCACCTTACTTGAGATTGAAAAATACTGATTCAATTCTATAGTACTTTTTTAGTAATATTTTTTGTATTTAATGCAATGAACTTTGTATGAAATGCTACCTTTAACGTCGTATGAAAGGCTTATATATCAATGATATTAAATTTTCTAAGATCAATTGTCTTCCTTCTTCCATTTGTATTTTTCTTTTCTTGAATGTGGGGAGTAAAATGAGTACTTATATGAGAGGCACTTTCTATTTCTCTTACGGGAGTTATCACTCTCTTTCTATTATATAAATTTGTTCGAAGTTTATGAATAAAACAATAACTATGATTTAGTGCAGATTTCTTGCTTATATACTTAATTTGGTATATTATTAATATAATTCTATACCAAGACCTTAACTAAGATATATAGAAGAAAAATGAAAGATCAATAAATTATCCTCCTCATTTACTAAACTGTGTCTGTTACTGACTCCTCCTCCGGTATATTTATAGAGCCTTCTGTAAATGATAGTTTGAATGCGAAAGAAAACAAATGACTTCTTTCGGATTTTTCTGTTGAGCAAGAATTTCATAACTACTGTTCAGTAAATAAAGAAAGAACAGAATCTATTTTATGAGCTCAGGAATTATTCGATCAACAAAAAAGTGAAAAGCTTGTTCTAAAAGAAAAAAATGAAAAAGAATCAAGAAATGAAACAAGAGAGCTTTTAGAGCAAGAAATATTTATAGATATGACGAGAGTGTTTGTCTATGAACACTTATGAATCGATAATAATAAAGAAGAAAATTGAGCTATTGGTAATTTTTTTAAGGGAATAGTTGATGAAATAATAATATGAAATTTCGAATTTGCACTTCAAGTTTGGGAGACAAAATGAAAAATTATTATTGATATTTTTAATCAACTTAGGACTATAGAATGATTAAAAATGGTATTGTCAGGCATATGAGCAAGTATATGAGATTTATTTACTTGAGATGCTTATGAAAGATGAAAATCAGTTGGTGAACTGTGAATTCTCTTTGTCTGAGTTGGTTGAGCTTATAAGTTCTCAAAAATGGTAGTAAAATGAGCAAAACAATGATGAGCTATTACAAAAGCTTGAGTTATGGCAGTAGGAATGACAGCAGGTTTTGAAACATGACTCGCTTTTTCAAAAACTATTGTTCAATGAAATATGGACAAGAAAAGAATGGTGATAGGTGCACCTGTTAGAAGGAATATGAAAAAAATAGAAGATGCAATAGAGGATATCATCCCGAAGAAAAAAATTGATGTAGAAGAAACGATGGTAAAGAATAATATTCTAAATGGAAAGAAAAGAATAGATAAAAAGCTTCTCGATGAAATGTTACCAGTAGACGAGGAAGTATTCCAAAATTTATTCGCTGTTGTGAAAGAAAGAAAATTATCTCATATAAACAAATTATGATGAGAAAAATACTTTAATTCAAAGTTAAAGAAATTATCTCGTAAGCTATGACTTAAGGAGAATATTACTCTATCAAATTATATTGATGCTGGAGAGAATGGGATTATGGCATGAGGGAGTAAAATAAATATTGATGGAGTGAAAATGGCGGTAAAACTTCCTTCTCAGTTTGCAGATAGATATTTTCCAAATGAAATTAAAAATCATCAACTTTATTATACTGTTTATGAATCTTGGAAAAAGAAAGTACACTCAGAGATGTGAATAACTGATAATGTACTTTTAAAAATTCCAAAAGTAAAGAATTACAATGGTTATTATCTTACTGAAAATCTTAGTGATCATATTTCTCTCGAGAGGTTTTTACAGAGAGAGCTCATAAGAGAAAAGTTTGGTGATAAGTTTGATTTTGATATATACAGTCTTGATTCTCAAGAGTTAAGAATACTCGGTACAGAACTGTGAGTTGAGTTTATGAATACGTATACGAAAATTAAATTGCCTCTTATAGATAAAAAGGATTTAGGCCTCATAAAAAACTTTCTTTGATATGCGAATAAATCATGATTATTTCATAGGGATATAAAGGTTGATAATATCATGGTTCCTAAAGATATTTCCACCCCTTGGGAATCTATTTATCTTGTTGATTACTGAGAGGCCTTTGTTGATAAAAAGTATTTTGAACCAAAAGATATAAGCGTAAATGATGTAAAAAATACTATAGAGTCAGATCTATATGAATATAGAGATGTTATGTTTATGGATATGTTAGGAGAAAAATTAGTGAAATAATATATTTTACAATAAAAAAGAGCAACTATATTTCTATAGTTGCTCTCAATGTAAAGAAAATATTAGAGTTTAGGACGACCTTTTTTCTTTTCAGTTTTAATAGGTGCCTTTACTTTAATTTTAGTACTTTTTTTGTCTATTTCTATTTGTTTTTTCTTTTGTTTTTCAAAGTATTCCTCTAGACTAGGAAAATCCTCGATAGGTTTTGGTTCAATTTCCAAAACATCACAGAAACTAGTTGTTCCCATTGAGATAAGATATTTTGCATAGTCATCAAAAGAAGCCTCTTCTATGATTCTAATTTTACTTTTATGTATATTTCCAGTAAAACCACCAGTTGGAAGTGGGGTCATTGTAGCAGTAACAGTATAATGATCTTTTATTACACTTTCCTTTTGACATCCCATTATAACTTCCATATAACTATCTGCTATTATTCCTGGTACAAGAGCTATTAATACTTTATTTTTTGAATTTTCGTCTGAATTGAAGCTACTTGCTACACTTTTAGATGTAGAGTAAAAAGGAACTTTCGCTAGTACCTTTTGTATTACCTGATTAAGTACTACACCAAATCCTGTTTTGAGGAAAATTGCAAGAAAAAAATGTAAAATAACAAGTATAATACCACCAATAATAGTCCATAGGGTAGTATAATGATCTGGATTAAAGCCAAATAGTCTAAATAGCGCACCTGTGAGAGTATCAATTTTTCCATATGCCCATAGAAATAAAGCTAGAACTACCCATATTGGAGCAGCCCACATAAATCCATGACCTGCGGTTTTTAAAAAGTGTTTTTTACTTTCGTAATATTGATTTACTAGTTTAAGACCAAAGTCTTTCCATGCTTTTATAGTTATCATAATATTTTCTAAATTTGAGGGTTGATAAAGAACAAGTTAAGAACTTAATTATAAGCAATAAAAAACAAAGTCAATATTTTATTTATTTAATTACCTTGATGAAAAATTATAAAACCTTATAATCGTTACATATTTATATCCTAACTATTTCTTATGAATGAATTACTATGAATAGTTCTAGCTTCTTTTGTATATATTGCAATAGGAATGTTTTGGTATTCACCAGCAGCATTTGGAAAAGCTTGGTGTAAAGCAAAGTGATTTATTCACGAAGATATGAAAAATAAAAAAATGCCAAAGGATGCTCTGATTAAGGCGATATGAAATGCGATTGCAATTTCTATTGTATTTACATTAGCAGCACCACTATTAGATATATCGACTATTGAAGGATACCTGAGGCTTGCTTTTATAGTATGAATACTTTGAGCTACCAATGAGTTTTGAAAATATATTTGGGAACAAGAAAAGCTATCATTAGTAGTTCTTAACTCACTTTACTTACTTGTAGCATACGTATCTGTCGCAAGCATAGTTTTTTATATTTAATGGAATATTATTTTATATATTATAAAACCTTATTATGAAATATAGAAGAACTGGATTCTCCTTATTACGTTGGTCATTATTTATTTTTATATTATTACTTTTAGGGCTTATTGCTACTATTGCCTTTCAGTGAAATCAGGTAAATACAAGAGACACGGAAAGGTTATGAGATATTGCAGTGATAAAAGCTACTTTAGATCAAATTACAGAAAAGTGATGAAATCTTCCTTTGCCATCTGAGAATAGCGAGATACACTACAAAGGCGGATTGCTTTGGACGCAATGAATTTTTTGAGAGGCAGTATGAACTTGAGGTATTGTACCAGATGATCCACTTTATTGAAATAAATATACATATTCTGTAAATAATTTCAGATCAAAGTATGAACTGTCTTCTGTTTATGAAAATTGAGACATAGAAGGTTTTTCTCTTCTTAGTTGAAAGGGAACACATACTGCTATGGTACAATGAACATACAATGGAAAGTTTCTAAAGACGAGTGTTTTGTGAACTGACTATATCCTTGCCCTTCCGAGTATTACTGCTAGTAGTTTGGATGATACTAATATTTCCACGATACTTTCTGATAAAAATTTAGTATATGAGGGTCAAGGAAACATTCCTAGTTCATATAAAGGTTTATGATACTCTATGAATGGAAAAGTTGATTATTCAAATAGTGACCCGGTAGTTTTTAAGTGAAAATTTTCATCTCTCAAGCGCTGAGGTGAACAACTTTTATTTTGAGTAGCGTTAAAAAAAGCGTATGAGAATACTTTTTTAGAAACACTGGATAGTTTCAAAGAATTAGAACAAATTGATGGTACGAATAAAAAAAGAGAATCAGTACAAGTAGTATTAGATTATATATGTAATGATATATGAGGATTGTGAGAACTCTTATCAATAAAAGATTGTAAATAATTACAATCTTTTATTTTGTTTGGATTCAAAATATATCTAAGCTATTTTCAAAAATTTGTTTCTTTATCTCATTCGATTCTTCTTCTCTGAGTGATACTATTTTATTGAGTACATACTTTGTAAAAGCTGGTTCATTCTCTTCTTTTCCTCTGAGAGGGTCAGGAGTGAGGTATGGACTATCAGTTTCTATAAGTATATTTTTGAGCGGTATATGCTTTGCAGTTTCAGCAATGCTTTTTCCATTTTTAAAAGTTACAATACCTGAAAAACTGAGTTTACATTCTGGAGAAAATTCTATAAGTTTTTCAGCGTACTCTAAATCCTCACTATAGCAATGGAAAATAAAGTTTTTATATCATGTATGTTTCAGTATATCAAGAATATCTTCCCTACTATCTCTATTATGAATAATGATAGGAAGTCAGTATTTTTTAGCCAGCTCTACCTGAGCGATAAAAAAATCTTTCTGAATTTGCTTAATTTCTTCTTCACTCAGGCTATATGTTTTTTTGAGAGACTCTATCCAATAGTAATCGAGTCAACATTCTCAAATAGCTACTACATTTTCTTTATTATCCAAATAATACTTTTCAAGTTTCTCAATAGTTTGGGTTTTATTGTCTCTATATTCTATGGTATCAGTTGGATGAATTCATACACTACAAAACATAAAATCATGTTTTTTTGATATATCTAAAGCTATTTGAGATGTTTCCAGGTTCGTTCAGATGATGTTTAAAAAACCCTTAGGGTTTTCTTCTCTAAAGGTTTCAATGATTTGTTCTTTATCTTTTTGTTTCGCAAGATTAGGGTGACAGTGGGTATCGTAGAGCATTAGAAAGTGATTCAAGAAGTAGATAAAAAGTATAATTCTTCTGTAGTATCTTTGAAATTTGCATTTATTATATTGATATTCTCTGCTTTGATTTCGTCTTTTTTTGAAGCATTAAACTTTATTATTTCTTGACCTGCTTTTATGTTGGTATCCGCATCTAGGTTCACAATAATCAGGTTTATACCTGGCTCATTTTGTAACTCAATAATATTTCCGTAGGCAGAGGTTATTTCTGAAATATTGGTATTCTCTCAATTATAAATGAGGCTGAAAGATATATTCAGAGCATTGTTTATATTCTTTGAGTTTTTTACTACAAAGTTTTCTCATTCTTTTTGCAAGAAAATATCAGCTTGTGTTTCTGTACTAATTGGCTGGAGTACATTTGCTTTTAGGTTTTGTCCTATCTGGGTTCCATCAATGAGGAATACATTAATCCCAAATGCGAGAACGAGGCTTGCTGCCAGAACTCAAAGATTTGAGATGAGGTTGTGTCTCCTATATTTCTTAAAAATATCTTTCATAGGTATTTGTTAAAATTATCTGTGATCATTTTATGAAGTTTTGATAATATGTAAAGGGAAAAATGAAACACAAAAAAAAGAGGTGTGGTGACACCTCTTTTCAAGTATTTTCTATTCATTTTACAATGTATAGCTTATCCTCTAAAGGAATAATTTCTATCAGAGTATCATAGAAAACATAACGTATAGCAGAACCTTCTAGTTTTTCATCACCATAAGGTTGAAAATATCTATAACTAGGAACTGATTTTACTTCAATATTAATTGATGCCTCTTTTGAGGCAATTTTCACATAATATTTTTCTAGATATTCTTTGTCTTTATAGTAGCCTTTTCTACCATAGCCTATTGCAGTATTTATAACTTCAATAGAATCTTTTTTGTAAGGTTTTCCAGGCTTAAGTTCTTTGAGTTTTTGTTTTACATATAAGTTATTTTCTTCAACTTTTTTCTCATTTTCTTTTTCCCTCTGTTCCCTTCTTATTGCATCTTTTTTTGCTGAACGAATACAAATAAAAAAAATTAACAGAGCTAGAAAAAAAAGGAAACAACTAAGTTCTACAGACATATTTATATAATAGTTTTGATTAATAAAATTACCATACAAAAACTTTTTTAAAGAGCAAAAAGTCTAAAAACTATAGACTTTTTTATTTTTGTTTTTGTGAAAGTATTTTAATATATAAGTATAAAAAGTCAAATTTACTTCAAAAATAATTCCCACATAATAAAGAGTCCAAGTCAGAGCATAAGCACTCAAACAACAAGATGAATATTGTCCCTATGTATTTCCTTATATTCTTTGAGCTCAGCAATATCCTTTACTCAGAATCATACGATAAGAGTAATCGCAATCATAGGAAGAACAAATATCATGTTATATATGAACATATAAATATATCACATAATGTTGAGAGAACTACTCTCTGCAGCAAGGTAACCTAGGACAGTGAGATATGGTCAGGAAGTACAAGGGAGCAGAAATAAACTCACGATAAATCAAGCAATAAATGCTCAACTAGGTGATACTACTTTCTGGAGTATCTTTTTCATCTTTGGTCTCCAAGAAAATGGTACTTCCATTACAAATACCTTTCCATACCAAAAGAAATCTTTTATATTTGCGAGTCATACGAGAATTCATAGAGTTCCTACAAAAAGCTTCACATAGAATATCTGATTTGAGAATGCTAGTACTTTATATACTCATACTCACATAAGAAAATAGCTTATGAAAATAGCGAGTGAAAAGAGAAGTCCAGAGAGAATAGCTTTTCTATAGCTCTGAAATTTAGAGAGAATACTGGACAAGAGTATAAACAGAACGGCAAATGCACAGGGATTTATACTATCAGAAAGTGCTGCGGGGAAGAGTATGAGGAGAAACTTGAAGAAAGAATCTTCTTCTTTTTTTTGAGGAACAAAATCAGATGTATTTTCTAAAAATTCATTACAGGAATCACTTCAGTTTGTAGAACACTCTATATCCTCTAAAATGATTCATTCTATATCTTCTATTTTACTCTGAAAATAATCTACAATTTCCTGAGCACCGTTCATATATGTATTTTCTTTATTGTTTACCATAAAAGGCACTCCAACTTTTTCTAGAGGAATTTTAAATTGTTTTCATACATCCAGAAACTCTTCTCTATATGAGCTGTTAAAATAAACTTCTTTTTTTTCAATACTAAACTTAGACTCTATATTATTTTTCTCAAAAAACTTTGCTACTTCGAAACAGTAGCTACATGATTGACCATAATAGTATGTGAAGTCTGCAGCATTTCCAATAGAATATATAGATAATAGAAAGAATCCAATAATTCAGAGAAAGAGTTTTTTCATTAATAATGACATAGGTTTTCTTGTGTGATGTAATAATTGAGACTATTATATATATTTGTAATTAAGAGACAAGTAAGAGTTGAGAGTGATTTTTTTGCAAGAAAAAAGAGATGGTGGGACCATCTCTTTCTATGATATTCATTTTAAAGATTATTTATTTAATCTTCCTTTTTTTGACTTAAATATCTTTTTACAAAAAGCTATAGTAATAATAGCAGCAAAAATTATTGCTGTTGTAATAGAGGCATTGTCCATGATAAAATTTATTTTGAATTAATATTGGAAAATACAAAAACTGCTAATGAAAGAACTTGGTCAGAATATTGACACAAGAGTTTATTTTTGTTTTCGGAATTTTATTATAAATTTTTTTAAAAAAAGTCAATATAAGTTTTAATATACTTAAACGATTCCATGATTTTCTAGGTTTTCAATCACACTTTTACTCAGTGTTTTTTTCAATTCTTCCCTTGGTATATTCTTAAGATTATCAACACTGCCAAACTCTTTGAGAATTGCTTTTCTTGTTTTTGGTCAGATACCTGGAATACTCTCAAGTATATTTTTTTTCATGGATTTTATTCTTGAGTCTCTGTTAAAAGTTATGGCAAACCTGTGAGCTTCATCTCTAATTTTTTGGATGAGCCTGAGCTCATTAGAATCTTTTTCTAGGATTATTGACTCAGATTCTCAAGGAAGAAAAAGTTCTTCCTCTCTCTTCGCTATTGATACAATTTGAATATTAGATAAGAGATTTGCCCCCTCTCCCTCAAGGGAGAGGGTTGGGGTGAGGGCTTTCATGACACTACTCAGTTGTCCTTTTCCTCAATCTATAATTATTAAATCAGGAATATATTCTGATTTCTGTATTTCTTTGATTCTTCTCTGAGTAATCTCTTTCATTGAACCAAAGTCATCTATTTTTCCGCTTTCTAAAGTCTTTATCTTAAATTTTCTATACTTTGAAGGATTTGATTTCCCATTTTCTATAATACTACGGCTGGCTACTGTATGATTTCATGATATATGAGAAACATCGTTACATTCAAATACTATGTTTTTATTTACTGCCTTATATCATAATATTTTTAGGAGATTCTGCATAGTTTTTTTCGTGAATCATTTGGTGCTGAGTGAATCTAGATGAGCTTTTGTTGCATATTCATAAATGTTTTTGTAACAGAGACTTAAGAGCTCTTTTTTTACTCAAATTTTTGGGATTTCGATTTTGATGAGGCCCTCACCCCAGCCCTCTCCCATGGGGAGAGGGAGAATAAAAACACTTTTACTCTCGGCATTTTCAGCAAACCTTCTCTCTATAAAATTACTCAGAATAACTTCTTTGTCTTCTTCAAGCTTATTGATAATTTCATAGTTATAAAATCATACGATTTTACTTTCTCTTATTTCTATAAGCCCTATAAAATATTTATCGAACTTTTCTAGAATATGGACTACATCGAAATCTCATTCTACTCATTCTCTCACAATTTGATTCGCTTCGAGAGAATGTATACTTTCAAGCGATAACTTAATCTTATTTGCCTCTTCAAACTCAAGACTTGATGCTTTTTGCTTCATTTCTTCTTCCAGTTTTTTTATAATTTGTTTGTTATCTCATTTTAAAAATAACTTAATCTGATTTATTTTCTCTCTATACTCAGAAATTTTTTCGGTTTCTAATAAACATGGCGCTGCGCATCTGCCAATATGATAATCTATACATGGAATCTTCGTTCATCATGAAGATTTAATAATAATTTGTTTTTCATTTTCCCCCTTCCCTTCGTATGAAGGGTAAGGGGCTAGGGGATGGGTTATTTCATCTTTTTCCTCAAATACTATATTACAGCTCCTATGTCAGAATAGTTTTTTCGTAATTTTGATGATATTATTTACATAACTGGTACTCGTATATGGTCAAAAGTATTCACCAGAACCTTTTTTGATCCTGGTTTTTATAACTTTTGGAATGATATCAGAAGTTATTTTGATATAGATATGATTTTTTCCATCCTTCATGAGGATGTTATATTTTGGGAGATGCTTCTTAATAAGAGTAGTTTCAAGTATGAGACTCTCATTCTCATTATTGGTAATGATCGTTTTTATATCCTTGATTTGTTCTACCATTTTTTGTTTGGCAAAGTTGAGCTTAGATTTTCAGTTGAAGTATGAGCTTACTCTTGATTTGAGGTTTATAGATTTTCCAATATAAATAATCTCTCATTTCTCGTTGAAAAATTGATAGATTCATGGTGATGTCGGGATATTTGTTATCTTAAGTTTATCGTTCATTTTTGATGTTGATATTTTCTTATAGTTTTTTCCTGATCGATAGTATCTTTTTCAAGAATTTCGGGTTTGTCCATGTACTTTTCTAGTATTCAACCAAGCCTATCCATGACCATATCCAGTTTTTCATTTGATTGAGAGTGGTTTCTATAGTTTCCAATTTCTCAGCTAATTCTTTCTATCTTATCTAGCTGCACATATGGCAAGTAAACATTTTTGAGAGTAAATATATCGGTTCACATTTTATGAATTATCATATCTCCTTTACTCAAAAGTTTATCAACGATTCCATCTTGTTCGACTCAAAGTCCTTCTATATTATTAAAATTTACACTATTCATATTTGCGCGGAAGAGGGACCATTGAAGATCAGTTATACTCTCTCCAGTTACAATCCACACATCATTATACCAGTCAAAGATATTGTATATAACTTTGAAGTATATAAGTAATAAAAAGATCTCGAGGTAATAAAAGGGTACTAATACTTGAATAGCTATAGAATAATAATATAGGAATGAAGGAATAATAGCAATAGACAACCATACTATGAGGCTTCATAATATATCAACATAGTGTTTATGTACTACGAGTTTAATTTCCTGTCAATCAGGAACATATTTTCAAAAGAATCGTACTTCAAACTTGTTCATAGTTTTATTTTATCTGAAAATAATTAGACTAATAGTAATATTTTTAGTTGATTTTTCAAGTATTTCTTCAATAAAGAAAATAAGACATTAACGGTTAGGATAATGTCTTATAAAAATATTTGACTTGCTTCAATTAATTAGAACGATTTAAGATTATATGAATTAACAATATTACAGAGACAAAGTTCCATCCAACTGCTTGAAGTAGATAATTTTTCGTAGTAATTGCTAATATCAAACACCCAATACTAGAAATACTTGCTATAATTCGTAGCAATACTATTATTCGCTTTGTTTTCATATATTACATATATTTTGAGTATTAATATCAACGTTAATGACAAAAAAATAAGTCTTTTATTTATTAATGATTTAAAAAAATACTTTTTTGTAATATTATTATATATATTAATTTGATAAAGTCAATATATTGTATATAATATGTTGACTTTATCAAATATTATCAACATATGAAAATAATAAACTCATCAGAAATAACTCCAGATTACTATGACTATATTGAGTTGGAAAAAATAGAAGTGGTATCTCAAGTACTTTCTGAGGTAAAAGAGGATTGAGACAAGGCAGTAAGGAAATATACAAAAAAATTTGATAACCTAGACTTAGAGCATACTCTTGTTTCTAAAAAAGAGATAGAAGAAGCCTATAATCAAGTAAGTCAGGAGGATATTAATATTTTAAAAGAAGCAGCTGCTAATATAGAGTTTTTTGCAAAAGAACAGTTTAAGACATTCAAGGATTTTGAAGTACGTAATAACGGTGTGATTCTTTGACAAAAAGTAGTGCCAATAGAAAAAGTATGAGCATATGTTCCTGGTTGAAGATATCCACTTCCTTCATCTGCACTTATGAATGTGATACCAGCAAAAGTGGCTGGAGTAAAAGAAATAATAGTATGTTCTCCAAAGATCCATCCTCTTACTATCGTTGCAGCTGATATGGCTGGAGCAGATAAGATATTTAATATAGGTTGAATACAAGCGATATGAGCGATGGCCTATGGAACTGAATCAGTACCAAAAGTTCATGCCATTGTTGGTCCTGGGAACAAATTTGTAGCCGCAGCTAAGAAAGAGGTATATGGTACGGTTTGAATTGACTTTATAGCTGGTCCAAGTGAAGTACTTATCATTGCTGATGAAACTGGAAATCCAGAATTTATTGCAGCAGACCTATTAGCACAAGCTGAGCATGATCCAACTGCTAGGTGTGATCTATTAACGACTTCAAAAGAAATTGCTCTAAAGGTTAATAGAGCTCTCAAAAAACAGTTAGATGTTTTATCAACAAAAGAAGTTGCTGAGGCAGCACTAAAAAATGGAAAGATAGTAGTAGTAAATGATTTAGATGAAGCAGCTGAAATATCAAATAGAAGAGCTCCAGAGCATTTAGAGATACAGGTACGTGATACGAAGAAACTTATAACTAAACTCATGAATTATGGATCTCTCTTTATTGGAGAGTATTCAGCAGAAGTATTTTGAGATTATTGTAGTGGAACAAATCATACACTTCCGACTAATGGAGCTCCATATTATACTTGAGGATTATCAGTAAAGGATTTTCTTAAAATACTTACATATCAAGAGATGGATAAGGATAGTTGTAAGATACAATGAAAAATAGCATCTAGAATGGCAGATTTAGAATGACTTAAAGGGCATAAAAATGCTGCAGATATTAGGATGAAATAAAAAAATCACTATAGAGACTATAAAAAAATACTAAATCAAGTGGATTTAGTATTTTTTTATATCGATCTAGCTAAAGCTAGTCGTTGAAAATGTATTCAACAGAATGCTTTAGCTTTCTGTTTTCTTATAACACATTACTTCAACTCCAATCTGACGGGGCAATGATCACTTCCCATAATATCATTCATATATTGTATATCAGCAACACTCTCTATAAAATCTTTATTTACTACGAAATAATCAATTCTCCATCATACATTTCTCGGTCTTGCGCCAGCTCTATAACTCCACCAACTATAAGTATCAATTTGATCAGGGTATAGGTATCTAAAAGTATCTATATATCCATTATCTAGCAGTTCTCATACCTTTGCTCTTTCAATAGGTAAGAATCAAATTGAGTTTTCATTTTCTTTTGGTCTGGCTATATCGATTGGAGTATGCACGATATTGAAATCTCCAGTAAGTATTACATCTTTTCCATTTTCTTTTATTTCATTTGCATATTTTATAAGCTGATTATAAAACTCTAGTTTATAGGTAACCATTTCTGTACCATCAGCTCTGGTTCCTCCATTTGGGAAGTATCAATTAAAAAGTACTATATTTTTTTTACTTCATTCTTTTTCAAATTCTATTTCGGTTACTCTTCCATCATCGTGAAAATGATGTACTATTTCAAATTCATTTTTAGTATTCACAATGCTCAGAGCGTCTTTGTAAAATATTGCTGTTCCAGCATATCCAGCCCTGGTTCCTGAATGCCATACATACTTGTATCATTCTATTTCTCCAACTTCTTTTAAAAACTGTTCTTCAAAGGCTTTTGTTTCCTGAAGACAGAGAATATCAGGGCTTTCCTCGAGTACAAAATCGACAAATCACTTTTTTGCTACGGCTCTGATACCATTTACATTCCAAGATATAATTTTCATAAATTTGTATTTAAAGATTAATTTTTATTAATTGTATATTTTGAGAGGAAAAAGTAAAGAAATAAGTACAAATTACATTCCAAGATATAATTTTCATAAATTTGTATTTAAAGATTAATTTTTATTAATTGTATATTTTGAGAGGAAAAAGTAAAGAAATAAGTACAAAAAAAAGAGGTGCCGTTAGGCACCTCTTAGTAGTATTTTCTCATTTTTTAATATATAGCTTGTATATTTCTTCACCAGAATACCCTGATTCGCTTTCGTCAAGAAGTATTATTTCAATAGTACTCTTAGATATTTCTATCTTGTCCATATACTGGTTCAATGTTTTTGTACGACTTCCACTGTATTTATTAATTATACGTTTTGGTAGTAGTCCTTCCACTCTAAGGCTTTCACCTTCTTTTGTAAGTGTTACACCGTATTCCTCTATACTTTTCTTAGGCGGATAACTTTTATTTTTCCTATATTTTATAATAGTATTTTGAACTTTTATATTTCCTTTTGTATAAGAGCCACCAAGTTCTATTTCTGCTAGCTTATTTTTCTTAAAAGTTTGATTACCTGCTTCTATTTTTTCATTTTCTTTCTCAACTTTTTTAACTTCTTCCTTTGTTTTGAAAATCGCTACACAAATATTAATTATGTATAGAATGAAAAAAAAGACTAGAGTATGTAACCAAACAATACTTTCAGAATAATTACATAAAACTATTGATATAATTACCAAAATGAAACTTATAATAATAATAGTTCCTTGAGTTTTTCTTGTTATCATGATTTTTCTAATAATTTAAAGTTAATAAATTTTAAAAAACAAAAACTACTGGTAAAGTACATATCAGAAATTTTGATAGGAACATTTATTTTGTATTTTTGTTTTTATTAATATATATTGTATATTATTCAATGAAAGTCAAATTTATTATTTCTTAAATAAGCTCTTGAAAAAATATATATCTGTATATAATAACTTCACTTTATAAATTATAAAAAATAAGAAAAAATGACACAAGATGAAAAAAACAAATTAGAAGAAGAGGATATATTAGAAGAAATGGAACAAGAGATAGAAGAAATAGAGGATGATGAGGGGAATATAGATGAAGATAAACTGGAAGAAGCGCTTGATCCAAGTTGAGATATTGAAGAGGAAAAAGCAAAGGATATTCTTACAAGAACTCTCGCTGATTTTGAAAATTTCAAAAAAAGAACACAAAGAGACAAGCAAGATATGATATTTTTCCTCAAACAAGATATTTTTTCTAAAATTCTACCAAGACTCGATGACTTAGAAAGAATTATTAAGAATACTCCAGAAGAAATGAAAGTATGAGCTTTGTTTGAATGAATTATAGTACTACAAACAAAGCTAAATCAAGATTTACAGAAACTTTGAGTAGAAGCATTTGACTCTATTTGAGAAGAAGTAAATCCTGATAAGCATGATGTTATGACAACCGTTCCCGGACAAAAAGAATGAATTATTTTCGATGAATTTGAAAAATGATACCTACTATGAGAAAGAGTTCTTAGACACGCAAAAGTGGTAGTTGGAGCTTGAGAATAAACTTTGACAAAAAACCTATATATTATATGATATTTTTATAGGTTTTTATTTTTATAAAAAAGAAACAGTATGATACAAAATATATTTATACTCTGAGCATCTGGAAGTGTTTGAAGAGAACTTATTTCACAAATTGTAAAGCATGATGGACCAGAAAATAATATAAATCCATCAAAAATAGTATGACTTGCAAATTCAAAGCATTTTATATTCGATCCATTATGAATAGATACAAAACTTTTGGAAAAAATATCTGAAACAAGAGAGAAGGCACTTCAAGAATTACATCTTATGGGTTCAGAAATCTCGAAAATGAAAGATCTTCTTGGTAGTGTTAAAAAAGATCATATGAATGGAGATGTAGTATTTGCTGATGTAACTGCTGGAAAAGATGAACTGTTAGAGTTTCACAATGATGTACTGAACAAATCAAAGAATTTTTTAGTAACCGCCAATAAAAATCCTATCTCTCTCTATTCTATTGATGACTATAAAAAACTTAACAGGGAGTATGGTCGCTATGATACAAACACTACCGTTATGTGATGAGCTGGTATTCTTTACTTTGTAAAGGAAAGAGTAAGTATACACGATAGAATTAGAAAAATAGAATGAGTGTTTTCTGGTACACTTTGATATATTCTTTCAGAACTTGAAAAGCAAGAAAAAACATTCTCTCAGATCGTAAAGGATGCAAAAGAGTGATGATATACTGAACCAAACCCTATGGATGACCTGAATGGACTTGATGTGGCAAGAAAACTCGTTATCTTAGCAAGAGAAGCAGGATATAGTGTAGATATTAATGATGTAGAAGTAACTCCTTTAATAGATGAAAAGTATAGTAAGTATGAGGGAGCTGATTTTTTAAAAGCAATTCAAGATGAAGATGTTGCGTTTTCAAGTAAGGTAAAGAGTTCTGAAAAAAAATGAGAAGTATTACGTTATGTGTGAGAAATGATCGTAGAAAATGAAAAGGTCACACTAAGAGTTTCACTCAAATCAGTTCCTAAAAATTCTGATTTATGAACACTTTCTTGAACTTCAAACCTAGCATTAGTAGAAACAGATATTCTTTGAAACCCACTTCCACATGTTATCAAATCTAGATGAGCTGGTCTGGCAGTTACAGCCGGGGCTGTAAGAGTCTGAATTGCTAGAATGCTCCAAACTTGACTTCCTAAAATATAGTTTCAAAAGTAATTATTTCTTGCAAATACTGTTATTTCCATATAATAGTTCGGTTTATATTGATATAAAAAGTATCATGAAATTATTGAGAAGTATTACATTCTTATTCATACTTTCCCTACTATCCTTTGTTTTTCTAAACTCAGGCTCACATGCAGCGAGTGTTTTTGATGGTATAGAAACTCAAATTAACCCTGATTCAGGTTCAGAGAAAATCAAGAAATTACAAAATTTACTAAAAGATTTAAAAATATATAACGGAGAGATAACAGGGAAATATAGTGATATAGAAAGTACGATTATTAACTATCAGTTAAAGAAAGGACTCATAACACATTCAGACGATTGGTGAGCTTGATATTTTGGGAAAAAAACTATTTTAGAACTCAAGAATGATTTCTGAGAAAATTTTGAGCAAAAATCAAAAGTTCACTTGAAACAAGAAGAAGTACAAAAATGAAAAACTTCTTTTGTTATTACTGCATACTATTCTCCACTTCCAGGACAGAGGAAATATATTACAGGAAGTTACTCTGGAGATATTAGGTTGAATTGAGGGTGAAAAGTGACTGCTTCTGGGAAATGAGTTTTTCCAGGTATTCTTGCAGCACCAAAAAATTATGATTTTTGAACGAAAATATATTTTGAAGGGATATGAATATGAGTAGTAGAAGATAGGTGATGAGCTATAGTAAATGCAGGCGATAAGTGACATGCTTCAGATAGAATTGATATATGGATGTGATATGGAGATGAAGGTCTATCAAGAGCAATTAGGTGGTGAAAAAGGACAGTGAAATGAGAAATTCTAGAAAACTTTTTTTCTTACAATATTACTTTTGATCCAAGCAAATTAACAAAGTATTATCCAATAAGACTCAGCCCAGTAACCAGTAGTAAAAATCAAGTTACTTCTATGCAAAAACTTTTCCAAGAACTTGAACTTTATAACGGGAATATAGATGGGAATTATTCAAGTATCAAAGAAACCGTGATAGATTTTCAGTTAAAAAATTGAATTATTGGTTCAAGAAATGTAGATGATGCTGGATATATAGGCCCAAAAACAGCCAATTTCCTAGAAAAAAAATATCCTGCTTGAATTTTTAAAGAACAATCTAAATACCCATTTTCTGTATCTCAAATAAAAAAACTAGATAATACTTTGAAGCAGTTAGACGAAGCACTAGAGAAAAAATCTTGAGGAAATATAGGAAAAATAAATGTTTATAAGAAGAAAATAGTACTTGGGATTACAAAAGTAATGCTGAAAACGAAGAATAAAATTACTCAATTAAGATTAGAATATTTAAAAAATAATATATAAATAAGTCAATTTAAAAAACATCTAAAAGTCTATGGTATCTTTGTACTATAGGCTATTTTTATGCTATAATTTCTTTTAGTTATAGGTATTAAATAATCCCACCCCCTTGTACCTCGGGTACTCCCTTTGAAAAAGGGAGATTCTTATCTTTTTATACCATGAACCTCCTAGCTATGAATATAAATAAACTCTTTTCTTGCATAACTCTATTCTTCATTATTTTTTATACTTGAAGTGCTACCGTCTTTTCAGCAACACAATACTTTACTGTAACTGCATATTACTCGCCACTTCCTGATCAAAAATATTATTTAAAATGAGATTATGATGCTGAACGTAGATTGAATGGTATGTGAATCAGATGAGCATCTGGAAGAGGGGTATTTTCAGGAATGATAGCAGCTCCAAAAAACTACCAGTTTGGTACTAAAGTATACTTACAGTGACTTTGAGTTTGAGATATCCAAGATAGGGGTTGAGCAATTGTGAATGCCTGAGAGAGAGGATATAAACATGATAGGCTCGATGTATGGATGTGATATGGAGATGAGGGTTTGAGAAGAGCACTTGCATGGGGGAAGAGAACGATCCCGTGATATATAGCTTCTTCAAGTACGAGATCAACTATAAATGTAGATAGTATTGCAGCACCTTCTTGGGCAGTAGCATCACTCAAACCTCAGCAAAGTCTTTTTGAAGTCTCAGTTTGACTCAGCTCATCTACGAAAGATATCAAGGAGCTTCAAGAAAGACTCAAAGAGATGTGATTATATGATGGAGTTATTGATGGAAACTATAGAAATGTTATGGATATAATATATGATTATCAAATAGAAAAGAAAATTATCAGCGGGAGTTATTCACCTTGAGCATGATATACTGGACCAAAGACAAGAAAACAATTGAAAAACGATTACTTTGATTATTTAGAAAAAAAGGTATTTGAAGAAAAGAGAAAGAAGTACTTAGAGGATAGATTTGAACAATTAGAAACTACTTCTGCTAAGAAAGCAAATACAGAGCTTGCAAATATATGAACTCCAAAGTTTTGAGAGGTTTCTCATAGAGTAAGGAATTTACAAGTGCTTCTGAAGGATCTCTGATACTTTGATCATAAGGATACCGCAATCTTTGGAAATATAACGAAACAAAGTATTATAGCGTATCAGATCGAAAGGCAGATTATATCTCATGAGAATGATCTGGGAGCTGGAAATTTCTGACCAAATACAAAAGCGGCTATTAAAGAGGATCTGGAAACAAAACACTTAGCAGACTTAGTAGAAAACGATGAAAGTGTAGATGTGGTAGAATTAGTTAAATTTGGGATATATGAAGCATAATAACTCCACCCCCTAACCCCTCTCCCTAGCAGGGGGGGGATTTTAATACTTAATTACTTTATTATCTTTCTCCATTTTCATATTTCTTATTTCTTTCACTGTTTTATTATTTTTCCCGTTTATGAATCTGATAATTTCAGAAATATTTGCTTCACTCAGTCATATAGTAGACCTATTATTTGAAATATAATAAATATATCTAATGACTTCTTTTTGTAGAAAAGGGGAGAGGGAATGAAAGGCTTCAATATCAAAATATTTCTCTTTTCATAAAAACTTTTTCACTTCAATATCAATAAACTTTTTCAGGTCTCCAAAATAATCAAGAGTTTTAGAAATGTTCTGCTTATAGCTAGTATTAATATTCTCGAATTTAGGAATTATTTCATGTCTAAGAAAATTTCTTGTTATATCAGTATCTGCATTCGTTGTATCTATATTATATTTGAGTTTATTTGCATCAAGATATTCTGTGATTTCTGACTTTTGAAGCCCGAGAAGTGGTCTGAGTATTCATCCTGACTCTTCGGTCATATTTACGAGTCCAGTCAACTTACTTCCTCTGGTAAGGTTGAAGAAAAAGGTTTCTATCTTATCATCGAGATGGTGACCGGTGATGATATATTTTGAGTTATAAATATTACTTACAGCATTAAAAAAAGCATATCTTTTTTCTCTTGCAAGTTCTTCAAATGATTTACTTGGGTATAGTTTCTGAATCTTCTCAAAGTCGCATTCTGCTACCTCTACTTTGAATCATTCTTTTTTTCAGAGTTCTTCTATAAACCTTTCTTCTTCATCTGTTTCTGCTCTCGTTTTATGATTAAAATAACAAACTACAAGATTCTTTTTAAAATCTGTTTCGAGTATTTTATACAGTAAAAACATACTGTCTGGTCAGGTGGAGCAGCCAAGTATGATAGTACCATCTTTCTTGTAATATTTTTCTAAGAATGTTTGTATATTGAGCATGTAATTTGTGGCTAGCTATATTTAAGAGTATTTTATTGTAATAATCAATAAAATCAATAATAAAACCCACTGATTATAATCAGTGGGTTTCTTTTTGGTTTTACCCAAATATCTTATTTTTAAATTGTTTAACCAATTTTTTGATACTGGGAATATGTTTTATATTTATATCTAAGTCATCCATCATTAAATTAATGAAGACAATTAGATAAATAACTTTAGATATAATATCTCCTCCACCATCAATTCCAAAAACTATGGAAAATGGCATGAGGGCAAATGCTGCTATAAAGTAGAAAGGGATAGAAAAAAATATTGCTAAGAAAGCGTTTTTTCCCATAAGACAAAAAAAATCAAATATTTCATCGAACATACACATATATAAAATATGAAAAAGTAAATCACTTTTTAGGTGAAATATTCTTTCGGTTAATAGAAAATGACAAATATATACTTTTAATATCGAAATAAGATACAAAAATACTATCAAATTATATTTATTTACTGATTATGTCAAATTTTAGCTATTCCTTAGTTTCAAAGCAAAAAGAAAAGCCATCGATTTACATCGATGACTTATACTTAAGGTCTGGGTTTATTTACACTGTGTTAGGATTAATACAACTAAAGCAGAAAAAGTTGCTGCACCATAGGTAATACTATTACTAGCAAATCCTACGTTGATTGCTGCAAGGGCGGCATTGATACCAGCAAGAGTTATATTTGTATTTGTCATATTTTACCATTTTATACTAAAAATGTTTAATAAACTTAGTATGGTTACTATCTAATAATCTGAACTGTGTTATTAAGCAAATTTGTTAATTTTTCTTTAAAAATAGTATTAAATTTACTACAAGTATTATTAATTTTA
>Ga0228620_1000180_pt1 | contig 39605 bp, 33 predicted proteins | sample 23DmetaG_FD_186030 | JGI IMG/M metagenome (GOLD analysis project Ga0228620, IMG submission 186030) | Seawater microbial communities from Monterey Bay, California, United States - 23D | ecosystem: Environmental > Aquatic > Marine > Coastal | place: USA: California | collected 2016-10-06 | reverse complement strand
GCTTCTTCTTCTTCTTCTTCTTCTTCTTCTTCTTCTTCTTCTTCTTCTTCTTCTTCCTCTTCCTCATCTTGCTGCTCTTCATCTTCTTCTGCGTTTTCTTCTTGTTTATTTTGTTCGTTATCTTTTATATTACAAACGTTAACGGGTCCTTCAGTCACATTATTTTTATCTTCTACATCAATATCTGGATAAGAGTATTTCAGTCGTAATCTTTTCCAACAAATTGGTTTTATTTGACGATTATTTGGATAAAATAAGTCCATAACTTGCCTTATATCACCCTTCTTTGGTAATTTAATAATGCCGGTATTCTTTTTAAACCAGACATTAAACTCATTACATATTTCTTCATAAGTAATTTTGCTATTTCCATCTTCAATAATGAATTCAGTACTAAACTCGTCGAAATATACTTGTAAATGGTGTTTTACTTTGTGTGATTGTAACTTATCTGTAGATTCTTCATCAACATTACAATAATCACAGTGATATAGGTCGCCATCGTTTTCTAATATTTCTTCTTTAATAATATTAGGAACGTGAGGGACAACAACGATACCAGATGACTTATTAGCACTTTCCGATTTATTGTTACAACAATCCGTATCTGTGTTATCCTTAGATGCATATGTTGGACCACGATTAGTATGTAGCATACAAATAATTTCTGTCATAGTTTCATTTTTTGTTTTTAATTCTTGATTATTTGTTGTTAGTTCTTGATTATTTTTTGTTAGTTCTTCATTTATCTTAATTAAATCCTTTACGAATGGTATTTGTTCAATTAGATACTTTGTCATATCAAGTTCATTGTATTTTGTAGTATTATAAGTTGTCATGTATAAATAGTAATTATTATATATACATAATTAGCTTTAAATGTATTCAATTTTGTGTTTACTTACATTGTATTTTAACCCAAGTGTCCGGGCATAAATCCTTAGTATTTTTACGAGATAAGGCAGGGCCAAACCATTTACTTGGATAGCATACTATTTTATCTTGAGTAGTTTGATTCAAGTAGGCACCCCACCAACTAAATGTGCTATTAGCTATAATATGATGGTCACAACATGACATAAGAATCATCTCTTCCCAGTCACTGTGTATGTTGTCAGCTCTCACAATATGAAGATCAATAAATTGAGCCTGTATTAAACAAATCATTATATCCGCCATATGAATATCTGAGGGTTGACAAAAATACAATAATACACAGTTAGATACATCTTCATTGGATAGAATATGCTTCATAGCATCTTTATAGTAATCTATCTCCATCAATGGATGATGTGATTGAATATTAATATAATCTCCAATTCTAAAATGCATACTAATAACCTTTTTATTGCCGTGATTTATAAGGTTATCATATTGGTTACGGACAAGGGTTTGTTTATTGCTTAAATCAATCTCTTTAAAAATCCTTTGTTCTACATCTTTGAAGTAATGATGACTTTGATAGTAACCAGTAAGAGTAACACTGTTTGATGGAATATAAGAAGCAAAGTCTATATAATGAAAGGCTGGTTCATTTAACAAAGGAAAACGTAGTAACATGTCGGTATTAACCAGACTATTCGAGTAGTCTGTGGTATACGAATGTAGGTTTTCAAGAAGCGTATGCCAATAGGTATTTCGTCTTGTATTATTACCACGTCCTAATTCCTTGCTATAAGGAAAGATGGGTATCCGTCCATGCTTAAACGCAAATCCCAATACTGAAAAAAGTTGAAATAACTGATTACCTAACCCACCCTTTAAATCACAAGAAATGTATTCAGCCATATAATATTATTTATTATTTATTAGTTATTAGTTATTATCTCTATATGCTTTTGACAACACATTCACCGACCAAATGTGTCCATTATAATTTCGGTATTACTTGGTCCTTTACGTTTCTCACTATTTTTTTTCACTTTATAAATACCAGACTGATTGTATCCATTTCCATTATCCTTCTTAGTATCATCATTTTCTTCATGTAATTCCGGTAGTATTCGTGTCATAGGTTTATCTACTACAAGAAGGACACGGTCAGAATTTAATAATCGGCGATATTCTTTAATGTTCATATTTCCGTAAAATTTTTCTAATAACATATGAGGGTCGGGTGCTGGTCTAATATTTTTCTTATAATTGTAAATTTTTCCGTATATATGATTAAGTAGTTGATATTGTTCGAACTTAATTGAATCATCTATATTTTCGCTCATTAAATGAGCGACGGCACAAGGAGGCCTACAAAACGACCCATATCCAAAAATTTCACCATCAAGTTGATATTTTGGAATATAACATGGTTGATTGTCAAATTCATATGTACACCAAAAACAAGCAGATCGTTTATCGTGAACATTATTTCTATAAAAAGAAATTTTCAACTCTCGTAACTTTGTTTCAATAATATTATCAGTGTCACTATTATCTTCGTTATTATTAGACTTTAATTGCGTGTTACATGTTGAACAAACATCACTTGTAGCATGAATATTAGCAGGATACGCCGTTGTGTTATTATCGATAGGGGTCTGGTTATCTTGATGTTTCAAATTAAAGTATTGGTTCTGGTCGGTAGGGTCATAACTCTTGATATGTGGTGGTACATTTGGATTATATGTTAATGGGTCAATAAGAGACAATTCACTATCTTCAATTCCCATGTCTTTAGTTGAACATTTCAAATGTAAAATGACGTTTTTTGCACTATAAATAGGTCCATTATTTGCTGTGTCTGACGTTACTAATTTTCCACCTTTTGGTTTTCGTCCGCGTTTTTTTAGTAATGGTTGTGGTTCAACATCTGTACTTTGAGTAGCTTGACTATTTTTTGGCTTACGTCCTCGTTTTTTTGGAGTAGGTGTTGTATGCATTGCGGTATTATCTATATCGGTATTATTCATTATCGATAATATATTATTCATATTATCGATAATTGTTTTATGTTGTTTATAAAAACCTTTTACGACGACCTCATGTTATATGGATTACAATATATTAGATAAGTTCATGAGTATTTTGTTGTATAATTTTATTAACAGTAGTACCATTAATAGTTCGTTCAGTTTGTAATGTATCTACAATTTCAATAAAAGCAGCTTTATTTTCTGTTATCAATTGGAATGCTTTATGATAAGCAAAGTTAACTAATTCAGATACCTGTTGATCAATATCATTTTTATTTTTTTCACTCATATGTGTTTGACCATTTCCTACAACACGTCCAACGAATGGATTGTTATCATTAAGGTCTTCATACAAAGCAATATTATCACCAAACCCATATTGCGTGACATAATTTCGGGCAAGTTTGTTAGCTTGCATTAGGTCATTCGATGCTCCGGTAGTAATATCTAAATCGTGGAAATGCTCAAAAACTAAGTCATCCAATTTAGTATCACTGCGTTCTTTTCTGTATAAATATACTTCAGCCGCACGGCCTCCAAGAGCGATAATTAAGTTTGCTAACATAAATTTCTTTGTAGCATATTTAACAAATTGTTCTTGTGGGGTAAATAGTGTATATCCTCCCATACCGTTTTTATTTTCATTGATAGTTACTTTTCGAAGAACAAATAACTCAGAAAACAATGAAGCCATCAAAGCGTGTCCTGTCTCATGATAACTGACTAACCTTAATATTTCCGGGTCTTGTACTTGAACGTTAGAAACCAATCCGATAGTGTTTTTTTCAAAAGCATCCATCATGTCTTGTTTTGTAATAGAAGTTTGATTATTACGTACCGAAAATATAGCAGCTTCGTTAGCTAAATTTGCAATATCTGCCCCAGAGAACCCCGAAGTCAATGAAGAAATCTCGTCGATGTCTACAGAGTCATCTACATTTTTATTACGCAAATGGACATTAATTATAGCTTTACGTCCGGAAATGTCAGGTAATGGAACTTTAATTTTTCTATCAAAACGACCTGGACGGATGAGGGCATTATCTAATATATCGACACGATTTGTGGCAGCCAATACAATAATTCCATCAGATGATGTAAATCCATCCATATTTGTTAAAATTTGGTTAAGAGTCTGTTCTCTTTCATCGTTTCCGCCTGCAATTCCCGCACCACGTTGTCTCCCAATAGCATCAATTTCATCAATAAAAACGACACAAGGTGCGTTTTTGCGTGCCTCGTCAAACAATTTTCTTACACGAGAAGCACCTACACCAACAAACATTTCAATGAATTCTGAACCACTTGCATTAATGAATGAAACACCTGCCTCACCCGCGACAGCCTTTGCCAATAGCGTCTTACCAGTCCCTGGGTTTCCTTCAAGTAGGATACCCTTAGGAATAGTAGCTCCTGCAATAGTATATTTGTCTTTATTTTTTAAAAAATCAACAACTTCTGTTAGTTCAAATTTCGCTTCTTCACAACCAGCAACATCATCAAAAGTGACATTAGTTTGTATAGATTGTGTAGCCTGAAATTGGTTAGATTCTAAATTATTGAGGAAATTCATATCATTATTTCTACCACCGCGTGAATTAAATAATACAACAAGATTGGTTATAAAATAAAAGAGAAATAAGTAAAGAGACGCATTAAAAATAACATCAATTCCTTTACTAAGGATTTGTGTAAATTGATTATTAACATTTGGGAAACTTTGAATGTGAACATGATTTTGTAACAAATTATTGATCAATTCATCTACGTGTGAAGAAACTAATTTGACATAATGTAAATTAGATTGGTCGATAATATCTGGTGAATGATTATTATCCACAACAAGGGCGCTATTACCATCATTAGCGATAGCAATATTATCAATAAGTTTTAATTTGTCATTTTCAAACAAGTCACTATACATCCATTCTTTGCCTGAATTGCTACCAATGAGACTTTTAATGTCATTAGTTTCAATCATAAACAGATTCATATTATACTGCTTAATAATGCGATTAGTAGATGTAATAATAAACGCTTTACAAGAAAAAAAGCAAGTAATTAATAAGATAATATGACAAGTAACCATATAGTTTTACTGGATGTAACTATTTATACCCTTTACAGAAATATTTCCCATCGGTTGTATTTGGTAGGAAGGGTATGTATGTGTGGTAAATGCATAGTGTTTGTGCATTGTATATTCATTATTTTGTTTTGTACCAATCCATACACGATTAATTGGGTCATTTTTATTAGTTACTATATATTTAAAATTAGCGTCTAATAATCTTACATTCATGTCGTGTTTATAATATTCATATATATGTGGTTCGGTAACTTCGAACGCCCATTTTCGAAACTGACTAACAATTAAATTATTTTGAACACGTATTGGGTCCAAATCAACAATTACAATAACACCACCTGGTTTCAATATACGATAAATTTCATTGAGAATATTTTTAGTAGCATTATTTGGGACTTCGTGAAGCATAAAATTACATACGATCATGTTATATGATCTTGCAGGTAATTTGGTATTTTCGGCATTACCGTGTATGTAATTAATTGAAAGGTTCCGTTCATGTTTCCGAAATGATGCTACAGACAAAAAATAAGGACTAAGGTCTAATCCTTGTATATTTTTGGTTCGTCGAAAAGAGTTATACAAATATTCAGTAGATACCCCAATAGAACATCCCATATCCAAAATATGATAGGGATAATCCAATTGTTGAGTTTTGATATAATTATTAATGTGAGAACTTACATTTAATCTTACCCATTGTTCCGCAATATATGGTGAAACATTATCCCAGTAGTTAACAGACATACTTAAAGTAGCAGCTTCACCTTCTTGTGCTGCTAACCAATTCAGATTCCCAGTATCATACCCGTGGAATGGCTGTGTGTAATACGACGGATATTCAATGTCCTTATCTTCAATGACATTATATAATTCCATTAATATTTGTTTATTGTTAGGTGTTTTGTATTTGTTTGTTATACTGTTCCAACTAATGTTTTTTCTTTCGGCACGTTGTATGAACCAATCGCGTGCATTATTTTTGAATGTACTACTAAGCGTACTCCATAACGTATTCGGTGTTTCTTGTCTCATATGTAAAAAATTGCGAGCAGTGTTGCAATTGTAAATGAAAGCAGTAGTACATTGACAAATAACACTACATAGAATATATCTAATAAATAACAACATGGTATCCTTAATAACATACATATATTTATACTATTTGCAAAGATATTAGATATATTAGACTATACTACTACAAAAATACGCACAGATGTTACTTTTGTTATTTATATACATATTGATATGTAATAGTTTTAAACATCGACTTCAAACAATGAACCTATCTGGTAAAAAACATGCGCTACCATTGTACTGGAAAATATCAAAGAGAAGTAGTATAACAAGTAATCCAAAAAAAATAATACTGGATGGTCAACCAATTTGTATTTATCGTAATAATGATAATACAGTAGTAGCTATAAGTGACGTATGTCTTCATCGCGGAGCATCACTAAGTCAAGGAAAAAGATTACCAAATAATTGTATCCAATGTCCATATCATGGTTGGGAATACATGGAAGGTGTAGTAAATAATATACCGGGTTGCCCTGAAAAGAAACCAAGAAAAACAGGAGTATCTCGTTATTCTACATATGAAGTGAACGACGATGTTTATATACAACCAATACATGATACAAATAGTGTAATAGGAGAAACATATAATGAGAGTAGTATTTATGTACCCCCAGAAGCAAAAAACGATAATTTTACACGGATAAGTGGGAGCAAGCATATTTCATGTCCGGCTTCCTTAATCACAGAAAATGTTTTGGATATGATGCATATAAGTTTTGTTCATTCGTTTGGTAATACAATGAGTCCAGTTCCATTTGATATAATTTACAAGGATATAAATGAGTATAGTGGAAAGACTGTATTTCACTATACAGCTGGTCCAACAAGCATCGCTTCTATTGTAGGTAATGAAAAATTTGTTACAGTAGAAAATGAGTTTTATTTACCAGACACAACAGTAACGCGTGTGAAGGCAAATGATATGATAATCAAAACCATAGTTACACATTGTCGTCCGATTAATGATAATGAATCATTGTTAAATTACGATTTATATAGGAATTTTTTGAAAGCACCTATATTTGATATATTATTCAATCAACAAATGGAATTGACTTTGAAAGAAGATATTTCAATATTAGATAAATTATATGAAGAATACAGCAATGGTATTTTACATACTAAGTTTGATATTACTCAGTTGAAGTACCGTAATAAAAAGAAAAAAATAGCTAAATTACTATCAAAACGCAGTTGATATACAACTGTTCAACCTAGAACCATATAGGATATAGTTTTTATGTATTATGTGTTTGATAACATTTCCTACATAATGAAAGATAATTACTTGAACCAATTACAATTTGAGTTTGTTCATTTGAAACGCGGTGAGAATAGATAGCTGGCATAGAACATACAGAACACCTTGCGTATAATTTATGAATGGAGTTTGAATATGGTATTAAATCTAACATTTCACCAAACGTTTGTCGTTTGTAATCACCATCTAATCCATACAAACGAACATCTTTATTTTCCTGTTCAACCCAACGTAAAACAATATTTTTTAAATCAGGAAAAAATTGTGCTTCATTAATGAGTATAATGTCAGTATTAGATACATCAATATTGTCTAAGTCTGAATGAAATTCACAATTAATTTTCCATTGGTCATGTGTGGATAATTTATTATCGTCATATCGCTTGTCTAAAGAATAATTGATAACTTTGATTTGTATATTCGGTTTGTTAAGTTGGTAAAATGTTTCAATCAATTTGGTGGTTTTCCCTGAAAACATAGGTCCAACAACAATTTCTAAATATCCATCACTCATTCTAAAAATTACTATAATATATCAGTATTTTATCTCTGTATAGTTTAGATATATTAGTTATCAGGTGTAATTGAAAAATAATGAAATAAAAAACGACCTAAACAATAGTAAGTAAAAAGAAACATAAACATGGAAACTAAATCCATACCTTGGATAGAAAAATATAGACCAGAAGTATTCGATGAAATAGTATTAGACCCAATAAATAGACAAATATTTGAAAATATTTTAGAACGAGACTATGTTCCGAATATGTTACTTTATGGGCCTCCCGGAACAGGGAAAACAACAACAATTATTAACCTAATAAATAGATATCAAGAGAAATATAATCAAATACATAAGGAAAACGTAATTCATTTAAATGCATCAGACGAACGAGGTATAGACATTATACGTAATCAAATACAACAGTTTGTTAAATCTTGTAATTTTTTCAATACTGGAATAAAGTTCGTAGTATTAGATGAAGTAGATTACATGACAAAAAATGCCCAACATGCATTAAAATATTTAATTCAAACAGCAAATACAAATGTACGTTTTTGTTTGATATGTAATTATATAAGTAAAATCGACCCGTCACTATGTAGTGAGTTTATAAATATCAGATTTAATCAGTTACCTCATAAAGAGATCGATACATTTATTAGACTAATATGTAAGGAAGAAAAAATATCATACACCGAAAAATTTATTAATGGACTGATAAACAATTACCAGTCTGATATTAGAAGTATGATAAACTTTCTTCAATTACACCATTTATATAATACAAACGAATATAAACTGCCAAATAACGAACTATGGTTGAATATAAAGAAACATATAGATGAAAAAGATAATTGCGGATTGAAGATATATATTCATAGGATTAGCATTGAGTACAATATGAACAAACAAGTAATTTTACTTTCATATTTTTATTACCTATTTCGTAATTATCCAGATTGGATAGAACCAGGTCAGTATTCAATTATAGAACATATGTGTCATGTCAATAAAATAGACATTAATGATTATATAGACTATATATGTTATCAAGACAAAGAAGAATAAAAATTGATTACTAATTTAAAGGAATACATTAGTAATTAGGAATATAGAAAGATAAATATGGAGTATTCAACGTCAATAAAAAGCGATATAGACACAGAATGGGACATATTTCTGAAAAATCAATGCAATGGTATTGATGATACAGCGAACAATTATGATTTCGATTCTAACTTACAAACTCACTCCAAAACAGAGGATATACTAAAAGACAGAGACAAAATTGTAAATAGTATACCTGAATGTGAAGATTTGTATATATCTACCAAAACAAAAGTGCTTTACTTGAATGTGCCAGTAGATATTTACAAGGTATTCTGGGATATTCCAGTTGTTGAATATTGGAAACAAACGGAAGGTGTGTTAAAAAAACAAATAAAAATAATTAATAATACACTTGAAGAATATGAATGTTATAAAAAACAACTGATTAATATCCCGTTTTACACAGAGAATATTATAAAACAAATAGATAATCCCTCTGCCAGAAAAATAAAATACAAAGACGAACGCAAACTGACAGTTGGTTTATCAAAAAAGGAAATATTGACACATCGTTTAAAAAAGAAGAATGCCTTTTATAATTGCTTTGCCTTAGTAGTAAGGTTTTTTCAAAACAAAGTGTTCAAAGAAGTGCATATAAAAGTGTTTAATACAGGAAAAATGGAAATACCAGGCATATTAAATAAAGAAATGCTTGAATTGGTACAATTAAAAATTACTGAAATATTACAGCCTCATATAAATAGTAAACTTACATATAAAGATGCAGGAAGTGAAGATAATGTCCTTATAAACTCAAACTTCAATTGTGGATTTAACATCGACCGAGAATCCCTATATTCTATAATAAAAAGTAACAAATATGGCATTGAAGCAGCATATGACCCGTGTAGTTACCCCGGTATAAAGTGTAAGTATTATTTTAACAATAATTTAGATTGTGATAAAACAATACAAACCGGTTGTATTGATACTACAGATCAATGTATGAAAAGAAGTGAATTAGATGGGAATAAGAAATATACGGAGATAAGTTTTATGATATTTCGAACGGGTAGTTGCTTAATCGTAGGGAATTGTAGCGAGAAAACGCTATTATTTGTATTTGATTTCATCAAAAAAGTTTTACAATCAGAATATACAACAATTTGTACTCATCATCCAGAACAAATTACAAAAGTAAAGAAAAAAAAGATACGAAAAAAAATAGTTCAAATGACAAATGAATATTATAAGAGTAAAGTATTTCCAAATAACATATTGATGTAAAGAATGTATTTAGGTAAAAATATGACGGTCATAATAAATAGTTTGATTATCATATATTATATTTTTTCTCGTTTGAATGATTTAAAGTATATATATCCTATATTTTATAATAATGACAACCATTAACACAACACAAACATCAGACAAAACTGAAAATAGACTACCATCTAATGCGACTTTACAGCATGCAACAAAATTAAGTATAGTTGAAGATAAACCGATTATGATGGATTATTGGAAAACATCAATAGAGCGCGTAGCTATGCTCGGATTACGTGAAGACACTCAAGAAAAGTTACTTGTAAAAAGCGATGAGGAATACACCAGTCCTATTTCTAAAATCTATAAGAGTGCAGACGAGTATATAATTATGACCGAGAATTCCATATACATCGTAGATAATAAAATACCTTATCGTAAGGTAAGTTCAGAATAATCTAATAGCGTGAGACACATATGATATGATATAATATGATATGATGTCAAGATTAAAGTAAAGCAGCCAACCCTTTGCGTGTATCTTCAGTTACGGTAGTAGGAAATAAAATATTAAACTTAACAATAAGAGAACCCGTATTATTTCCACGTACCATACCTTGATTATGAAATTCACGGCAAGAGTTAGGTGTTATAATATAGATGTTATTCAACGTAGATAATGTTAGTATATTACCATTTATATGTTCAATTTCGTGTGATAATCCACATAAAGCATCTTTTAATGTAATATTACACGTATATATTAAATCCATTCCAACACGCTTAAACAATGAATTATTTGTAATTTGTATTACAACTTTTACGTCACTTCTAATACCATTTAAAACATTTCCTTTATGTTTAAGTATAATAATTTCGTTATTATCAGTTCCTTCAGGTATAGTTACATATAATGTTTCTATTTCACTGACTTCATTATTGTCTTCACTTATACAACGATGAACTTCGATAGGAATACTGGTTCCATAGTAACTTTGTTGAATAGTTATATTTGCAACGTGTTTTATATTATCTGGAACCTTATTTTTGAAACCATATACAGTTTGACGAAAATGGTCGTCTATTCCTATTTTTTCATTAAATAATGTATTAAAAAAATCCTCTTGTATTAAATCACTATTAAATGAATGGTGTGTACTATTCATAAAGGCATTAAGATTACCATTTTTATTCTTTTTATGATTTGTAGTATCCATAAGAAATTCATATGCCTGATTAATTTGCCTTATTTTATCCTTTGCTTCAGGTGAATTGTTTCTATCCGGATGATATTTTAATGTTAGACTTCTATAAGCCTTTTTTATCTCTTCCTTAGTAGATGTATGATGTATCCCTAATATATCGTAGTAGTTATTCATTTACAGCTATTAGACGGTAATTATTTATCTCTTTTTACATAGTATTATTATTAGTGGATAACAATGCAGGGTTGATTGATACAGTTCAAAGGATTTAAACACTATATACGTTGTAAGTGTAGTATATTATATTATATTATATATTACCAAAAATGATATCTAATAAACACATCAAAAATGGAACATTTATAAATAAATATAAGCCTTATTTTTTGAAAGATTACAATTTCTCTCGTGAGTCAAATGAATTGTTAAATGATTTTATTGAATTAGACATGTTAAATGTATTGTTTATAGGGAACTCATGTTCGGGAAAGACGACATTGTTGAATATTATTGTTCGGGAATATTATGGTTTAGATAAAAATGTAAGTTTTCCAGATAATAACATATTACATATCAATAATCTAAAGGACCAAGGCATTCACTTCTTTCGAAATGAAATGAGAACTTTTTGCCAATCACGTAGTAGTATATTTGGTAAGAAAAAAATGGTTATAATAGATGATTTGGATAATATTAACGAGCAAAGTCAACAGGTATTTCGTAATTACATTGATAAATACAAAAAAAACGTCCATTTTGTTAGTGTATGTTCTAATCTACAGAAAGTAATTGATAGTCTACAATCGAGATTGCATCTCATAAGAATTGAAGTGCCATCAAAAGAAGAATTACGAATTATCATGGATAAAATAATTACTCAAGAGAAATTAATTATTGACACTGAATCACAGAATTATATATTACAATTGTGTGGAAACTCAATACGTATGTTAATTAATTTCTTGGAAAAGATATATATTTATAATGGTAATATAACTATTGAAAAGTGTAGTAAAATATGCGGTACTATGCCGTTAGATAACTTTAATAATTATGTTATGTTATTACAAAATAACGAAATAAACGAGGCGAACCAAATATTTCTATATCTTCATGATCAGGGATACTCTGTAATAGACATTTTTGATGCATTTTTTACTTTCATAAAAAGTACGTTTATTATAAGTGAAACAATAAAATATAAGCTCATTCCAGTATTATGCAAATATATAAAAATATTTCACACTGTTCATGAACATCCAATTGAAATCGTCCTATTTACAAATAGTATAGCACCAATTATTTACAACAATTAGTTCTGTATTTGAAAATATAATATTTGTAATATGTTGGTATGAATTAAAATTCAAGTTTAGGAAAATATATGTGAATATTTCACATAAGAATCTTAAAAAATGTCCAAACAAATATTTAAAACAAAAGTACCGACACAAATACTATATGACTTACTTGATAGAGTATGCTTAAAGACAGGTACCTACTATTTATTTGATAATAATGCATATAAGAAGATGTTATATAATGACTATCATACCGATTTTTTGAATAAAATAACGAAACATTACCACATAGGTAAGCGTTTTTATTTAGAACGACAAATGTCATATAATGTGTTTACTACTATAATGCGACAAATATGTAAATTCAATGCGGTGATGTTCAATTCTAATATCAAATACAACAAATCTAAATATAACATAGATTATATGGTTTATTTCGAATGAAGTTATATACTATAGTATAGTATAGTATAGTATATAGTAACCATGTTTAATACAAAGAATATAAGTTTTTATTTGACAAGTTTAGCAATATTAATAGGCGGGGGTTACTTAGCCAAGAAATTAAAAGAGAAATTGGAACCAAACGATGAATATAAATTAATACGCGAGTACATAATGAATGATTCGCCATTATACGGAGCAAATAAGCCAAAATTATGGATCCATACTAATTATGCACGTAATTCTCGACAATGGGAAAGTTTTCAATCCAGAAATAGTAATGAATTGAATCAACCATATTTACATATTACAGTTCAGTCAATCATTAGAAAGTGTGGAGACAATTTTCATATATGTCTAATAGACGATGAATCATTCAGTAAATTGATTCCAAAATGGGACATTAATATGGAAAAGGTAACAGGTCCCCACAAAAAACATTATCGCGACGTAGGTCTTCTGTCAATATTATATTATTATGGGGGATTAGTTATCCCAAATTCCATGATATGTTATGAAAATATGAAACCTTTCTTTGATAAATGTATATCAAGTAACAAACCGTGTTTTAGTGAAGAAGTAAATAAGTCGTTAGATATGATAAATGATAAAACAAAACCTGTTTTTATCCCATCTATTCATTTTATGGCGGCACCAAAGCAAAATGAACAAATAGGTATTTTGAAGGACTATGTAAAACAAATGTTTAATAGTGGACATTTTACAGACGAGTTTGAGTTTACTAATAAAATAGGTCATAAATGCCTTGATATGGTAACATCAAACCAAGCGAATGTATTATGTGGTTCATATACTGGAATTAAAACGAACAAAGGAAAACCAGTAATAATAGATGATTTAATGGAAGAGAAATTGATAGATTATCGTGAAGACCTATACGGTATTGTTATACCAAGTGATGAGATGTTATTGCGAACAAAGTATCAATGGTTTGCTATTCTACAAGAGGAAGATGTTATTCATACAACGCCTTGTTTATCAAAATATTTATTCAAATCAATATACAATGATTATGGCATTACCAATGTACAAGGACGATGTAGCGATAACCATTTAGAAATTTAGAAAACTGAGAATAGGTATGTAGAAAAGAACATAGAAAGACAATACATAATATTATATCATATACAATGAAAGATGATATAATTAATGTAATAAATAATATAATTAATACATACAACGATGATGAATACATTATCGATAAATTCCAGAATTACATGATAAACCATTTACCGTCTCAAGTTTTACATTGGAAAGAAGATCAACAACAACGAATATCACGAACCAAAAATCTGGCTGATGGACTTGATGCGTTTGTTGAATCATTTATACGACGCCATATGTATTTTTATAACCATCAAAATGAGTATTATTTTTCTTACAATGGGCGCGAGTTTAACCACACAACGGAAGATTCTATAACACAGAAAATATCTTTTTTAATAGAGTCGGAATATCCATTATTAACACAATGGAGTAAGCGAACAAAAATGACAGTCCTTAAGAAGATAAAAGAGAAGTCATTGGTGTGTGCAATACCCGAATCTGATACAATTCAGTTAGTATTGAAATTGTTACATCCAACTCTTTTTGTAAAAAGAAATGAAGCTAAATATTTTTTGTGTGTATTAGGGGACAATATATTAAAAAAATATAACATAGCGAACCAGCAAACAACAACACAATTCCATTTTATTGATAGCAAAGCAAAGGAGTTATTAAGAGTTCTTGAATATCATGCAATTTATTACCTGTCAAATGGTTGTATGGCAAGCATTAAACATAAACATCATGAACACTCATATGAATTATCACGAATAATTAGCATTCTACCTTGTGTACAACAACGAGATAATTGGTGGTGGAAGGATATAAATAATCATGCACTGGATATTTTGTGTGTAGCGTGCCACTATTCAAACCGTTACGGTTCGTCTGATAAATTCTTAGATACACTACAATCAGAAACATGTATAAGGGACCGTATTATGTTCTTGAAGGACAAAACACCTGAAACCGTAGTGAGTATGTTTTATAATGAGTATTTATTAAGCAGTGAAAATAAAAATCATGTAACAAGTAACATAAAACAAGATAACAATTGTATTACATGGAAAGATACAACATTTTTATGGAAACAATTTTTGGAATCAAATCAACTACCGAACATAATGTTTTTACAAACTCTTAAACAAGAGTTAATAGAACATATAAATACTCGTATATGTACACAAGGTAATTCTTGTTATTTTAACGAAAAGAATGATACGTTTATTGGTGTTACAAGTAAATTAATGCCCAACCTCCAATGTTTTTTATCTTTTTGGCAAGGTACGATGATAGAAGATGAAACAGAACATTTTTTGGAGATTGAAGAAATAGGTCATCTATATAAAGATTGGTGTAAATCGAACGGTAATCAAGAAATTCAAATAGAACGATTGAAAGAATTAATACGCTTTTATTATCCTAATACAGATTGGCATGAAGACAAATATATACATGGATACAAAAATAAGCTATGGAATAAAAAAACGGATATTCTAATAGCATTAGACATGTTGAAAGATAGTTTAACGGCACAATACAATATCAGTGTATATGATGCTTACGAACATTACTGTAAATATCATAATAGAGTAAAACCAACGGCACTGTTAGTGAGTAAAGTATATTTTGAACACATATGGGACACGATTTAATTTTGTGATGTATTTCTTATTTCTTATTTCTTATTTGATGTTTTATTTCGTCTATTTTTCTTAGTTTTTTTTGGTCCAAATGAACCAGAACCTTTAGGTTGTAAAAATTTTCTAAGGTTTTTGGTTTTCTTTGCTGCTTTACTTGCTTTGATAGAAACAATCTCACCGTGTTTATTCTTCATTAAGTCCTTTTTTGTTAGACCACCTGTAGTGCGTAGTGCATTACCGTTAAAAACTCTTCTTCTTGAACCAATAATATCTTTTTCTTGTGATCCACCAACTATGTCATTTAACATTTTTTCCATTTTTGAGTTTATAATATATAATATAAGTTATATATTATTGAAATATGAATTAATTAATGTTTTTATTGTTTCGTGTAGAACGAGTTGTTTTTTTATTTTTACGTGTAGTTCGTGGACCAAATCGTTTAGAACCATGTTTTTGTAAGTTATTCCCTAAATGTTTCTGCGTACGTCCAAGTTTTTGTTTAACCGCAGACACAATGTAACCATGTTTATTTTTTGTAAGGTCATCTTTAGTTAATCCGCCAGAAGTTTCATATGCAGTTTCATGTGTATAAACCTGCTCTCGTGAACCAACACGTTGGTTATATACCTGAGTAGTTCCCTTTTTCTTACCTTCTTTATGCGTAACTTGTATTTTTCCATTTGGTAATAACTTAATATTTTTACGCATATTTATATATTAGCCACACAAATTTGAATTCGTATTTTGTAATGATATTTTTTCAATAACTTTATCGTAATGTTCCTTAGATACGTTCTTTTTACGACTATATTTTACATAATGGGAATAACCTAAAGCCCTTGATTGATTGGGATTATTACCACCTGTTTCCATGCGTTTATACTCAATCTCGCGTTCACATTTTTTATTATTACAAAACTTAACTATATCGAATAGTTGTATTTTTGGCATATTTTTACAAGAATGTTATAGATACTACCTATAGAAAAATCAAAACCCCCCCCTTGAAAAATTGATTATGCCACAAAGTGATAAAAAGAGACACTATTATTACACACTATATATTATGTCATCATCAACAAGTGAACTTGCACAACAATACCAACGTAAGACGGACAAACAACATATATTGGATAATCCAGACACATATATTGGTTCGGTAGAAAATGTGGATTCCAGATTATGGGTTTACGACGAAGAACTATGTAAAATGGTATATCGTGATATTGAGTATGTTCCTGGGTTGTATAAATTATTCGACGAAGGTATTGTAAATTGTAGAGACCATGTAATTAGAATGATTCAATCGCCATTATTGAATAAAAAGTTTGTAACCCATATAGATATAGATATAACTGATTCTGGAACAATTACATTAACGAACGATGGTAACGGCATTGATATTGAAAAACATCCAGAGTATAACATATGGATACCAGAAATGATATTTGGACATCTACGCACTTCAACAAATTATGACAAAACACAAAAAAAGATAGTAGGGGGTAAGAATGGATTTGGATTCAAATTGGTTTTAATATGGTCGTTATACGGTCGTGTAGAAACAGTTGACCATATACGTGGACTAAAATATGTACAAGAGTTTCATAATAACTTGGATGTATTAGACCCTCCAACAATAACGAAGGCGTCCAATAGTAAACCGTATACAAAAGTAACATTTACACCAGATTATACAAGGTTAGGAGTTGAAGGGTTAACAAGTGACATGATAAGTTTGTTGCGAAAACGTATATATGACATTGCCGCAGTTACAGACCATTCAGTTAAGAAAATAAGAGTAAATTATAACAATACATTGGTGCCTGTTAAAACCTTTTCACAATATGTTGATCTATACATTGGTTCAAGAGACAAACACAAACGCATTTATGAAACACCTGATGAAAGATGGGAATATGCGATAGCACTAAGTAATCAACATGAATTTCTACATGTGTCGTTTGTAAATGGTATTGCAACGACCAAGGGAGGGAAACATGTAGATTATATTATGAGCCAAGTTGTTCGTAAATTATGCGAATACATTGAAAAGAAAAAAAAAATTAAGGTAAACGCATCATCAATACGAGAACAATTGATTTTGTTCCTGCGTTGTGATATTGAAAATCCTTCATTTGATAGCCAAACTAAAGACTATATGAATACACCTTATAGTAAATTTGGTTCATCCTGTACGGTTAGTGATGGATTCATTGAAAAGATTGCAAAAATGGGTGTTATGGACACGGCAATGAGTGTTACTGAAGCAAAAGAAAACAAATTAGCAAAAAAAACAGATGGAACAAAGAGCAAATCGGTGCGCGGGGTGGCAAATTTCATTGACGCAAACTTAAGTGGAACAAAAGAGTCTAAGAATTGTATTCTCATTCTATGTGAAGGGTTAAGTGCTATGTCTGGAATTGTATCTGGTTTATCCAGTGATGACCGAAACTTAATCGGGATTTATCCATTAAAAGGTAAACTATTAAATGTTCGTGGGGAGCAGGTTAAGAAAATCAGTGAAAATAAAGAAATCAATGAGATCAAGAAGGTATTAGGATTAGAAACAGGAAAAGAATACAACAACATTGACGATGTAAATAAATATCTACGATATGGTAAAATTATGTATATGACAGATCAGGATTTGGACGGTTCTCATATTAAAGGATTATGTATTAATATGTTCCATAGTGAATGGGCGTCTCTTGTGCGTATTCCGGGGTTCTTATCTTTCATGAATACACCTATATTAAGGGCAAAAAAAGGTAATCAATTGAAATTATTTTACAATGAGGGTGAGTACGAAGAATGGAAAGCCAGCTTTGATGAAGGAGGTCCAAAAGGATGGACAATAAAATATTTTAAGGGACTGGGAACATCTACATCATCGGAGTTTAAAGAGTATTTTGCGAATAAAAAAACAGTAGACTTCATTTACAAAGAAAACAGTAGTGATGATGTCATTGATAAAATATTTAATAAAAAACGTAGTGATGACCGTAAATTATGGTTAGAAAATTACGATAAATCAGCATACTTAGACACGAGTAATAAAAGTGTATTTTACGAAGATTTTATTAACCGTGAAATGATTCATTTCAGCACATATGATTGTGCGCGTTCGATACCTAATATGGTAGATGGATTGAAAATTAGTCTACGAAAGATATTATATTCTGCGTTTAAGCGTAAATTGAATAATGAAATTAAAGTAGCACAATTCTCCGGGTATGTATCAGAACATAGTGCATATCATCATGGTGAAGCCAGTCTGAATGGTGCTATTGTAAATATGGCACAAAACTATGTCGGTTCTAATAATATAAATACATTACTTCCGAATGGACAATTTGGGACGCGATTACACGGTGGTGATGATAGTGCGTCTGAAAGATACATATTTACTATGTTAAATCCGCTAACAAGACATATCTTTCCAGAAGCAGATGATTCAGTATTAAATTATTTAAATGACGATGGTACATGTGTTGAACCCGAATTCTATGTCCCCATTATTCCATTTGTTTTGATGAATGGTATTACTGGTATAGGAACCGGATTTTCATCTTCTATTCCAGCATATAACCCAAATGATATTATTCAATACTTGAAACATAAGTTAGAAGGTAAAACAAGTGATGTATCATTTATACCATACTACGAAGGATTTAATGGAACAATTGTTCCAATCGAAGGAAATCATAAATTCATGATAAAGGGAAATTACGAAAAAATAAATGAAAAAACGATTCGCATTACTGAGCTACCTATAGGGACATGGACTATGCCTTATACGACCTTTTTAGAATCACTTGTAGATGGAGGAACGGATAAATCGGGAAGAAAGATTCAACCAACAATACGCGACTTTACATCTACATGTACGGAGGTAAATGTTGAATTCGAGGTTGTATTCCCGCAAGGAAAATTAGAAGAATTAGAATCACAGATAGATATAAATGGGTGTAACGGTATATTCAAAACATTGAAACTGGTTACTACAATTAGTAACACAAATATGCATATGTTTAATGCCGAATGTAAACTGCATAAATATACATCTATTGAGGAGATAATCGATGAGTTTTACTTGGTTCGAATAGCATTTTATAATAAACGTAAAGAGTATTTAATAAACGAACTCGAACAACGATTAGTATTACTGTCAAATCGAGCAAAATATATTCAAGAGAATTTGAATGGGACTATAGATTTACGCAGAAAGAAGCACCAACAAGTATTAGAATTGTTGGAATCTAAACAGTATGTAAAAATAAATGGAGATTTTAATTACTTAACTAAGATGGCTATGGATTCTGTTACAGAAGAACGTGTTCAAATCATTATGAAAGAGAAGACAGACACTGAAACAGATCTTAAAATATTACGAAGAACTACATTAGAGAATATGTGGATGAATGAGTTAAATGATCTGGAAAAAGAATATTTTAAGTATAAAATGGCCCGTGAGCAATTACAATTAGGAAAAGGTTCTACGACAACAAAAACAAAAACAAAAACAAAAAAAGTTATAAAACGAAAAGTTACTAACAAAAAATAAACAGTCTATATATAATACATATACATGGAACTTTACATTAAAGGTATTCATTATCAAAAAATTTATACATTGTTAGTAGCAATATTAGTGTTTTCAGTAGTATATTTTTTATTCGACGATAATCACTTTAGTGGGGTAAATATTATCAAAGAAATAATAAAAAAAGAAGTAATAAAAAAAGAAGTTGAAGATAAAATGAACGAAAATTACGAAGGAATAGAAACATTTGAAGAAACTTACAAGAGTAATATAATAAAGGATATCAATGTAAAACAGAAATTAGGTGCTGCAACAAAGAAAGTGACCGATGAAGTTGAGGAACAAGAATTAACACCTGACAAAATAGATACCCCTTTCTACCAACGTTTTTTTGACCGATTTTATTTTTCCATGGTTACATCTACTCTTCTTGGATATGGAGATATTTATCCTACTACAAACATATGTAAGACTGTTGTAATGCTACAATCATTAGTTACTGTCATGGTAATCGTATCATAATTTAGTATCATCCCACACCAGACGACACATTTGGACAACTAACTTAACACTAATGTGTTGTGTAAAAAGACATAAAAACTTTTTACTTATAGATTAGTATTATGGAAAATGAAGAACCTAAATTATGTATGAATATGGACTGTGAAAGATATCCACCTGACTGGGACTTTGAAAAAAATACAGAAGGTAATTACGAACAAGGACAATGGGTAAAATGCCGTTTATGTGATGGGTATTTTGATGACAATGGATGTGGTGATATTTTGTACGTACAAGAAGAACCAAATAATCAAGAAGCCGAGTGTAACTTATGTGGAAAACAAGAAAATATAGTTCAAATGAAAGGAACCGGACAATTCCTTTGTGAAAATGCTTGTGATGAGGATGAGGATGAGGATTAGATTTGTTCGTATTTTGCGAATAAAATAAATATGATAAAAAATGTATTTAATGAATAATTCACATACTAATTCATAGTGACAATTATGGACGTTTTACCTATTATATTAGCTGGTGGAGAAGGGAAACGAATGGAGTCAGAATTACCCAAGGTATTACATACCATTCAAGGAGTGCCGATGATCGTTAGAGTGTTACGAAGTGTAATGCTATTAAATCCGCCACATATTCTTGTAGTTGTGGGTAAACATCGTGATATAATTCAAACCACAATAGAGAACTTTATACAAGATACATCTACATTATCATATATTATTCAAGACAATCCTATGGGTACTGGACATGCTGTTATGTGTTGTTTAGGTGAACTAAAGAGTAATCCTAATAGTAAATGCTTGATATTATCCGGCGATGTACCATTAGTAATGCCGGATATGTTAAAAAGGCTCACTTCTAACACTACGGATGTATCAATAGTAACTACTGAAATGGAGAATCCATATGGGTATGGACGAGTCGTTTCTATTGACAATTCGTTTCATAAAATTATAGAAGAAAAGGATGCTTCACCAGATGTAAAACAAATTAAATTAGTTAATGGAGGTATATACTGTATCTTATCAATGCATTTAACAAAACACTTACCAAACTTATCTAACACGAATGTAAGTGGTGAATATTATCTAACAGACATAATAGAATTAATACATATTAGTGAAAAAAAGGATGTCTATATACATAACATTGATCCACAGTTTCAATATCAAATATGTGGAGTTAATTCACAAAATCAATTATCCCAGTTAGAAAACACTATGTTGAATGTATCATTGAATGTGTAAAATGTAATATATATATATATATTATACGTAAAACATATGACAGCTGCTGTATCAAATTGGTATCATACTCGTGCAAAATCATATTACCCAAGTTGTATTGAATTATTTGGAAAACCTACATCTATATCAAATACACGTCACGGATTTGCATTATGGAAAACAAGAGGGTTATTTAGTGAGCATATATTACGCGATGAAAGTGTAAAACACTGTGTCCCACGTAATCATTATGATTATTTCTATAGTAGTATCAAGTTTTTCATCCCTGCTGATAAAGTATTCAATGTACTTAAGATATCAGGTTCAATTAATTATGATGGACTAAAAAAACAAATAACTGCCAGGTGTGGTGGAATAGGAGCAAACTATGCTACGTTATATTTAGGTATGATGGTTGCGATGGGGAAAATGAATATAGATGATATAAAATCTGGAGAGATCTACCCAAAATACATTTCAGGTGAAATGAAGTCACATAGTGAGATGAAAAAAGAAATGCTACAGTTGAAAAAGGAAAATCACAACAAGTTCAAAAAAGAATTAGAAAGTGATTTCGCACCATATGCATTCACCCAATGTTATAAAGAACAAAAAGGAAGTAATAAGACGCTACGTAAAAGGCGAATAGATAAAGATGTGATAAAGCATAAACTAATAAATACACGCGACGAAGATTGCTCGGTTGGAAATAAAAACGTTTGTTGTCCACATATGCCACCGGATGATAAAGGCCGTTATAAAGCTACGAATGAAACAAATATACTATATTATGGTAATAACACGTATAAACTAAACACGTGTTGTACTATGTGCTCAGATGCGATGAATACATTGGCTAAGAGCGATCCAAAGAAGTTTCATATCAAATATATTTCACGCTATCTATCTAATGGTGATATGGTAGTAAAGAACCAACATACTAAAAAAGAAGTACAAATATTAGAAAAAACAAACTAACGTAAAAGAAAAAATTACAAAAGGTGTAAAATAAAATAACGTGTTTATTGTATAGGATGGAATACAATAAACATACGTATGTATCTATATTTCATGTGTTTATAGTTGCCCCTTTACTTGTTTATATAGGTCGTTCATATGGAGAATTACATGAATGGATGTTTAATTTTCTAATATTACTCTCTACTGGAATATTTATTCATCATGGTATTAAAGCTTATAGTCGTGGTATACAAAGTGGTTGGTTTTCATTACTTCATGCAGTTTTTTTTGCACCATTATTATTTTACGTTGGTTACGCACGTAAAGAAACGTTTATAGGTGTTTTCCCTGTTATAAGCATGTTAGGGTTTGCCGCATTGGGATTCCATCTCATGAAATTGTTACAGTAACCTATATAAAGTGTTTGAATTCAATCTCTTTATAATCACGGTCGTGATTTTTAGGATGCTCAAGTGGAACAACAAGGGTGCTTTGATCACGAATATATTTTACATATCCAATCGCTTCATTGTAAACAGTAGGTACACAATAATTTAATACTAATCTGTTTAGCACAGTGATCTGTCCCCTAATATCATCCTCACGATTTTCTGAGTATTGTAAAAATGTGCTTCGCATAATAATCTTTAATGTATCTATATTTTGCGGAGGTACCAAGATTTTGCCTTCAGATGCATTATTAACACCTGCACAAATACCATTTTGTATTATTTGAATATTTTCAGCTGAAAAAAAAGTTCTTGATAGAAGGGTAGCCTCCCAATTCCCGGTAAGTGCCTCTCGGTACTCAGTCGCATTATTCTTCAAAGCGATTTTTTCTTGCATTTTAAATTGCATGTCGGATGACGCCTCTGGGATAATATTTACGCGTCCATTCGCCTTTGTTGGTATATCTAATATCTTATCTTGGTTATTGTAATTATTTGGATTCCATAAACTATTATTCATATGTCCTATACCTTGTGATTAGAGAATAATTCAATCGAAGAATACTAAATATATTTAGTTGTTTCCATAATAAATTCTCAAGGGTGTATATAAAAGTGCTAATGGACTATTTCTTTAAAATAACTATTCTTGTCGCTACTATTATACTAATATTAGTATTGACCTATATTGGCATTACGATGGAAAATAACAATTATGCGTCAGTGAAAGCATTTCCACCAACATACGGAAAATGCCCCGATTATTGGAACTCCGTTAAACACGGAGACAATATCCTTTGTAAAGTTCCTTTACCAAAAGAATTAAGTGGAAATCCAAATGTAGGAAGTATATATGATGAGTCAAACAATTTAATTTTGAATACCGCAAATACAATTGAGTTTCAAAACAATGTAATTGAATTTGATGAAAAAAAATGGGGTGGCGTATGTGAAATGAAAAGATGGGCGGATCGTTATGGAATTGTTTGGGATGGTATTACAAATTATAATAAATGTTAGGGTAAAAGTATTATATCAAATCATGTATGGTCGTATACGTAGCATTCATGATTACATATTGAAAGCTATGACTTTCTCTTGTTTCCTTGCAAAAGAATCTATATTGTCTATATTGGAAATATATTGATGTACAATATTACAGTAATTGTTAAAACATGTTCTCTTTTGTGTGCTGTCGCTTAACCTTACTATTTCGACTTCTCTATCTTGATATTTAAGTTGCTGTATTTCTTTAACCAATGGTTGTATTTCTTTTATATAAATTTCAGTTATAAGTTGTAAATATTCACTGTTATCGGTTTCATAATACTCTTTTGTTAGCCTTTGAAGTTTTATAATTGCAGTATTAAGTAAAGATGTCTTAGAACTAACATTCAATAAACGTTCATCATTATGATATATACTTTGTTGGTAGCGTAATGTCTCATTATACAATTCACTAAAAAAATTGTATTCTTCAAGACGATCATTGTACTCTTTTTTTGTTCGTTCGTCGTCCCTATAATTAAATAATGAATCCAGTTTCAATGTAATGAAATTGGTCTTACCAAGATTAACATCCGCCTCTAATTCGGTGATTTCTTTTTGTAAATGTGTAAATTCACCTATTTTCAATTCTATATTCAAAGGACATGGGTCTGACAAGTCACCGCATTTAGCTATTATTGTATCATTATTATTATAAAACTGCGTTCCGACTTTTCTATCACATTTTATACATGGATGTTTATATGCGTCTATTTTCTGTCGTATATCCTTCTGTTTCGATTTATAGATTTCTTTAATTTTCACTTTACGACCCTCATCATATATGCTCTTTTGTTCATAATACGTTTGTATTGCTGTATTAAAAGGTATTTTAATACTTTTATCGTCAGTAGTATTGCCTTGACTAACGTTATTCTCTCCTGGAACACTTGAGTTTTCATATCGTATGGATGAATTGTATTCAGATACAAAATCATCTACACTGTCAGGCATATTTTGAATCACGGTGATAGGATTAGATGAAATATGTATGGTATGAATAGATGTTACACCAGCAAAGTCAATAGATCTAATTTTGTTGTTATTTGCCAATAACGTTTCTATTTTTTTGGGTAATGGTTCGACGTCGCTAATTCGATTATCATTAATATTTAAATAAGTTAAGTTCGGAATAGAAAGCATGTCTAATTGGCTAAGATAATTACCTTCTAAATCTAAATGACGAAGAGTGACCGGCAAATCATTTAATTCAGTTAATAAATTATAAGGACATATCAACTTTTCTAAATTATCAGGGATATTAAGAATGTCAGTAAGTTCTCCCTCTTCAAAAGTAATAGAAGTAATATTTAAGAAATTATTTTCTTGTAATATAGATAAATCAAGAACCCCGTGAAGTCTGTCGTCAACGTGCAATTCCGTAATCTCGTTATTGAGACCTTGTAAGATTTCGTGAAATTGTTCCTGTGCAATATTATTTTCATTAATGATAGATTGTATTTCTTCTTTCACAATATTATTATCCATTATGATATATCCTTACACTTTATCATTGTAATTGAAATGTAAACTATAGACCACACCATTTAGAAATGTTCCATACTTTTTACGGGTAAATTGGTGATTGTGCTCACTATATTAGATTGTTTATCCATCTCATCTTTGTAGAATTTAATCTTTGATAGGACATATTGTTGGTCTTTATGTATATCATTAATTCTATCCGCATCACTCTTTTTATTGATATAACAGAAATACAGAACTACTCCGAATATGATTACGAAAAGCAAAAATATACCAATATTTAACACATGGTAATAAAGGTTAATTCTGGTATTATGGCATTGCCTTAATGTAGAATCCATATGATAGTAAAAAGAGTTATCAATCAACATAACAGAAATTTAAATAAATTATATTACAATGATAGAATTTATTTTCACATATACGCTAAATAACATAGAATTGCCAAGTAGGAAAAAATTGCCACAATGATAGAAACTAACCAAATAGGAATAACGGTTTTATGACGATAACCTAATCCAAATTGTCTAAATCCACCATAGTCATTGTACAGTATTGTAGGTTTCATCATATGAATTATAGTCATTAATATAAAAAATAACAAAATAGAAATAGATAATTTATGAACTTGAATTACTCCTTTAATACTTGGCATTATTTATTATATCACAACAAAAGAAAATTAAGTATCTCCATAAAAATCATCTGGATCTCTATCTTCAGGATAAAAGTCCCCATCCTGATAGTCTTCAGACAAGTGTTGAAAATCGTGTGTGTCTCTATCAATGTTTTCTATGTTTTCAACTTGCATAGGGTCATCATTATCAGGAATTATATCAGTGGATGTAGGTTGTTCTACGTTGTATTCATTTGCACCTTCAAAGAATCCTAATGTTCTATTTTTATCACTTACATAGTTTGCTGCACTATATTTATAATGTGATGTTCCAATGTTCCATTCACCTAATTTATATTTTTTATGTGCATTAACTACTTTACGTTCTTTTATATCCATACTCCCAAAATAGTCGGTCATTGCTTTTCGTTCATTGTCTTTTGAACGAGATACCTTACGAATAGCATCATCATAAGAAATATTAGATTGTAATTTGTCACTTAATTCTATTTCTAAAATGCTGGAAATAAACTGTGATGTTTTAAGTCCTCTTGAATAGTCACGTTCAAGATCTATTTCGACCTCATCTATATTATTTAATACATCTGTATTTTGTTCATTACGATGTAAATCTATTGTTGAACTATTATAAGCTGCGTCGCCTTTTAATGATAATTGTTCTCGTCGTTCATCTAATATTTTCTTTGTAGTGTACACTACAATTTCATTAGAATTTGCGGAAGTTATGTATTGATATATAACTTCTAATAGAACATATTTTAATAACATAATGGATACATGTTCTTCGATAAATAAGAATTGTTTTTCATCACCTACCTTTTTATTTTTATATAACGGGATGACATTAGCAAAATTATACAGACAACCAAGGTTATCTTCAGATAATGCAAGGATTTTTAACAAGACATCATCGTTATAGAATTTATTAATGGGGTTATAATATTTATTATGTAAATCACGTAAGTCATCAAAATGATCAGATGCTATACCCCATAAATTGGGTTTCACTCCCCATGCGGAACCATACGATTTATTATATATATAAAAATTACCGTGTAGTCCCTTTTTTGACTGTAAAAAATTAGGATATAGCATTGAGAACTGATAAATTTTATTTTTTAGATTCTTACAAACATTAAAAAACCCACTTTGGCTTTCTTCGTAATATTTCCACTCTTCTATGTTGGTTAATAAATCACTTACCGAACTTTCATTATTGTATTCCATAAATGAATTTATTTCTGTTATAATATTTTTATTATGCCAATACAAATGTGATTCAAGTTCATTCAATGATTCATCATTTGCACCCTTCATAACATTAGGATTGTAATTGTTTACTACATCCATTAAGAGTTCTCTTAACTTGCTTGATACACAATCATTATCCATATCATCTAAATGTTGTATATATTCCTTGAGATTTTCAACAGGCTCGATAATAGATGTGACATCTATATCAACAATATTATTCCTATGAACAATATTCATTATGTTCTTAAGGTCTGTTTCGTCATATTTTTTACCACTTCGCTTCAATACCGTAATTTTTTCCGATAAAGACATACTTGAACGATAATTAGGAGGTTTTTCAGAACATATAGTTTTTAAATCATCGGGAACTGGTTGTTGTGTATCATATTTACAGTATTTAATGATAGCCGAATATACTTGTTCTTCCATGTTACCATATTGAACTGTATGGGAGTCCATTCCAGTAGGTTCATCATGATATAACAAACGTGCCTGTGTGGTCTTTTTAAAACCACTCAAAAAAGACTGATTCTTTCTGACGTTCTCAATATATACATCAAGTAAGTGGTCTTTATCTTTAAAAAATGTCATAGGTTGTACGTGCTTACTATGACAACATGCATTTTGTTGAAAAGGTTGTAACCCACTTGTATGAAGAAGAGCTTCTTCATCCTTAACTATAGAATGTATGGACTGTTGTAATCGATATGAAAACAAAGCATTTTTGGAATGTAACATATGAACCATTGGAAATTGTACCATTTTTCCTCGTTTTAATTCTTGTAATAATTCTTGTTGATATGTGTCACTTACATTTAATGTAGGTGTTTCTATCAATATCGGTACAACTGATGGTTGGAACAATGACCATTTTTGTATTGAATGGTTTATTGGGATGGTTATACTCTGTTGTAGTTGATTATATTCTATTTTTTTTAGGTATAATTCACTTACTTCTGGGTGTTCTATAAGTGTCTTACTAATTACCTTATGAATACGAGATGTTAAGGTTTTCATAGATAAATGTCGAATGCCTAACCACGGGTCATATGAACTTTTTAATTTATGTAATATGCAAGAAACATATTCAATACCACTTAAATCATCATCGCGTGTAAGAGGATATCCTGAGTATGAACGTATACAGTTAGGAAACGTCTTAGTTAAATTGATACTTGGAACCATAGTTTGAATGCCTACAAATATAACAGAAGACACTATCAATATTGTAGACTGTAATAAATAGACATCATAAGAGTCCATAGGTTTAGACTCATTATTGTCTTTCATTTTCTTAATTTTATTTCTTCGCAATCGTTCATACTTTTCTTTTGTATATAATTCTTTTAGTATTAATTCACTACTAATTCTAATTACAAACTCGTGTAATAAGTTAGGTGGTAAGCCTATTCTTTCTATCATTGCCAAATATATTATGTCAATACGTTCATTTTCTGGATTTTCCCGTAAGGAAGCTTCTTTTTGTTTTTGTTTTAAATAGCTTATACCGGTATCTTCTTGTATTATATCACGTGTAACAATCTTGAATCCTTCGTCAGTAAACCCTTCATCAATATTAAAATCTTTTCTACATAAAACATATCCACTGTATTTATCAACTATCTCGCCACCATTGTCACTCTCCATCCCGTTAGATACTCTTAGTTCTTCTAACGTCTGTTGATATTTATCATATCCTAATAAAAAAGAATCAGCTAATTTAGAAATAGACACAGGTACTATCGGAACATTCGTATCTTTACAATACATCCAATGAGGATTTTCTTCAATACCATCAATAGCTAACCTACAGAATTTCTTAACAAACAAAGTAATATAGTGTTGTTTTTTTACGAAATCAGATGAACTTAATATTCTATTAAATACCTTTTCGTGTGGTGATTGTATGGTTTCACTATGAGAAACGTGTTGTCCTATTTCAAATGCTAAATTATTAGCACGATAAGTTTTAATATCATTAATTGCTTGTGTTCTACGAACATGTTTTAATAAATATTTTATATCCGTTTGTAATTCTGTTTCCATTTCACTGACATTGACCTTTATACGTCTATCAAACTCATCGTGTAGTTGTTTACGACTTTCTTGTCTATGTCGCATAGCACTTATTGAAGAATCCTCACATACCCCATTTGTCTTATTCATAAAACATTCATTACTAATGTTACAAAATATCGAAGCTGTATCTAAAAATGAGTTCTCATTAATTTCCATATCACGGATCCATTGATTTCCTTTGCGAATGTAATATTCACGCGTAGTATGTGGTTCGTTATCAATTAACTCATTTGTCTCTAATAAAGCATAATGACCATCTTGTATCATTTTTTTATTTATTAATAGATTTATCGCAGTGTCAGATGCATCGTTTTTAGCCATATGATGTTTTTTTACCAATACATTTTCGAGAAACTCTTTGAATAAGTCTTCACTCATATCTTGATGTTCTTCCTTGTATGTAATCAAAATATCATATGGTGTATTATCATATTCACTATCGAAAGAAGCCTCAATACCATTATCACTTTCCAGCTCACTTATTGAATGGTATTTCTTTGCAATATATTTTTTACCACAATTTCCATTATTGAGATTAATTGAACCCTCATTATCATTATCACTATCAATTTGAGAAGGATATAATGTATCAAGTAAGTTTGATGGTGTGACTAATGGTATCAGCATAGATGATATAAATGAAGTTAACAAAGTTTGGTTATCTGTCATAAAAATATGATTGTATAGCTCGTGTTTGGTCATACGTGTATTTTCATTTAATTTATAACAAGCAAATACATCTTGTAATATTTCAGATTTATTCGAAATTAATTGTAAAATAGGGTATGTTTGTATATAAGGAAGAACATTATTTTCTTTCAATCCATTAAACATTCTTGATTGTATTGAAATATATTCTTTTAATTTTTTAATATTACTTCGAATTATGTACTGTATTTTTGTATACTGGTCGAATGTGATATGCTCATTATAAATTCCATAAGGTTCTAACTCATTGACTACATTGACAAATGAATATTTATTATCAATGTCCATTCGTATGGAATCCAAAATAGTAGAAGTGTTCGGAATAAATGTTTGTAAATATCTTTCATATAAATTTCGTTCCTCCTGAAAATTATCATCTTCTATACTGATCTCTTGAAAATCAGAAAGCATTTCACCATCTTTACCATAAGATAATTCTTTTGATAAGTCATCAATTAATCTTGGTAAAATAGAACGGTTTTTATGAAGTAATTTAAATGAGTAAATAGGGTTTTTATGCATATTTACTTTGTCAATTAACATCTTATTTGGGAAATACATTGAACTTCTACTAACTACTTGTTGAGGCATCATAATGAATGATTTTATACATATGTTATCATTTGGAGTCATTTGAATTCGTTCATAATCGTGTTTATTAAGAGAGTTTTTATTTTTTATGAGCTTACTAAGGCCTATATTATATGTCTGAACAAAGAATTTCTTTACTCCAGATTCTACCCCAGAATAGAAACGGTCTAAGTTGCTCACAATACCTTCAATATGCCCATTTACATTGCTGTTATATACCTGTAGATGATGACTATGTCCTTGGTATGTGTCGTGGAGTTTGTCTAATATTAGATTATATGTATCAGTATAATTGCCACGAACATCAGATGTTTTTGATGTATGAAATTCGTTAAATATATTAGATGCTTCTTTGATGTGGTCAAGTGGACTTACATTGCGTGTATCATCTGTAAAAGGCAATTCATTGCTTTCATTATTTTTAATTGAAATATACTTTGTTGTAGATACAACTGGTAGTAACCATTTTAAATTCATATCCATCTTTTTTAATTTGTCAACTAACGGTTTATAATTTTTACCAAATGTTTTTCGTCCAGTAATGTCTGTAAAATCATTATAATTAGAATATTTTTCACGGAGGTCTTTAAACCGGCTAATTAATCGATGTATTGATTCCATTACAATTACTGTTCTTCTATGGGTTGGAATAGTAGATAATAGCCCATCCATTAAGTCACTTACTTGTGTTTCAATAGAGTATCTGATTTCATTTTCGGGTACTTCAACTACGTGTTTGAGTGTCTCTAACTCTCCTTCAAAAATTATATCTCTTGCGTCTATATATAACTGTTGTAAATCTTCTTTAAATGTTTCATCTGTAGCAGTACCTTCTGGTAATGTAATTATTGATTCACCGTCATCAGTGAAATCAATTGTAGCCGGTTCGTGAAATTCATCTAAAGACTCCCCACTAAGTTCGTCATCGGCTTGTGCTTCACGTAACGTGTTTAATGAGCCAATATTCTCTAATGCTTCGGGTTTTTCACGTATTTGAATAGTGTCGATAGGGATGTCTTTTGGAAGACCCTTATATGCGAAATCAATGTAAAATACGTTTAATTCAGGGTATGTTGTGACCTCTATCTGGTCCTCTTCTAAGTCGGTAATTTCGCCTGTAATAATCTGTTTAACATCACCACCTATATGTATTTCAATCCATGTTTTTGGAAATAAACTGTTTTGTCTGGAATATCCATAGCTATCACTTCGACTTATCAAAATAATGGACTCTATACTTTCATCGCTAAAATATCCATTTTCATTAATATGTAACAATAAATTATCTCCGGTTGAAAGATTATTTACTTCAACCTGGTTTTCATCACGATAAGATACATAAAATGCATAACCTTGATACAATGGGTTAGATTTAGATTGAAGTTCAATTATATCACCATATTCTAAAGTTAAATCATTCTCATTTGAAATAACATCTCGTGAAAGAGGTTTTTCTATAGTTGGTTCATTATCACTTAGATTATCATCGATATTGTCATTCATATTATTAATATTAACCGGAGAAGGTTCCATTATATAAAACAATATATATTATCCTTGTAAATAATTTACTCTTGTTATTCTTTATTCAACGCAGGAACAATATAGAGATTATTTTTGTGATAAAGTATGAAGATTTTTTTATAATAATATGGTATCAAATGCTTATTTTCTAACAACTGATGTTTCGAAAAGACATGTAATAGAAGAGACAATAACAAAGAATCATACAGGCGACCATTTATTCACATTATTAAGATATAATAAGGATTTTATTAGTTTTAATGATAAAAAAATAAAAAACTACCGGTCGGTAATTTTTTCGTTCCCATGTAGGAATTTACTATGTTTTGCACCGCCATCTATACCAATTTTACAGGAAACTACATTATCTGATGAGACAGGTAATTATATCAATCCTCAAAAATTCATTATAAATGAGTATATCGATGGACTTATGTTAAACTTATTCTTCGATAATCGAACATTACGATGGGAGCTAAGTTTAAAAGATAATATTGTAGGTAATGAAATATACAATTACAAATATCCACAATCAATGTATGGAAAACGTTATATTGATATATTCAACGAAAGAATTCGTAATAATGAACATTTACAGAGTTCTTGTGTTTTGGAACAACTATCTAAAAAACATTGTTACTCGTTCACGTGTGGTTTCAGTGACGATAATATATATTTAGTTGCAGTGTATGAGATACATAATACACACGCTATATTTATAAATGCCGACGATTACGAGAATTGGAAATGCTTTGCGAATTTAAATGGGGTAATATGTTTCCCAAAGAGGTTCTTTATAGATAGTCATACATTTAATGAAATTGAGACTGATATATGTTCCCGTAACATAGATGGAGTGGTTTATACATCAATTTATAATGGTAAACGATTCAAAATAGTAAATCATTGGTACAAAATACGTAGGTTATTACGCCAAGTGAGTGAATTCAATATGTTTATGTACTTATGTTTGCGTGGTAACAAATCTGATTTAATAAAAAAAAAACTATATATGTATACAAAAGAACGCAAATTGTATTATAACTTTATAGAATGCTTATATGATTTGTACATTAAATATTATCAAAATAAAGAGCCAATAACTATTGTAGACAAGTGGGCGTGTATGTTAGATGATGTACATAATGAAACATACAAAAACAATATGATACACAAAATGAGAAGAAGACAGTTAAAAAAAAAGGATTTATTTAAATATTTCGAAAAACAACACCAATTACAGGTTTTGTTTCTAATGGAAGTCTAATACAATAGTAAAGTATATTGTATTAGTTTGTCTTATTTTTTAGATGAGATATAACGGTAACTCTAAGAGGTTTCATTGTATAAAAGTGATAGTTTACTTAAGTTCTGAATATATTTGCAACAATGGGCTTTATTGGTTTCATCCATGTTCTTAATAGGGATTCGTATTTTATTAATAATTGTCATAATTCCTTCTGCATCTGGCAAATGTGCAATGTCTGCCCCATAATCCTTTTCATAAAAAAAAGATATATCTCCTGAATCAATTACGTCTTTATATGGGGAATACACATATTTGTACCAAACTTTACATAGTGTTGTAGGGTTCATCTTTTTTATAGTTTCAAAAGATGTTCGTGCTTTATAAATATCAGGGTCATCTGGTAGTATACGAATAACATCATCAATGAACTCAAAAAAATGTGTATTATATGCTCTTGTATAAGATTGGCGATTTGTCATTTTTTACACAATAAAGTAGTTATATATGGTTGTATATTTTTAAGTTATTTCATAGTAAAATTACATATGTATAGGTTTATCATTAGGTAGTATACTAGTAATTTCATTCATTCGTCTTTGTTGAAGGGAATCAATAGTTACATCTCCACCAACTTTATTTGGCTTATATGTGTCATCTGGTGTTGAAATACCTAAATTTTCTCCATTAACCGTAACATAGTCGTACATTGGACGGTTTGAACTATTACTTTTTGCACTCAGGTCATCCGGACTCATATCATAAGAAGTATATTGTTCAGAAACAATATTACACCCTCCGTGTGATCTATTAATTTGATATGCCATAGGTTCTCCATTCATTTGAACCATATTAGATTGTGACTTTAATATTTCTGGGTGATAATGTTGTAAAATCTCATCTCCCAAAATAACTCTATAATTTTCTTTAATTAATAGTAATGCAGGGACACTGTGAATATTTGGTGGCAATACTACTTTCGAACCATTTTCGAGATATACGTAGATATGACCGGTTTTTTGGTCTCGTTTACGAGAATCAATACATACAAAGCTTACTTGTTGCTGTACATTGCCTTTTACTAAAGTTTGTACTACTTTCTCACTGTGTTTACAATAATTGCTATAATATAAAACATCCATTTTTACATTATAATATGAAATTATACACAACATTTACTACGCACTGATTCTACTCAATGGCACTGTAACATATTGTGCTCATTAACCTATTTTGAAAGTAAACTACCAAATATACCATTCCAATTGATAACATTTGAATGAAGTAACCCATTTTTTTCTTTTCACTAATACCTATGAAGAAAGATGATACAAGAAACAAGATTAATACAATAAAATTAACTATTGTTAATATGTAAAAGTATAAACAGAAATCCTTTGGAAGAGGTCCAAAGAGGGCAGAAACAGTATTTTTACTATCGCTCATAATAATATACTATAAGGACACATTTTATTCTACAGTAACCACTTTTGCAAGGTTACGTGGAATGTCGGGATTAATGTTACGTTGTATGGAAAGTCTATATGCGAAGATTTGTAAATACATTAATGCAAATAAATAACTATAACAAGAATATGGAACGGTGATTATATTAGGGTTATCAACTAAATCCATTCTACGGTTGGTAATAACAAAAATTGGAGATCCGCGACTATTAATCTCTTGAATAGCGATGTCATTCTTCGTATAATATTCTGGTTGCGTGTCAATTAATAAAACAGGGAAGGAACCATCTAATAGCGCAAAAGGCCCGTGTTTTAATGAACTACTTGAGTACCCTTCTGCATGGACGTATGCTATCTCTTTTAGTTTTAAAGCGACTTCATTTGCTACAAAATAATCTATACCTTTTCCTAAAATAAATATACGTTCAATTGTTTTGAATTTAGATTGTAACTTTTGTATTTGATTATCTATATGGTTAGTAAATAACATTGAACAATGCGTTGATAATTCATGAATATCTTTAATCATATTGATGCGGCAATCTAATATGGCACTAACTTGTTGTTGTTCTTGTTGTTCTTGTTGTTCTTGTTGTTCTTGTTGTTCTTGTGCAAACCATAATATAGACATTATTAGGCAGATATTTTGGCTTGTAAATGATTTAGTTGATGCTACACCACGTTCTCGTCCACCGTTACAATATATACCACAACATACCTCTCGTGAAATTAACGAATCTACTACATTTATGATACCAACTGTTACGTATCTGTCTTGAATCTCTTTCTTTATTGCCTGTAGACATTTGTATAACTCTATAGTTTCCCCTGATTGAGAAATTAACACAAAACAAATTTTCCCACTTTTAGGTACATCATTTGTTTGAAATTCGCAACCATCGATAGCAAATACACTTTTAAAGTTACATATCTGTTTACACCACTTAGCAGCAATACACGCATTAAAATAAGAAGAACCACATCCTAAAAAAGCTATATGCTGACAATCTACTAACTTATCGTGTAATCCGTCCAATCCACCAAGTTTAACATTTAAAGAATCGTATATACGACCACCATTATTAATAGCATTCAATATGCACCGTGGTTGGTCATAAATTTCTTTCAATGTCCAATGATGGTACAAGTTTGGCATTGAAATCGACTCAAATATATCAGGTATTTTTTTTGTAACATATATATCGTTAGTATTTACACATATACTTCCATCTTTAATGATAACTTCACAAATGTCATTTTTAGATAGTATTTTGTATTCTTTTAAATTATTACAAAATCCGGCTGATTCTGAGCTAAACATCGAATATTCACCTACGTGTCCTAATAATAATGGAGAACCGTTACTTACACCATACATACTTGACCCATTAACTATAATAACTAACCCATATGTACCTTGTAATTTGTCGACAGCATCACGTATTGCCAATATAGGTTCTTTATTTATATTATAGTAATATGCTATTAAGTTTGCAATGACTTCTGTATCTGTTTCTGAATTAAAGGTAAATCCGTTTTTTTCAAGGAAATTCTTAAGTTCTATGTAATTTTCAATAATTCCATTATGGACCACGCCAACTACGCCATCACTTGATATATGAGGGTGTGAGTTTATGTCATTTTTTTCACCGTGTGTTGCCCATCTATTGTGACCAAACCCGACATGGATACATTCATCTTTTGGAACAAGATAGCTATTTTCTTTCAATATATCAATTGATGTCATTTTTTCATTTGATGCAAATTTTTTAATAATGTGTTCACCTTTTAACGGTCGTATCCCTATTCCCGACGAGTCATAACCACGGTTTTGTAATTCTATTAATGAATTCAATATAGTCTCATAAATAGTCGTTGTATTAACCATGTTATTATTACATGTTAATACACCAAATATACCACACATTTTTCAATGGAATTATATTTTACTTATATTACATACATTTAAGTTATTATAGACATTATAAGAAATAATCTGAATGTCCAACAAGATAAAGAGAAACAAAAAGAGAAAGATAAAGATAAACAATATATATACATTATATACTGTTTAAATCAATGGATAATGCTGAAATATGGAAAATCATAAGAAAATATTTTGAAGATAACACCAATGCTTTAGTAAGACATCATATTGAATCGTATAACAGTTTTTTTGATAACGACATCTTTCAAATATTTAAGGATAATAACCCAATAAGACTACAAGTAAATTACGATGAGAAAAATGAAGTTTATCGCCAAGAATGTTTGATGTACTTAGGTGGTAAAGAATGTAATAAAATTCATTTTGGAAAACCGGTTATATACGATGATAATGAGTCCCATTACATGTTTCCAAATGAAGCACGACTACGAAACATGACATATGGTATGACAATACATTATGATGTAGATGTAGAGTTTAATGATATCATTGAAAACGACGAAGATGCGGAAATCGTAGGTGGTGATGGTATATACATATTGGATAATGACGAATATGTTCCAGGTAATGATTTGGCAGGAGGAAATGAACCTAAAAAAAAAGGTAAAAAGAAACAGGTTCAAGAAGTTTCAACCGAACAAAGCATTATGATAAAGGAGTTAACAGCACAATCTATAACTACAGACACATTCGGTAGAAAAATACAACATCGAACACTGACCTTAAATAATGTTTATTTAGGGCGTTTTCCAATTATGGTACAAAGTGACCGTTGTATACTAAATAGTCTACCAAAAGATATCCGATTCAACATGGGTGAATGTAAAAATGATTTAGGTGGATACTTCATTATTGATGGAAAGGAAAAAACAGTCGTATCACAAGAAAAATTCGGGAATAATATGTTATACATCCGCAAAGATAGTAGCGACCATTTTTTATATTCGGCAGAAATAAGGTCTGTTTCAGAGAATGTGTCAAAACCAATAAGAACATTAGCAGTGAAAATACAGGCACCAAACGGTACTTATACACAAAAAAATGTAGTTGTAGCTATCCCAAATGTAAGAAAACCAGTTCCACTATTTATTGTATTTCGTGCATTGGGTATATTAAGTGATAAAGAGATTATCGAATATTGTTTACTTGACCGTGAAAAACATAGTCAATTAGAAGAGTTACTGATTCCATCTGTATATGATAGTGGGAATATTTTTACTCAACAACAAGCATTCGATTATATACGATTATTGACAAAAAGAGGGGATATGTCTTATGTAATAAATATACTATCCGATTATTTTTTACCACACATAGGAGAGAGTAATTTTAACGAAAAAGCATATTTTTTAGGACATATTGTATTTAAATTGTTGCTCGTGTATAATGGGAATGAAGAAGCGACTGATCGTGATAATTATAAGTTTAAGAGAGTTGAACTGGTAGGGACGCTGATGAATGAACTGTTTAGTGAGTATTATAAAATCCAACTACGCAATATACATTTAAAATTGGAAGAAAACATTACACGTAATTTTAGATCATTTGGAAAAGACTTATATGAATTAGTTTTAAAACAACATTCTTCAGTATTTGGGGAAAGGTTATTAGAGGATGGATTTCGTAAAGCATTTAAGGGGGATTGGGGGGCTTATTCACATACAAAAAGGATAGGTGTTCTACAAGATTTAAATAGACTTTCTTTTAATTCTATGCTCAGTCATTTGCGTAAAACCAGTCTACCATTAGACCCTACAACAAAGATAGTCGGACCACGTTTATTAAATGCTACACAATGGGGTATGTTTGACCCAATAGATACCCCTGATGGAGGTAACATAGGTATCCATAAACATTTATCAATAATGACACACGTTACAGAACATTATTCACGAGAAAAATTAATAAATTATTTAGATAAGGAATTCCGTATTTATTCTTTAGATGATTACAAGCCATTGTGGGTATCAACGCGTACTCGATTATTTATTAATGGGCATTGGTATGGATGTATTGACCATCCATTTGAAATGGTAGAAACAATGAAATTACATCGACGTCTTGGTCTAATACCTACATACACCAGTATTACGTTTGAT
>Ga0228620_1000175_pt1 | contig 40192 bp, 23 predicted proteins | sample 23DmetaG_FD_186030 | JGI IMG/M metagenome (GOLD analysis project Ga0228620, IMG submission 186030) | Seawater microbial communities from Monterey Bay, California, United States - 23D | ecosystem: Environmental > Aquatic > Marine > Coastal | place: USA: California | collected 2016-10-06 | reverse complement strand
AAAAGGAGGAAACCAACACACCGCAAGAATTATTTCTGAGAAGTGGGGAATGGGTATGGCACAAAGGATTACATCATCTCGTAAAGAGAGTAGTCCTTATACCAATACAATGATATTTGTTAATCAGCCTTGGGTTGAGTTACCAGATAATCCATTCTCACAACCTAGAATACAACCTAAAGGGGGACAATCAATTTATTTGTCTTGTTCTTTAGTATTCTTGTATGGAAATCAAAAGAGTGCTGGTGTGTCTAAATTATCAGCAACCAACAAAGGTAGGAAGGTAAACTTCGCTATCAGAACAAAAGTTGGTATTCACAAAAACCATATGAATGGTTTGGGATATGCTGATTGTAGATTATTAGCCACTACACACGGATTTATCGAGGATGATAAGAAAGCAATAGATGACTACAAAGCCGAACATAAGGAATATTGGGCTAATGTTTTTGACACTACCGCAGAAGCTGTGGAATTTGGTGTTGAGGAAGAAAACATCATTCAATCTGCTGTAGATTATTCCGATGATTAATATTTCTATTTTTAACCATTTAATATAATGAGAAGTGGGAAGACCCTTAAAGAACAAAAAAAGATATAAACATACATTATTGGTGGATGGAGATGCGTTGATTAAAACTGCGTATCACGGAGCATCTAACCTTTATTATAATGGGGAACATATTGGGGGTCTTTTTCAGTTCTTTTCACTTTTGAGAAAGGTTATTACAGAGAATAGGTTTGACAGAATTTTTATTTTTTGGGATGGACAATTCAGTGGTAGATTAAGATATGATATCTATCCAGAATACAAACAAAACAGAGATAAGGATTTCTACAACCAATCTGAACCTAAAGAACCAGAGTTATTTATTCAAAAAGAAAGAGTTAAGTTATATGCTGAAGAATTATTCCTTAGACAATATGAGGATGAAGTTTGTGAAGCAGATGATTGTATTGCTTACTATTGTAATCAGGTAAAAGAAGATGAGAAAATAGTTATCCTTACAAATGACAGGGATATGTGTCAGTTGATTGATGATAGGGTTGCGATATATGTTCTTAACAAAAGAAAGATAGTCTCTAAGAATAACTATAAAGAGTATTTTGACCACCATCAAGAGAATTCAGCACTTATAAAAATCATTACTGGAGATGCTAGTGATAACATTAAAGGTGTGAAGGGAGTTAAAGAAAAAACTTTATTGAAGTATTTCCCTGAATTGGCTGATAAAAAATTGACATTGGATGAAATATTCAATAAGATTGAAACAATACAAAGTGAAAGAAAGAAGAGATTAAAAACGTTAGACAACATATTAAATGGTGTAACAGATGGATCACAAAAAGAAAGATTATTTGAAATTAACAAAAAAATTATTAACCTTAAAAAACCGATTATTACAGAAGAGTGTGTAGAAAATTTAGAAACTATTATCGACTCACCAGTAGACCCCGAAGACAGAAATACAAAGAATGTATTAAAGATGATGTTGGAGGATGGATTTGTTATGGCAATTCCGGGTGGTAGAGATGGTTACATTGAATATTTGAGACCTTTTCTAAGTATTATCAAAAAAGAAAAAAAGTATTTTAATCAAACAAATTAATTTAACATTATGAGTAAGAAAAATTATGAAAGCCTTCCGTTCGAGTTTTATTTAAGAATTAACGGAAATGAAAGACCAATCGTAGGTAGAAACTTTAACGTAAGAGGGTATAACCCAAAGGCATTAAGATCAATGGATATCAAAGAGTGTATTGATGAGGCTGTAGGGATGATACAAGATCAGTTTAGATCTAAAGCAGAAGACTACTTATACAGGTATTACAACCCTTATGTAACACAAACCGAAGAAGATATAGTTGCAAAAGACTTATTTGAGGAAGAAGACGTTTTCACTTTTGAGATTAAAGTTCACGGAAACATTGTTGCACAAAAACAATTTAGTGGAAATTGGTATCCACCAAAAGTTAGATACGATGTAGATATTAGAAAATTAATTCCAGGAATTATCTCTAAGATACAGAAAACGTTAAGTAGTAAAAAATTAACTACAGAATACGCGGGAATCGCGCTTTAACAGATATTTATTAATTACAAAGATTTTCAAATTATGTCAAAAAAAGAGAGTAAGAATTTAGGGTTTTTAGGTTATAGTTTTCAGGTGAAGTTGGCTAAACAAGTTATGGAAGATAGTAAGTTTTCTGGGACTATTATCGATATCCTTGATCCACAATACTTTGACAATGAATATCTAAGGTTATTAGTTGCGAGTGTTAAAGATTATCACGAAAAGTATGAAACTATCCCAACCTATGATACACTACAACAAGTTGTGAATAAGGATATTAAAAGGGAAATTGCTAAGGAATCAGCAATTGCGATGATTAGGGAAATACAAAAGAGTGATGATAAAGATTGTTTACATATACAAGACACAGCAGTTCAGTTTTGCAAACAGCAAGAGTTAAAAAAAGCCACACAAAAAATTCAGAAGATATTAGATTCGGGTGATTTTGATAAGTATGATGAGTGTGAAGAAATAATGAAAGAAGCTCTTTCTGTTGGTTCTGAATCTGATAGTGGTATAGATGTGTTTCACGCTATTGAGGATGTGTTATCTGATGACTTCAGAAAACCAATCCCAACAGGATTAGTAGGTTTAGATAATCTAATGGATGGTGGATTATCAAAAGGAGAATTAGGGGTTATTCTTGCCCCATTCGGTGTAGGTAAAACTACATTGATAACAAGAATGGCAAATACCGCATATAATTTGGGGTATAATGTAGTACAAATATTTTTTGAGGATAACCCAAAGGTAATCCAAAGAAAACATTTTACTTGTTGGACTGAGATACCATTGAATGATTTAACAGAGAGAAAAGACGATGTTAAAAAAACAATTGAAGGGTTTAAGGAAAGAAAAGGAAATTTAATCCTTAAAAAGATGGCGAGTGATGGTACAACAATACCTAACATTAAACAATATTTAAGAAAATTAATTTCTACTGGAATGAAGCCAGATGTAATATTTTTAGATTATATTGATTGTGTTGAGAGTACAAAACAATTTAAGGATGACTATTCTGGTGAAGGGCCAATTATGAGGCAATTTGAGACCATGATTGCAGAATTAAATATTGCAGGATGGACGGCAGTTCAAGGTAACAGAAGTTCCATTGGTGCAAATGTTGTTGAAGCAGATATGATTGGTGGGTCAATTAAGAAAGGACAGATTGGACACTTTATTATGTCAGTTGCTAAGACATTAGAACAAAAAGAAGAAGGTAGAGCAACATTAGCGATACTTAAATCTAGGTTCGGAAAAGATGGAATTATATTCGAAGATATTATTTTTGATAATGGTTCCTTAAAGATTGACACTGAAGAGACTGGTGATGTTTCATTCTTACAATTTGAGAAGGGTGAGGACAAACGAAGATCGGATATGGTTGTTAAGGCTATGGAAAAGAGAGACGAAAGGATCAAAAAGAAAAAGCAATAAGTTTTATTAATAAATTAAAAATATTATGATGTCAAAAATTAATGTTGTAAAAAGGAATGGTGAGAAAGAGGTTGTTAATTATGAAAAGATTAACAGAGTCTTAGAATGGGCGGCAGAAGATATTAAAGGAGTAAGTTCCTCAGATGTTGCTATGAATGCTCACCTACAAATATTTGATGGTATCACAACAACTCAAATACATAAAGTATTAGTACAATCTGCAGCAGATATGATAACTGAGGATACACCTAATTATCAGTTTGTTGCTAGTAAGTTATTAAATTATCTATTAAGGAAGGAAATCTTCAATACATACAGAAGTTTCCCTAGATTAAAAGATTTTGTTAAACTTAATGTAGAAAGAGGTGTATATGATGCAGATATCCTTAATCATTATAGTGGGTATGACTTTGATAAGATTGAAAGTTATATCAAACACGATAGAGATGAGGAATTAACTTATGGTGGATTACAACAATTGGTTGATAAGTATCTAATTAAAGATAGAAAGACTGATGTTGTTTATGAGACACCACAATTTATGTATATGTTAATTGCAATGACTTTATTTGCAAAGGGAGATACAAAAGAAAGATTAAAAAAGATTAAAACGTTCTATGATTTAATATCTACTCATAAGATATCTCTACCAACACCAATTGTTGCTGGAGTAAGAACACCAACAAGACAATACTCTTCATGTGTATTGATAGATGTGGCAGATGATTTGGATTCAATATTCAACTCAAACACTGCAGTTGGTAAATATATCTCTAAAAGAGCAGGTATTGGACTAAACTTCCGTTTAAGGGGTATTGGTTCTAAGATTAGAGATGGTGAAGCAGTTCATACTGGTATCATTCCATTTCTAAAGATGTTTGAAGGTACAGTTAAGTCTTGTTCACAAGGTGGTATTAGAGGGGGTGCAGCTACGGCTTACTATCCTTTCTGGCACTTAGAGGTTGAAGACATCATTGTATTGAAAAACAATAGAGGTAATGACTTAAATAGAGTTAGAAGAATGGATCACGCGATACAGTTCAGTAGATTATTCTATAAGAGATTTGTTGAGAACAAAGTAATTTCATTATTCTCACCATCAGATGTACCAGGGTTATATGAAGCTTTTGGTCGTAATGATGAGTTTGATGAGTTATATGAGCAGTTTGAGGCTGACACAACAATCCCTAGAAGAGAAATAAGTGCTAGAGAATTGATGGATTTATTGATACAAGAAAGAGTTGAGACAGGTAGAATCTATATTATGAATATAGACAATGCAAATGATCACTCAGCATTTACAGACAAAATCAATATGTCAAATCTTTGTACAGAAATTAATCTACCGACAACACCAATATCACATATAGATGATGGTGATGATACAGACGCAGAAATTGCACTATGTGTATTGGCAGCAATAAACTTAGGGACAATTAAAAACTTAGATGAATTAGAGGTTGTATGTGAATACATTGTAAGAGGATTAGATAGTGTTATTAGTTATCAAGAATATCCTATGGAAGCCGCTAGAAAGATGTTAAAGAGAAGAAGTATCGGTGTAGGTGTTACTAATTTTGCATATTGGATGGTTAAGAATGGATTATCATATGACGACCCATCTTCATTAGAGAAGATTGATGAGTTATTTGAGAATATTCAATACTATTTAATTAAGGCTTCTGTAGAAGTTGCAAAAGAAGAAGGACCTTGTGAATGGTTCGATAGAACAAAATATGCAAAAGGATTACTACCAATTGATCACTACAACAAAAATGTGGATAAGATTGTAGATAGAGAATTATCAAAGGATTGGGAAAGACTTAGAAGAGATGTTTTAGAGTTTGGAATGAGAAACTCAACACTAACCGCTCAGATGCCTTGTGAGAGTTCATCTGTTGTTTCATCATCAACAAATGGTATTGAAGCACCTAGAACTTTAATCACAACAAAGAAATCTAAGAGTGGGGCACCACTTCCAGTAGTAGTACCAGAAGTGGCGAAATATAAAAACAAATATCAATTCGCTTGGACATTTGATAATAACGCAATGAATAACATTGTATCTGTAATACAAAAGTATTTCGATCAAGGTATTTCAGTAAATCATTATTACGATCCTAGACAATATGAAGGTAATAACTTACCGATATCTGTAGTAGCTAAAGACATTCTAAACTTCTATAAGTTTGGAGGAAAACAAATCTATTACGCTAACTCAAAAGACTATAAGTCAGATAAGTTAGAGGATATGGTAAGTAACAATAGTCAACAACCAGCTATGGCTGAATTGGAGGATGATTGTGAGTCTGGAGCATGTGCAATTTGATTTTATGGGTATTTGTTTGTAAATTAGTAAAAAACATAGAAATGAACGAAACGATAGAAAAATTAGTAGGAGAGAAAAGAAGTTTAGTAAATCTAAACCCAGATGTGGATTTCACTAAGGAACCTGTGTTCTTTGGTGAGAGCCTTAACTTAGAGAGATATGATAAGTTTAGGTACCCTGTCTATTTTGAGTTTTTCAAAAAACAACTCAATTCTTATTGGTTACCCGAAGAGGTAGATTTATCAAAAGATAGATTAGATTATAAAGAGATGACAGATAACGAAAAGTTTATCTTCACATCAAACTTAAAGTATCAGATTTTATTAGATAGTGTACAAAGTAGAGGTATTCCTCATTTAACTGAAGACTTATCTAATCCAGAGATTGAGGCTTTTTGTTCGGCATGGGCAATGTTTGAGACAATTCATTCATATTCATACACATTCATCATTAAGAATGTATATGCAGCACCTGCTGAAGTATTTGATAACATCTTAAATGATGAACAAATTGTTAAGAGAACAGTATCTGTAACAAAGTATTATGATGATATGATTAATTCTTTGGGTGAGAGTGTTGAAGATAGGAGAAAGAAGTTATACTTAACTCTAATGTCTATCAACATCTTAGAAGGTATTAGATTCTACGTATCGTTTGCTTGTTCTTACGCATTTGCACAAAATGGTAAGATGGAAGGAAACTCAAAAATCATCTCTCTAATCAACAAAGATGAAAACTTACATTTAGGATTTACTCAAAAGTTATTAAATGATTTGAAAAAGAATGAAGATGAAGGATTTCAAGATGTTATTAAGGAATGTGAACCAATGGTAATTGAAATGTTTAGAAATGCGGCTGAAGAAGAAATGGAATGGGCTGAGTATCTATTCAAAGATGGGTCAATGTTAGGATTAAATGCGGAGATTCTTAAAAGATATATGAAGTATCTAACTAACCAAAGAATGAAAGTGTTAGGTTTAGAACCAATATTTGAAAAAATCAAAAATCCAATCAATTGGATTAACGCATGGACATCATCAAAGGGAACACAAAATGCTCCACAGGAAACAGAAATTGATTCATATAATATTGGATCTGTAAAGTCTGACTTAAATGATAGTGCGTTTGATGACTTTGACTTTTAGTAATAATTAAATAGATAATATAAAGTGCAGGCAGTGTCTGCACTTTTTTTATGCTTTAGAAAATCTAAAATATAATATTTATAAACAAATGGCTGACGGTAAGACTATAAATATAAATTTTCCTTTTGAGGATAGTAGTAAGGGGTATTATTTAGATATGACTGAAACATCTAAAGATGCAGTTAGATCAAATCTATTACACCTATTATTAACAAATAAGGGAGAGAGGTTATACCTACCAGATTTTGGTAGTGATTTGAAGAAATATATCTTTGAGCCAAACGATAAAATAACACAAGATGAAATTAAGGATAACTTAAACCAAACTATTATAAATTATATTCCAAACTTACAAATAAATAAAATTGTGTTTGAGAATATGGATATTGAAGAAGCGATTAAGGTTATCATTACATATACAATAACAGAAGGGGTATTTAATTCCCAAGACACAGTAGAAATAACATTCTAATATGGCTAAAAAAATAGATTATAACGCTAGGAACTTCGCAGAGGTAAGAAGTGAGTTAGTAAATTTCGTAAAACAATATTATCCGGATGTATATTCAGATTTCAATGACGCATCTGTAGGGATGATGTTATTAGAATTAAACGCTGCGGTTGGAGATATGTTATCATACCATACTGATAGGACATTTAACGAAACTCAAATCAGTTACATGCAAGAAAGGTCATCCTTATTAGAACTTGCGAGAACATTTGGGTTAAACATTCCAGGTAACAGACCTAGCGTTACTATTGTTGATTGGACAGTTGTAGTACCAGTTGCTGGAACAGATGCTGAAGGTAGTACATATAATATTTCTTATGCACCAATTATAAAGAAAGGATCACAAGCAATAGGTGCAGGAAAAGTATTTGAATTAATAGAAGATTGTGATTTTTCTTCACCATTTACTAGTGGTGGTATACCAAACCTAATATTATCACCAAACTTTAATAGTAATAATAATATTGAAAGTTACACATTAACAAAGAGAGAGTTGTGTTATAACGGATTTACTAAAACATTTAAGAGAGTTATTAGTAGTGAGGATTATAAACCATTTTTAGAAGTTATATTACCAGAAACTAATGTATTATCTATTGAAAATATATTACAAGTAGAGGGTACAAATATATCAGTAACACCAACAAATGAAGAGTTTTCAGTTTTCGAAAATAATTTTTATGAGGTTGTATCACTTGCAGAATCACAAAAATTTATGGAAAAAAATGATATCATAACAGATAATTCATCAGTAAAACCCGGTAGTTGGGTTAATGTGTCTAAAAGATTCATTAAAGAATTTACAGATAAAGGATTTTGTAAAATTATTTTAGGTGGTGGTGATGAAGATACATCAGCATTGAATGATTTTGTTGGATGTCAAGGGCAAATTGATAGAATTGGTAATTTTGTAAACAACTTATCATTGGGTGAGATACCTAAACCTTCCACAACATTATTCATCAAGTACAGAGTTGGTGGTGGTGCAGAAAGTAATTTAGGGGTTAATACGATTAATGGAGTTGGGACAACAAATATAATTGTTGCGGGTGATGACTCAAGAGAAAATAAAAAAGTGAGAGATAGTTTAGTTGTTAATAATCCAATACCAGCGATCGGAGGAAAATCAGCTCCTTCAGTAGAAGAATTAAGAAACTTAATCAAATATAACTTCTCTGCACAAAATAGGGTAGTTACTATACCAGATTATAAAAATAGAATTGATTTAATGCCAGGTAAATTTGGTGTACCATTTAGATGTGGTGTATGGGAAGAAAGAAATAAGATAAAAGTTTCTGTCTTAACTTTAGATAGTGAGTCTAAGTTAAGTAATACATCTACATCAACAATGAAAGAGAATATTGCAGAATACCTTTCAGATTATCGAATGATAAATGATTATATTGATGTTACAAACGGAAAAATAATAAACTTAGGATTTGAAGTAGATTTATTCGTTGAAAGAGGTGCTTCACAATCAGAAGTTGTTAGTGGTGTAAATAAAGTGATTGTTGATTATTTAGATATTAATAAGTGGGAAATGGGAGACAACATTTATATATCTAAATTAATAGAAACAATAAATAGTGTGGCGCAGGTTTTAAATGTTATAGATTTAAGAGTTTTTAATAAAGTTAATGGTGATTATTCTGTTAATGAAATATCACAACCATATATTAATGATGATAGTGATTTGAGGCAAATTAATTTATTAGATTCTTATTTGTTATATGGGGAACCCAACTCTATGTTTGAGATAAAGTACCCTAATAAAGATATTCGTATAAGAATAAAAACAACGTAGTATTTAGTTTTAATAGAAGTTAAAGTAGTTTTATAGTAAAAATTTTATAGATATGGGATGCAATACGTGTAAATCAAAAAAGAAAAATAAAAAAGGTGCAAAAGATATAAGTTTTGAAAAAGTTGATGGTAATAAAACCACAACCAATACTCAACAATATAGTGAGGATGATAATAGTATGTTAAAAGGTTTGGCAGATATGGCACCACAAGGAATTGCGGTTAAATCCATTATGTTTTGTGCCCTTTTAGTTGCAATACCATTATTTGCGGTTTACTTATTATTTTACATTTTTGCTACATTTTTCTTTAAGTTTGATAAAAAAAGTAATGGTTTATCAGTAAATGGTTTACTTTTAATGTTGACTTACCCTTCGAGAAAATGGAGACAATTTAGATCTAACCTTAAAGAAAGAAATAGAGAAAAGCAGTTTTCAAAAAACATAGGATATTCGTCATCAGAAATTGATGTATTAATTGATAAAGAATTGGTTGAGAAATCAAATTATAGTGGAGAAGTAGAATTAGCTGGGGTAGAATTATTAGTTAACAATAAAAAAGGTAATAACAATGTGTAAATATTATTTATGTCAAAATCTATTAGAATTAGAACAACCCCAGGGGGTGATGATAAATATGTAAGTGTAAATTTAGAACAAAATTTTAATCAATTAAATGTTTTAAGTTTAACTATTACACAAGAAGATGCTTACAGAAGTTTTGAATCTAATTATGGTGTTGTTGCTGGTAGAGTTGATATTAATAATGGTTTTGGGTTAAAAAATGTAAAAGTTTCTATATTTATTCCTTTAACAGAAAGTGATAAACAAGACGAGATAATAAGTCAAATATACCCTTATGAAACTATTAGTGATAAAAATAGTAATGGTGTAAGATATAACATATTACCAAACACTAAACAAAATAAAAATCATACACCAGTAGGTACGTTTCCTAATAAAAGACAAATATTAGATAACGCAACAATGGTTGAGATTTATGATAAGTATTATAAATTTACAACTACAACTAACGATTCTGGTGATTATATGTTTTTTGGTGTCCCTGTTGGTGAACAAAGAGTTTTTATTGATGCGGATGTAAGTGATATAGGGTTTTTATCTGCGAGACCTTATGAGTTAATTGCAAAGGGTAAACCCAAAGAAGAATTTGAAGACAATTTTACATTTAAGAGTGGTAACGATTTAGATAAGTTACCTCAGATTATAAATAAAAGTGAAATAATTGAAGTATTACCTTTCTGGTCTGATGATTTAGAAATTAGTAGAAAGGTTGGTATTACTAGATTTGATTATAGTATTACAGACTATGATTTAACACCTACCGCTATCTTTATGGGTAGTTTATTTTCAGATAGTGAAAATAATGCGTTAAGTCAAAACGGTATGGCCAGAAAGAAAATGGGTAAAATGTCTGAGTTAATTACTGGTGGTGGTAATATTGAAGCCATAACTAGAACTAGTAATGGGGGTATCATAAAATCAAAGGACATACCTAAAGAGGCAATTGATGAAAATGGTAACTGGGCATTTGATTTACCTATGAATCTAAGAAAATTGGTTACAGATGAGTTTGGTGCTTTAGTTCCTAGTCCTGATGGAGATAAAGGAGTATTTTCAGAGGGAGATTATAGGTTTAGAATATCTATGGGTACCAATGGTATTACTAAAAAAAGTACTAGAGCAAAATTGTTAGTCCCTAATATGACTAATAATTACGAATTTGATGTTTTTAGTTCAGAAGAATTAAAAACAGCTCAAGAGATTGGAAACCCAATATTCAAAATTAATCGACAACTAAGTTTCTTTAATGAAAGTGATCCTGCAAAAACAGATCCAACAATACAATATAATTACCTAGAAGATTTTTACACTTTTAGGTGGAAAAAAGTTTATACTGTTAGGCAATATATACCTAGATATCAACCAAACCCCAGTGAAGGAAGTGAACAAAGAAACTTTACTGGAATTAAGAATATATTAGATGGATCGGGTAATAATAAATTACCATACAATAGGTTATTTACAAAAACTCACCCACTATACAATATACTATGTTATATATTAACTGTGTATGGGTGGATTGTTGCATTTGTTAATACAATAGTACAATTTATTAATAGTGTTATTAGTAATATCTGTGAATTAAGAATAGTATGGTATTGTTTAAATTCAGGTTTTGAAAATGCTGGAGGAAGGACACTTCAAGCCACAAATAATATGAAGACTCAAAGATATGATGGAAGTTCTTGGGGATCTGTTGTGGGTATTGAATTAGGTGGATCTGCAAATCATGTATTAGGTGCTTCTAATAAGAGTTCTTCAACTTCGTGGTCAGAATCTGGTCAGTTAAATAATTACTATAATGAAGATACTTGGATAGATGGTTGGAGAGGTATTTGGACTTTATTTAGTGGAAAAAAAGGAGATGATGAGCAAAGGCGTGCTAAAAAAAGACGAGAACAACAGAATTGGATTCATAATAAAGAATCCTTATCAGTTGCGGAAGAAGAAGATGACGATGACATTGATAGTAATGATTGTGGAAGACCATCTGATTGGGTTGGGGAGTCTTTAGGTGCAGAAGGTGGCTGGAAAACATGTTGGACATTTAGGGGTGATATACCTTCTAAGAGAAGAATAAGAAATTGTATTGGTTATGAGCTTTTACCTCTTAATGGGCAGAGTGATGTATATATAGCACAATCTCCATGGTTTGAAGAGTATCCAAATAAACGATGGTGGAGAGCTTCAAATAGTAATACCAATAGAGTTGATGAAGATCCAGATATCGATGAAGATATTCCTCAAAAAATGTGGCGCGTTGAGAATGTATGGTATTCTAGTCCAGACTGTATGAAGATAGATACACAAGGAAAAACTGGTGTTAGCTATGTAGGATGTAGAAGAATTAATGTGTCTGACTTTAATTATGAGTTTATTAATAAAAAATGGTGGAAGCGAGATTTTAAAGTTAGAAAATGTGATAAACCAGAATGTGAGGATGGAATAAGAATATTAGGTATATGTATAACATTTGCACCTGCACCGACTTGGATAGCACCCCTTAAAGGTTTATGTAATACGTGTACAAATGATGATGAGGTAGATCCAGAAGCACCTAATAATGGGAAAGGACCTAGCCTTATACCAGGAATAAGGGGTGATGGTTATGGTGTAAATAAAAATTGTTGTGATGGTTGCCCATCCTGTGATAAATATGGGTCAGATATATATTTTAATGATAAAGCAGAAGAGAATGGTAAGACTGTAAAAGGTGCAGCTAGAAATTGTTTAAATGGAGTATGTTGTGAAAAGATAGCACCAATTGGATTAAAATGCGCATCAGAAGGATCAATTTTTCAACCAACATTACGATCAATAGGTAATTGTGGTGTAGATGATGTAGTAAGAGAATGTAAAACATGTACTGGTGTATTTTGGTATAATATCAGTGATTGGGTAGAATGTTCCTTAGAGCAATTAGCTACAAATTTAGGTATGTTGGATTTTGATTTTTATAATGATTGGATAAATGGTTCATTATATTTTCCAGCTATTAAGAGAAACCTTAAAATCAGAAAAAGAAGAAAAGGTAGAGGTCAAGTACAAAAAGATGTATTCTGTGATTATGATTGTGATGGTACTGGAAATGGACCTGATTATCAAACAGATAGTAAAGAAATTGTATATTCAGTTAAACTTCTTAATAAAACACCTAAAGGAAGGAATATTACAGATTTTGAATTTGAAGGGTGTCAGGTTAAATTACCTAAGAAAATATCATCCAAAGAATGGTATAGTGATAAATTTGATGCATTTAGAAGTATCGAATTTAAAGGTTATTATGGTGGTGATATAACTAAACCATGTGAATTTACATTAAATGATTATTGTACAAAAAATGAAGGTGGTTGCAAAGATAAATCTATAATTGGTGAGGCTAAGAAACTTAAAATTAAAACTAAAAAAGTTGAAACTGAACATGGGAGACCAATTTACTTAAAAACAACTGTGGATACAGATGGAGATGGTGAAACAGATACTGAAATATGGAAAAACTTTGGTGGTCATGGTCACCATAAGAATAAATGTAAACCAAATTTCTTAATTGAAAGGCATGAATATTTAAAAGGAGATTTAAGTGATTGTCAGACAATGAATACAGAAGCTAGAGGAAAAAAAGGTGACCCAGAAAATACGGTAGTTGAGTTAAATCAAATTGATGATGTAACTGGTGAAGATATAAATAAAAAAACATACGTAGGGGAAGAATTAAAATATACGACTAATACATTTAGGACAATTAAACATAATTTAAGGTCAAATAGTGTTAATGTTAAGATTGAATATTATGAAGGTGGATGGAAAGACATCACTGGTTGGACAGATGTTGTCACTTGGAGACCAGAAACTAAAAATAAATTAACCGTTAAATGGACAGGGGATTGGGATATTAATATTAGAGTTACTGTAGTGGTAATAGATGATGCTTGTGCCTTACCTTGTGGTGTACAAGGAACTGCGGCTTGTACAAGTCGATGTCCATGTAATTCCGCATATTATAGTAATCTATCACCAGTATATAGAGGTTTAGTAAAAGAAAAAGATAATGAAATATACTATGCTTCTATTGTTGAAGGTAATGATAGATCATTTAATAACGATAGTTATAAGAAAAACATGTTATTCCCTACAAACATAACTGAGTTAGGTAGTTCAGTTACTTGTGATATTGATGAGTCACCATTTATTATTGGTGATTTAGAAACTACATCTTACAAATTAAGTGAAGAAGATCTTAAAAGTAATGGTGGTAGAGGAACAGAAAAAAGCCCATATAAACTTATAGAAGGTACAAGCATTGTTAATTTAAGTGCGTATGTTGACTTTGGTTGTAATGGGGTTAGATGCTTGAATGTTAGAGGGTCGTTAACCGCATCTCAAACAGGATCAGAGTTATTTGACTTAAATGATAGTGGATTAGAGTGTAACACTTGTTCTATTTACAGTGATGTGGATACAGATTTAAGAGAATATTTCTGTAAAAGGTTTAGTACGTATTCACCATCAGTAAAACAAACTGCTGATGGTGTATCTATTTTAGATATGAAAGTAAACTATGTAAGATCTGGTGGTAGAGAAGGTGAAAACTTTTATGAGTCATATAATGAAATGTCACCAAAATGTAGAGAAGAGTTTAATAAAAAAGTTGCGGCGTTTGTTGATAGCGATGGTAGTGAAGGTACATCTTTTGTAATTGATAATGACTTAAATAATGGTGATAATTTGGTACCTGGTGATAAGTGTGGGTTATATGATGGTAACAACAGAAGTGACGTTAAATATTTCTATGGTATGGATGCCTCAAAAAATAAAAAGAACAATTTAGGGAATTATCCGTTTAATAGTTCTAAATTGGGGTTAAGTAAAGGCGGTTTTGGTGGTGAAGATAGTGGATCTAAATTAGTTAATGATAGTGAAGGTATTTCACCATTTACAACTCAAACACCATATTTCTTTTACTTCGGTTTAGTTCCGGGTAAAACAGCATTGAATAAAGTGGTTGGTAAGTATTTTTCAGACATTATAGATTTTCAAACACTAGAAGATATAACTGGTGATGAAAACTCTGACGGTGACGGTAACGGTGGTAATGACAATGATGATAATAATGATGATGCAATAAATGCAATAATAGGGTCTTGCCTTAAAAATTAATGTTTATGGGGGAAAGAAAAAAAATATTATTAAATAGTAGTAGATCTAAAGAAGATGAAAATAAAGTTGAGAAAGTAGGTATTGAGTTAAACACTGATAATAGAAATATTAGTGAAGATACACTTACGGAAATAATATCTTCTAATGTGCAATTTCTAAATGAAAGAAGTGAAAGTAATAGGTACAGATTATATGGTAATGTCAAATCTATTGTTAGTAATGTATTATATAATGATAACTTAAAGATTTATAGAAAAGATGGTGTAACAAAAAGTACATACACTAAAAGAAATGATATCACAGAAAAAGATGGGTGGTTAGGTTATATTGATAATGATTCTGAAACTGCACAAACATATAATAAAAGTAATACTGATTATGGTGATAATAAAAGTAGTTTGTGTGAGTTTATACCATTTGACCCTGGTTATGATAGATTAAAGTTTGATGACCCAGATGGTAAACCAAACTATATGGTAAAAGTATCATATCCATATACAACTACGGATATAACAATTGTGGAAAATAATTCCGGAATTGCATTATCTGATGGGATACAATTTATTAGTGTATCTGAGACATCATTTAATAACATTTCATATACGGTATTGAAAACACCAATAAATCATGGGTTAAAGTCTGGTGATAGTGTTAGACTTTTTGGTTTAGGTGATGTACTTAATAATGAGACATATGTGGTTAAATTATTAGGTGATGAAAACGGTAATAATTTAAATAGGTGTTTTATAGTCGCAGTAAACTTTACAGATGTTGAGTTTAATAAAGGTGTTTCTAGATTTGCTAGAGAAGTAGATGGTGTATTGTCACAATATTATGTAAGAAAATATAAAACACTAACAGATGGGTTTAAGGATTATGATAGATATCCTGCCGCTTTTGCTCAAAGTTATTTTGGGGATGAAGAAGTTGGTTTTAACTTCACAAAAGATATTGATGTTAGTGGATTAGTGGATAATTTAGGTAGACCACTATCGGAATTATTTTTATCAATAATAAAAGTCGATACTGACAGTAATTAAATGTTATTATTATGGATATGTCACAAATAAGGAAAGGAGGTAATTATCAAAAAAGTGAAAAGATTACAAAAAATAAACCAGAAGGTGGTGAGTATAATATGCAAGATTCTATTGAAGGTTATTATGGTAATAATGGTAGTATAATTACTAATGATGCTTACGGAGGTAATGGTATTGATAATGGATATGGTTTTGCCAATAACCCTGATAATGCAACCGCAGAAAACTATGAAAATAGTGGTAGTGTTGGTAATAATGGTAGAGGTCAAGATTTTTTTGGTGGTGAGTATGATGAAACTACTAATAACCCTAATAAGACATATAAGAATACCTATTGGATAGGTAGAACAAAAAATAACCAAAAAATACCTAATAATCTAAGAGATAGATTTTGGACACATATACAAGGTGGTTTTTTAACTGAACAAGATGAGAAAACTAACTATAATGTTAAAGCTATTGGTGATATTGATTACCCTCAAAAACATTTTGGGAGGATTAATGAAGGAATAGATGAGTCTAATAATGAGTTTATTGGTGACATAAGTGAATATAATTCGGCAGAGTTATTAGAGAGAATGTTGGAACCAGTTTATCACCGAATAAATACGGTTTATAGAGAATATAGAAAAGAAATACTTAATTTGTCTAATACTGAAGAAAAGTTAAATGAAAAGAAATACGATGTATACTTCAATAATAACCAAATTAAAATATTCAACCATAATTTTAATACAGAAAGAATTGCGGTGAATTTTTATAGTAATACTAGTAAAACTAGTATGGATAACTGGGATACTGTAAAATATTCGATAATAGATAGTAATAGGATAAGTGTAGAATATTCCAAACCCAATAGTAATAATGGGCATAGTATTTTAACTACCATTAGTAATTTAAGTAGTAATAAAGAAGATGGATTTAATGATGATTCTTATGAGGTAGGTAACTTAAAAGAGGGTTACATTTATAACCCACACCACAAAATAAAAATAAGAGAGTTTGATTCTATAATAAGTGTTGAGGAAGAAGATATTTCAATCGAAATACCTAATTATGCGACATTAGAATCTACAAGAAGTGAAGTGGGGTATAGTAATACCAGATCAAACCAACCAGAACCAGTAACTAAACTTTATAATACTTATAGGTATAGAAGGTTATTAGATGTAGGAGAAACAGACATTTTAGGTATTGGTGTTGACTACCCGTTTAATAGTGGTGCACATTATTTGTATTTAGATGCTAAATTTTATCTACAAAGACAAGACCCACCATTTGATGAAAGTGTAGAACAAGTTGAGATAATACTACCTAATGATTTAGATTTATTAAATTATTTAGTAAAGTCTCCTAATTACGTAACTTTTAAAGTGGATTCAGATGGATTTACCTCTAGCTCAAAAGAGAGTAGTTTGGGAATAAGTGAGGTAATTGATGGTGACACTACACCTATAAAATTATCAGTATTGTTAAAAAATTATACTGGTAAATATAGTTTAGGTGATAGATATATAAAAGCTAAAGGATTATTTATTAATCCATCAGTAAAAACTAAAATAATAGACGATGTTTGTTAATAGAAAGAAAATAAGGGTTGGTTCTTTTACTGGAAGTAGTATCAATATTAATATATCTATGCAAACTAATATAAACCCTTTAGACAACGAAGATGTTGTTAAATCAACTTTTGTTAAAAAAGAAGTTGAGAAATCGATAAATGAAATATTTGATCATAAAAAAGTTAGATTTAAACCAGCAATTGTTAAAAACAATAAATGGAAAGTTGTTTCTGAAGTTAAGTATATATTAAACTTTATTGATGACGATGATGAATATAGTAATTTTTATGATGTTTTAGGTTTTAATAGTGAAAACTTATTTTGTAGAGTAAATAAACTAATAAAAAGTTATCTAACTTTAGACTATTATGATAGTAATAACTCAACACAAAATAACTTTTTAACTGGTTCAAACATATATACCCAAATGGGGAGTGATCAATTAAGGAATACCACAGGTGTCCCTAAAAAATCCAATGAATGTCCTATTAGTTATAGGTTAGGTAGCCCAACACTTAGGCCAGATATGGTACATGAAGGGTTTCACATATATTGGTATGCTTCTGACGTTTTAAACTCAGATAACAATGAATATGTTATGTATTTAAGCCCTACATATCAAAATGCTAATAATGGTAAAGTATCTATTATGTCACCATATAAGGGTGAGATAATACCTGCGTTGGCAGAAGATTTACAATATACTAAAGTAATTTTAAAATATTATAATGGATTATTCCTATATACTATTGCACCTAATAACATTACTCAAATGAAAGATAATGGTGGTGGTATTGATTGGAATAATAATTCAAGTGGTGTGCCGACAATAACTTTTTATGAGTCAATACCTAATAATATTGGAATAAAAATACCTGATATAGATAGAGAAGCGTCAAAAGAAGAAAAAGAGTTAGCAGAGCAAGAAAGAGAGAGAGAAAGAAAATTGTCTGAAGAGGAAATAGAGGAAGAGACAACAAATGATGAAAGTGCAATAGAGTTAGTGGATGTTGGATTTACTGATGAACAAGAATCAGCTACGGGAGAAGTAGGAGATGGTGTAGGTGCAACTGGTCCTGGTGTTGTTTAATAAAATATAAAGTAGTATGGAAGTAATAAAAAAGAAAATATTATTAGAAAAATATATCAGTAGACAGAGAGAAAGATATGGTAGTTTTACTACATCTAATATAGATGTGCAAATATATTTAACTCAATCATATGAAGATACTGGTTTATATAGTAATGCTAGTTACTCACCATATAGTGATAATTATAGAGGAGAATATAAGTTAGAAAGAGAAGATGTTTTAGTGCCACGAAATTTTGATCCTTTAATACATGGTAGACACCCATTGATAAATAAAGATAGATATGATAATGAACCAACAAATGTTGTTGGTATGATGGATGATAGATACTTAAATTCTGTAGGGTCATATCAAATAGATGAAAATAATAAACCACTATATCAACCCAATTTAAATATGTCTAATGATATTAAAAAATCATATAATGGTGTATTATCAGTAGACGATAATCAAATTAGATATGTGATTGGTGGTCAACCATATTCTGATGGTCAATTACTAAAACCTAATACAGGGGTAATGTTTACAACAAACTTTAATGAAATTATAGAAGACTTTTATAGTGGAAGAGAATGGAAAGAAACAATATTTAGTCATAATATGGGTGGGTTAAGAACAACAGAAAACGGAGGATTACCCCCTAATACTGGTTTATACGCAATATACCAGAGAGAAGAGTTTTTAGATACGATTGAGACACCAAAAGTTAGAGATGAGGTATTTATAAAGAGAGGTGTGGAAGACATTTTTGAAAGACATGCAATTATGTCGGAAATAAAAACCAGAAATGATATTGATGAATATAGAGATGGATATTTTTAAAAGTTAAAAGTTATGGCAGTTGGAAATTATGGTACAGTCAGACCTGCAGATGTTTCAGTAGATGACGTTGAGATTTATTATACAAAAAATGATGGTAATTCAGTTAGTGAGTTATTTAAGATACCTGACCCTACAGAGGTATTAACAAAAGTAGATAACCCTGAAAATCCTGGTCAGATATTTGGTGGACTATATACACTTTCACTACCGACTAATATTTTTGGGGGGAAAGGAGTATATAGTATTATTATTAGACCTAAACAATTTACTGCAACAATAGTAGATTGTGGAGTATTAAATATAAATAATGATGTTTTAGGTATAGTTTTAGATAGAAATGAAATACCATCCAACTTATGGAGTAATAATTTAGTTGGTTATAGGGTAGAATATTTAAAATTAGATCCTGCAACAGGAGAAGAAAAGAAGATAAGCAATACATTTAGAGTAATAACATCAAATAACCTAGCTTCAGTAGTGCCAGATCCAACAAATGGATCTAATGAGTCTACATATGGTTTTAATGATAGCTCTTCTTTGATGTTTTGTACTTTAACACCTTCATCTGCACCATCTGTTAGACCAAATATAACACCATACATTGGTACGGCTGGTCAAACAGTGATAATATCTAGTACGTGTTTTAATCCGATTATGATGGAAATAGAGATGGTTGAACACGATGATGAAACATTAGCATATGCATTATATGGTAACCAATCAAAATCTTTAGAAGATGGTATTTATACTATATATAACTTTGAAAATTCAATATATAGACAATATAATTTATATGAAGTGAAAAATCAGTTTACTGGATCTCCACTTTATGAGATTAGACAAGAGAGAGGTAATATTGATTTTGGTAAAGATTTTGATGATATAAGTGTATAAACAATTAAAAAAAATAATTAAATGTCTGAGGAAAAAAGGATTAATGTATCAGGATATGCTAAAAGAGAATATTATAACGATAATATTGAATATCGTAATTTTAGCCCAAACCTAGTTGGTGATCAAACCACAAGCTTAGGTAGTGATGCATCTATTTTTACTAGGGGTAATTTCTCAGTTACTACAAATGTATCACCTAAAAAAAACAAAGTATTCAAACAAGGATACTTTAGTGAGTATTTAACGATTGATAGTGTTACAGAGGATAATGAGTCTGTATTAGTGTTAGAAAGAAATTCCAAAACACAATTAAACTTAGATATTACGGATCCATTACAACATGTGTGGTATGGATCTTTTTCAGAGTTTAATAGGGTATCATTAGAAGATATACAGAAAAGATGGCCAGCAGCCATTTATGTAGATAATAAGGTAGGTTCTATTACTGGTAACAGTGTAGAGAATTATAGTTTTAATAGTTTATTAAATACATCCACATTTAAAGTAAATTCAAAATATTTTTATAACCCTTTTTCTATCATACACACTTTTGATTCTAACAATGTTGTGGAGGAAGAAGAAAGAAATGATTTAAGAAACTTAACCATAAATAATGGTAAATATCTTATTGAAATACATGATAATACATATGAAGTAATTGGTTTCACTGGTTCTACACAAAAAACAAATTCAGACGTAAGGTTTGAAGTTAAAGGAAATCCTTTTAATTCATTAACTAACTTAGATGGTTCAGTATTGAGTAGTGAAGGTTCGATACAATACTTCATAAAACCAAATGAAATAGAAATAGAAACATTCTTTTCTACATTAAATGATTATCAAAGAAATATATTAAATAGAAACACGCAACCTATATATAAGAGTACATTCAATTATCCAGTGGATAGTGAAACAGGTATTATTGTATATCAGGAAAAGACAGTTAATTTCCCCTTAACAAAGGACGGGTATAACCTCAATTTTTTTGATGGGTTATACTTGTCTTTTTTATCTAAGGTAGATGATATAACAAGTTCTTTTGACGATAACCAAACTAACCTAATGATTAGGAAATATACCGCAGAGGTTATTAATAGTTTTGACACTATACCAAGAGGTGATGGAGATGATTTAACAAACAATGGTCAGAAAATGACTAATGTATTAAATATATATGGTAGGGAGTTTGATGAAGTTAAGAAATATATTACAGGAATTAAATATGCTCACGTTGTAACTTACGATAAAAAGAACAATACACCAGACACTTTAGTTAAAGATTTGGCAAGTATGTTAGGTTTTGAAGGTTTTGCTTTATTAAAAAACTTAGACATAAACAGAATATTCTTACCTAGTAATGGTGTTGAATCATATAGTGGGCAAACAGTTTTATCAAGTAATAAAGAAGTTGAAACAGAGACATATAGAAGAATTATTCTAAATATTGCTTGGTTATGGAAGTCAAAAGGGACTAGAAAAGCAGTAGAATATCTATTTAGGTTAATTGGTGCTCCAGAATCTGTTGTGGTGTTTGATGAATATGTTTATGTTGCAGATAAACCAATTGATATTGAAGAAGTTAAATATTATTTAGGGAAATATGGTGTAGAATATGATGAAACAATTTTCCCTTTTGATGAAGAAGGGTATCCAAAACCACAACAAAATAATTCAGAATTATACTTCCAAAGTTTTGGTGGTTGGTATAGAAGGACTGGTGGTAATAGTCCTGGTATAGACATAACAGAGGGTAATAACCCACACGTTGGGAAATATGATGGTGGAGATGCATATATTAAACAATTTACTGATATTATTCCTAGATTTTCACCAGAAACAAATATTAATGAAGTAAACGTTGTTGTTGATAATGTATTTAAGAACCATAATGAAGGTATATTCAACGGAGTTACTAATGTAAATAACTTATATCTAACACTTTTAGAGGGTAGAAATAATCAAGTACTTACAAATGTGATGGATGTTGAGTTCGAATTAGAAGAAAATAAATATATACAACCTGGTGGGACAACTACTGCTGAGGAAGATTATAATATCGCAAGGTCAGAATATGATAGATGGACCAATAACAATGATGGGATTCTTAAAAAAGATCCTTATAAAAGATATTCACCTGAGTTTCAAGCTGTGCAGAGAAATTATGACTTAACATTAAAAAAATTCGCCGCAGAAACTACTAAAGGTGATTGTGGTGAAGATAAATGTTTGTCTTTAACGGTTAGTAAGAAGAATATTATTGACGATGAATATAAGAAGTTTAGAAGAAAAGATTTTGGGCCTTATATCTATTACATTGATGAAACTGGTGAGAAAACATATTTTGAGGATTTTCCTGAAAGATGTGTTTCTGATGGTGGTAAGTTTAAGACTTATGAAAATCAACAAGGTAGAGAAACTGTTTATTGTGCTAAATCAGCACCTTGCTCACATTCTTCCCCTATTGGTTTAGACGAAAATAATAATGTAATTTTTAAAGTAGGTGGAACAAACAATGCTGATGTTGAGTCTAATAACAAACAAGCAAAGAGAACTAAAATTTCTAGTCCAGAATGTTGTACTTGGTATAATTATAATTATACGATAGATGATGAAGGGGATGTTTATTGTGTGGATAATGAGGGTATAACTGAAAGTGAAGTTATGGATATTGAACAAAAAATAGAAATACTTAGAAGAAAAAGAAGTAGGATTGAGAGTGAGTTAAATGGTGACTTAGATAAAGTTAAGTCTGTTGAATCACAAAAAACCTTATTAAAAGATTTAGAAAATATAGATGTTGTTTTTAAAGAACAAAACCCTAAAAGTATATCTAAAAAACGTAAGGCATCTGAATCTAAACTTGTTAATTTAGATACAAAAAATAATAATTTTACCTCAATGCCAATAGGTATTGGTGGTACTGGTGGAGGTTCTCCAATAAGAATGCCTGATTTACCAATTGGTCTTGGTGGGCCTGGAGGTGGCAGAGCACCAATTAGAAGACCTGATTTACCAATAGGTATTGGTGGGACTGGTGGAGGTTCTCCAATTAGAAGACCTGATTTACCAATTGATCTTGGTGGACCTGGAGGCGGTAGAGAACCAATTAGAAGACCTGATATACCAATTGGTCTTGGTGGACCTGGAGGTGGCAGAGCACCAATTAGAAGACCTGATTTACCAATTGATCTTGGTGGGCCTGGAGGTGGTAGATCACCAATATCGAAGTTTCCTATGGGTGGGTTAGGTTCATCTAAACCAGCACCAATTAGTAATCTAAGAGGTGGTCAGAAGTCACCTAGTAGAAAAAACAAACCAACATTTAATGTAGATACACCTCCGGTAGTTAAGGGACCTGCAGGTGGAAGTCCATCAAGAGCATTTGCGGTAGACCCACCAAATACATTAAAGAAGAAAAATAAAAGAAAGAAAAATATAGAAAAGAAACAAAATATGTCGGTGGTGCAGAGCTATAATAACAGAAACAATAGGATGGGTAGAGGTTTATATTAACTCTATTAGGTATAATATATGAGATTTAATTTTAAAAATAGAGCATCTAAAAATACTGGTCGTAAAAATACGGGTCGTAAAAAGACTTCTAAATCTTACGCCCCTAAGACAAAGGTAATTCCTAAGAAAACTACTAGTCGTGCTAAAATAAATAATAGTACGAATAATAGAGGTGGTGGAAATAAAAAACTACCGCCAGTAACAAAAGAAACTATCAAAAAAGAGAGTCAACAATTTTGTTGTGCACCTTGTTATGATTTAGTAAAAGGCAAGGTTAAACCAAAAAGTTGTTTTGCGGCTAAGGAAAAATATAGTAGTAAAAATTATACCGCACCTAATGATACGATATTACCAACAAGAGAAGGTAAGGGAGTTTATTATTATAAAGATAATAGGGGTAATGAAAAGAAATGTGTATTTAATAATACACCTGTAGGTTGTCAAAGAAGGTCAAAAAGCAGACCAACATTACAAAAAAAAGGTTCTACAGATATGTTGGATGGTATTACTGTTGTAAGAAAACAAAGTAAACCAAAAGATCCAAAAGACACAGTAAATAAGAAAAGTGAAGTAATATTTAACGCTAATAAGTTTACTGAGTCAGAAATTAAAAGTAAAACATCTACGTCTAAAAAATCATCGTTCATACCTAAACAAACAGAAAAGGTAAAGAAAAAACAGGATAAAGCTAATACAGGAGGACAATCACCAGTTATATTTAATCGAAATGTTAGTGATGGGAAATTACCAACTGCTGGTAAAGGATATTCAGGTGTAATTAAATCACTTGAAGAAAAAGTAGATGGTAATTTACCTGGTTTAGGTGGTGATAAAAAAGGTGGTAGTTTTGTTAAGGCTTCTGAAGCTGCTTATGGTGGGACAAAATCTGGTTTTGAAGAGAAAAAAAACAAAAACGATAAGGGTAGAAATAAAGCAATTAAGGATATACTGGCCAAAAAAGAGTCTCTTAAAAAATCGGAAGCTAAAAGGGTTGCAGAAAACAAAGATTATAAACCACCAAAAGAAGATCCTAGACGAAAAACATATAAGGATTATCTTGCTAAGAAAAAGAAGTTATCAAGTGATAATAAAGATTCACGATTACCAATCAGTATAGGTGGACCTGGTGGACCTGGTGGATTTGGTGGTGGATCACCAATTAGGGTGCAAGATATAGAAAGGAAGGATATTAAACCTATTGATAAACTACCTAAAATATGTATAGATAAAAAGGCACTTAATTATTCTGAAGCTTGTGAAAGTGATATTCAATGTTGCGTATATGAAGAATCTTTAAGGGATCCAATTAAATGTAGTGATTCAAAAACTAGCGAATTACGAATAAAATTGGATAGTATAGATTCTGAAATTGAAGTTTTAAATGCAAGAAAAAATGAAATAATAAATGAACCAGAGTTTGTACCTGTTATTCAAGATGACTCACCATCAGGAACAAAATATAGTAATTTAACTTCTAACAATGTTTCCTACACTACTTTACCGGGTATTGAGAAATATACTAAAGATGGGGTTTATGTAAGAAGTACGGTATTAAGTATTGATGGTAACACAAATCAAAGTACTCAGAGTAAAGGTAATCCCGATTATAGTGATTCAACTAAATGGGATGCTTTTGTAGATGAAAAGTTAGCGACAGTACTTTTTAAGTTGAATATAGTCGGTAAAGGTAAACAACCAGTGATAAATAATTTATCACAAGGTGATGATGCGGATTTATATAGGGAGTTTTGTTTAGCTAAAGGGTATGAATATGATTATTTCACAAAAGTTAACGGTAAATTAAAATATAGTGATAAGTCAATTAAAGGATCATCAATTTATTGTGTAGATACTGAGTTTATTGTAGTAGAAGATGTTGCAGACGTTAAAATGGTATTTGCTGCTAAGCAATGGGATGGATTTTTACTACCTGAGAGTGATATTAATTCTGAAGTAAAAATTACTATGGATGTAATGATTAAGTTTGATGCAGATGTAATCATTAATAAGTGTATGGCGGAAAAAGAATTACCATATATTGACTTAAATACATTATATGATACAACTAATTGTGATATAGTTGTCTTTACTGATGATAGAAAGAATAAAGAAGTATTCAGACAAACCAAAAAAAGAGCTCAATTAATAGATACGGAAACTAAACAAGTTAATTGGGTTTACGATGATGAAGATGAAGAAATTTGGAATAGAAGTGGGTTACAAATAGAACCTACAATAGAGTTTTGTAACAGAGTAGGTGCAAACATATATAATACAGAAAACTTATATAATAATAAGAGAAGAAAATATTATGATGATTCTGACTTTTCTATATTATATAAAACTAATAAAGAATATGTAGATTATAGAGTTACGTTAAAAAATGATATTGAGGATTATTCTGATTTAGTAGATGATTTAGGTGATGCTGGGTATTCGGTAAAAGGATTTCAATACTCACAATCAAATTATTATGATTTAATCAACACTAGTAATGTTTGTAAATTAGATTCACCAATATTAAACCAGGCTTATACCACTATGGTTCAAGAATATGGTGTTATGATTAAACAATTATACGATTTAGATAACGAATTAGATTTTTGTGTTGCTAGGTATGAGGTTCTTACTAAAGAAATAAATGTACTTAATACTGAAAAGAAAAACTTTGCCTCTTTATATGAAGAGAAAAAACAAGAAACAGCTAAAAAACAAAAAGAGTATAAAGAGTTACAAATAAATTATAGTGAAATTAAGAAAAATAATGATGAGTTAATTAGAGGTGGTAGAAACAATACCGATATCGCAAGATATAAATTTAAGGCATCAGAAGATGAAGCTCTTTTTGTAAAACAAAGTAGGGAGTATAAGATAGGTATAGAAAATTTAAATTTAGATCTAAAAGAAATTAAAAAGTGTATGGCTCAATTAGATGATCAAATAGAGTCTATAGATGAACAAAGAGAAAAGAGTGAAAATTGTAAAGAACTAAGGGATAAAGTTATTGGTGTTTTAGATGTATTAATATTAAATAATGATAGTATCACTAAAAAAACAAAAACTTTATATGGTAATTGGGAAAAGGCAATTGAGTCTAGATATAGAGCTTATTTAGAAAGAACTATTGAAAATGTTGTAGATTACTTAGAAGGGACTAATATTGATCTTTCTTTAGAAGTTGATAATAGTTTAGGTGAGATTGCAACTGATAAGGTATATAAATACACTAAACTATGGAATTATAGTAAAGAGGATATATGGAGATTCAATAAAACAAAATCATATAGTGGTATATTATTAGAAGGTTCAGAAGCAAATGTTAACTTAATAAAAAGAAATGTTGGTGGTGCAGAAACATTATTCAGTCCTTTATGGCAAAGAATTACTTTAACATTAAATAATGAGCAATGTAAACAACTAAGAACTTGTTACCCAGATAAACCATTTTTTATTGGGTTAACTATCAACAACCCTAAAAACTGTCAAACAACATTATTAGTAGATAATATACAAGTTGATACTGAGGCAAATTATGTTAAAAAACTATATTCAACAACTTTACCACCATCATTTAATCTAAAACCTGTTATTGATGATAGAAAATCGTGGGTGTATACTGATGGTGGTGTAATAACTGCGGATACAAAAACTATTTTTACTGAACCACAAGATAGAAATCAAAGTGGTATGGAGTATAGGTATACAGACTACACCGTAAATCACTCTAAGTTAGTAGTAAACAGTAAAGAAACTACATTTAGAATTGATCCAGCAAATGCTGTAGAGTGTGATGTATATGGTTTCTGGCAAGAGATAGATTGTGATACATGTGATTCATCTTATAGTTGTAGTACTGCTACAACATTAATCTACAATAATCCAACAGGTGGAACTGTAGGGTTAGTTGGTACGGTAACCACAACTACTTTTGATTGTCATTCTATTGGATATCAAATTAAAAATAATAATAAGGTGTGGAGAAAAGCTGTTTATAAAAAAAGTAATAGTAAAGATCTTGCAAATAGTATGTCAGCTACATTGGTTTTTGAAACTAAAAACAAACCACCATATAGACAAAAAGCCTCTAATTCTAAGTATGTAAATAAAGTGGCGACTAGTAGTGGGGTGTTTAAGAATGGTGGTATTGGCGAATATACCCCTAAAAAATTAGATGCGGGTTTTGATATACAAACAAATCAATGTAACACTACAATTATTGAAATTAAAAACGATGATAATTCATACACACTAATTAGTGAAGAATTAGATGGTGATTTAGGTTTCTATAGATATAGTGGAGACACTAATCAAGTTTCTGATATTACATCATTCATAAATTCAGAATGTTGTATGAAAATTTCTGATTTAATAAATAAAGAGTTTAAATATAAGAAACCAAACTATAAATGGGATGGTAGTAAATGTGTATGGAATGAAAATATAACTATTACTGAAAGTTGTGATAGTGATTGTTCTTACTTTGGAAGTGAACCGATTAAATCTGATTATGTAACTAGTGGTGCAACTTTAACTGCAACATGTACTGATACACCTGTTTGTATTAAACCATTGGATTATTTAGATAAAGATCCTAACGATGTAAACATTAAACCACAATTTGATGAAATGGTAATTGCTAATCTAATAGATGTTAAAAGTAGACAAGTGATTAGTGAGTATCCTATGTTACAACTTTTCTATAATCAGTATAGAGATGCTAGTGGTTGTGGGGTATCGTTAACAAATAGGTTAGGTGTTGAGACTACATTTGAGGTAATGGATTTAATAGGTGACTATTGGACAGATGTCATTGAACAAGTAATACCATCAACTACTATATGGGATGGTATTAAAAACTCAGGTAAATTATATAGAAACACTATTTTTGAACAAACAAAATTCCCTTACTCAAGATATGTAATCAATTTTGATGAGGATGAATGTGATATTTCTAAGGTTACTGATTACCATATTGGTGTTAATAATACATCAACAATAGAGATAAGTGGACAATGCTTAAAAGGTAATTGTTTAGGTGATGAAATGATTGCTTGTAATGCTGAAAGAAAGGTGTCATTGGCCGAAAAGAGGAGATTAGAAGATAAGATAAATGATTTACGGGGGATATTAAATGTTATAGACGGAGTATCAACAACTGAATTACCTACAGACAGAGATGTTGTGATTGAAGATTTCAAAGATGTCACAGTCTTAGGAAACCTTGATAAAGTAGTTGGTAAAGAAGATGATGGTAAAACCACAGTTATTGTTGTGAGTGAAGAAGAAGAATTTATAACACAAAAGGATTTAGAGGGGTATAAAGAAATGAAGTATTGTCATAATTCTAACGCAGAAAATAAAGGGAGGCCTTGTCAGAAAAGTCCTTTACCTTGTTGTAAATTGAAAGATAGTGCAAGCGGTTCGGGTAATGTACTCAGATTATGTACCGATTCAAAAGCAAGTAACTATCAAAAACCATGTCATAGTAAAACAAATTGTTGTGTATATTTACCTACCGAAAATGCATATGTGGAATTATGTGAAGATGTAAAAGCAGAAAATTATGGTGAACCATGTCATAGTTTATTTATGTGTTGTAAACCAAAACAAAAACAGATAGAGCGTGAAGATATAGACGCAAAGCTTAATGTTGAGGCTGATAAAGATAAAGCAAGTATGCTTAGAGATGGATACAATGCTGAAGAAACAGAGGAAGAGAGTGAAGAATTAGATTTTGATATTGCAGTACTTAATTATGATAATCCTTTAATTGATCAGGATAAATTAAGGGGTGATGCAACTAGAGAAACTACAACAAATGCAGATTATAGTGAACCAAATTACGCTAATAACGGCGCATTAGGTACGATAACAGGTGCAGGTGCATTTGGTACTAGTTTAAATGGTTTAGGTATAAATAATGGTACAAATGGATTTTTGAATCAAACTAATAATGGTAATTTGGGTTAAATAAAATAACAAAAAAGTAAAAAGGTAAATATGTGGGCAGGTAGTATAGGAAAAAAACCAGCATCGTCACCACTAAATAGTGGGTTTATGTATGGTGAACAACCAAAAGGTAATGCACCGTCACCATATGGGGTTGCAAGTAATGCACCGTCACCATATGGGGTTGCAAGTAATGCACCGTCACCATATGGGGTTGCAAGTAATGCACCGTCACCATATGGGGTTGCAAGTAATTCGTGGGCAACTTATGAAAGTGATAAAGGTGGTGATAGTCCTAGTGCTACACAAATAGCTGCAGTTAGTGCTTTAGCTGATGCTCTTAAAGCACAAGAAGTCGAAAACAATGGAAGTACGAATCCTCAATTAGAAGGTATGTCATACCCCAATAATTCAAATAGAAGGGGTGGAAGTCAGACACCAGTAAAAAGTACTGGAGGACCACCATCAGGATTTAGAGGAGATGAACCACCAGTACAAACAGATACTACACTTATAGGGCAAAAAGGTGGTGATGAATGTGTTTATACTGAAGATCAAATTGCTCAAATTAGATATGACTTAGCAAAAGCAGAAGAAGAATTAATGAAGATAAATATTGACATTACTTCAAAGGGGGTAGAATGTAATAAAATACAAGCGATACAAAAACAAAAGAATGAAAATAATAATATGTTTTCACTTATAAATAAATGTAGACCTATTATTAAAAAAGAAAATGCGGCTGGTAAAAAATTAAAAAACCTTCAAAAAGGTACTGTATCATATAGTAAACAATTAGATTATATATATGGGTTGCGTAATGAAGTAAAAGCTTGTTTTAGGAAAAACAAAATTAAAACTGAATATAAGAGAATGTTTATTACTCAAATGTATGATAGTAATGAGTATGAGGGGGATATAAGTGTATTTGATAAAAATTGGGATAAAGGTGATGAGCTAATACATGATTGTGACGATTAAAATAAATGAAAAAGTATTTATAGAAAAGGATAAAAAATGAGTAGTGCAATTAGAAGATATAGTGGTGAGTTTGATGACCCAATTTCGGTAAAGGTAAATGTTGTTACAGAAAAAGAGGTACCGTTAAGTGTTGAACCACGAATTGTAAACAATTATAAAAGAGGTGAGTATATTGAAACTTGGAATAAAACTTTTTTTATGACTGATTTATCTAATGTACAAGATGTATTTAATAAATTGGAGCCTGAATCATATGGGCTAACATTATTTAGTAATGTAACGAGTATAGATACGGTAGAAATAAACTTTACAGGTAATACTGGTAAATCCACAACCAATATTGAAGTTAAAACAGAAAATCTAATTAGTTATATAGATAGGGGTGAAAATATTACCTTTGCGGGTGTTAGAGAAGAGAGTGAAATTTTTGCAAATATACCTAGAAGTAATACCGAATTATTCCCATACAATACAAAGAGTGATATAGATATATTTGATTACCCTAGTTATTGTATAGATGGTGCGAGAAAAATTCCATCATCGAGTGCAGATACATTATGTGGTGAAGAAAGTACAAAGGCTAATAAATCATTTTATAATTGGTATTTTGGTAATAATGCTGGTATTGATTTTAACCCTATTAAAACAGGTGGAACCGCACAAGCAATTAGTGGTAATATAAGTACAATGGAGGGTGTATCTTCTATATCAGATATTGAAGGTAATTTATTATTCTATAGTGATGGTTTAACAGTATATGCGAGTGATAATACAGAGATGGAGAATGGTACTGGTTTATTTGGTAGTTCTTCATCTACACAAACTTGTTTAATTGTTCCTAGACCATCCACAAACAAATATTATATATTCACAACATCAACTGAAAAAGGGTTGAAGTTTAGTGAAGTGGATATGGATTTACAAAATGGTAAAGGTCAAGTAATATCTAAAAACAATTCATTATTGTTAGCAACTGAAAAAGTAGCTGCTACTAAACATAGTAATGATACAGATTATTGGGTTGCTTCACATACAACAGGTACAACAAGTTACTCAATTAGAAAGATATCTTCAACAGGTATAGGGAATCAAGTTGTATCAAATATTGGTAGTACACATAATACTGCAATTGGTTATTTAAAGTTTTCACCTAATTCACAAAAATTAGCTTGTGCAATATATGATGAAGATATTATAGACATATTTGATTTTGATACCTCTGGAGGTACATTATCTAATCTAATAACGATTACAGGATTTACATATGTAAATGGACCTTATGGTTTAGAGTTCTCAACAGATTCTTCTAAGTTATATGCAACAGATGGTGCGTCTACTAAGGTGTATCAGTTTGATTTAAGTTATTCATCGGCAACAGATATGACAAATCACGCTATTGAAGTGGGGGATGTTACTGGTGCTAGTATGGGTGCAGCTCAGATGGGTCCAGATAATAGAATATACATTGCAGATTTAGATGAACCACACTTACATGTAATACATGATAGTGATAAGTTAGGGGTTGAGTGTTCATTTAAGGAGGATTACTTTTTATTAAGTGGAGCCAGTAGTGGTAATACATCAGAATGGGGATTACCTAATGGTGTAAGTAATCATTACTTTAGTCCAGATAGGGATGTATATTATACAAACTTTGATAGGGTAGATACTTTTAATTTTGATGTTATATTTGATAATTTAAGTGATGTTATTGAAGATAAGGGTGTAACATCTGAGTTTAGTTTATATAAGTTTAATACAAATACTAAAGTTTTCGATATTTCTCCAGTATATTCTTCAGAAGAAATACCATCAACGGGATTAACTAATGATATGTATAAGTTAGAGATTCCTTTTTCTGCAATTACAGAGGGTGAATACATTTTTAAATCTTTTTATAGTAGGGGTGTTAATACATTATTATCAAAACAATTAGGTTTTACAACAACAACCGCTAAAGATGTATTAACAGGGTCTAGTTTAGGTATTTATGATTCAAACAATGATTGGTATTTTATAAATATGAATAGAGCGGATGTACCTAACTTAGATAATAGCGCATCAAACCCAACAGAGGTTGCAACAATTAGTGGTTTTAATGTTAAGAGTGTATATACTAATTCAGGTGTTACAGAATATAATTTTACCGCAACAGATAGTCAATCTATAGGTATTGTTAGTTATAACGGATCAGTTTTATCACCAAACAGAGAATATAGTGCAAGTACAAATGGAAATATCACATTAGATTTTGAAGTTTTAGATAACCAGCTATTAACCGTTGTATATGTTTCAACAACAGTAGCCGCTACTTCAGTATTTACAGATGATTATAAAATTACAGAAGTAATTAAAAGTGGTGCAACTAATACTGAAAGTGTAACAGATAGGGTATTCTATAATACTGATCAAAATAAATATGAATTTTATTTATCTGCAGAACCATTGACGGATCAAGTTACACTGACACTAAATGGTTCTATACTGGCTAACGATATAGAGTATTATAGGTCAACAACAAACACTAAAAGAATTATTTTAGTATCAGATATAAGAGTTGGTGATACGTTGCAATCTATATACTTACCTAAAACAGGTTTATTAGGGTCAATAAATACCACTACTCCTTTATTTAGTTGGAATATAGATAACTCACCACTAGTGAATGATTCTTCTTCAGGTGTTTTCACATTAGAAGTTGCTTATTATGATGATATCGATTTTAACACAATAGTATATAGTAGTAGTGTTGACTATGTTAATAGTGCTAATACTTATATTACACAAGTAAACTTAACAAGTGCAATATCTGGTGATGAGTTTAGATATAGAGTAAAAAATGAAAAGAGATACTCACCAATAAGTGGTGAAACAATAACAGATATAGTATATAGTGATGTAAATACATTTGAATTAACTACTAATGCTGGTAATTCTTATTAAAATATTTACATTGAGTATATTTATAATAAAATAATAAAAAACTAATGAGTTACATAAATAAACAGAATACGGCGCTTGTAAGAGTAAAACTTACTGATGTAGGTAGAGAGTTGTTGGCTAAAGGTCAATTAACATTTAACTTTTGGACAGTTGGTGATTCAGAAATAGATTATGATTACGTAAGAGGGTGGAAAGCATTCGATCCTGGTAATCCAAATGTTGAGAGTGGGCAATTCCTTTATTATGAGGCAGATGGTGATGTAATAACAAACTATCAACAAATATTAAGGCCAAAAGATAATCAGGCAGAACAAAAATCATATTTATTAAATGGTACTGGTTCAGCATTTAACAACCTAAACTCAGAGAGTAGTGTTAGGTTAATTAAAGGTGTTGTTAGTAATCAAGCAGAAGATAGAGGATTTTTCTCTGGATCTACTGTTGATAGTGGTTTAGTTATGAACTCAAACCCTAGAATAACTAAAGAAACAGGAACTATAGATTTAGTTAAGTTTAATGGTGCTACAGATACTACATCATACACCAAAGGGGTGTTACAATTAGATAGTGCACTTACTGCTACATCTGTAAATGATATTATAGTATTTAGATTTTCTAATTCTACATTAGGGGATATTACTGGTGATAGTATGACTGCAGCAACAATAAATCAATTTTATACAATTAACGATATAAGTGGTAGTCAAATTAAAGTAGATAGAGAGTTACCTACATTAGATAGTAATGCAGGAACAACTATTACATATTATACGATTCCTGGTGGAAATGATCCGGCAGATGATTGGTATGGTTCTAATTCAGCAACTGCTTATTGGAACACAGGTACGTTATCTTTTAATAGTAGTAATGATATTTGTGTTGAAAATATTCCTGTATGGAATATGAGTAATATTTGGGATGAAAACTTAGCTGGTCAATTTAAGGATGATGTAAACAATTTCCACAACCATCAGTTATTTGGTTCAGAACAATTTATTGGTACAAAACTATTATTAGGTTACAAAGAACCTGAAAGCGTAATTATACCAACTACAGAGTTATCAAATAGTTATATGGACACATATCAAAAAGGTATATCCATTATACATTATACAAACAATACAATTTCTAATTTTTATGGTGAGTTTTTTCATATTGACGAGGATAATAATAAGATATTAAGTTTGGATATTCCAGTAATGTGGCACAACAGAGCAGGTTCTACTGAATCACTTACTGAAAGTGGTATGAGATTCGTATCTGATGGTATAGAAAAACAATTAGAAAACTCACAACATAATTATTATGATTTAATTGAGTATAGTGGGATGTCTAGTACACCTACAGTACCGATGGTTGTAGGTAAAGTATTCCATAACTTAAAGATGGTTGTTATAGAGAATGAAGAGTTATTAACGGCTATGTCTTATAAGTCTAATAGAAACTTCACATTACCTGATTTAAGTTCAACACTAACTAATTGTGATGATGCTTGTGGTGGATTACTAGCACAAAATGAAACATTATATTTAACATATTATTTAGAATCTTCATCGGGTGCTACAGAGGTATCATTACCTTGTCAAAGATATACAAAAATACAAAATACTAGTATTGACCCTAAAGACGTTGAGTTTAGATTAGAGAGTACTGGTTTATTACCTTATATGAGAAAGGTTGAAAAAGGTACTTATGATGGTGCTGGATTCTTTGCGAGTGAATTTCATGTATTAGCACAAATAATAGATGAATCTGTTACTGCAAGACCGGAACCTAATAGTTGGAAGTCAATTGACTTCACTTCAGCCCTAATAACTTCAGGTGCTAGTGAAACAATAGACCCACAATTACTTGAAAGACAAAACCCACAAAGTAATGGGTTTAAGTTAACTAAAACATTATTTACTGGTGGGACTGACTTTAACTTAGGTACTCACTTAGATTTACCAGAGGGTGAATATTATAGTAAAATGAATTTCGGTGACGAAAGATTATTCTATGGTAATTTAAGGACACATATTGGGGCAACAATATATAAGACATTGTTTAGTCTTAATATAGATGGTTCAGAGTTTGCTGATAGTACTAACATAACCTACGATGGAGAAGAAGATAGATACATTACAGAAGTGGCTATTTTAAATGATTTAGGTGCATTAGTTATGGTAGGTAAATTAAGTAGACCAATAAGAATAGCAAACGCAACGACTGCGACTATTGAAGTAACAATGGATTTTTAATTAGAAAGAGATGGGATTAATAAGTTCAGCAAATACTATAACTATAACAGCTAAATTGACAAAGGCTGGTAGAGAAAGATTAATTGAAGAAAGTAATTCAATTATAACTAACTTTGTATTGGGTGATTCTGATGCAAACTATAAAACAAAGGAACCTTTAGGTAGTGGACAAATACCAGTGAATAGTGGTAATTTAGGAGAGAATGGTACAGTCAACAATAATATAGATAGTGGTATCGATATTAAGAGTAGATTATATTTAACTAATACACAAAGAAAGGTTAAAACCATAGAAGACGGTTCATACCAACTAAGAGGAGAAATAGTGAATGTAGGTGAAACTTATGTAAGTGGATCTAGTTTATCGTTTTTAACTTTAGATAGAACAGATACAGCTAATGATGAAACTAATTACTTTAAGACATTAGATTTACCACTTACAGATGCTAGAAAATCTGTTTTTTCTGCAACTTCTCAAAATGGTGGTTGGTTAGACACTGCATTTAGTGGTGTAAATACTGACAATGTTTTAATGGTAAACATACATAGTGATAAGTTTGGAGAATTGATTGACGGTAAGTCAATGAAGGGTATTATACCTGTCGCAACAGGATTTACATCTGGTGGAAATGTAACTGGAATTACTTCATATACATTCTACAGTACTTTTGTAGACACTAATGAGTTTTCTTTAGTTACTTTAGATAATAAATACGAAGACGAAACAATATATAGTGCAAGTTTATTTAATGGTGGTATGAATGTTGCTTATTTAGTATCTGATGATGTACAAAAACCAAATAATGATAGTTCTAAGAGTTGGGCTACAGGGTATGATGAATACAAACCATTTAGTGAAAAGAAAAAAGAGTTGATAAACCCTACTTCAATTACTGAAAGTGGGATCAATGCAGATAAGGTATTAGGTATTGCTTACTTAGATAAAGGTATGGTTGCGTTTACCAATCCAAATATAGTTACTGGAATTACTGAAGCATTTAATTTTAGTGGTGATGTAAATACAAATACAGTTACTAACTCTTTAGGCTTTACTTATATGACTGGTAGTAGTTATAATTTAACAATTGATAGTGTACTTAATAATTTAGTACAAAATATCGTTTGTATTGCTGGTAGGGATGAGTTTTACAGAAGTGATAATGATACTTGGAATGAGGGTGATGATGTTAGAATTAGTGAGATTGGTTTAACAGATGTTTCTGGACAGTTGTTAGCAATTGCTAAACCTGATAGACATATTATCAAAAAGAAGAATGATTTTGTAATCTTTGATGTACAAATAGTCATTTAATAATGTTTTAATAAATATAAGTTATGGGAGTAATCCTTGGATTAGATGTATCAACAAAGACTATAGGAGTGTCTTTGTTTGAGGATAAAGGAGAAAGTGGTAGATTACTAGAGTTAACACATGTAACACCAAAAATTAAACCAAAACCAGATAACTCATTAGAGTTACTGATGAAGAAGGTAGAAACTTTTGAGAAAGAGTTTTTACAGAAATATGCAGATTTCGATGTAGACAGAGTTTTCATCGAAGAACCGTTATTAAGATCTAATAACGTAAATACAGTTGGAACACTTCTTAGATTTAATGGAATGATATGTAGAGCAGTTTATGATGTCCTAAATATTGTACCAGAGTTTGTATCATCCTATGATGCAAGAAAATATGCCTTTCCTGAACTAATGGCTAAAAGAACTAAAAAGAAAGATGGGACACCACTTACTGAAAATGCAATTGCAAAAAACAAAGAAGTATTATTCGGTGGACATTCTTTTGATATAGATAAGAAAATGGTTATTTGGGAAAAAGTATCAGATAGAGAGCCTCAGATTATATGGTTGTATGATAAGAATATGAAATTAAAGAAAGAAAACTTTGATATGACAGATTCTTACGCAGTTGTTTTAGGTGCTATGCAGAAGTTAGGGGCGTGGAAAACTGAATCAGTTACAGCTTAAACTTTTCCTTTCAATTTATTTTATCTATCTTTGTTATGAAATATGTCAGAGTTAGTAGTAGAAATATTAGAAGATTTTTTAGGTAATCATAAGAAACATTATGAAGCAAAGGGACAAATATCATTTGATTGTCCTGAGTGTGCAATGGAAAAAGGATTGATGGAAGGTGACGGTAAAGGAAACCTAGAAGTCAATTATGATTCTGGTGTATATAAGTGTTGGGCTTGTAGTGAAACCAATGGAACACACGGAACAGTAAGAAGACTAATCAAAAACTATGGTAATAGAAATCATCTAAAGAGATATAACCTCATCAACCCATTTCAACCAAAGGTAGTAGATGGAGAAGAAGAGAAACTAATCATAGAAGGTCTTCCTAAAGAGTATAAGCCACTATCTGAAGATGATGGTAGTTATGACTATGGTAAGGCAATTGAGTATCTTAAAAAGAGGAATATCTGTATGGGTTTAATTAAGAGATATGAATTGGGTTATGCAACTTATGGTGATTATGCTGGTAGGATTATTGTCCCAAGTATCGACAAAAATGGGGACATAAATTATTTCTTAGGAAGGAGTTATGGGTTTACTAAGATGAAGTATAAAAATCCAGAAGTTTCTAAGATGGACATCATCTTTAATGAAGGTAAGATAAATTGGGATAGTAATGTTTATATTGTAGAAGGGGTATTCGACCACATTCCAATACCAAATAGTATTCCATTATTAGGTAAGGTATTAAACGACCACATATTAGATTGTCTTTTAACTAAACTAACTGCTAAGGTGGTTATTGTTTTAGATAGTGATGCGTATAGAGACGCTGTTAAGTTATATAAAGAATTAAATAATACAAAATTACATAATAGAGTATTACTTGTTAAGATGCCCGATGGTTTTGATATCAGTGATGTATATCAAAAATTAGGTAAGAAAGGTATTATTAGAATATTGAAAAATGCGGGTAAGATAAAAGAGAGTATGTTGTAATTATACTATTTCCCAATTATTATCCCATATATCTATTGTTTCTTCCTCTTTTGTATCCATATCTATCTCATATTCCATTGCTGACCAAAGAGCTGTAGATGGTAGATAAGTATCTGCAAATCCAACCTCAGTTTTAGCAACACTTGCGATATATGTATTTTCTATAGCGTATTCTTGTTTTTTTGGATTTTCTAATTTTAATTCACCAGATATAAATCTATCCCAATCACCACTACATAATTTCCAATTAATACAAAATGTTGCAATCAATCTATCTATGTTATCAGAACCACTAACAATTGAAAAACCTTCAACCATATGATAAAAATCCTCAAAAGTATGTGCATCATTCATGATTCCATCAATATAATTATTATCTATGTTGTCATTTCCAAACATACTAGAATCGTTAACCTTATCTTCTATATGTTTTAATATTTTTACTATACTAATATTCATATTTCTTTCTTTTTCCCAATATAATTCTTATCTTTACATAATAAATATCTAATATATGGATACAATACTAGAATTGGCAAAGTTTAATCATATTAAATATTATGATGAGCCACACAAATATTATATAGATGGAAAGCCAACAATCTCTTGTACAGGTTTTTTGGGTAAGTTTAAGAAACCATTTGAGGATAATGTTGATAAGCCAGATAAATGGGCTTTGAGACAAGGTTATGAGTATAAAGCTAAATCTATGGCTGACAAATATGCTCACAAACAAAACTTCTATCCTATGGAGGGAGATAAATATGGAAGACCAGATTACTCAAAGCCAAAACCAGAAAGTGAGTGGGTTACAGAAGAAGAGGTTAAAAGAGATTGGAAGTATAAAAACAATCATGCAACCTTTGAGGGTTCCACATTACATGATTACATTGAGAATTATATGAGTAATAGAGTTTTCCCTTATCCAGAAAAAAGTCCAGAAGGGTTACAATTCACTGAAATAGAGGAAACATTTAATGTAATGAAACAATATGCATTAAACTTCTATAATGATTCAGTTGCATCTGGTAAACTAATTCCTGTTAAGTCAGAGTTGGTTGTTGGGGATAGTGAGTTAAATCTTACGGGTATGATTGACCAATTGTTTTGGAATGTAAAACATGAATGTTTACAGATATG
>Ga0228620_1000164_pt1 | contig 41034 bp, 50 predicted proteins | sample 23DmetaG_FD_186030 | JGI IMG/M metagenome (GOLD analysis project Ga0228620, IMG submission 186030) | Seawater microbial communities from Monterey Bay, California, United States - 23D | ecosystem: Environmental > Aquatic > Marine > Coastal | place: USA: California | collected 2016-10-06 | reverse complement strand
TCGATCCATCTCGAACTCGAACGTGAAACATTTTTGCGGTGACAATACTGCAGGGGAAGCTTTGTGGGAAGATAACTCGATGCCCTAAATTTATTTGATAATTTTTAAATGCCTTTTTTTAAGATGTACTATCTTTAGTAATAAAACCTAGAAGCATTATTTTTGTTTTCTATTTTGTAAATTAACAATTTTTTAGCAAGAAATATTGTATAATATTTAATGTAAGTTCCAATTTATATAATTTTTAATTTCTAAGGTTTTATATGGCACATTCAGTTAAAATTTACGATACATGTATTGGTTGTACTCAGTGTGTACGAGCTTGTCCTACTGATGTTCTTGAAATGGTTCCGTGGGATGGTTGTCGTGCAGGTCAAATTGCATCAGCTCCTCGTACAGAAGATTGTGTAGGTTGTAAGCGTTGTGAGACGGCTTGTCCTACTGATTTCTTAAGTGTTCGTGTTTATTTAGGCGCGGAAACAACAAGAAGTTTAGGTTTAGCGTACTAAGTTTTAATGAGATATTTAGTTAAATTAATTTTAATTAAATATCTCATTACCTGTCTTATCGTTTTTCAGATGATTTATTTTTTTAATGAGAAGTGAGGATTTTTTATGCAATGCTTTTATGTTAATGATAGAAAGATATTTTCCGATCAATCTTTTAGTGTTAGTGATTTATTAGTCTTCTTAAATCTAAACATTGACTTAATTGTTATTGAATATAACAAAATCATTCTACCTAAGAGTTTATGGAAACAGACTGTAATTAAAAATAATGATGAGGTTGAATTTGTTACGATTGTTGGTGGAGGATAATTTTAGGTTAATTTTATACTTATTTACGCCCTTTTTTAAGCAAATTAACTACAATAGTTTATAGCTAAAATCTAATTTCAAAATAATAGGTAATTGAGGCTAAAGCTACAACAATAATGTTGTAAAAAACCGCAAGATATTATATCATAATATTAGTAATACAAGGCGGGCGTGGCCAAGTGGTTAAGGCAGTGGGTTGTGATTCCACCATTCGCGAGTTCAAGTCTCGTCGTTCGCCCTTTGTTTATGCGTAAACACAAAAAATGATCTCATATATTTATCTTATTCAATAAGGTAAATATATGAGATCATTTTATTTTTATTAGCTTAAGAATCCATAGCTGTGTAAACCTTGGCCTAAGAAGTTAACTCCTAAATAACATATCCAAACAATGATAAAGCCAATTGAACCAAGTAAAGCTGCTTTTTCCCCAACCCAACCTTTTGTTAAGCGAGCATGTATGTATGCGGCAAAAATTAACCAAGTTATTAGTGCCCATGTTTCTTTTGGATCCCAACTCCAATACGAACCCCATGCTTCATTTGCCCAGACAGCTCCTGCAATAATTCCAATTGTTAAAAACGGGAATCCAAGTCCTATTGTTCGGTAACTCCAAGTGTCAATATTTTCAAGCAATTGGATTTTTGTCTGTGCGAGGTTTTGCTGTATTTTATTGCTATTGGTTGTAAATTTTTGAACAACTAAAAATAAAATCGATAATAAGGATCCTAAAATTAATGTTGCATAACTAAGCATCATCATACTAACATGCATCATTAGCCAATTTGATTGTAATGCAGGAACTAGAGGTGCTGCTTCTTGCATTTGTGTTGGTAAAATCAAACTTGCAAAACTGATAATTAGAAGTGCGATTGGTAGTACTACCGCACCTAATAATTTAGTCCTAGTTTTTGTTTCCGCAACGATTAAAATAAATAGCAAGCACCAATCTAAAAATAGTAAAGATTCGTATAAATTACTAAGTGGAAAATAGCCGGAAATTAACCATCTTAGGCCCAGGATTAAGAAAAGTAAAAAGTTGGATGATATAACACCAAGCCAACATAAGTTTGAGATTACAGGTAACTGTGGAAATCGGACACATGCCCAATAACAAATCATAGTTTTTAATAAAATCATGTAGATTCCATTTGTAAAACTAGTATTTGTAAGTAAATCAATCCAAATAGAGAGTGACATATTTATATTTATAGTTTAGCGAAGAAATTAATTAAATTTTTAATTTTAGTTTTGAGTGTTAGAGACAAAATAAAAAGTAGTTCGATTACTCAATCGAAGCTTTTTTAACCATTAACTTTAAGCCAACAATGATTGGTTTCTCGCGTGTGGCCAAATTTGATTTTGGTATGTTTTTAAATTCATACTCGTATCTTTTAGCTATATTAGCTAACTCAATAGTTATTTTATATCGATTATTTGAATCTGTAACTAATTCTTCAGTTTCTTTCAATGTTTTAAAATTATCCATAGTTTTATACGTAGTCTATTTAAATTTTTATACTTTGATCTTTATTACGGATGGGGGGACTTGAACCCCCACAGGAAAACCTACTAGAACCTAAATCTAACGCGTCTACCAATTCCGCCACATCCGTGTTTTACATAATAACTATAACAAAATATTTATTTCTTGTCTAGTTCTATTCAGTTTCATTATCTTCTTCTTCTTCAGCTACTGCATTTGTATAAAGAAAACTAGTTGATTTATTACTTAGTACTGATTTTGCTAGTGAGTAAGCTTTTGTTGCTTGTACATTTCCTTTTCGCATCCAAGTAGCTTTTCTTGAATTCTTTTTTTGTCGTGAAGTTCGCTTTTTTGGAACGGCCATTATATTCTAGTATACTTTTATTTTTTAAGATTTATATGTATACAGATATTTTGTCAGAAATTTAGGTATAAATCAAGGTAATAATTTATTATGTTTTTATATTACCTTGATTTTAATTGAGAAAATTAACCTCGTGAAGCACGAATACGAGCAAGTTGTTGAAGAGCAACACGACCTACATTATATAATGCCCAAGATGCGGCAATAATTACAGGGAAAAATACAAAAATAAGACGAGTATCCATCAGGGTTTTCCTTTAAGAATTAATTTATTTTTTATGTGAAATTTTATACATTCAGTACTTTATTATATACGCCATTTCGACGTATATCTTAACATATTTACAAGTAACTAATGTTTTAAATATATTTAAGAACTGTTAAAATGTATAATACTCTAATTATAGGTATTTTTCTTGTTTTATTCTTTCCTTTTTTTTTAATAATATGTTTTATTTACTCTTTAATTCTACCTAGTTATATGATAAAATTGAAGTAAATATATTAAAAATATTAGCTTTATGGAATACGCAATTGTTGAGATTGGTGGTACTCAAGTTTGGGTACAAGAAGGGCAATATTTTGTTACAAACAAAATTTCGACAACACCGGGTACAAATATTTCCTTATCACGTGTTTTATTAATAAACAAGAATGATGAATTACACTTAGGTTATCCTTATCTAACGGATCAAAAAGTAACAGGTGAAATTGTTGAACATTTTAAAGGGACAAAATTAATTGTTTATAAAATGAAATCAAAGAAAAAATATCGCCGTAAGAAAGGTCATCGTCAATCGATGACAAAAGTATTAATTAACAAAATTGGAGCTTAATTTATGGCACATAAGAAAGGTGCAGGTAGTACAAAAAACGGCCGTGATTCAAATGCTTGCCGTCTAGGTGTCAAAGTATATGGTGGTGCTGATGTTGTAGCAGGTAATATCATTGTTCGTCAACGTGGTCTTACGTTTAAGCCAGGCTCTAATGTTAAGGCTGGTCGTGATTTTACACTTTATGCGATTAAGGGTGGAAAAGTAGAATTTCAATCCGTTACGAAGCAAATTAAAAAAGTAAATGTTGTTGTAAATTAATATTTACAAATACCCTTGTCTAAAACTAAACTTTGTTGTAATATTTATTTATCTCGTTAGAGCTATTAATTTACAGCGTCCTTAGTTCAGTTGGTAGAACGTTGGTCTCCAAAACCAAATGTCGAGGGTTCAAGTCCTTCAGGGCGTGTTTAGATTCACTTAAAGTAATGTTATTAAGTGAATGAAATTGAATATTTGAAAATAAGACTAATTAATTTAAATTAAAAGAATTTTTTATGGCTAAAAAAGTTACTGCCATTATTAAGCTTGCTTTACCTGCTGGAAAAGCAACACCAGCACCACCAGTTGGTCCGGCCTTAGGACAGCATGGTTTAAATATTGCTGGTTTCTGTAAGGAATATAATGCAAAGACAGGTGATAAGGGTGATTTAATCATTCCTGTGGAAATTTCGGTTTATGAAGATCGAAGTTATTCGTTTATTTTAAAAACACCACCGGCTTCCGTTTTACTTGTAAAGGCTGCGAAGATTCCTAAAGGCGCAGGTGAACCAAATAAAGTGACTGTTGGTTCGATTACCACAGCTCAATTAGAAGAGATTGCAAAGGTAAAATTACCTGATTTAAATACAAATAAAATTGAAAGTGCAATGCGAATTGTTGCTGGAACGGCTAAAAACATGGGAATCACAATTGAAACTTAATTTTATTTAAGTTTCGGAAAATTATTATAAATTTTTATGAAAACTATATCAAAAAGATTAACTTTAGAAAGAAGTAAAGTAAAACAAGCATCTTATGATCTTCCTTCAGCTATCAAGCTAGTGAAGTCGACAACTTCGGCAAAGTTTGATGAATCGATTGAAGCACATATCTCATTATTTATTGATCCTAAATATGCGGATCAACAATTACGTACGACTGTTGTATTACCAAATGGTACTGGTAAATCACTTCGTATCGGTGTTCTTTGTGGCTCGGATAAAGTTGCAGAAGCTGAAAAAGCTGGCGCAGAAGTTGCTGGTAATGAAGATTTAGTTGAAGATATTGGAAAAGGTATCTTAAATTTCGATCTTTTGGTTGCCACTCCAGATATGATGCCGAAATTAGCAAAACTAGGTCGTGTATTAGGTCCAAAGGGTTTAATGCCATCTCCTAAAGCTGGTACGGTTTCTACAAATTTGACTGCTACAATTGATGAATTTAAGAAAGGTAAGTTAGAGTACCGTGCTGACAAAACTGGAATTGTACATATTAGTTTTGGAAAAGCTTCTTTCGCGGAAGATAAATTAATTGAAAACTTAGAAGTCTTCTATGATTCCATTCAAAAAAACAAACCAACGGGTGTTAAAGGTAAATATATCCGAAAGTTTACTATTTGTTCAACAATGGGACCTGGTGTCGTTATTGATGAGGAAACTCTTTAAATAAATAATGTTCAGTCTATTCAAATTATTTAGATAAAGATTAATTGATTATGTCAAAAGTTGATGAAATTATGGAATTACTAGAAGGTCTTACTCTTCTAGATGCATCAGATTTAGTAACTAAAATTGAAGAAAAGTTTGGTGTAGATGCCTCTGCTAGTGGTGGTGGTATGGTTATGATGGCTGCTGGTGGTGCTGACGCTGGTGGTGCAGCAGCAGAAGAAAAAACTGAATTTGATCTAGTTTTATCTGAGTTCCCTGCAGACAAGAAAATTGCTGTATTAAAGGTAGTTCGAGGTATTACAGGTCTTGGCTTAAAAGAAGCTAAAGATATTGTAGAGGCTGTTCCAAAGACTCTTCAAGAAGGTATTAGTAAAGATGATGCTGAAAACGCTAAGAAGCAACTTGAAGAAGCTGGTGCTAAAGTTGAATTAAAATAATAAATTGATTTAAATTTATTCTTTGAGTTTATCAAAAAAAAGAGATACTTTGTCTTCATAAGACAAAGTATCTCTTTTTTTATTATTATTTTTTTAGAATAAACCTAATGTTACGGCTTGACTAATTGGTAAACAAGCACCAATACCAAACCAAATTGCAAATGCTGTTCCGAATAGGAAAACAGCCATTGCTAATGGACGACGGAATGGGTTTTGGAATTTGTTAACATTCTCAATAAATGGTACAGTAATTAAGCCAGCTGGTACAGCAGCCATAGCAATAACTCCTAATAGCTTATTAGGTAGTACACGTAATAAATTGAATGTCGGGAAGAAGTACCACTCAGGTAAAATCTCTAAAGGTGTTGCAAATGGATCTGCTTTTTCACCTAATGCTGATGGTTCTAGAACTGCTAAACCAATTAAGATTGCAAATGTTCCTAAAATTACAACAGGGAAGATGTATAGTAGATCGTTTGGCCATGCTGGCTCACCATAATAGTTATGGCCCATACCTTTAGCTAATTTAGCACGTAGTTTCGGATCTGTTAAATCGGGTTTTTTAATTACACTCATTGTATGTATTTTGTAGTAGTTTTATTTTTACTTAGATATTCAATAAGAACTTCTTTTTATAGAGGTCCAGAGATACCTTGCTTACGGATCATTAGGAAGTGAGTTAACATTAATACAACTGCAGCTACAGGTAGAATAAATGTATGTGCACTATAGAAACGAGTTAGGGTACTTTGACCTACAGAAACACCACCACGTAATAAGTATAGAACTGTAGTACCAACTACTGGAACAGCTTCAGGTACACCAGTTACAATTTTACATGCCCAGTAACCTACTTGGTCCCAAGGTAGAGAGTAACCTGTTACACCAAATGATACTGTTACTACGGCTAAGATAACACCTGTAATCCAAGTTAACTCACGTGGCTTCTTAAAACCACCTGTTAAGTAAACACGGAATACGTGTAATACCATCATCATTACCATCATACTTGCTGACCAACGGTGAATTGAACGGATAAGCCATCCAAAGTTCACTTGTGTCATAATGTATTCAACTGAAGCAAATGCTTCTACTACAGTTGGACGGTAGTAAACAGTCATTGCAAAACCTGTTGCAACTTGAACTAGGAAACAAGTTAATACAATACCACCAAAACAGTAAAAGATGTTTACGTGTGGCGGTACGTATTTACTTGTAATATCATCGGCGATTGCCTGTACTTCTAATCTTTCTTCAAACCAGTCATAAACTTTACTCATAAAAGTTATTATTGTTATTTCTTTTTTACACAATTAGACAAAAAATTTCATGTTCCGTTAATTAATTATTATAACTTAAAATAAACTATTTACAATAATATTTTAATTCTGGTAGACTTTAGATATATAAATCCTAGTAATAGAAAGGTTAATATTTCAAATGGCAACTTTAAAAGAGCGTAATGACTATGAATCAATGGTAGTCCTTTCGTCACAGTGCACAGAATTAGAACTTAAAGATATCGCTTTTACATATGCGCAACAACTTAAGCGACTAGGGGCTTCAGAAATTTCTGTTGTTTCTCGAGGTCGTCGTGATTTTGCTTACCCAACAAAATCTAGTAAAACAGGTTATTTTGTTGAAATGTATTTCCATTCTTCTCCGCAAGTATTACCTTTATACGAAAATAAATTAAAGTTAGACAAGAATGTTATTCGTTATTTAATTACTAATACTGATTTAGTATAAATTAATGAAAGTTAATATTTTTAAAAATACGATAGGTGGCGAAACAGGTAAACGCATCACAAATTAAATGTGACAATGAAAATTCTGAGGGTTCGATTCCCTTCCTATCTGACATGATTTAAATCATAGTTAATAAAAAGTGTTCCATCTTTCTTGATGGAACACTTTTTTTTTATTAAGATTTGTTTTCATAAATTGAAAACGTTGTTATCCTATTGTTAGTTTCAAAATTTACACTAATAAAAATCTTTTATGACAATACTTGTTATTGGAGCAACTGGGACTTTAGGTCGTCAGGTTGTTCGTCAGGCTCTTCAAATGGGCTACCCTGTTAAATGTGGGGTGCGTAATGTCCGAAAAGCTACTTTTTTACGCGAATGGGGTGCTGAATTAGTTTATGCTGATTTGAAATTACCAGAAACATTACCTGAAGCCTTAAAAGGTGTTACGGTTGTTATTGATGCTGCTACACTACGTCCAGATGATGAATTAAGTACAGCTAAGGAAGTTGATTTAATTGGTAAACTTGCGTTGATTAAAGCTTCAAAGCGCGCTGGAATTGAGCGTTTTATATTCTTTTCTATTATTAATAATGATAAATTTGATTATATTCCTTTAATGAATTTAAAGGCCTCAATCGAATCAAATCTTAAAGAATCTTCAATTCCTTATACAATCTTCCAGTTATCTGGTTTTTTCCAAGGTTTAATTGGCCAATATGCGGTTCCCATTTTAGACCAGCAAACAATATGGTCAACTCAGGATACAGCTAAAATTGCTTACATGGATACACAAGATATAGCGAAATTCTGTTTACGTAGTCTTACATTACCTGAAACGGCGAATAATACATATATTCTTGGTGGTTCGAAAAGTTGGCTTTCATCTGAACTTATTACAACTTGTGAGAAATTGTCAGGTCAGAAAGCAGAAGTTAGTTTTATCCCATTATTTTTACTAAACTCGCTTCGTACTTTAGCTAGTTTTTCAAAGTGGAGTTGGGGTGTTACAGATCGTTTAGCTTTTGCTGAGGTTTTATCACAAAATGACAATTCTGAAGAATCTATTAATGCAGCATATAAGACATTTAATTTCCAAGCTTCTGAGTTATCGAGTGTTGAAGATTATTTGAAAGAATATTTCGCTACAATGCTTAAAAAATTACGTGATCTAAACTACGATCAAACACAAGCAGCTCGAAGAAAAGATTTAACTTTTTAATCAAAGTTTCTCTATTTGCGCTATAATTAAGTTACATGAATAAATAAAGATTTAGGCTTTGGTTATATTAAGGAGGTTTTCTTGGGTAAAAGCAGGATTTTTATCTTCTTTTTATTTTTATTCTATTAATTTTTATTCATCTTTTATAATTTTAAATTCTCTAACGATTCCCCTATGTTTACATTAAAGATTTTAGTATACGCCACAGTGATTTTCTTCGTGTCTTTATTTATTTTTGGTTTCTTATCGAGTGATCCATCTCGTAACCCAAATCGTAAGGATTTAGAGTAATCACAGATATCATCTATTTTTTACTTGTTAATTTTTTGAAGCTCACTTAATTGAGAAAAAGTGAGCTTCAAAAAAATACTTAGAAGTTCATTTCAGCAGCTTGAACTTTCTCAAATTGCTTCTTCTTAAGAATTAGTGTAATTTGTGTTAGAATTACAAAGAACACTAGAACCATGTAACCATAGATACGAGCTGGACTTTGCAGAACAATCTCTGTTTCAGTTTGACCGAAACCACCTACGTTAGGATCTTTCGTTACAGGTTGATCCGCCTTAACAACTACACCTGCTTTTACATTTAATTCTAGACCCATAGGAATCTCTTGAGTTTTCTCAGCTCCAGTTGTGTCTTGAATTGTTAATGTATAACCACCTTTTTCTTTAGTAACAACATCTGTGATTTTACCACTAGCTGCTGCTAAAATAGTGTTATTGTTTGTCTTATCACCTGTCGGGTTTACTTGGCCACGACCACGGTTAGCACCAACATAAATTGGGTACTTGATGAAAGAAATTGTAGAATCTGTTGCAGGATCAGGAGCAACTACAGGGAAAATAATCTCTTGGTGCTTATCACCTGAGATTGGACCTACAACTAAGATGTTTTCTGCCTTAGTACTGTATGGTGAAATGTATACACCTTTGTTCTTCTCTTTAATTTCCTTTGGAACTTGTGCAGCTGGTGCAAGTTTGAAACCTTCAGGTAAAATAAGTACAGAACCTACGTTTAATCCACCTTTCTTACCACTTGCTAAAGGTTGCTTAGCAGTTAGATCGTAAGGGATTTTTACAACAACTTCAAAAACTGAATTTGGTAATACAGCTTGCGGTGATTCGATTTCAACTGGCTTTTGGGCTAAGTGACAGTTTGCACAGGCAATACGTCCATTTGCTTCACGAGGATTAGCATATGCTTGTTGTGCATAAATCGGGAATGCTGTCGCAGATTCAGTTGTAATAAATAGACTTGTGATTAAACAAACAGAGGCAAAGGCTTGTTTGATTGTAGAATTAAAAATTTTCATTTTTAATTTTAACTCAACGTTATAAGATTTAAAAGATTTCTCTTAATAGATATATTGGGCCATAAGATCTAATTTTCATTAAATTCTATGTTTTTTAATTATTAATACCCTTATACAGATATTATAATGTTTTAACGATTTAAAATTACTAAAACTCCAGCACCAAAGACATAAAGTAGAACAATAGCACCTGATAATAATATTTGAGTTACGGGATCTGTTGATGGTGTTAAAATTGCACCAATAATTGTTGCAACTAAGATTACGTATTTCCATTGCTTTAACATTCCTCTACCCGAAACAACCCCTAATATTCCCAATATAATTTGAAAAATAGGAACTTGAAATGCTAATCCAGTTGTATAAAAAAGGACAAGAATAAAATCAAAATATTGATTAAAAGACCATAAAGGTTCAATTACATCAGAACTATAAGATATAAAGAATTGTAAAGCTGCTGGTATTAAGACAAAATACGAAAATCCAAGACTAATAAAAAATAATACCGTTGAACCTATTAAAAGGGGCAATATTAATTTTTTTTCGCCAGAATTTAAACCAGGTATAACAAAAAATGTTAACTGGCTTAATAAAAAAGGACTTGTTAAAAGTATTCCTGTATAAAATGCTATTTTTACAGTCGAAATAAAATATTCACCAGGTGATAGTTGAAAGAATTTTACATTCTGTACAGGAACTTCTAGTAACTGTACGATAGGTTTTATATCAATAAAGGCAATACAAGACAAAAGTATCAGTATTCCTAGAACATGAAAACTACGCTGTCTTAATTCTTCAACATGTTCAGTAAAAGGTAGCTCTAAGTTTAAGTTTGATTTTAATTCGGGTTGGAATTTAAAGTCTAAACTTGGGTTTGTGTTATCCATTTTTAGTTTATTAATTTCCATTAAATGTGCCCGATATGAAAATGCTAGATTTTCAAAAGCATGAAAAAATTCCTTTGGTTAAATGCCAAAGGAATTTTTTCATATATTTAAGCCTTTCTTAGTTTATAAGAAAGTTAATGCTTGTACACGGGCTGAGACTTTCTTCAGTTTTTGAGAAGCCTCAATTTTTTCTTTATCCGTTTGTGCATTTTCAAGTTCAATAGAAGCTTTCTCCAGCTCGCTTTTCGCTGCTGTTAGATCACCTTCATTAACCTCTTCAACGCCATTAACTAAAATTGTTACTTCATTATTTTCTACTTCAGCGAAACCGCCAAGTAAAATAATAGGTTTCCAATTATTTTCTAATTTCACACGTAAAACACCAATTTCTAATGCTGTGATTAGAGGCGCGTGATCATTTAAAATACCTAATTGTCCCGTTGTACTCGGTAAAACAACCTCTTCGGCTGGAGTATTCCAAACAATTTTATCTGGAGTAATTACACGAATTTTTAAACTCATTTAAGCTCCTTTAATTTATGCTTTTAAACCTTCAGCTTTTGAAATCGCTTCATCTACATCACCTACTAGGTAGAATGCTTGCTCAGGTAGGTCATCTAATTCACCGTTAAGGATCATCTTGAAACCTTTTAGAGTCTCTTCTAGTGATACGTACTTACCAGGAGAACCTGTGAAGATTTCAGCTACGAAGAATGGTTGAGATAAGAAACGCTCTAATTTACGAGCACGTGCTACAACTGTACGATCTTCTTCTGATAATTCATCAATACCTAGAATTGCAATAATATCTTGTAATTCCTTGTAACGTTGAAGTGTTTCTTTTACGTCTTGAGCAACACCATAGTGATCTTCACCAATAATCGATGGTTGTAGCATTGTTGAAGTAGAATCTAGTGGATCTACTGCTGGGTAGATACCTTTTGACGCTAAACCACGAGATAATACTGTTGTTGCATCTAAGTGAGCAAATGTTGTTGCTGGTGCTGGATCTGTTAAATCATCAGCTGGTACATAAACTGCTTGGATTGAAGTAATCGAACCTAAGTTTGTTGATGTAATACGCTCTTGTAGACCACCCATCTCAGTTGCTAGTGTTGGTTGGTAACCTACAGCAGAAGGCATACGACCAAGAAGTGCAGATACTTCAGAACCAGCTTGTACGAAACGGAAGATGTTATCGATGAATAATAAAACGTCTTGCTTGTTAACATCACGGAAGTACTCCGCCATTGTTAAAGCACTTAGACCTACACGCATACGCGCACCAGGTGGCTCGTTCATTTGACCGTAAACAAGAGCTACTTTTGAATCAGTTAATTTAGCTTCGCTAATTACACCAGACTCTTTCATCTCCATGTAAAGGTCGTTACCTTCACGTGTACGCTCACCTACACCACCAAATACAGACACACCACCGTGAGCCTTAGCAATGTTATTAATTAATTCCATAATTAATACAGTTTTACCTACACCTGCACCACCGAATAGACCAATTTTACCACCACGACGGTAAGGAGCTAGTAAATCTACTACCTTAATACCAGTTTCGAATACAGATGGCTTTGTTTCTAAATCAGTAAAAGCTGGTGCTTCACGGTGAATTGGTGAACGCTCACAATCAGTTTCGATTTCGATACCGTTATCTACAGGAGTACCTAAAATGTTAAAGATACGACCTAGAGTTGGTACACCTACAGGAACACTAATAGCAGCACCTGTATCAACAACCTCAACACCACGTTGTAGACCATCAGTAGCACTCATAGATACAGCACGTACTTTATTGTCACCTAGTAGTTGTTGAACCTCACATACGATTACTTTACCTTCGAATGTGATATCAATTGCGTTGTAAATTTTAGGTAGATCACCAGAAGGGAATACAGCGTCAACTACGGGACCAATAATTTGTGTAATATATCCAGTTTTTGTACTTGTCTCAAGCATTATAATTTTTCGTTAATGTTCAGATAATAAATCAGGTTTCTTTTCTAGCAATATAGATATAAATATATACAGCTAGTTATTCATTATAGTAAATTTCCCGACATTCGGCCAGTTGTTTTAAGCCAATTTTGGGCTTCAATATAATTGTTCGGAGCTAATTTAATAGCTTGTTGCCAATATTCGCCTGCTTTATCAAATAAAGTTTTCGCAACTTCTAAATTTTCAACTTCTGAAGCTTTAATACCTTGATAATGGTAAATTACCGCAATATTATTTAAAGCTTGAGGTAAATTTGAATTAAGTTCTAATGCTTGATGATAATACTCTAAGGCTTTTAGATACTTACCATTACTAGAATAAATTAGGCCAATATTATAAAGTATATAACTTCGATCATAAGGATCCTCTTCAATCTGCAATGCCTCATAATAGTTCTCTAGAGCTTCTGCATATTCACCTTCTGATTGTGCAGACATACCTTCGCGATAGTAAAAGAAAGCTTGCTTTTCTTGCTTACTTGCCGGGAAGACCTTCAATAGGATATCGGCAATTATCGTGAAGGTTTTATCAATGAAATTATCGTTCTTTTGTATTCGACCCATTTTAAAGTTTAAATCAAATTATTTTTCAGATATAGAAATTTACTCTATCTATAATGAGTTATTTTACTGCCATAAGCAGGAACACTCATTATTAATTATAATCCTTTAAAACGAATGGTAACAGGTTTAGAACTCTTGCACGCTTGATAGCTTTTGCTAATTCTCGTTGTTGCTTAACAGTTAATTTTGTCATGTAACGAGGTAAAATTTGACCTTGATCATTAATAAAAGTTTTTAGCAAGTTGATATCTTTGTAATTTATTTTTTGATCAAGACTAATAGGAGAGATACGTTTTTTCACTTTATTTTTGTACATCTTTTAATTATTTAATTTCTTTGTGCGGAGTATGAGTATTACAATAACGACAGAATTTCTTTACTTCTAATCGTTCCGGAGTATTTTTTCGGTTCTTTTTTGTCGTATATCTTGAAACACCGTTAGATCTTTTATTTTCATTAGAACGACATTCTGTACATTCAAGAGTAATAATGATTCTTGATCCTTTAGATTTTGCCATAAAATTATATTTTAATTTTGTATATATTTTGCATCATTCTCACATAAATACCCTGTAATTCCAAGTGTTAAACACAAAAGTATTTATACTTGTTATATTGTTTCAATTCAATTACAATTTAAGTACAAATTCACATAAAGTAAAAAACAAAATAATGGCAAATATTAAATCTGCAATTAAACGAATTAAAGTTACAAAACGTAACACACTTGAAAACAAACTATACTCTTCAAACGTCAAAACTTTCACAAAGAAATATCTAGCTTCTTTAGATGATTATAAAGAGAACCCGAATCCTGCTAATTTAGCAATCGTGACACAAAACTTATCTCTTACATTTAGTAAGATTGATAAAGCGACTAAGAAAAATATTTTACATAAAAATACAGCTGCACGAAAGAAATCTGCGTTAACAAAAGCTTTTAGTTTTGTAAAAACAGTAAATTAATTTCTTGCGAATATTAGCCGTATATCTAGTATCACAATTAATCAAAAAATAAATACCAGCAAGAGTTAAATACACATCAAAAATTATTTAGAATCTTTATGGACAACAAAGCCTTTGTTACGACGTTACCTGATTTTGTCGAAATTCAAAGAGCAAGTTTTTGCTGGTTTTTATCAAAAGGCTTAAGCGAAGAGCTTGAAAACTTCTCTTCTATTACCGACTTTACAAATAGTATTGAGCTTACATTTTTCGGTTATGATTACAAAATCCGTAAACCGAAATATGACATAATTGAAGCGAAAAAACGAGACAGCACATTTGGTGTCCGAATTTACGTTCCTATGTCTATAAGTATTTTTAACAATCAGCCAAAAGGTATTAATAATCGAACAAATGTATCAATTGGTGAATTACCTTTAATGACAGATCGTGGTACATTCATAATTAATGGATGTGAACGTGTAGTTATTAACCAAATTGTTAGAAGTCCAGGAATTTATTATAAAGAGACCTTATCAAAAAAAGGCGAGTCTTTATATAGTGCAACATTAATACCAAACCGCGGTTCCTGGTTAAATTTTGAAATCGATAAGAAAAAGCAACTATCTGTTAGTGTAGATAAAACAGATAAAATTGAAATCGCCAAATTCTTTGCTGCACTTGGAATCGATATGAAAGAAATTTATGGTAGTTTAACACACCCTGAATTTCTTAAAAAATTTAGTGTAAATGATGATTATGAAACAAATAGCGATTTAAAATCTGCTAATGCCGAACTGCAAGAATTCTTCGATACACGTATTTTTGACCCTAAATATTACAATATTGGTAACATTGGTCGATATAAGATTAATCAACGATTTAACTTAAATATACCTAAAAATGTTACTGATTTAACACATCAAGATATTATCTCAATAATTGATCATTTGATTAACTTAGAGTATCAAGAAGGAAAATTGGATGATATTGATCACTTACAAAACAGACGTGTTCGATCAGTAGGTGAGTTATTACAAACTCAATTCCGGTCTGGATTAACACGCTTAGAACGGATTCTATCTGAGCGAATGACAATTTGTGACCCAAATGTCCTAAAAGTCACTACTTTGGTGAACCCGAAACCTATTATTTCAATAATGCGTGAATTTTTTGGCTCAAGCCAATTATCACAATTTTTAGATCAAACGAACCCATTAGCAGAATTAACACATAAACGCCGAATCAGTGGATTAGGACCTGGTGGTTTTAGCCGTGACCATGTAAGTTTTGCTGTTCGTGATATTCATCCAAGTCATTATGGACGTATTTGCCCAATTGAAACACCTGAAGGTCAAAATGCTGGTTTAATATCTTCTTTGTCAACTTACGCACGTGTTAATTCATTTGGTTTTATTGAAACACCATTCTTCCAAGTTCGCGAAGGTATAGTACTTAAAAATTTACCTGCTATTTACCTTACCGCAGAAGAAGAAGATAATTTAAAAATTGCTCCTGGTGACACAAAACTAGATAACTCTAACCGTATTGTAAGTAAGTCAGTTGCTGTTAGATATAAACAAGAATTTGTACTTGTTCCATCCGTCGAAGCTGAACTAATGGCTGTCTCTACAGTCCAAATTATCTCAGCTGCAACTGCTTTAATTCCATTCTTGGAACATGATGATGCAAACCGTGCACTTATGGGATCTAACATGCAGCGTCAAGCAGTGCCACTTTTATATCCGACAAAACCAATAATTGGTACTGGTTTAGAAAATCAACTGGCATCTGATGCTGGTATCGTTCAAATTAACTATAGCCCAGGCAGAGTTCACAAAGTTTCTGGTAGTGCAATCCAAATTAAAGATAACTTTGGAAAAATTACAACGTACCCACTTCAAAAATATGCTCGTTCAAACCAGGATACATGTATTAACCAACGACCAATCGTCTGGGAAGGTGAATATGTAGAATCAGGACAAATTATTGCTGATGGTCCTGGAACTGAGCATGGTGAATTAGCATTAGGCCAAAATATTCTCGTCGCTTACATGCCTTGGGAAGGTTATAACTATGAAGATGCCATCCTAGTAAGTGAACGGCTAGTCTATGCCGATTTATTTACTTCTGTACACATTGAAAAGTATGATATTGAAGTACGCGAGACTAAAGCTGGAATTGAGGAAATCACACGTGATTTACCAAATGTTAATGAAAAAGCACTGAAGAACCTTGATGAGAATGGAATTATTTTCAAGGGTATTTTTGTATCACCAGGTGATATCTTAGTAGGTAAAGTTACACCATCAGAAGAATCCGATGAAATACCTGAGGGAAGATTATTACGCGCTATCTTTGGTGAAAAAGCGAAAGAGGTTATTGATAATTCGTTACGAGTTCCAAATGGAAGCTATGGTCGAGTCTTAGACATTAGAGTTTTTAAACGTGAAAATGATGATGAATTACCAGCTTCAACCGATTCGTTAGTAAGAGTTTTCTTAGCACAGATGCGAAAAATACAAGTCGGAGATAAGATGGCTGGGCGACATGGTAATAAGGGTATAATTTCGCGCATATTACCTCGACAAGATATGCCATACTTGCCTGACGGTACACCAATCGATTTAATTTTAAATCCACTAGGAGTTCCCTCACGAATGAATGTGGGTCAACTCTTTGAAGGTTTACTAGGATTAGCTGGTGAAAATTTAGATAAGCGTTTTAAGATCGTTCCTTTTGATGAAATGTACAGTCCTGAAGCATCAAGAATTTTAACGAATAGTGCTTTAAAGAAAGCTAGTAAGAAAACAAAGAATGATTGGCTATTCAACAACTATTCGCCAGGTCGAATTTGTTTAACCGACGGGCGAACAGGCGATATGTTTGATAATCCGATTACAGTATGTAAAACTTACATGCTTAAGCTAGTACATTTAGTCGATGATAAAATTCACGCACGTTCTACTGGACCTTACTCATTAGTTACTCAACAACCATTAGGTGGACGTTCTCAACAAGGTGGACAACGTTTTGGGGAAATGGAAGTATGGGCATTAGAAGCTTTCGGTGCAGCATATACTTTACAAGAACTTTTAACAATTAAGTCGGATGATATGCATGGTCGAAATGAAGCATTAAATGCAATTGTAAAAGGTGAACCAATACCGAAACCAGGTATTCCTGAATCTTTTAAAGTTTTAATTTTAGAATTACAATCTTTAGGTCTGGATATTGGTATGTATAAAATTCAAAAAGATAATTTGGGACAAACAAATGGTCTCGAAATTGATATTATGACAAACCAACAGAATAAAGTTTTATTCCCTACATATAAATCCGTTGAACTTACTTAATTTAAGGAAGAATTCAATTTTCTATGATTAACTCAAAACATGATTTTGACTATATAAAAATTAATTTAGCTTCGTCCCAACGTATTAAAGAATGGGGCGAGCGCACTTTACCTAATGGCCAAATAGTTGGAGAAGTTACCAAACCCGAAACTATTAACTATCGAACTTTTAAGCCTGAAATGGACGGCTTATTTTGTGAACGTGTTTTTGGACCAGTTAAAAATTGGGAATGCTACTGTGGAAAGTATAAACGAATTGAACCTCTGGAATTATTAATTTGTGAACGCTGTGGTGTTGAAGTTACAGAATCACGTGTTAGACGTCATAGAATGGGTCATATCGAATTGGTCTCATCTGTAACACATGTTTGGTACTTGAAAGGGATACCAAGCTATTTGAGTTTATTACTTAAAATGCGTTTACGTACATTGGAAGAAATTATTTATTTTAATGAGTATCTAATCCTCGATAATCCGAAAAATAATGAGAATGTTGAAAACAATATTACAAATAATTTAAACTTCGAGGATTACTTATATATCTACGATGATGAAAACTTTATTTTGGAAGATAACCGAGCTAAAATTGGAGCTGAAGCCATAAAATATCTTCTCGAGAAACTAGACCTTAAGAAAGAAATCAAGAAGAATCGATTATTGTTAACATTAGTTGACCATGGTTATAGAGTCTTTAATGATGAACCAAACAAAATACCATACCATTTAGACACACGGGATAAGATAATTCGACGTATTCGCTTAATCGAAAATTTCATTGCAACTGGTTCAAACCCAAGTTGGATGGTACTAGATGTTATTCCAGTAATACCACCAGGCTTAAGACCAATGGTTCAACTGGAAGGTGGTCGATTTGCAACTTCTGATTTAAATGAGTTATATAGACGTGTTATCACAAGAAATAATCGATTAGCACGTTTACTAAAAATCTATGCACCTGCCATAATCGTACATAACGAAAAACGAATGTTACAGGAAGCCGTAGATGCTTTAATCGATAATGGTAAACGAGGACGGAAAGCGCTAGGAGCTAATAATAGAGCTCTGAAATCATTATCAGATATTATTGAAGGTAAACATGGTCGATTCCGACAGAATTTATTAGGAAAGCGTGTTGACTACTCAGGTCGATCAGTTATTATCGTTGGACCTTCATTAAAACTAAACCAATGTGGGTTACCACACGAAATTGCTCTTGAATTATTCCAACCTTTTATTATTCAGCAACTGATTGATAATGGATTAGCAAGTAACATGAAATTGGCGAAAAAATTAATTCAAACTGGTGAACCAATAATCTGGGCAATTCTAGAAAATGTACTCGAAGGTCATCCAATTCTATTAAATCGTGCACCAACTCTACATAGACTGGGAATCCAAGCATTCGAACCAATATTAGTTGAAGGACGCGCAATACGATTACACCCTTTAGTTTGTCCTGCATTTAATGCAGATTTTGATGGTGATCAAATGGCAATTCATGTTCCATTATCGCTCGAAGCACAAGCAGAGGCACGCATGCTAATGTTAGCACCAAATAATTTTTTATCACCTGCAACAGGTGATCCAATCCTATTGCCGAGTCAAGATATGGTTCTAGGTTCGTATTATTTGACTGTGCAAACACATTTAAAAAGTAAGTTTGAAAATCATTACTTCGCAAACAATGAAGATGCTCTACTAGCTTATGAACAAGAAAAAATTGGTCTGCATACTCCGATTTGGTTAAAAAATAACAATTTAGTAGAATCGAAAATTATTGAAAAAGATATCAATTTAAATAACAATTCAACTCGTGTAATAAATGACACGAAAAACATCAAATATATAAGTACTACTCCAGGTCGAATTTTACTTAATGATGTAATATCAAAAAATTTAAATTTATAAAACATGAGTAAAACAGTTAAATTTAAAAATACCCTGTTTAACAAGAAAGAGCTAAAAAACGTTATCTATACAGCATTTATAGATTACGGAACTGCACGTGCAAGTTATTTAGCAGACGATCTTAAAGAACTGGGATTTCATTATGCAACAAAAGCTGGTATCTCAATAAGTGTTGAAGATTTAAAAGTCCCGCCAATAAAAAAGAGTTTATTATCCGAGGCTTACAAGGAAATTGATACATCTGATACTCAGTATAGTCGTGGTGAAATAAATACAATTGAACGTTTTCAAAACGTAATTAATACTTGGAATAATGCAAGTGAGACGTTGAAAGATGAATTAGTAGGATATTTTAAAACAACTGATCCATTAAACTCGATATACCTAATGGCTTTTTCAGGAGCACGTGGTAACTTATCACAAGTACGACAACTTGTTGGTATGCGAGGTCTAATGTCGGATCCACAAGGTCAAATCATTGATATCCCTATTATCCATAATTTTCGGGAAGGTTTAACCATAACAGATTATATTATGTCTGCTTATGGTGCTCGAAAAGGTGTAGTAGATACTGCATTACGAACAGCTGACTCAGGTTATTTAACACGACGACTTATTGATGTAGCCCAAGACGTAATTATTCGGGAAGAGGACTGTTTAACAAAACGATCTATAAATCTATATCCACAAAAATTTAAAAAATCAGATTTTGTAGAAAAAATAAGTGGACGGGTAGCGGCAAAGGATATCTTTCAGCCAGGAACCAACAAACACATTGTTAAACGAAACCAAGAAATTGATATCGAAATTGCAGGCCAATTGTATGATGAAAAATTATCGGTTATTGGAATACGCTCACCTTTAACTTGTGAATCAACACGGTCTATTTGTCAAAAATGTTATGGATGGAACTTAGCAGGTGGTAAAGTAGTAGATCTTGGTGAAGCTGTCGGAATTATTGCAGCACAATCAATTGGTGAGCCTGGTACCCAATTAACAATGCGAACATTTCATACAGGAGGTATTTTTACAGCTGACCCAAGTCGTCAAATACGTTCGCAGAAATCAGGTGTTGTATCTTTTGGTAAAAATATTCAAACTCGTCCTACACGAACGATGTATGGAAAAGACATTCTCTTACTTGAAAAAGAGACTCTCTTACATTTTACCGATTACAAGAATCAAAAAAGTGAAATTAAACTTAGTGCAGATAGTTCCATTTTCGTTAAAGATAACGACTTTGTAAAAGAAAAAGAATTATTAGCTGAATTACCCTTAACAAACCAACAAACAACACAAGCCAAAAAAGATATTTTATCACCTGTTTCAGGTGAGGTCGTATTGACAAATCAGAAAGATATCGTTTGGGTATTAAATGGTAATATTTACGATATTCCAAAAGATAGTTTGTTAAATGAATTTAAACCAACTAACAATATTACTGAACAAGATGGCTTAATCAATTTTAAAATTAAGGCCAAAAGTGAAGGTATTGTGAAATTTGAAAAGCACAAAATTAACAATACTTTAGAATCAATTAAAATTTTAAATTGCTTGCAGTTCTTTAAGATGCCGCTTTACAAAGATAAAACGACATCAAAATTAATTTTGATCAACAATAAGCAAGAAAAATATATAGTTGATGAACTACCTAAAGTATTCCCATCAAAATCAATTTTATTTGCACAAGGTGCCAGTAACATTTATAAGGCACCGTCCGGTGGTGAAATTTACTATAAGAATTCTAGTTTTTATAAAGGGACAGTCACAAAAAAAGAAAGAATAATTCAAAAAAGCGGGAAGCTTTTATTCATACCTAAAGAAGTTAAAGCCATTAATAAAAATGCTGCACTATTGGAAGTTTTGAATGGTAGTGTTATTGAAGAAAAAACCGAATTACTTAAAGGTACATTTTCTAATATTGATGGATTCGTTGAAACGAAAGAGTCAAATAATATTATTCAACAAATAACAATTAAACCAGGTAAATTCATTGAATATCTTTATTTAAGTGAGGAGGAAAAGAAACAATTAATAGATTTAAACAAAAAAATATTTTTCCCTGGTGAAATCATTTTTGAAGACGTTATTGTAGAATATCTAAGCTGTGTAGAAATTACAAAAGTTTTTAATCGTTATGGTTTATTATTACGACCTATATATGAATTTAATATACCAAAACCAAAAGTAAATAAAAATTCAATTGTTTCTAACAAAAACACATTTTCATCGAAATTGACATTTTCAAACTTTGATTCATTAAACTTTAACTCAGGTGAACTAGTAAAGCAGCACAAAAATCGCAACCTTATTAATTCATCTATCTCTCTAAATTGGAACAAAACAAAACTTGAAACAAAAGCAGGCTTAAACTTAAAGATTTTAAAAAATCACAAACAACCTAACTTATTCAATCTGGCTATTATAACGAATGAAGTCATAAATTTAATTAATTTTCTACCAAAGAAATTTGCAAACGAGAAATTAAAAATTTCCTTACAAGTTAAAGGATCACAATTTATTGAACCCCAAACAATTTTAGGAAAGATTTCTTTATTACCCGAGCAACAATTTTCAATTACGAAAATTAAGAAAACGACTGATCCATCTGCTCGTCTAATGTTAGTAAATAAGAACAACTATGAAACTTACTATAGTGAAAAAAATAATTTCTTAGTTACGAAAGACGAAATGATAAAAGCCGGAAACAAAATTACACCCGATTTACGGATTAATTATTCTGGTCAAATTTTAAAAGTTTCACCTTTTGCTTGTAAACTTCATCGTGGAATTCCATTCTTCTTAACTAAAGAAACTGTCTTATATAAAACAAAGAATGACTTAGTTAAAGTAGGTGATACGCTTGGTACTATCATTTTCGAGCAAGTCGTTACTGGTGACATTGTTCAAGGTTTACCAAAAGTGGAAGAAATCTTAGAAGCTCGAAAACCACAAGATTCAGCTTTATTAGCAAATTCTCCAGGAATTGTAATTGACGTCAAAGATGATAACACAATAAACATATTGGGTAATGCGAATTACCTAGATGAATCGAATTTGAAGAAAAGTAAATACCAAAAGTATGAACTTAACCGAAAGAAAACTAAACAAAATATTATTGTTGCCAAAAATGATTATATTTACGTCGGTCAACCACTTACAGCAGGAATTGTAAGTCCACACAATTTATTAATTACATATTTTGAGTATTACAAAACAATAAATTTAGAATCCGAAGCTGCATATCTAAGCTTTAGAAAGATTCAGAAATTGTTAATTCATAAAGTTCAAGATGTGTATGGTTCACAAGGCGTTACAATTGCAGACAAACATATTGAAGTAATTATTCGACAAATAACATCAAAAGTTGAAGTAACAGCAGCTGGCTCAACACTTTTATTACCTGGAGAAGTTATTGAATTAAGACAAATTAATTACATAAACTCAGTAATGCAAAAAACGGGTAAAAAACAAGCTAACTATAAGCCGATGTTACTCGGAATTACTAAAGCTTCCTTATTAACAGAAAGTTTTATTTCAGCTGCTAGTTTCCAAGAAACAACTAAAATTCTTACTGCTGCTGCTATCGAAGGTAAAATTGATTGGTTACGAGGCCTGAAGGAAAATGTAATTATTGGACGTTTAATTCCAGCAGGTACAGGTTTTGATGATAAACCTCAAATAAAAATGAGCTTTGCAGAAATAACTTAATAGCTTAAAATCTAGTATTTTTTGTGATACAATTGAATCGTATAATTTATTAAAAGGATTATCTTATTATGGCTACGGTACAACTAGCCCAATTATTAGAAGCTGGTGTTCATTTTGGACATAAAGCTAACCGTTGGAACCCAAAAATGTTCCCATATATCTATTCAGAACGCGATGGCATTCATATTCTAGATCTTGTTCAAACCTCGCAACTTTTAAATGAAGCTAGTCAATTTGTAAATACAGCTGCACAAAAGGATAAAATCTTCCTTTTTGTCGGAACAAAAAGACAAGCTGCTGCAGTTATTGAACAAGAATCAAAAAATTGCAATTCTTATTATGTGAACCACCGTTGGCTGGGTGGTATGCTAACTAACTGGAAAACAGTTCGTACACGTATTGAAAGATTAAAAAAACTAGAACAACAAGAACAAGACGGTATTTTTGATCTATTACCAAAAAAAGAAGTTGCGAGTACTAGAAAAGAACTAGAGAAACTTCGAATGCATCTAAATGGTATTAAAGATATGCCAAGAACACCAGATGTTATGATTGTTGTTGATCAACGACGCGAATTAACTGCAATTAAAGAAGCAATTAGCCTAAATATCCCTGTTATCTCAATCTTAGATACAAATTGTGATCCTGATATTGTTGACATTCCAATTCCTGGTAATGATGATTCAATAGGATCAATTAAATTAATCTTAAAAACTTTAGGATCTAATATTTTATCAGGCCAAAATCAAAATATTGATTAAACTTTTCAATTAATAGATATCCAGTAACTCTAAGTTACTGGATATTTATTATTTAACATTTTAATATTTGGCATAAATAATAACAAAAGAATAAAAATAAACTTTAATGTGGCATAGTTCAGATAAGATAATAATGTTAAAATACTTTTTGCTTAAAACCATTTTATGTACCCGTTAAATTCATTAGATACTTCTATGCTATTATCTGGCATTGAAGTAGGTGTTCACTATTATTGGGATATAGCAGGAATCTCACTGCACGGTGAAGTATTCATTATCAGTTGGCTTGTAATTTTCTTAATCCTAGGAGCTGCGTTCCTAGGTACTAGTAATCTAGAGCAAATTCCAAAAGGTTGGCAAAACTTTATGGAATCAGTTCTTGAATTTACTACAGATATTGCACGTAACCAACTTGGTGAAAGTTTCTATCGCCCATGGGTTCCTTTTGTCAGCACATTATTCCTTTTCATCTTCGGATGTAACTGGGCTGGTGCACTTATTCCATGGAAAGTTATTAGTTTACCAGAAGGTGAGCTAGCAGCACCAACAAATGACATCAACACAACTGTTGCTCTGGCATTATTAGTTTCTGTTACGTACTTCTACGCAGGAATTAGAAAAAAAGGTTTAGGTTACTTTGGTCGTTATCTTCAACCAACACCGATTCTTTTACCGATTAATATCCTAGAAGACTTTACAAAACCTTTATCATTAAGCTTCCGACTATTTGGTAACACATTAGCGGATGAACTTACGATTAGTGTAATTACACTATTAGTTCCGTTATTTATTCCACTACCAATTATGGGTCTTGGTATATTTGCAAGTTCAGTACAAGCTCTTATTTTCTCTACATTAGCAGCAGCTTACATTGCTGAAGCTGTTGAATAAATTTTAAAAATCTAATCATTTTTAAAATAGAAACTTGTTAATTTTTCACTCGATACAATTTCATATTTACAATTAAACATTTTTATTATGGATCCTATTATCTCTGCTGCTTCTGTTATCGCTGCTGGTCTTTCTGTTGGTTTAGCTGCTATTGGTCCTGGTATTGGTCAAGGTCAAGCTGCTGGTGCTACTGTTGAGGGTATTGCTCGTCAACCAGAAGCAGAAAACAAGCTACGTGGTACTCTACTTCTAAGTTTAGCATTCATGGAGTCTTTAACAATTTACGGTCTTGTAGTATCTCTATCTCTATTATTTGCTAACCCATTTACTAGCTAAAAAACTAATGCCAAGGTATTTAAATAAAAAATTATTTAGATGTCTTGGCTTTAATTATTGCTAATAAAAGAAAAACAAAACAAATAGTATAGTAGATTATGAACGATCAAATTTTTATTGCCCTAGCTGCTGAAGAAAAAGGTGGGTTATTTGATTTTGGTGCAACATTACCACTTGTTGCGATCGAATTCTTGCTTTTAATGTTTGTTCTAAACTTAATCTTATATAACCCATTAGTTACTTTAATTAATCAACGTAATGAATATATCCTTGATAATTTAAGTAAAGCATCTGAGATGTTAACAACAGCTAATGAATTAACAACTGAATACGAAACTGAATTAAAGGCGACTAAGAAACAAGCTCAACAAGAGATTGTAGCGTCACAAAAAATTCAAAAACAAAGTTTTGAAATCGAATTAAATCTTTCTCAAAAGTATATTGATACTTTACTAGAAAGAATTTTAGGTAATTTTGCAAAAACAAAAGAAACAATTTTCGAGAAACTTGAAAGTGATAAAGTTGTTGATTCATTATGTGATCAAATGTTGGGTAAACTTTTTGCTAAGAGTTAACACTTTTTGCTAAACGTTAACATTTGGAAATTTATATAATTAAGAAAATATGGAACTTTTTACAGAAGCCTCGGTTATTTTAGCGAGTAACGGTAGCTTCGGTATAAACACAGACATTTTTGAAACAAATTTAGTTAACCAACTAATTATCCTTGCCGGTGTAGTTGTCTTTGGACGTGACTTTCTAAGTGAATCATTAGGTCAACGTCAAGCAGAGATTATTAGCGGTGTGGAAGATTCAGAAAAGCGCTTAAATGAAGCGACTACTCGTCTTGCCGAAGCAAAAAAACAGTTATCTCAAGCACGTGTAATTATGGATCAGATCAGAAAAGAAACAAGTAGTACTAAAGCTGCTCTTCTTGAATCTGACTATAACCAAGCAAAACTAGAACTTTCTAAGCGTTTTAGTTCAGCATCTTCAATCTTAATGTTTAGAGAACGTCAAATCTTAAGTGAAATTAAACAATACGTTTCAGTATTAGCTTTAGAACTAGTCGTTAGTAAAATTGAGAAGAAAGCTGGTCTAGAAACTGAATTAAGTAGTTACATGCAAGAAAGTATTAATATGGTTGGCGCGGCTAGTCCAGCACCACCAGTAAGTGTTGAAGTTGGGGAGGAAGCTTAATATGAGTAATAAAATGCTAATGTCCAAAGTGGCAGATCCTTATGCAAGTGCATTACTAAATCTAGCATCATCGACAAATACACTTGATACAATTACCTCAGATATTAATGATCTATTAGAACTTTTTGATTCTAATGAGAATCTAGTTGGTTACTTACGTAACCCAATGTATTCTAAAAGTTCAAAAAAAGAGGTCTTAGAAAAGGTTATTGCACCACTGTACTTTAACGAGAATACAGTACGATTCTTAATGGTACTTTTAGATAGAAGTAGAATTGATTTACTAGAATCAATTGCAGAGAAATATCTGCAAATGGTCTACGATTTTGCTGAAATTAAAATTGCCCAAGTATCATCAGCAATTCCTCTAACTCCCGATCAAGAATTAGATTTAATTTCTCGACTACGTAATCGTACTGGTGCGAAAGAAATTAAATTAGTAACGAATGTAGATGCATCACTTTTAGGTGGCTTAAAAGTACAAATTGGTTCAAACGTAATCGATTTAAGCTTAAAAGGTCAACTAAGAGAGCTTGCTACGAAACTGGATACTAATCTTTTTTAGTCCATTCGTTATAGATCAAAATATTTAAATAAATCATTTATTGAAAACAAGGTAAGTTATGATTAATATTCGTCCTGACGAAATTAGTAACATTATTCGTCAACAAATTGAAGGCTACGATAAAGAAGTAAAAGTAAACAACGTAGGTACTGTACTACAAGTAGGTGATGGTATTGCACGTGTTTACGGTCTAGACCAAGTAATGGCTGGTGAGCTTCTTGAATTTGAAGATAAGACTGTAGGTATCGCTCTAAACTTAGAGAACGATAACGTAGGTGTTGTACTTATGGGTAATGGTTTTGACATCCTAGAAGGTAGTACAGTTCGCGCAACTGGTAAAATTGCTGAAGTTGGTGTTGGTGATACAATTTTAGGTCGTATCGTAAACCCATTAGCAGCTCCAATCGATGGTAAAGGTGATATTCCTGCATCAGAGACAAAGCTAATTGAAGCAATGGCTCCTGGTATTATCGAGCGTAAGTCAGTTTGTGAACCAATGCAAACAGGTATTACAGCTGTTGATACAATGATTCCTATTGGTCGTGGTCAACGTGAGCTTATCATTGGTGACCGTCAAACAGGTAAGACATCAATTGCAGTTGATACCATCATTAACCAAAAGACAGAAGATGTAGTTTGTGTTTATGTAGCAATTGGTCAAAAAGCTTCTTCTGTAGCACAAATTGTTACAACATTAGAAGAGAAGAGTGCATTAGACTATACAGTAATCGTAGCAGCGAACGCAAACGATCCTGCAACATTACAATACATTGCTCCTTATACTGGTGCTGCAATTGCAGAGTACTTCATGTATAAAGGTAAAGCTACTTTAATCATCTACGATGATTTATCGAAGCAAGCACAAGCATACCGTCAAATGTCATTATTATTACGTCGTCCACCAGGTCGTGAAGCGTACCCAGGTGATGTATTCTACTTACACTCACGTCTTTTAGAGCGTGCAGCTAAGTTAAGTGATGAGCTTGGTGGTGGTAGTATGACTGCTCTACCTGTAATTGAAACACAAGCTGGTGATGTATCTGCATACATCCCGACAAACGTAATTTCAATTACTGATGGTCAAATCTTCCTATCAGGTGACCTATTCAACTCAGGTATCCGTCCAGCGATTAACGTTGGTATCTCGGTATCTCGTGTAGGTTCTGCAGCACAAGTAAAAGCAATGAAACAAGTAGCAGGTAAACTGAAGCTTGAACTTGCACAATTTGCTGAACTTGAGGCATTCTCTCAATTTGCATCTGATTTAGATAAGGCAACACAAAACCAACTTGCTCGTGGTCAACGTTTACGTGAGCTATTAAAGCAACCACAAAACTCTCCGCTTTCAGTAGCAGAGCAAGTTGCTATCGTATACGCAGGTCTAAACGGTTACATCGATGAAGTTCCTGTAGGCTCAGTTAAGACATTTAGTGCAAACCTAATTTCATACTTAAAGACATCTAAGCCTGAATATGGTAACGCAATTGCTTCTTCTGCAAAACTTGAAGAATCAACTGAAAATGTTCTAAAAGCAGCTATTGAAACTGTTCGAGAAGGCGTAATGGCTTAAACTCTTACAAATTCTAAAAAAGAACCAAGAAATTTTAAAAATTTCTTGGTTCTCTTAAAATAGTTTTTAGCAATAAAATACACTTTTTATTTTCGTTTCTTATTACTAATATAACACTAAATCTAATTATTAAAACTCTTAGAATCAAATATGTCACATTTTAGCCGCATAAAAACTTCTATTCGTGAAATCGATTTACTTAAGAAAAGCTTAGTTAACTTAAATTTAGTTTGGGAAGAGAAAGAACAACTAATTGAAGGTTACCAAGGTGAGACTCACAAAGTTAACTTAGTTATCCGTCAAGAAAATAATATTGATATTGGTTTTGAAAAGACAAAAGATAACAGCTATCAATTAGTTGCTGACTTAGCTTTTTGGGATCAACCAACATCTGTAGACGCATTTTTAGATTCTTTACATAAAGAGTATGCTTTAACTACAGTTTTAGAAGAAACAAAAAAACAAGGTTTTGAAAAAATAAGTCAAACAACAAACCAACAAAATGGCGAAGTTGTTCTTATCGTTGAAAAATGGAATAACTAATGTAAACTTCCCTGTAACAGGGAAGATTACATTTTTTTTATTCTTTAATCCTTGGTAGTGCCTATGGACTGGTAAAAACTTCGTATAGAGTACTTGTGACACATTGCAAAAATAAGCTACATAAGTTATAATATGTGTCATAAGCATAATTAATTAGGTATTTAAAATATGTCACGTTATCGCGGACCCCGATTAAGAATTATTAGAAGATTAGGAGATTTACCAGGATTTACTTCAAAAACTACAGAAAGAACATACCCACCTGGCCAACATGGCGCAGGTAAGGCTGGTAAAAAATCATCTCTTTCTGAGTATGGTATTCGTCTACAAGAAAAACAAAAATTACGTTATAACTATGGTCTAAGTGAAAGACAATTATTTAGTTACGTAAAGGAAGCTCGACGTCTTCCTGGTGCAACAGGTTCAATTCTATTACAATTGCTTGAAATGAGATTAGATAGCATTGTGTTTAGATTAGGTATGGCACCAACGATTCCAAGCGCAAGACAACTTATTACACATGGTGGTCTTAAAGTTAATGGTAAAAAAGTAAGTATTCCAAGTTTCCAATGTAAACCAAAAGATATCATTGAAACAAAATCCCAATCAACTAAAGATATGGTCAAAAAATCTATGGAAGGTATTCCGCGCGAAGTACCAAGCCACCTAGAATTTGATAAGGATAATGTAAAAGGAAATGTCTTATCTATTATTAGTAGAGAGGATGTTGGCTTACAAATTAACGAATTATTAATTGTTGAGTTTTACTCACGACGTTAATAATAGTTATTACTTCATTTTGTCGTTTCTTAAAAATGCTTCGTTTTACTCTAAAACGAAGCATTTTTTCTATTCCATAAACTTAATATATTCTTCCCCCTCCCTTTGAAAAATTACTCTTATTTAAAGTAAAATAAAAACAAAAAAAGTAGCAAAAACTAGGTCATTTATAAGAAATCAGACAAAAAAAATTATTATTATTAAAAGTTAAAAAATTTAATTGGGGCTTAATAGTCAAAATGGTGGTATATGTTAATTAGGAGTGTATAAATAGTTATATTTATTTATTACATTCATAGATTGCTAACATATTTTGTTAGTAATAATACTAATTACAATTTTATATTGCACTAATCTCTAAGGAGGATATTCATGTCTAACTCTGTATCAGAACGTACACGAATTAAAAGCGAGCGTTACGAATCTGGTGTAATCCCTTACGCTAAGATGGGTTACTGGGATGCTACTTACACAGTAAAGACTACTGATGTTTTAGCTCTATTCCGTATTACACCACAACCAGGGGTTGACCCTGTAGAAGCTACTGCAGCAGTAGCTGGTGAGTCTTCAACTGCAACATGGACTGTTGTATGGACTGACCTACTAACAGCTTGTGACGTTTACCGTGCGAAAGCATACCGTGTAGACCCTGTTCCTAACACACCTGACCAATTCTTTGGTTACGTAGCATACGAAATCGACCTATTCGAGGAAGGTTCACTTGCAAACATTACTGCATCAATCATTGGTAACGTATTTGGTTTCAAGGCTGTAAAGGCTCTTCGTTTAGAAGATATGCGTATCCCATTTGCTTACCTTAAGACTTTCCAAGGTCCAGCAACTGGTGTAATTGTAGAGCGTGAGCGTATGGATAAGTTCGGTCGTCCACTTCTTGGTGCGACTGTTAAGCCTAAGCTAGGTCTTTCAGGTAAGAACTACGGTCGTGTAGTATATGAAGGTCTTAAAGGTGGTCTTGATTTCTTAAAGGATGATGAGAACATTAACTCTCAACCATTCATGCGTTGGCGTGAGCGTTTCCTTTACTGTCAAGAAGGTATCCAACGTGCTGGTGCAGCAACTGGTGAAGTTAAGGGTTCATACCTAAACATTACTGCTGCTACAATGGAAGATATCTACGAGCGTGCTGAGTACGCTAAAGAACTAGGTACTATGGTTGTTATGATTGACCTTGTAATGGGTTACACTGCAATCCAATCAGCAGCTATCTGGTCTCGTAAGAACGATATGATTCTTCACCTTCACCGTGCTGGTAACTCTACATATGCACGTCAAAAGAACCACGGTATTAACTTCCGTGTAATCTGTAAGTGGATGCGTATGTCTGGTGTTGATCACATTCACGCTGGTACAATCGTTGGTAAGCTAGAGGGTGACCCTCTAATGGTACAAGGTTTCTACGAGACACTACGTTGTGTTAAGTCAGAAGTTAACCTACCTAAAGGTCTATTCTTCGCTCAAGATTGGGCTTCTCTACGTAAGTGTATGCCAGTAGCTTCTGGTGGTATCCACTGTGGTCAAATGCACCAACTACTTAACTACCTAGGTGATGATGTAGTACTACAATTCGGTGGTGGTACAATTGGTCACCCTGATGGTATCCAAGCAGGTGCGACTGCTAACCGTGTTGCTCTAGAAGCAATGGTTTTAGCTCGTAACGAAGGTCGTGATTACGTAGCACAAGGTCCTGAGATCCTTCAAGACGCTGCTAGAATGTGTGGTCCTCTTCAAACAGCTCTAGATCTATGGAAAGGTATTTCATTCAACTACACTTCTACAGATACAGCTGACTTTGCGGAAACTCCAACTGCAAACGTATAATCAAACATAAATATTTATTCTTATAATAAGGAGTTTTGAATAGTGAGACTTACACAAGGCGCTTTTTCTTTCTTACCAGATTTAACTGATGAGCAAATCAAACTACAAGTAGAGTACTGTATCGCAAACGGTTGGTCAATTAACATCGAGTGGACAGATGATCCACACCCACGTAACACATACTGGGAACTATGGGGTCTTCCTCTTTTCGATATTAAAGATCCAGCTGCAGTAATGTACGAATTACAAGAATGTCGTAAGGCAAACACTACTGGTTACATCAAGATGAACGCATTTGATGCTTCAATTGGTACAGAGAGTTGTGTTTCTTCATTCATCGTACAACGTCCAAGCTACGAGCCAGGTTTCTACCTTTCTCGTCAAGAATCAGCTGGTCGTATGATCCGTTACACAATCAACTCTTACTCAACTCAAGGTAAGCCAGCTGGCGAGCGTTACTAATCTATAATATAGAATGGTAATTTACCCTTAAAAAGTTAGGAGGTTATTTTTAATAACCTCTTAGCTTTTTTAATTTTCGAATAAATATCTTAATTTTTAATAAATATATCTCATGGACACTAATCAGATTCCAAAAGCTCCAGATCACACTGTTGTGAATCTACAAGAGGAGTATAATAAGACAGACATTCAAACAATTATCGATAACTTAGAGGCTGATCTTGTAGGTTTACAGCCTGTAAAAGCACGTATTCGTGAAATCGCAGCACTTTTATTAGTAGATCGTCTAAGAAAGAATTTAGGTATGGAAGCTGGTAACCCAGGTTTACATATGTCATTTACAGGTAGTCCAGGTACAGGTAAAACAACTGTAGCACTAAAAATGGCAGATATCCTTTACAAATTAGGTTACATCAGAAAAGGTCACCTTTTAGAGGTAACACGTGATGATTTAGTAGGACAATATATTGGTCACACAGCACCTAAGACTAAAGAAGTTCTTAAGAAAGCTATGGGTGGAGTTTTATTTATTGATGAAGCTTACTACTTATACAAACCCGATAATGAAAGAGATTATGGTTCGGAAGCAATTGAAATCTTACTGCAAGTAATGGAAAATCAACGAGATGATCTTGTTGTAATTCTAGCTGGTTATAAAGATAGAATGGATACATTCTATGAATCAAACCCAGGTTTAGCTTCACGTATCGCGAACCATGTACACTTCCCAGACTATTCACCTGAGGAACTTGTAATAATCGCAAAAATGATGCTTGAGGAACAACAATATAAATTAACACCTGAAGCTGAAAATGTTCTACTTCAATACATTGTATTACGAATGGAGCAGCCATTATTTGCAAATGCACGTAGTGCAAAAAATGCTCTAGATCGTGCAAGAATGCGTCAAGCAAACCGAATCTTTGAAACAAGTGCAGATCAAGTTTTGACTAAGACAGATTTAGTTACATTACTTCCAGAAGATTTCCTTAAGAGTCGTCTCTTTAATAATCCAACAATTCCGGCAGCTTATCCTGCACCAACGGCTGGTTATAATCCGGGTGCAGGTTTTAATACACCCGCTCCGGGTTCAATGCCTTATTAATCAATAATTAAGAATTATCTTTAAACACTTTTAAAAATTAGTCTTTACTGCTAAAATTCTTTTAATAGTCTTATAATAAAGTAATAATATTAATGGCAAAACAATGTATGCTTCAGCGTGAAGCAAAACGTCAAAAACTTGTTAAAAAATATTCTAAAAAAAGAGAAGAAATTTTAGCAGGACTAAAGACGTCAAAAAGTTTAACCGAAATTTTTGAGGGACAGAAAAAACTACAACGATTACCGGTAAATAGCTCATCAATACGCCTAACTAATAGATGTTGGAAAACTGGACGTGGTCGTGGTTTTTACCGTGATTTTGGTCTTTCAAGACATGTGCTACGTGAAATGGCACACGATTGTCTATTACCTGGTGTATTTAAAGCTAGTTGGTAAAAAGAAGTTTTTTTCTTTAAATCAAAACATCGTATAGAATAAAACTATACGAATAGCTTATAAATAATAAATAAATAAAATGACAATTTTAATCGATTATTTCTTACTACTAGGATTTGTTTTTGCTATGGCTGCTGGCCTTTTCTTAGGATTTAAAGCAATTAAATTAATCTAATAAACCGAACGTACCTTTTAAATTTAAAATTTTTGAGGTACGTTTTTTTTATCGTTTAATTTGTTACATTAAGAAATTAATTTCGCAAACACAATAAAAATGGAAACACGTGATATTATGAACAATCAAGAAACGTTTGCTATAAATAAGGATACCATTAAAGGATCTAGAAGAAACAGTAACTATTTTTGGATCGTCATTTTGTATACAGGTGGACTAGGCTTCTTTTTAGCCGGTTTATCTAGTTATTTCAAAAGAAACCTTATACCTTTTACTGATGTTTCTGATTTAATATTTATACCACAGGGCATCCTACTTCTATTTTATGGAACAGTAGCAATCCTTGTAAGTACATTTATTTTGTTAACTGTAATTTGGGATGTAGGTGGTGGATATAATGAATACAATAAACAGGAACAACTAGTTAGAATTGTAAGAAAAGGCTTCCCTGGAAAAAATCGAGAAATATTTCTTGTTTATCCTTTTGAAGATATTAAGACAATTGAATTAGAAGTTACAGAGGGTATAAACCCAAAACGTATTGTTTATCTATGTACAAAAGATGAAAGACGAATTCCTTTAACACCTGTACAGGAACCATTGGAATTATCTCTAGTCGAAAAACAGGCAACAAACCTGGCCAAATTTTTAGACGTAAATCTAAGCTTAAAATAATTTAACATTTTGAGAGCACCTCTTTTTCATGTATAATCAATAGGTGTGCGGGCATAGTTTAGTGGTAAAACCTTAGCCTTCCAAGCTAATGATGGGGGTTCGATTCCCCCTGCCCGCTTTAAATAGGAATAAGTATAAAAATTCAAAAAGATTATTATGTGTTATTGAAATGTAAAATAACTTTTAAATAAAACGAAAATAAAGTAACGGGAAAAATACATAACTTTTTTATTGGTCGAGAAGGGAATCGAACCCCTGACACCGTGGTTCGTAGCCACGTGCTCTAGTCCACTGAGCTACACGACCTTGTAACTGCACTTATTATACGTTTTAAATGGAAAAAAGTCAATTTGACTTAGTTGGTAAAATAATTTTTTTTGATAATCAAAATAGGAGCCTGTAAAGTATGAAACATATAAAGATTATAATTGTAATAGATAAACCAAATTAAAAGCTGATGAAGGGACTTGAACCCCCGACCTACTGATTACAAATCAGTTGCTCTACCAATTGAGCTACATCAGCGCACTCACAGTTATATTATTTAATATTTTGAGGATTATGTCAATACCTTTAAAAATGAGAAAAATAAAAGATAAATAATTTAAGAACTTTAGGCTTGTAATTTTTTTAGTTTTTGGTAATATATATTTGTTAAGGAAAAAAACTTGCGGGTATAGCTCAGTGGTAGAGCGCGACCTTGCCAAGGTCGATGCCGCGCGTTCGAATCGCGTTACCCGCTTTATTTATATTTACCAAAAAATTGAAATCGTACTTTATCTTTTTCAATAATATGAGGTTCCTATTAAAAAAAAATGCAAATAAATTATTTATAAGATGATAAATAATTTATTTGCATTTTTTTTTTAATTTTGTTATTATTAAATCATTAATGGGTCGATGCCCGAGGGGTTAAAGGGGGCGGATTGTAAATCCGCTGGCTTTGCCTACGTTGGTTCAAATCCAACTCGGCCTACTTTCTAAGAATTTAATAAATTTGCATCTTGCATATCACGTTTGAAAACACCAATCATTTGAGAATTACTCTTTCCTGGTGCAACCATAGGGTAACAATTCTCATCTTCCGTAACAACTACATCAATAAGGGTAGGACCTGGATATTCTAGTAATTCTTTTAACTCATCTTCAAAATGGCTTGTTTTTTCTAACTTAGCAGCCTTAATTCCATAAGATTCAGCTAACTTTACAAAATCAGGAGCGCCCTCTTCCATACTCGATTGTGAGTAACGTTCACCATAGAATGATTGTTGCCATTGACGAACCATACCTTGCCAATGATTATTAACAATTACAATTTTAACAGGTAAATTATACTGAGCAACAGTTCCCAATTCTTGGATATTCATTTGGAAACTTGAATCACCAGTTATACAGACAACCATTTCATCTGGATAAGCAACTTGAATACCAATTGCAGCTGGTAAACCATAACCCATTGTTCCTAAACCTGCACTCGATGCCCATTGACGAGCATCACATTGTAAAAATTGGGCTGACCACATTTGATGCTGACCCACATCAGTCGTAAAATATGCTTTTTTAGCGATATTATTAACAGTTGTAATAACTTCTTGTGGCGATAAGGTTGTGTTACTACTTGGAACAATTAATGGATATGTTTGTTTCCAACGAGTAATACGTTTACGCCATGGCATTGTTTGCTCTAAATCAATGTTTGAATCGTATACCTGTTCTTTTAGAATTTCTTGTAATACCTTCTTTACATCCCCAACTAAAGCTAATTGTGGAATTCTATTTTTACTGATCTCAGCCGGATCAATATCAATATGGATAACTTGAGCGTGACAAGCAAAATCATCTAATTTTCCTGTTACACGGTCATCAAAACGAGCACCTACAGCAATTAATAGATCACATTCACTAACTGAAAAATTAGCATAAGCTGTCCCATGCATACCTAACATACCTAACGCTAACTTATGAGAATTAGAGATTGAACCTTTACCCATTAATGTTGATGTAATCGGTATTTGGAATAAGTCTACCAGCTCAAGAAGCTCATCTGCAGCGTTTGATGTGATAACACCTCCACCAACATAAAGTAAAGGTTGTGATGCCTGTTTGATCATCTTTAAAGCTTGTTTTATCTGCCAACGTTTCGTTTTATACTGGAAACGATAACCTTTTTGCTGAACAATGTCTTTTTGACGCACTGGCGTGTAATTTTCAAATTCTTCAAGACCAACGTCTTTTGGAATATCTATTAAAACAGGCCCTGGACGACCATTTTGCGCTATGTAAAAAGCTTCGGCAACAGTTTGTGCCATTTTACGGGGATCACGTACAACATACGAATGCTTTATAATAGGTAATGTGATTCCAAAAATATCTGTTTCTTGGAATGCATCAGTACCAATAAAAGCACGACCTACTTGTCCTGTTATAACGACTAATGGAATCGAATCCATTTGCGCTGTAGCAATACCTGTTACTAAATTTGTTGCACCAGGGCCGGAAGTAGCAAAACAAACTCCTACATCTCCAGTTGCACGAGCATAAGCATCAGCTGCATGGACAGCTCCTTGCTCATGACGGGCTAAAATATGTTTGATTAAGTTTTGCTCTTCCCAAAAATACAACTCATCGTAAAGGGGTAAAATCGCTCCACCCGGATAACCAAAAATGTAACGCGTACCATTCTGTACTAAACTGTCAAAAAGGGCAAAACCACCGGTTTTTTTCGAATTTATTGGTGTTTCATGCAGCATAAGAATATAAAGTCCTTACAAATTATAAATTTAACATACCTTGGAAGACAAAAATTAAAAAACTCACAAACAAAATTAAAAAACAAAGTAAAAATACCTGAGTAAATAAATTTTTCTTAGCAAGTTTAAAAAATGGTGTTAATAAAATGACTATTAAACCAGATACACTAGTAATAAAAAAGCGTGGAAAGCGGAATACATTTTCCCAAAAAATATACATTTAAAATTATTATTAACAATTAGCCTTATAAATTAATAATAGTAAAATCTTGGAAGTATTAAAATAGTAAAATACTTAAAACAGTTTGGATACGTAGTAAACTACTCCTGCGGTAAACGAAAAAATAGAAAAGTTACTAAGCTTAAAACTTAGTAACTTTTCTATTCATGTAATGCTTACTTGTTAAAGTGATGATCCTAAACCTGAGTAAGAGCCGTAAATGAACGCTGCTAATAATGCAATAACAGCTAAACCACCTACTAAAGCCACTAGCCATAAAGGAATTCGACCTGTACCTGCCATAAAGAATTCTCCTAAAGTTTAATTAATTAAAGAAATAACTTGAAAATAAAACTGCTAAGACAAAAATTAAAAGAAGACCCCAATATAGAGAAGTACGATTTAATTCAACAGGTTGTCTGTTTGGATTTGGTCCTGACATAATTGATATACTCCTATCTTTGAATAAACTGCATAGATGTAATAGCGCCTAAAAAGAAAACTGTAGGAACAGCTAAGGCATGAATCGTTAACCAACGGAATGTAAAAATTGGATACGCAACGGGTTGATTTGTATTTTTTACCATAAAAGTCCTTTTAAATTATAAACCTTTTGTTAAATCTTCAAGTTCTTCACGAACACTGAAACGATCGTTTACTAGAGGAACTTGTTGACGATCTTGCGTGAAGTATTCATTTGGACGTGGAGTACCAAATACATCATAGGCTAAACCAGTTGCAATGAAAAGGAAACCTGAAACAAATAATGACGGAATTGTGATACTATGGATAATCCAATAGCGAACACTTGTAATAATATCTGAGAACGGACGTTCTCCAGTAGATCCACCAGACATAATATTTTACCTTAATGATTTCAATTAGAATTATTTTGCACAAAAAAAAGTATTATCCGATACTATTATAAAACTATTTCGTAATATAATATGTATTTTTTATCTAAAACCAACAGAAGCTTGCCATACGAAAGCTAATAGTAAGAAGAAAATAGGAATCGCTGGTAAAACATCAACAACAGGACTAAAGACTACATACGCATCAGGTAGTCTAGAAACCAGAATAGTTATCATAATTTAATTAATTTTTAATTTATAAATTTAACGTCGTTATCATAGAATTATTATAAACACATAAAATTAATTGATAGATTAAAATTTTTCTGATATATTAGAGATAACAGTAAAAAATAAAAATACGGAGAAATGGCTGAGTGGTCGAAAGCGGCAGATTGCTAATCTGTTGTATCTATTCATTGATACCGAGGGTTCGAATCCCTCTTTCTCCTATTGACAATTTTTTATGGTTAAAATATAATATATTAACACGAGGGATTGTAGTTCAATTGGTTAGAGCACCGCCCTGTCACGGCGGACGTTGCGGGTTCGAGTCCCGTCAGTCCCGTTCAATAATTTACAAAAAAAAAATTGTTATTTCAGATAAAAAATTGCTATAATAATATAACTGTAAATATAATTTTAAACATAGACAAACATTATGATCGAGCCATTCTTATTTGGAATCGTTTTAGGTATGATCCCAGTATCTTTAGCAGGACTATTTGTTGCTGCATATCTACAATACCGTCGTGGTAACCAACTAATCTAGTAAAAAGAAAATACCAACTTATATTTATTGGTAAGAATAATTTGTAAAAATAGAATTAGGCGACGTATTAAACATTTTGCTATATAATAAGATCTATAAGTTCTTTAATTTTCTAAATAAAATTTAATTATGGCAAACTTTGTAAAACCTTATAAAAATGACCCATTCGTGGGACATTTATCAACACCAATTACAACATCAGCTGCAACAAGAGCAATTCTAGGTAACTTACCAGCTTATCGACCAGGTCTGTCTTCGACATTACGTGGTTTAGAAGTTGGTATGGCACATGGTTATTTTTTAGTAGGTCCTTTTGCTTTATTAGGTCCACTAAGAAACTCTAGTGTTGGTTTATTAGCAGCATTCATGTCAGCAGCCGGCTTAATTATTATCTTAAGTGTAGGTTTAGCTATTTATGGAAATGCTACATTTACTGCAGCAGATAAAGCAGAAGGAATCCAATCGAAAAAAGGTTGGCAAGAATTCAACGGAGGCTTCACAATTGGAGCTTTTGGTGGTGCTGCATTTGCTTACTTCTTATTAACATTTGTAAAATAGAAGTCTAAATACGTCAATTTTCTGTAATAAGACCAATGTTTTTCTAAAAAAGTCTCTTTTACTAAGAAAAAGCCTTTTTAATTTTTGAATATAGAGATATAATATATCTATATAAAAATTAAAAAGGCGGCATAGTCAAGTTGGTAAGGCAGAGGATTGCAAATCCTTTATTCCCCAGTTCGAGTCTGGGTGCCGCCTCATATTTATATAAACAAACGCGAAAGTTTGGGGGCATGGTGGAATGGTAGACACGACGGACTTAAAATCCGTTGGCCGATGAGGCCGTGAGGGTTCAAGTCCCTCTGCCCCTATTCAATAATTAACTACTGTTTTGCTCGTAAAAACTCTGTATTAACTTGCGACTCACGAACTAACGACACTTTACCTGTTCTAGCAATTTCAATAATACCAAACTTAGATAAGAGCTGTTCAATTGCTGCCATTTTACCCGGATCACCTGTTACCTCTAAAGTCAAAGAATTATTAGCCAAATCAACCACCTTCGCACGGAAAATATTTGCTATTTCTAATATTTCTGCGCGTGTAGATCTCGTTGTATGGACTTTCAATAACATTAACTCACGCTCTACACAAGGTAGATTTGTAATGTCTTGAACCTTTAACACGTTTATAAGTTTATATAACTGCTTTGTTAATTGTTCAATGGTTCTATTATCACCTGGTAAAACCATTGTAATTCTTGAAATTGAAACTTGTTCTGCTGGACCTACAGCTAAACTCTCAATATTAAAACCACGACGTGCAAATAAACCTGAAATTCGGCTTAGAACACCTGACTCATCTTCAACTAATACTGATAAAGTGTATTTCATATAAATGTATAAAACTACAATTGATTAAATTTTATTTCGTTAAAGACATTCTAGTAAAATTTGATTAAATCATCAAGAAAGTTTATTTAAGTAAAAATTGGCTCTGACGGGATTTGAACCTGTGACCTTGGGCTTATGAGTCCCCTGCTCTAACCACTGAGCTACAGAGCCGATATATATATTATAAGTACTATTATAGTTTGTACTTTAAAGTTTAGCAACCTTAAAACAAGAAAAAACTAACTTAATAAGAAGTTTAAGTTAAAAATATAAACTTTATTCGCACTTAGAGTATAATAATATCTAACAGAAGAAATCTGGGAAGTAAATATTTTCAACAATTATTAACAAAGGAATTTAATAAAATGACTGCAACTTTAGAAAGACGCGAAAGCGTAAGCCTATGGGAGCGTTTCTGCTCTTGGATCACATCAACTGACAACCGTCTATACATCGGTTGGTTCGGCGTTCTTATGATCCCAACACTATTATCAGCAACAA
>Ga0228620_1000160_pt1 | contig 42195 bp, 36 predicted proteins | sample 23DmetaG_FD_186030 | JGI IMG/M metagenome (GOLD analysis project Ga0228620, IMG submission 186030) | Seawater microbial communities from Monterey Bay, California, United States - 23D | ecosystem: Environmental > Aquatic > Marine > Coastal | place: USA: California | collected 2016-10-06 | reverse complement strand
AGCCCACTACGGTTCTATTGGCTTAGAACACAGCTTTGGCAGTTTGCTTGCTATGTTTGATGTTGCTGAGGCCGTAGCTATATTGACGCGTGGAAAAGCGCGTTTTGGTATACCTTCCTACCCTATTCAAGAAGGTGCCACAGCAGATTTATCACTTTTCTCACCTAGTGGCAAGCAAACGGTTAGCAAAGCAACGATTGAATCAACTTCAAAAAATAGCCTGTTTATTGATCAAGAACTTTCAGGAAAGGTTTTTGGGGTTATTGCAGAAAACAAAGTACACGTAGCGGAATAGCCCATGCCATCCTTCCAATACCTATCTAGAGCATCTAAGATTTCAAATGCGCCTTTGCTGGTCATGCTGCATGGCTACAGCAGCAACGAGGCAGATTTATTTTCGTTTGATTCACTAATTCCAAATGATTATCACGTGGTTTCCTTACAAGCGCCTTTATCTTTGGGTATAGGTTACGCTTGGTTTCCAATTCACTTTGAAGAAAATATGGAACGCTGGACCTCACCGCAGGAAGCGCAAAAAGCCATTGAATATGTTAATTCCTTTCTGACGTATTATACCGAAAAATACGATATTAACAACAGCAATGTTACCCTATTGGGTTTTAGCCAGGGGGCCATGCTCAGTTATAGTGTTGGTCTAGCCAACATTAATGTTTCAGCTATTGCAGCACTTAGCGGATATCTAGATCCGAGGGTGGTCTCTTTTGTCAATGCTAAAAAAGCAATTTATGTATCCCATGGCATACAAGATATGGTTGTGCCTTATGCATGGGCAGAGCAATCCGTTTCGGTGCTTAAAAAAAATGGATATCAGCCAACATTTCTATCCTATCAACAAGGACATGGAGTAAATCAAGATAATTTGACGAGCCTCATTCAGTGGCTTCAGAGACAGCTTTAACGCTCTGGATAAGTTGAATTGAATCTTGCAGCTTTTTAATCTTTTCAGACTGGGACTCAATTTTTGATTGTGAAAACGCAAGACGCTTGCCATAGTCAGCAATCAAATAAACATTGATAAGGATTGAAAACACCAACAGGTAAAAAAGTATTTTTTGTTTCATGCTAGATTGTAATTGTTAGATTATCGTATGCCAGATGGATATTTGGAGGCAATGAAGCTTGCACTTCATCGTGAAAACCAAGGCGGTGACTGATATGTGTAAAATACGTTCGTTTTGCACCTATTTTTTGTGCAAATGCAATGGCTGCATCTAGATGCAAATGTGATGGATGTGGCTCAATGCGCAATGCATTGACTACAAGCACTTCTATACCTTCCAGTTTTTCTGCCTCAACGTCCGTGATATAAAACATATCCGTGATATAGGCAAAGAGGCCAAAGCGGAATCCCAATACCTCCAAGCCGTAATGTGACACCACTAAGGGAGTAATGGTCTTAGAAGCCGCAGTAAAGGGTTTAGATGGGTCAATAATAGTTGTGGTTACAGAGGGGGCTCCTGGATATTTATTTTCATCACTGAAAATATAATCGAATCTTTTTGCCAAATTTTTTATAACACGTTCAAGACCAAAAACAGCAAGGGCACCAACCTTAAAAGCAAAAGGACGAATGTCATCAAGTCCAGCGGTATGGTCTGCGTGCTCGTGTGTAAATAAGAGTGCGTCAACCTTGGGGCATTTGCTGGAGAGCATTTGCTGTCTAAAGTCCGGACCACAATCTACTACAATATCCATTTCGTCCCACTGCACCCAAATGGAAGATCTCAGACGTTTGTCTTTTGGATTTTCACTCAGACAAACTGGATGTTTACTTCCAATTATAGGGATGCCTTGAGAAGTTCCTGTTCCTAAAAAATAAACTTTTAAAGCCACAGCACAAAATTACGCTAAAGATGTGCATCCTTGTGGATAAGTTTCATAATTTTGGAAAAACCTTTTTCATGGCTATCCAACTTGCGGGAGATCATCCATTTGAAAACACCCCATCACTAGAGGCAAAAGCGCTTCGCATCAATCTTAATGATAATATTTACGGCACCTTTGCCGAAATAGGTGCTGGTCAAGAAGTGGCACGTCATTTTTTTAGATGCGGTGGTGCATCTGGTACTATTGCAAAAACCATGAGTGCCTATGACAAAGATTTTAGCGATGCTATTTACGGCAGAGAAAACGATGGTAGGTATGTGTCCGAATCTCGTTTAAACAAAATGCTGGATTGGGAAATCAGCCTACTTGAAAAGCGAATTGATAGATCCAAAAACAAAGAAAAGTTCTTTTTTGCTTTTGCCAATACCGTTACCACGATCGATTTTGCCAAAAAATTTAAAGGACATGGCTGGATGGGCATCCGTTTTCAAACCAAACCAGATGAGCCGTATTCCATGATTACGACTCACGTGCGATTTAGAGAAAACGACACCAAGCAACAACAGCTTACCCTTGGCGTAATTGGTGTAAATCTAATTTACGGCGCCTTCTATCAGAATGATAGGCCTAAAAAGATGCTTCAATATCTCTACGACCACATAGATCGTGATGCGATAGAAATTGACACCATCAATTTTACGGGACCCCTTTTTGAGGGTATTGACAACAGAGTGTTGAGTTTGGAGCTCGTCCGACTTGGCATGACAGATGCCGTTATGTTTAGTCCTGATGGGAACAACCTACTTCCAGCTAGAGAACTTTACAAGAAAAACATCATTGCCATTAGAGGTAGTTTCCGCCCTGTTACCAAGGTCAATGTGGATATGTATCGAAAATCACTAAGCATATTTGAGAAAGAACCCAATTCTGATCCAGACAACTCACTGGTTATTTTTGAAATTACGTTATCAAACCTCATGACTACAGGTGCTATTGATGAAGAGGATTTTATGGATCGTGCCAAGCTGCTGTGCTCTTTAGGGCAAACGGTTATGATATCAAACTTTAAAGAATACTACAAGCTCGCCGAGTATTTCTCGGAATACACCGAGAAGAAAATTCGGCTTACCATGGGGGTTAACAACCTTGTCGAGATCTTTAATGAAAAGTATTACCGTAATTTAAGTGGTGGTATTCTTGAAGCTTTTGGAAAACTGTTTTTCAAAAACCTCAAAGTATATCTTTACCCTATAATTGATCCAAAAACAGGTAATATAGTTGACAGCAACTCCCTAAGGGTAAATCCGAGATTAAAAGAGCTTTACAACTTCTTTAAATACAACGATAAGGTAGTTGATATCTTAGATTACAACACTGAAGACATGAAGATTTTTTCAAGAGATATTCTTGAGCAAATCAAAAAAGGTGAAAAAGGTTGGGAAAACAAACTTCCACAGGGTGTTTCCAAGCTCATCAAAACCAAAAAACTATTTGGCTTTAAAAGCCAGTAGTTTTATCCTTCCAAAATTTGAGCAGCGTGGTCTTTGGTTTTAACCTTGTTGATCACCCATACTATAACTCCAGATTCATCAATTACAAACGTGGTTCTGATGATGCCTTCGTATTCTTTTCCTTGAAACTTTTTGGGCCCCCAAACGCCAAACGCTTTGATAGCGCTGTGATCTTCATCGGCTAGAAGTGGATATGGAAATGAAAATTTGGCAGCAAAACTCGCTTGTTTCTTAACGTTATCGGCACTTACACCAAGCAACTCATAACCTTCGGCTTGAAGTGCAGCATAGTTATCGCTTAAATTGCAAGCTTCGGCTGTACAACCTGGCGTATTGGCACGTGGATAAAAGAATACGATAAGCTTTTTACCAGCGTAGTTTTCATGTGATACGGGTTCTCCCAAATGATTTAAACCTGAAAAAGCAGGTAATTGATCTCCTTCTTGTAGCATTTTGTTTATTTTTAGATGTTAAAAATACAAAAATGAATAAAGCCGATAAGGTATCTTTTGCCATTAAAACATTGGAAGAGCGCTATCCTACCATTCCAATTCCGTTAGACCATAAAGATCACTATACCTTATTGATTGCTGTACTCCTATCGGCGCAGAGTACCGATGTGCGTGTAAATCAAATTACACCAAAGCTTTTTGCCAAGGCCGACAACCCTACCGATATGATTAAAATGAGTGTAGATCAAATAAGAGAAATCATAAAACCCGTGGGTTTATCTCCTATGAAATCAAAAGGTATTTATGGCTTGTCGCACATTCTTTTAGAACAACACGACGGAAAAGTACCGCAAAGTTTTGAGGCGTTAGAAGCATTGCCAGCAGTGGGACATAAAACTGCCAGTGTAGTTATGGCTCAGGCCTTTGGCGTCCCCGCATTTCCAGTAGACACACACATCCATCGCCTGATGTACCGCTGGGGGTTTTCGAATGGAAAAAGCGTGGTGCAAACAGAACGTGATGCCAAACGTTTATTCCCAAAAGAAAAATGGAACGACTTGCACCTTCAAATTATTTGGTACGGACGTGAATATTGCCCCGCGCGAGGTTGGGACTTGTCAAAAGACATTATCACCAAAACCATTGGCAGAAAAAGCATCCTTAAAAAATTCAATTGCTAATTGACAATGGTATCCACATGACCCTTGACTAATTTCAAAGGGTGGTATGCTGCAGCATAATGAAGAATCAGTGCTACTGAATTGGCACTTGGTTTAGGTTTTGATTGATGGGTAGGTAGCGTGTAAAATTTATCCATATAATGTTTAGGTGGATAACGACACGCCATTAATTTTATTGTGTCATGGTCAAATTTCGCTCGTCTATCAACTTTCGTAAATTGATTAAGCCATATCGCATTCTACCCAAAGAAGTATTGATGCTTACGTTGGTTCTTTCGGCAATTTCTTTAAAGCTCATATCTTGAAACAAGCGCATTTTAAGCACTTCGTATTGATTTTCGGGAAGTTCAAGCATTAGGGCAGTAATATCAGATTTAATTTGACTATCGATGATCATGTCCTCAATATTTTTAGATGGCTCAGACAAACGATAAAACACATCTTGCTCATGATCATAGGTGTCGTACATTGGCATGCGCTGTTGACGCCTAAAATGATCAATGATAAGATTATGTGCAATCCGCATCACCCAAGAAACGAATCGTCCCTCTTCGTTATATTTTCCTTTTTTAAGGGTCTGAATTACTTTAATGAAGGTGTCTTGAAAAACATCGTCAGCAATATTCCTATCTTTAATTTTAGAGTAAATAAAACTGTAGATAAGTTGTTTGTATTTGGTCAAAAGGATCTCGAAAGAATCGTTATCTCCATTCAAGTACTGTTGAATAAGAATGTTATCGGGTAATATAGACATAGGCTACTCTGTTTAAAAAACTTAAAATTTAGTTGAGTATATGTCTATTCTATAAGCAAAAGTTATTCCGCAAATATAAAGAATTATATTTTACAGTGTAAAAAATGCTCCTTGGTTTTTAAATCGTCTGTGAATTGATATATTTATAGCTTGTTTAAAAAGCATTGAAAAAGGAAGCAAGTATCGAAATTATTGGGGCGCAAATGCACAACCTCAAAAACGTGAATGTGCAAATCCCAAGACACAAATTTGTGGTCATCACTGGTTTGTCGGGTTCAGGGAAATCTAGCCTTGCATTTGATACGTTATACGCTGAAGGTCAGCGCCGTTACGTGGAAAGCCTATCTTCTTATGCCAGACAGTTTTTAGGGCGCTTAAACAAACCAAAAGTTGAACAAATTAAAGGAATTGCACCTGCAATTGCCATTGAGCAAAAAGTAATCAGTAACAATCCCCGTTCAACTGTAGGTACCGTCACAGAAATTTACGATTATCTCAAATTATTGTTTGCTAGAATTGGCGTAACCTACTCCCCTGTTTCAGGTAAAGTCGTAAAGAAAAACGATGTAAAAGACGTGCTTGAGCACATCAAAAAATTTGATGATGGAGCAAAATTGTTGATTCTTGCGCCAATAGGGATAACCAAAAAACGAACCCTTGAGGGTATGCTAGAGGTCTACAAGCAACAGGGCTACGCACGTTTGTTTGTCAATGATGCAGTAGTCCGAATAGACCATTTCAAGTCATCAGATGCCGATAACATCATGTTAGTAGTAGACCGTGTGGTTGTAAAACATGAGGATGATGCCTTTAACAGAATAGCAGAATCCGTTGAAACAGCCTTTCACGAAGGGGATGGCACCGTTGTTATCCATAGCTTAGCTGACAACAAGAGTCAACATTTTTCAAATCGCTTTGTCCTAGACGGCATTACCTTTACACTTCCCAACGAACATATGTTCAGCTTCAATAATCCACTTGGCGCCTGTACAACTTGTGATGGTTATGGCGATTTAATTGGAATTGACGAGCAATTGGTCATACCCAATACCAGTCTTTCAGTATTTGAAGGAGCGGTTGCCCCTTGGAAAGGAGAGCGGTTACAGCGCTTAAAAAACGATTTTATTGATGCGGCCTATCAATACGAATTTCCGGTACACAAACCCTATTTTGAGCTCAGCAGCGATCAAAAGAAGCTATTATGGGAAGGTGCGAAGGGGATTCGTGGCATTAATCAATTTTTTGCCAAGCTAGAAGCTAAGAATTATAAAATTCAAAACAGGGTAATGTTGTCGAGGTACAGAGGCAGAACAAAATGCGGCTCCTGTCAAGGAAAACGATTAAACGAGAACGCTTCATACGTTCGTGTTGACAAGCACACCATGAGTGATTTGGTTGATATGCCCATCGCAATACTTGCAAAGGAGATCGCAAACCTAAAATTAACCAAACACCAACAGCATATTTCGAGAAGATTATTGGTTGAAATAAAGGATCGGCTTGAGTTTCTACAACAAGTAGGGCTGGGCTACCTAACGCTCAACCGTCGTGCCAGTACGTTATCGGGAGGAGAGTCCCAACGTATTAACCTAGCCACTTCATTGGGCAGCAGTTTGGTTGGTTCGCTGTATATACTTGATGAACCAAGTATCGGATTACACCCAAAAGACACCAAAAGACTCATTGAAGTTCTGCATGGACTTCGTAATTTGGGGAATACCGTAATCGTTGTGGAACATGACGAGGATATCATGCGAGCATCGGATGAAATTATCGATTTAGGTCCCGATGCAGGGGTTTTTGGCGGAGAGGTAGTTGCCCAAGGCACCTTCAACGAATTGTTAAAAGCAGAAACTTGGACAGGAAAATACCTCTCCAAGCGAGCGCAAATTGAAATTCCTGAAAAGAGAATTACACCCAAAAAATTCTTACATATAAAAGGAGCACGTGAACACAACTTAAAAAATATAAACGTTTCCTTTCCACTCCAAATGCTTACCGTTATCACGGGGGTTTCGGGTAGCGGAAAAAGCACCCTGGTCAAGGACATACTGCTGCCAGCTGTTAGAAAAGAAAAAGACATTTATGGCGATAAGCTTGGTGAGTTTAACAGCTTAGATGGCGACCTAGATGCCTTTCAAGAAATTCAATACATAAGCCAAAAGCCTATAGGGTTGTCGTCACGCTCCAATCCAGTGACGTATATCAAGGCATACGATGAAATAAGAAAGTTATTTGCAAGCCAAGCGCTCTCAAAGCAAAGGGGCTATCAAACCAAACACTATTCTTTTAACGTTGATGGTGGCCGTTGCCCCAATTGTAAAGGAGAAGGAACAGTAAAGATTGAAATGCAGTTTATGGCTGACGTTGATCTTATTTGTGATGACTGTAATGGAAAACGTTTTCAAAAGGAACTACTTGAAGTTACTTTTGAAGGCAAGAATATTCACGACGTATTGGCCATGAGCATAGACGAGGCCATCGCTTTCTTTGAACAGCACAAACAAAATAAAATAAGTGATCGTCTTCAACCGCTTCAAGACGTGGGAATGGGTTATGTGTCTTTAGGACAATCCTCCTCTACCCTTTCAGGTGGAGAAGCACAGCGCATCAAACTGGCTACTTTCCTTTTAAAAGGAGCACAAAAAACAAAAACACTTTTCCTATTTGACGAACCCACAACTGGGCTCCATATGCATGACATCAAAAAGCTTGTGGGTTCCTTTCGTGCACTTATTGAACGTGGTCATTCTTTAATTGTGATTGAACATAACGTAAGCCTTATTGAACAGGCAGATCATATTATTGATTTGGGTCCTGAAGGAGGTATGCTTGGAGGGCAATTGTTGGCAATTGGCACGCCGGAAGAAATCAACGCCAATAAAAAATCAAGCTTGTATAAGCTTTTATTTAGCGATTAGACCATTTTGCTACCCAGCCATTAACCGTATCAGAAAGCCTCAGTCCCGCAACCAATACGCCATATATAAGTGTAATCAAAATAGACTTAAGCACAATTGAAGCCAACGGATGTATGTTTAACTGTAGCGTGCTACTAGCCGCAAACAACAATCCAATAATAACAAATGCCTTCAAGGTACTTATGCTATAGGGATATACGCCAAAATAGCGATAAACAAATGCCATGCGCACATAGGTAAAGACCACCAACACCACTAGTGTTGACAATGCCGCGCCATTAATTCCATATACTGGAATACTCAAGCGATTTCCAATGTAGACAAATACGGCCATACATATGGTAAGTGTGAGGGATATGCGGTATTGCTTCGAATTGAGAAGCATGGTGTTTGAGGCCCCCGAGCTCATCACGATAAGCTTAGCAAACGAAATCATCAACACTACCAGTGCGGCCGTTTCATAACCATCTACTTGTATTAAGTCAAATAAGGCATTGATGCTGCCGTTTACCAGCAAGAAGAACCACCCGCCCAACAACAATAAATTGATGGAACTATCCTTATATAACTTGATTAAACGAGCGTTATTTTGGTTGTTGATCGCCTTTGCAATCAAAGGGTTTAGAATTTGAAACAAGGCACGCCCTGGAACTTCAATAAGAGTTGCAGTAAAAATACCCACAGAGTAAAAAGCCGTTTGGGCAATTGCTTTGTACTGGGGGAGCATAAACTTATCAATATCGATTATTAAGCTTCCAGCGGAAGCAGCCAGGACCAAATAAAAAGAGTAAAGCAAAAGCTCGGAAACATTCTTTGGCGCCTTAAAAGATATGGTAGGTGGTTGTATTCGGAAAGCAATGAACATCATCATGAGCATACGCAGGTAATACAAGGCGACCAATAAAATAAAAAACTGATCTAAATTGATTACTTCAACTTCGTAAGCAAGCAACAAAATAAAAATTATAAAGCGTGGATAAATCTCTTTAAAAATATTTCCTGTCACGGATTTAAAATGCACACGTGCCCAAGAATAGAAAATCTCAAAGTAAGCTGTAGCAAAAGCCACAGCGAAAATAACCCATGTATAATGGGCAATTATGGGGTTTTTAACAGAAAGCAATGTCGCAATTGTGTTGTGAAAATATATGGCCAAAAAGCCAAAGGGAAGTACTACGAGTAATGGAACAATTACAATAAAGGAAAGAAAGTTTTGGCGCTCGTGCTTGGCATAGCCACTGTGAAACTTAATAACGGTTTGTGCTACACCAAATCCAATAAGCGGCATTAGTAAATTGGAAGAGGACAACAAGAAAACGACTAACCCCTGATTAGAAGCGCCAAAAAAATGCGGATACAGTATAAGCGTATTCACCGCACCTATGCAAAAAGCAAACATGATGCTCAGCAAGTTTTTTGACGATTGTGAGGTAATCATATTCATGTCAACAAACGGATTAAGTTGAGGTATTCTTGCGCTATTACATTGCGTTCATATGACGCAACACCCGATGAAGATTGGGGTAAATTGTTGTTTACAAACCAATCGATTAGGGTTTTTTCAATCAAAGCCTCTTCATCAAATGAAGCATAAACGCCCAATTGATGCTTTTCAAAAAGCGGCTGCATGTCGCTTGGTTTAGGTCCAATTCCCAAAACAGGACGCTGAGCTGCCATATATTCAAATAACTTTCCATGGATAACATTAGCGGTCATCGGCATATTTATACCCAACAATAATAGGGATTTTGCATTTGACAGTTGCGCATCGATAAGTTCTTTGGGTTGGTAGCCCAAAAAACGCACATGTGAATCAATACCGAGTGATTTTACCTCCGCTTTAATTGAAGTGGCTACTTTGCCATATACATCCAAAGAGAAAGCATTACAGAAGTCGGTATTTGACTTGATTAGTGATGCGATGGCCTTCCACAAAGCTGTTGGGTTTTGTTGCGCTTTCAAACTTCCTGCATACACCATCCCAGCAGTAGGTTCAGATGCAATGGGTAGGCGCTGCTCAAAGCCATTGGTCAGTACAGCTATATTGTGATTGTGCATTTTAAAGTCCGCTTTTAAAGACGGAGCAGTTACGACAACGTGATCTGCATATTGCAATACATTTTGTTCTAATTGCTTGTGCTTTTGCTTTGTCCTCTTGTTCAATGGCAGGCTTCGGTTTTGAAAAAACCCTGTCCATGGATCCCTAAAATCTGCAACCCATGAAACACCCGTTTGTTGTTTGGCCTGCAAGCCTATTAAATGTAACGAATGTGGTGGCCCAGAACTAATAATCAAGTCATAAGGCTTTTGCTTGTGATGTTTCAAAAAGATATGTGTTGCGGCTTTTGCCCAATATACCCTTGCATCTGGAATAAAAAAGTTGGCACGTACCCACAACATAAACCGCTTTAGTATCCCCGACTTTTCCCCTAGGTTCTCCCCTATGGATTTGTTGGAATTTTGTAATGGTTCCCAACCCGCAACCTTTATTTCTGTAATTCCTGAGTGAACTTTTTGCGCTAATCTATCATCGACTTGAGCAATACGAGGATTTTCGGGTACAAAAACACTTACATCCAGCCCCTTGTCAGCAAAGTAGTTTGCCAAAAATAACCAACGCTGCACACCTGAACCTCCAGATGGTGGCCAGTAATACACCATGATTGCAATACGTTTGATATCAGCCAAGTTTGCCCTCTTTTTGTTTACGCACAAGCATTCCAATCATAAGCAAGAACAACATCCATCCAGATGCCATTAGCAAGGTACCATTTCGTACTACAGTTGGTTTAAATGAAAATACAATCTCATGTTTTCCAGGTGGAACTACAACTCCTCGGAGCATATAATTAACCTTGTGAACATTTTGTGGCGTCCCATCTATTTCCAACGACCAACCACTGGGATAGTACATTTCTGAAAATACAGCTAAGCGCTCATGTGTTGTGGAAACCGTGTATCGCAATAGATTATTGCGTTTTTCAACCAATGCAGTGGTATCCGTTTCCATTGGGGTATAAACTACTGGCTTTATCGTTTGAGATAACGCTTGCATTTTAGGATTGATTTTATTCAATTTTAAGATGGCTTCATTGGCGGATGCTACTTGAATAACTTCATCGACAAACCATACTGATCCAAGTGCCGATGGGCGTTTTTTTACACCGTCAGCATATTGGTCGTCAATGATAAATTTTACATTCAACATATCAAGCACCACACTATCTTGTTGTTTTAGATAGAAATCATAAACATCTTGAAGCAAAGCAGGTTTTGCTCCGTGATAACCTCCTAAACTATTGTGGAAATAGGCAGTTCTAGAAGAGGAAAAACTAAGTCTGGGCTCATAAACACGATAGTTCGATTTGTCTTTTAGAATGGATTTGTCTTGAGCCGTTATGTCAAAAGGATAGTCGTATTGGTATTTCCCTTTAAACTGTTCTGTATTGAAAAAAAGCCTGTTATACTGCCACAGGTCGGCCAGACCTAGCAGGGCTATAACAACGGCAAATACGGCCCCAGAAAACAACTTGCGCCAAAAGGCAAGAAAAGCCAACACGATTAAAGAAAGATAGGTAATGATATGCCATACATCGTCCCAAACAAATAGTTTTCTTGAAGCCTGAATCGGCTCCAGTAAGACGTCTGGCAAATTAGACATCCCCTCAGCAGTTGAAGTAAATGAAAAGAAACCTTTTGCCCCTCCTATTAAAAACAAGATTATGGTAATGAAAACAACTACAACAACGTATACGTTGACAAGCTTTTTCCTGCTAAAACCCATTCCTTGAGTCAAGTATTGCAAGCCCAACATAGCCACATAGGGCACACAAAGCATGATCATGATTTGCGCAGAACTAACAGCCCTAAACTTGCTGTACAAAGGTAAATAGTCAATAAAAAATTGAGTTGCTTCGGGTGTGTTTTTACCCCAAGAAAAAAGCAAGGAAACGGCAATTATTGATAGCAATACCAAACGTGTATAGCTGTTGGTAACCACGAATCCCAAAAAAGCAAAAAACAACACCACGACACCTAAGTATACAGGAGCAGCCACAAAGGGCTGATCGCCCCAATACGGTCTAAATTGGCGGAGCAAACCAATTGCAGTATCGTAATCAAGACTGCCCTCGTCCAATTTGGCTTTGACAAACTGGAGAAAAGGACTGTCATCGGCAAAGCCCTCTCCTGAACTTCCACCCATAATATTAGGGGAAATAAAGGTCATGGATTCTAAAATACCGTAACTATACGAAGTGATGTAGTCAAACGAAAGGCCATCAGAAGCTACTTTATCCGTTCCGTCTGGATTAAGAGTCAATTCACTTGCGCCTCGTGTACTGAATTTGGTATAATCTAAGGTTGCGAGCACGCTTTGAGCGTTTAAAACAAGTGCTAGCATTCCAGATATAAGTAGTGTTGCAACAGGCTTTAGTGTGTTTGAGATACCACGCTTAAACCCGGTATGTATGCTCCACATCAGCGTTGTGATAAACATCATGACCAAAGTGTAATAGGTCATTTGCAAGTGATTGGCATGGAGTTGCAACGCTAGTCCAAGGGTAAGCCAAAGTATCCCCCACTTTTTACGATCAATCAGCACTTGAAACAACCCTAAAAAAACCAAGGGCGCATAGGCCAAGGTCATGGCTTTCGTGTTGTGTCCAACCATCAAAATGATGATGTAATATGAAGAAAAACCGTAGGCAAGTGCGCCTGCAACAGAAACAGGGATAGAAAAGCGCCTACTTTGTGCAAAGAGATAGAAAAAAAACAAATACAAAAAAAGCATGTCTGCAGGACGTGGCAAAAATCGCAAAGCGGAATCCACATAGCGCAACACATCATAAGGATAGCGTCCTGTAATTTGATAGGTAGGCATACCTACAAAGGCGTTGTCAATCCAATAGGGTTCTTCATCAAATTCAGCCCTGTGCTCTAAAATTTGACGCTGCATCCCTTTATATTGTACAATATCGGATTGCTCGAGGTACTTATTGGAAAGCAAAGGATAAAAATATGCCAATGAAATAAGGGCAAATAAAACAGTTACTAACGCATGTGGCAGCAAAAAACGCAAAACTGGATATTTCATCATGTTTCAAAAATACAACTCTATGTATAATGACGGAATTTTTAATTCATGTATCTTTGAATATGCGCTTATCATTACTATCCATATTATGTTTTTCAGCGATGTTGACCATGCCTTGGATGTCCATGGCACAATATACGGATGTCATAAATAGCAACCGCCCGAGTCAATCCATGGGCGCATTTGGCGTTGGTAAACGTGTATACCAATTGGAACAAGGCTTATCGTTTCGAATGGGCAATTTTAGTGCGTTTCAAGATGCTTCTTATATCGGTATGGGCGGAAGATCTCAAATCCGTATTGGCTTATTTAAAGAACAATTGGAGTTTGTTGGCACTGCAGATTATCAAATTGATGCGTTGCGCTACACGACCGCTGCAGGGACTTACAATATAGACAGAAATGCTTTGCGTGATTTAGGAGTTGGTGCTAAATATTTGGTATATGACCCCTTCCGTAATGTTGACAAATACAAACCAAACTTTTACAGTTGGCACGCCAATAATAGCATACGCTGGCGTGACTTAATTCCTGCAGTTTCAGTCTATGCAGGTGCTCAGTTTAGCACTGGCGGAGTTTATCCGTATCAAGAAAACTTTTTCCCTTTATTTAATTACAATTATCGTCCTCTAGTTGAACCTTTTGTTTCGGGTACAGCTATGCTTATTTTTCAACAGCATTTGCGCCCCGGCTTAGTAGTGGTCCATAATATTGGTATGCGCTACATAACGGCCAGTATGTCGCAAAAAAAACTGTTAGGAACTGTTACATACAGCACCCAATCGAAATGGTCGTTTTTTGGTGAATACACTATCGATGATAGCCCAAGCTACCGGGACATCACACTGGGTGCAGGTGTGGCTTATTTGTTTAACAGCAATTTTCAACTCGATGTGGCTGTGCAACAAAACCTAAAGACAACTCCTAGTTTATTGACTGCAGGCATTGGGGTTTCTTACCGAATAGACCGTCACAATATTTGGAACGAAGAACCACAAAACAATGCTTTAAAGAAGCAAAAAAAGGAAGCCCAACGAAACGATAGAAAAGCGGATAAGAAAGTTAGAAAGGCAGATAAACGAACGGGCAGGGGATTAAAAAAATTAGACAGAAAGCAAAAGAAAATTGAACGTAAAATCAAACGTGTGAAATGATTGAAATTATAGAAGTAACTTCAAGACAGCAGTACCGTGCGTTTTTTCAATTTCCATTTGACCTCTATCGCAATTGTCCACAATGGGTTCCTACAATCACAAAGGAAGAAATGGACATTTTTGACCCACAAAAAAATGCTGTTTTTGAACATGCCATGGCACGGCTTTTTCTAGCGAAGAAAAAAGGGAAAATAGTAGGCCGTATTGCTGCCATGATTAATTGGGTTGAAGTAGAAAAACTCCAAAAAACCAAGGTGCGTTTTGGCTGGTATGATACCATAGACGACTTAGAGGTAAGCCAAAAGCTCATTGAAACGGTTGAGGCAGTTGCCATCGCTGAGGGCATGACCTATATTGAAGGGCCTATGGGTTTTTCAAACATGGACAAGGCCGGACTCCTCGTACACGGCTATGAACACATGAATACTATGATTACTTGGTATCACTACCCCTATCAAAAAACACATCTCGAAAGATTAGGGCTAAAAAAACAAAGCGAATGGATCGAGTTTAAAATTGATATTTACGATGCCAAAGACTCCCCTGAAAAGGTAAAGAAGTTTGCACGTGTCATCAAAGCGCGCTACAAACTGAAAACGCTTGCATTTAAAACAACAAAAGATGTTGAGCCCCACGTAGATAAGATGTTTGAATTACTCAATCAAACCTATAATAAATTGCAATCTTTTGTGCCTATTCAACAACATCAAATTGAAGTGTACAAAAAGAAGTACTTGCCCTATGTACATCCCGATTTTATCAAATGTGTGGTTGATGAAAACGATGAAATGATTGGGTTTGCCATTACCATGCCCTCGTTTACTAAAGCACTTAAACGCATCAACGGAAAGATGTTCCCATTCGGGTTTTATCATCTGTGGCGTGCCTTGCGTAAAAACAACCGGGCTTCATTTTATTTGATCGGTATAAAAGAAAGTTATCAGAGTAAAGGCGTAACCGCCATTATCTTTCAAGACATACAGGAAATGTTTAACAAGCGTGGCATTACTGAGGTAGAAACCAATCCAGAATTGGAAGAAAACAAAGCAATTCAATCCATGTGGAAAAACTACAAGCACGAGCTACACAAACGACGCAGGACTTACCGTAAAGATATTTCACTGTGAACATTAACAACACCATAGTTGCACTCTCGACCGCCCCAGGTGCTGCTGCCCTAGCAGTAATGCGCTTGAGTGGTGATAAGGCGATTTCTATAGCTGAAAAAGTTTTTAAATCTCGTTTTGGGAAAAAATTGTCCCAACAAAACACCCATCAGGTTTTATTAGGTGATTTTCATTACAAAAATGCGCTTATAGACGAAGTCTTGCTTTCTGTTTTCAAAACCCCCAATTCCTACACTGGTGAAGACATAGTAGAAATTTCTTGCCACGGTTCCGTATATGTGCAGCAAAAAATTCTAAATGTCCTGCAAGATATGGGTGCACGGTTGGCCGAGCCTGGAGAATTTACACTACGTGCCTTTTTAAATAAAAAAATGGATTTGGCACAAGCAGAGGCTGTTGCGGATTTGATAGCTGCCGAAAGTGAAGCGGCGCATCACATTGCGGTTCAGCACCTTCGTGGCGGTATTAGCAAAAGCCTAGGTAGCTTGCGTGAAAGACTCTTATCCTTTGCTTCCCTCATTGAACTAGAACTTGATTTTAGTGAAGAAGATGTTGCCTTTGCCGATAGAACACAATTGCGTGAGCTTGTTGATGATATTCGTACAACACTTAAAAACCTCTTGGATTCTTTTGAGACGGGTAATGCAGTAAAGCACGGGATACCAGTAGCTCTTATAGGGATGCCTAATGCAGGTAAATCTTCGCTGTTAAATGCGCTGCTAGAAGAAGATAAAGCCCTTGTTTCTGATATTGCAGGGACAACTCGTGATAGTATTGAGGACACGCTTACCATAGGCGGTATTCAGTATCGCTTTATAGATACCGCAGGACTTCGCAAAACAACAGACCTTGTAGAAGCCATGGGTGTGGAGCGTACACAAGAAAAAATGGACAAAGCCAGCATATTGATGTATGTTGTTGACCCTAAAATACAATCCCCAGAAGCGGTCATGAGCGCGTTGGAAGGAATTAAGCGTGATGACGCTACCCTACTGCTTGTCATTAACAAAAAGGATTTGCTCGACCAGGGCGAACTACATGCCTTCCTAGAGAGACTAGGACGTTTGGACGTGGATGCTATTATTTATGATAAAGTGGCTATCAGTACCAAAGACGAAAGTGACATTACCGCATTGAAGCAGCGTTTTGCTGGTTTGATTGAATGGAACACAGGTAGCGCATTGGTGAGCAATCAACGGCATTGGGCGGCATTACAAACGGCCATGGCAGGAATCTTAGAGGTAATTCAAGGAATTGAAGAAAACCGAAGCAGCGATTTGCTGGCTATTGATATTCGCCAAACCTTACACGAACTGGGTACCATAACTGGTGAGGTGACGACAGATGATATCCTTGGCAATATCTTCGCTAATTTTTGTATTGGAAAATAGTTTGGACTTATCTCTTAACTTACTTTTCCTCGTCAGATTTAATTTAGTCTATAACGTAAGGGTATAAAAAGCGAAAAGGCCAAAAAGAGAGCCAACCATAGCTATTCAATTTGACCAATTCATTTAGGAAATGCGAATGTATAACAAATATCTATACAAACACTTTATTCAGTTGCTAAAATAGGTTTAGCATATTGATTTAAATAACTGACTTTATCTCCAGTAAACGCAAAGGCTTCCATCCATGAATAACTAGACTTTGCCCCGTCAGCAGTTTCAATTGTTCCGTTATCCCACAGTAAAACCCATTCAACTTCATTTTCGCCTACTACTGTAAAGTTCACGGCTACGGAATAGTCGTTAATGGAAACGGCTGAATAGGCTTCCTTCATGAACTGAAGTACGCTTTCTTTTCCTTCTAGTGTGCTCCCATTATCCAAACTAAACACGACATCCTCCGTAAGGTAGCTCACGGCCTTATCATAATCTTTGTTGATAATATGCTGGTGCATTTCTTGAATGAGAAGCACCATTTCGTCACTGCCCATCTCAAAAGAAGATTGGTAGGTAGGTTGGTAAATGAACTCAACCGCTTCTGTGCGCTCACTAGTTGCTTGCTTTGGGTTGGTACAAGATAGTATTGTAGCAACAATGAAGCATATAAGTAATGTGTTTTTCATGTTTATGTTTGTTTAAATTTAACTTCATGAAATTAATAATTTTGATTTAAATTTGACAGAATTCAATAAAACATTGAAAAAACAATTCTTTACCTCGAGCATTTCAAAGCTAGTATTCGCTTATTTCCTACTGCATTTCCAATACGGATTTTCTCAACTTAAAGCAATTATAACAGACGAACTAGGCAATCCATTAGAATACGCCACTGCTGCCCTATATAGTAATGATGGCACATTGGTGTCTGGCATTGTTTCACAATCAAATGGTGTTGTGGAAATCAATAATATCAAAACAGGGGAATACAACCTAGAAGTTTCGTTCATAGGATATGAAGTCTACAAAGTTGCAAACTTTTCATATAAAAAGACTTTGGATCTTGGGGCAATAAAACTAACCCTAGGCAATCAACTAGATGATGTAGTTGTTTCAACAACACAAAAAACCATCATCAATAAAATTGATAAACAAATTTATAATCCAAAAGCATTCAAGAATGCACAAGGAGGAACAGCGCTCGATGTGCTAAAAAACCTTCCTGCCATAAGTGTTAGCGGTAATGATGAATTGATTGTCAGGGGCACCAGCGGCTTTGTGGTATTGCTCAACGGCAAGCCAACGCAGAGTAAGCCAACTACGATCATGGCGCAACTACCGGCAAACGCCATTAGCAGTATTGAACTTATTACCGCCCCATCAGCCAAATATGACCCTGAGGGCAAGGCGGGAATCATCAATATAATAACGACCAAGGGGGTTACTGAGGGCGTTTTTAGTCAATTAAACATCAAAGGAGGTTTTCCATCTACAGAAACATATGGAAACGAATTAGCACACCAACGCTTTGGAATTGACGGAACATACAATATAAACACAGAAAAGTTAAATGTTTCCATCGGTGCAAATTACCAAAGAAACGATTTGGGTGGTAGACGTGAAGGTAATGTGTATACCATAATTGATGATGTGTTTACAGGGCTTCCTTCAACGGGTGAGCGCAGTTTTGATGAAACCAATTACAACGGCCGTTTCACACTTGAGTATACGCCCAATGCATCAGACGAATTATCAGTTGGTTTTTATGCAGGAAAAAGATCAAAAAAGCGATTGGCTGATATCGTTTATTTCAATAACCGAACCATTGCCCCTCAAGGGAGCATAAACATCACGAAGCTTCCTTCCTATTTTAACCACAATTTAAGAGAGCGTAAAAGCGATTTCATTTTAGGTAATATAGATTACACTCATGTTTTTCAAAACAAATCTGAACTTTCATTTTCGCTTTTGTATGAATATACTTTATTGGGCGGGCCTACCGTTAATCAAAACTTAGGACATCCTGATAATGCCATATTATATCAAGACGAATACAACACGAACGACAACCCATTATATGGCATACGAGCGCAAGTTGATTATATTTTTTCTCCTTTTGAAGGCGGAGAGATTGCAATGGGCTATCAATTCCGCAACCTAGACCACAAGGGAGATTTTCTGTATGAACGCCGGACGAGCTTTACCGATCCATTTGTAATGGTGCCTGCATTTTCTAGTGAAGTGAACCTAGTTCGTGAAATACATGCAGTTTATGGGCAACTATCAGCGTCTAAAGGAGCATATGCTTACAATGTAGGCTTACGTATTGAGCAAATGAATCGAGATTTGATGCTAAAAGACAAAGCAAATACGATTGATGATACCCGAAATTATGCATTTACCAAGGCATATCCATCGGCTTCAATACAGTATACCCTAAACGATAAGACCAAAGCAAAATTGGCTTACAGCAAACGAGTAGCCCGCACCACAACCTTTAAAATGAATCCTTTTCCTGAACGCGAGCATGCTGAAACCCTAGAGCAAGGGGATCCAGACCTAAAGCCTGAATTTATTGATTTAGTTGAACTGGGCTTAGACAGAAAAATTTCTGATAATAACACTGCTTTTGCTACTGCCTATTACCGCAATACAAAAAATGTGGTAAACCGAGTGAATACCGTGTACAGCAATACCATACTAAATCGTATTTATTCAAATGTGGGCAACGCCAAAACCTTTGGAATTGAGTTTGGAACACAGCTAAAGTTTGCTGCCAAATGGGATGCCTATTTTGGTGGGAATATCTATCATTATGATCTTAACGGTTCGTTTGACAACAGACCTGTGAACACAAAAACTACGGTTTACAGTTTTAATGCAAACACCAATTATCGTTTTTGGGATAATGCCGCGGTTCAGTTTTCCGTAAATTATATTTCGGACAGGGTAACAGCGCAAGGGGAAGATTCAAGATACTACACCCCTAACCTTAGCATTCAAAAATCGTTTTTAAATGACAAGCTCAAGGCCACTTTGCAATGGCTAAATATAGATATGGGCTTATTAGACACCAATGAACAACGGATAACAACCTGGCGGGATAACGAATTTTTCACTACAACAAACTATATATACGAAGTAGATATGATTACGTTAAACCTCTCGTATATATTCCAAAATGGAAAAAATAGATCCAATTTTATTGATAGCGAGTTTGGTAAAAGAGAATTTTAACTTGTGTTGTCCAAAAATTATATGTGTATGAAAAAACTGTTGCTTTTATTGGTGCTCTTGCTTTTATTCTCTTGTAAATCGGACGATAAATGTGGAGAAATTTTAGACAAGATCAGTACGTCTGAGCAGTATATTTTTGTGATCTGCTTCGATGGGTGTGACCGAATTACTTCCAATGATTTCCAAGGAAGTAAGCGAAGTGATGTTCAAGTAGACGCAGCAACTTTTGAGGAATTTAACGAGGGTGACAACTATTGTGTTGAGTAAAACATCTATTTTTTTTAATAGTTTAACACAAGAAAGCGTCTCAATCCTCGTTTTTATAGTAATTTTAGACTCTTAAATATTTTTATAAATGAAAAGAACACGCATCTTATTAATTGTAATCCCTGCACTTCTGGCCTCTTGTGTCTCACAGAAGAAATACACTGCTTTAGAATCTGACCACAAAGAAACCAAAGATCTGCTGAACTCCGCTACTGTTCGTCTTAACTCTTGTATAGACGAGAAGGCAAAAAGTGATGCAGATGTTTCTGCGCTTCGTGACCAAATTACTTTCCTAAAAGCTAACAATCAAGAGCTTATTAATAATATGGGGAACTTAACAACGCTGTCTCAAAAAGGTGCTGAAAACCTTGAGCGTTCACTTGAGTCTTTAAAAGAAAAAGACATGCGTATTACCCGCATGCAAGATGCCGTCACGCGTAGGGACTCCGTTACCTTGGCATTGGTAACTAGCCTAAAAGGTGCTCTTGTAGACATTAACGACTCTGATATTGAGGTTAATGTTGAAAAGGGTGTTGTGTTTATCTCCATCTCAGACAAGCTGTTATTTAGAAGCGGTAGCTATACGGTTACTGCACGTGCAAAAGAAGTCCTCGGAAAGGTTGCCCGTGTTATAAACGACAAAACAGACTTGGAGTTTATGGTTGAAGGACATACAGATAATGTGCCTGTTAAAAAAGACAGCAATGTACTTGTAGACAACTGGGATTTGAGTGTAAAACGCGCAACGGCTGTTGTACGAATACTGCAAAACGATTTCTTGGTTGATCCTGCGCGTATGACTGCAGCAGGACGGAGTTCTTATGTGCCACTCGAGGATAATGAAACCCTTGATGGTCGTGCTAAAAACCGTAGAACACGTATCGTTGTCTTACCAAAGCTTGATCAATTCTTTGATTTACTTGAAAAGGGTATGGAGGCTGCCTCCAAATAAGGCCTAAAAAACTAAAAAACAAAGCCACCTTAGGGTGGCTTTTTTTATGTAACTACCTTAAGTTTTGCAAAACGCAACAGCACATTCTTTTCCCCAGATTGATCAAAACGGATAAGGGCTTTTGCATCATTACCAACCCCATCGGTACTTAAAACGGTTCCAAATCCAAAACGGCTGTGTGAAACCCGGATTCCCTGCTGGATTTCGGATAAGTCTAATGTAGGCCCACTACTAGCTGCGGCTTTAGATACAGATTTCATACGTGCTTTGGGCGGTACTGCAGCTGCGGGTTTCTTTTTTACAGGCGGCTTAAAGCGAACCTTGTTTGGATCTGGCGCATCAAAAACGGAAGTATCCATAAAAGGCTTAAACGAATAATCGTCTTGCACCACTTGATTGTCAATGTAAGCCTCGTCAATTTCTGCCAAAAACCTACTGGGCTCTGCATCAATTATTTTTCCCCACCGATATCTAGACAATGTATAGGTTAACGTAACCCGTTTTTCAGCACGGGTAAGTGCCACATAGAATAACCTTCGTTCTTCCTCAAGTTCTGCTCTAGTGTTAACACTCATGGCAGAGGGGAATAAATCTTCTTCCAGGCCAACGATATACACGTTAGGAAACTCCAAACCTTTGGCAAGATGAATGGTCATAAGCGAAATCGCTTGCTGATCCTTGACCTCGTTATCAAAGTCAGTAGCCAAGGCAACATCTTCTAAAAACTCAACCAACGAGCCCGTAGCATCAACCAATTCACGCTGTCCTTCAACAAAATCTTTGATACCATTCAACAATTCTTCAATGTTCTCAATACGGGTAACGGCTTCTGGGGTTCCTTCCTTTTTAAGCTCTGAAACCAATCCCACCTTCTTGGTGACCACATCGGCCAATTCAAAAGCATCTAATGAGGTGAGTTGCGTTTTAATCGATTCTATAAGGGTGTAGAAGTCTTGCAACTTGGTTCGTGTCCCCGCATTGATATTAAGGGGAAGTTCTTGTACCTTCTCCAACACCTGATATAGGGTACAATCGTGCGTCTTTGCTGCTACAATAAGTTTGTTGATGGTGGTTTGCCCAATGCCCCGCATGGGATAATTTATTACGCGTTTTAAACTTTCTTCATCATTAGGATTGATTAGCAAGCGCAAATAGGCCAATACATCTTTGATTTCCTTGCGTTGGTAGAAAGAAACACCTCCATACACACGATAAGGAATATTACGCTTTCGCAAGGCGTCTTCCATAGCACGAGACTGTGCATTGGTGCGATACAATATGGCATAATTCTCATAACCCTGTTGGGTTTGCATCGCACGTTCAAAAATATCACCTGCGACATAACGACCCTCCTCTCCATCTGTTGGGCTGCGATGTAAAATGATTTTATGCCCCTCAGGATTATCTGTCCAAACGTTCTTTTCTAGCCTGTTTTGATTATGTGCAATTACGGCATTAGCCGCCTGAACTATGGTTTTGGAAGAACGATAGTTCTGTTCCAGCCGATACACGGCAGCATCGTCGTAGTCACGTTGAAAATTGAGAATATTCTGAATGTTTGCACCGCGAAAGGCATAGATACTTTGGGCATCATCCCCTACCACACAAACGTTTTGATAGCGATCTGCCAAAGCCCGTACAATCAAGTATTGAGAGTGGTTGGTATCTTGGTACTCATCAACTAAAATGTAGCGAAAACGCTCTTGATATTTGGCAAGAACGTCTGGAAATCTATTTAACAACTCATTGGTTTTAAGAAGTAAATCGTCAAAATCCATGGCGCCAGCCTTAAAGCAACGGTCTACATACTCTTTGTAGATACTACCCATTTCTGGACGTTTGGATTCCCGATCTGCCTCCACGAGTTCTGGGTTGTTGTAGTAGGCACGCACAGTAATCAGGCTGTTCTTAAATGATGAGATGCGCGAACGAATTTGTTTCACCTTATACAGGTCTTTATCGAGTTGTAACTCTTTGATGATGGAGCTCAACAAACGCTCGGAATCTTGGGTGTCGTAAATCGTAAAGCTTGAGGGATAGCCCAAACGGTCAGCTTCTGCACGAAGGATGCGAGCAAACACAGAGTGAAAAGTACCCATCCAAAGATTTTTGGATTCGCTCTCTCCGACAATTTGCGCAATCCGTGCCTTCATTTCGCGTGCCGCTTTGTTGGTAAAGGTCAATGCTAGAATGGAAAAGGAATCAACTCCTTGCTGCATCAAATAGGCAATACGGTATGTAAGCACACGTGTCTTACCAGAACCAGCGCCGGCAATAACCATAAGTGGTCCCTCTTTGTGGACAGTAGGTTTTTGCTGGGCTTCATTAAGCAGTTTGAGGTAATCTTCCAACGTATTTAATTTAAAGTGAAAATAGCCAAACCCATACGGTTGATAAAGAAGCCTAAGGAATAGTTATTAACAGGAAACTGCTATCTTCGTTTTTATGTCGGGATTGTTACAAAAACCTATCGAATATCTAAAAGGCGTTGGTCCAAACAGAGCTCAATTACTTAAAAAAGAATTGGGCCTTTACACCTTACAAGATATTCTTTACTTTTTTCCACATCGCTATATTGACAAAAGCACATATTATACCCCGGCAGAACTCCCCCAAACCACAGCAGATGTTCAAGTATTGGGGAGCATCACCCATATTGAAACCGTTAAGCAAAAACGAGGCAGTCGCTTGGTCGCTACTTTTTCGGATGGTCAGCACAGTATGGAACTGGTTTGGTTTCGGGGTCAACAATGGATCCAAAAATCACTACAACTCAATACACCCTATATGGCATTTGGTCGCCTCAATTGGTATGGAAAAAAGTGTTCCATTCCACATCCAGAACTAGAGCTTATAGCAGATCACGAACAACGTAAAGGAAATTTTCAGGCGGTTTATCCATCAACAGAAAACCTGACTAAAAGTGGCATTACTCAGCGCATTGTGCGACAAATAGTAGAAAATCTATTTGACGAGATGCAAAATAATTTACAAGAAGTGTTGTCCGACGAGCTACGAAACACCTATCAGTTGATAGAGAAAAATGAAGCCCTAAAAGCCATTCATTTTCCCCAATCACAGGAAGCATTAGCACGTGCGCAATATCGAATGAAATTTGAAGAATTGTTTTTTGTACAGCTGCAATTAGGCCTAAAAAAACAACATCGGAAAGAACGCATAAAAGGCATACCCTTTCCTAAAATCGGAACCTATTTCAATCGTTTTTTTCACGAGCACCTACCCTTTCCCTTAACCGAAGCACAAAAACGAGTCGTGCGGGAAATTAGAGCTGACTTAAACAGTGAGGCACAAATGAACAGGTTGCTACAGGGTGATGTTGGTTCGGGGAAAACCATCGTAGCCGTACTCTGTATGTTAATGGCCTTGGACAATAATGTACAAGCCACGCTAGTAGCGCCCACCGAAATTTTAGCACTACAGCACTACAGCGGCATAAAGGCGTTATTGGCACCTCTTGGAGTCGAAATGGGTTTACTCACCGGGTCTGTAACCAAGAAAGCGCGTGAACCACTTTTTGAAAAATTGGCAAATGGTCAATTGCAACTACTTATTGGCACCCATGCAGTACTTGAAGAAACGGTACATTTTAAACAACTCGGACTGGCTATAGTTGATGAACAGCACCGTTTCGGGGTGGCACAACGTGCTAAACTTTGGCGAAAAAACAGCACTCCTCCAAACATATTAGTCATGACTGCCACGCCCATACCCAGAACCTTGGCCATGACCGCTTATGGCGATTTAGATCTATCAGTAATTGATGAATTGCCACCAGGCAGAAAGCCCATTACCACAACACATCGATTTGACAGCAAACGCTTGGCTGTATTTCAATTTATGCGAGAGGAAATTACCAAGGACCGACAAGTGTATGTTGTTTATCCGCTTATTCAAGAATCTAAAGTTTTGGACTACAAAGATTTGATGGACGGTTATGAAAGCATTGTTCGCGAGTTTCCGCTTCCAGACTTTCAAGTAAGCATCGTTCACGGCAGGATGAATGCCCAAGACAAGGCATATGAAATGGAACGTTTTATTTCTAAAAAAACACAAATCATGGTAGCCACTACGGTTATTGAGGTCGGTGTTGATGTGCCCAATGCTAGCATCATGATTATTGAAAGTGCCGAGCGCTTTGGCTTATCACAACTTCACCAACTCAGGGGACGTGTTGGCCGTGGCGCAAGCAAGAGTTACTGTATTTTAATGACAGGATCTAAACTAAGTCAAGATGCGCAAACACGCATACAAACCATGGTCAGAACACAAGACGGCTTCGAATTAGCAGAAGTAGATTTGTCGCTTCGCGGACCTGGAGATGTCATGGGCACCCAGCAAAGTGGGGTTTTACCATTTCTGATTGCTAATCTGAAAAAAGATGTAGACATTCTAAAAACAGTACGTCATGCAGTAGATACTTTACTCCAAAATGATCCAAATTTATCTCTTTCAATAAACGAAAACATCCGTGTCGCGCTCTCGTTAACCCAACAAGGAAAAAGTATTTGGAAGTACATTGGGTAAATAATGCCCAAAAAACCATCTTAATTGTATCTTTGTTGTTCAAATAATACGCATGCAGATTTCTTTTAACTGGTTACGAGATTTCATAAAAACCGATTTAAGTGCTTCAGAAGTAGGTGAAATACTGACCGATCTGGGTTTAGAAGTTGAGGGAATTAATCAATACCAATCCATTCCAGGTGGCCTAGAAGGCGTTGTCATTGGTAAAATAGTGACTTGTGACAAACACCCCAATGCCGACAAACTTAAAATCACGCAAGTTGATATAGGTGAGGCGGAACATGTACAAATTGTATGCGGAGCACCCAACGTAGCAGCTGGACAAACGGTTCCAGTAGCAACGATAGGCACAACACTTTATGCCGAAAATGGAGAGTCTTTCACCATTAAAAAAAGTAAGATCCGAGGAGAATTAAGCCAAGGAATGATTTGTGCCGAAGACGAATTAGGTCTGGGGCAAAGCCACGAAGGCATCATGGTACTCGAAAATCATCACAAGGCTGGCAAACCCTGTAGAGAAGTTTTTGAAATCGTAACCGATGAAATATTTGAAATTGGGCTTACCCCAAACCGATCTGATGCGATGAGCCATTTTGGTGTAGCTAGAGATTTACGCGCAGCACTAGCCCAAAAGGAAGATACCACTACACTTATTACGCCTTCCATAAGTTCGTTTCATACCGACAACTACAAAGGAGCAATCAAAATAGATATTTGCGATACTGATGCCGCACCGCGTTATTGTGGATTACGCATAACGGGGCTTGAGGTAAAACCTTCACCTGAACACATACAACATCGTCTAAAGGCAATTGGACTTAAACCCATCAACAATATCGTCGATGCCACAAATTATGTCTTACATGAAATGGGGCAGCCATTACACGCTTTTGATGGGGCTAAAATAAACAGTGGTGTGGTACGTGTTCAAAAACTAAAAGAAGGAACTCCCTTTGTTACTTTAGACGGCGTTGAACGTAAACTAAGTAGCGAAGACTTGGTTATATGCAATGGCGATACACCTATGTGCTTGGCAGGTGTCTTTGGAGGCTTAAACTCTGGAGTAACAGCGCAGACAACAGAAATATTTTTAGAAAGTGCTTATTTTAATCCTGTCAGTATTCGAAAAACAGCCAAACGCCACGGACTAAGCACAGATGCTTCGTTTCGTTATGAACGCGGAATTGATATCGAATTGGTCGAATATTGCTTAAAAAGAGCCGCCATACTTATTCAAGAAGTTGCCGGCGGAGTGGTGAGCTCTGAAATTATAGATGAATACCCAAATAAGCATAAACCCCATCAAATTTTATTGAAATATGACTACATCAATACATTGATCGGTCACGAAATCCCGAGAGAAAAAATTAAAAAAATCATTCAGGATTTAGACATTAAAATTGCACATGTAACTGAAACTTCGGTTGGTTTAGAAGTGCCTACCTACCGTGCAGATGTTCGTAGACCTGCCGATATCGTTGAAGAGGTTTTAAGGGTGTATGGCTACAATAATATTCCAACAGGAAACAAACTTAACAGCTCTATTCCTGACCTAACCAAAAACAATACCAATCAGATAGAAATACGCATTTCCCAACAACTTGTTGCCCAAGGGTTTTATGAGATTTACAACAACTCCCTGACCTCTCCCAAACACGGTAGCGACACCACTAATATGGTAGAAATACTCAACCCATTGAGTAGTGAGCTATCGGTAATGCGGACCAACCTTATCTATGGCATGTTAGAAGCCCTACAATTTAATATTAACCGACAACAACAAGACTTGCGCTTTTTTGAATTTGGAAATCAATATCACAAAACGGCAGAAGGAACCAAACAAGAAGCTACACTTGGCATGGTAGTTACCGGTAACCAATTGCAGAATAACTGGGTAGTTTCAGCGCATAAATCCGATTTCTTTTTTCTAAAGGGAATCGTAAATAGCTTATTAAATCGTTTGGGGATTAACGCAAAAGAAACACCCGGAGACAATCCTAGTTTTAAAGAGAGTATAACACTGAGTGTGGGTAAAACTATATTGGGTACTTATGGCTGGATTGATTTAAAAAACTTTAAGGACATTGCTATTGATCAAGACGTATTTGCTTGCACTCTATCGATAGATGCACTCGTACGGTTTATAACGCAGAAGGTTGAAGTAGCTAGACTCTCTAAGTTTCCATCAGTTCATCGAGATCTTGCGCTATTGGTAGACAAAAGCACGTCTTTTAAAGAGCTTTATCAAATTGCACAGAAAACTGAACGGCATTTACTTGAAGACATTGGCCTATTTGATGTGTTTACAGGCAAAGGAGTTCCTGAAGGAAAAAAATCCTATGCGCTTAATTTTACCTTGCGTGATAAGGAGAAAACACTTACCGACAAGCTGATTGATAAGACCATGCAAAAAATCGCAGACCAATATCATAAACAATTAGGTGCTGAGCTCAGAAAATAACATTGTTTAACAGATGTTAAACATTTGATTGTATGATAGTTATGCGTATATTTGAACATTGCTAAAAAGAAATGCTATGTTTACTCAAACAGATATTTATCAAGAACTAAACAAAGTCAAAGCAGTTGATCAAGCTCCTTTAACTACATCAACTTTAAACAACTTTGATTTGGATAAACTTGAATCCAATCGTGTGTATCACATAAGTCAAATAAAGAAAACGTGTATTGATTTCAGATTGCGTTTCTTGGATGCCACTTTGTTTAAAGGAGGATTTCCTGTTGAAGCTGTATCGCAAATCAAATCCATTGAGGCCACGCACAATACCGCCCTTTCTGATCTTAAGATTATGGCTCCTTCGAAGCTTTTTAAATTAGAAAATGCCGACGATCCGCTGCTATTTGCTCCTATGGGCAATGGTTATTATTACCTGATTCACCAATGGGGCGATGACTTGCACCCGTTCCGCAAAGCCATGGTGTGGCCATTTAAAAATATTATTACTGCTTGCATATCATTATTGGTGTTTAGTTTTTTTCTAAGCTTTTTTGTTCCCATGTCGTTATTTACGCCCAATCCAACGACAAGTGATTTCATTATGATTTACTTTTTCATGTTCAAAGCGGTAGCTGCAATTGTAATTTATTATACATTTGCTAGAGGCAAGAACTTTAATAGAGCTATTTGGAATAGCAAATACTACAACAGCTGATGAACGATTCTTTTACCCTTTTGTGTGCAAGTAATGTTGTCGAAGCACAACGGGTTAAAGCGCTGTTAGAAGAACACAATATATTCCCCATTATTAAAGATGAAAGTGAGTCAGCCCGCTTAGCGGGGTTTGGTTCTGCACCCATGATGCAACAGGTTTGGGTAGCCAAGTCTGACCTTGAAAAAGCAAAAAGCCTTATCTAAGCATACATCTTGTTACGCAGCTCCTTAATTTTAGGGTCAGCCATATATTCATCAAAGGTCATATGACGATCGATAACCCCTTTTGGCGTTAGTTCCAATACCCTATTTCCAACAGACTGTGCAAATGCGTGGTCATGTGTGGTCAGCAGTACCGTTCCTTTAAATTTAATAAGTGAATTGTTGAATGCAGTAATGGATTCCAAGTCAAGGTGGTTTGTAGGTTCGTCTAACATCAAGACATTAGCACGTACCATCATCATGCGCGACAACATACAACGCACCTTTTCGCCTCCAGAAAGGACTTTTGCAGATTTCAATGCCTCGTCCCCACTAAATAACATTTTACCCAAAAAGCCACGCAAGAATACTTCTTCGCGTTCCTCATCTGTTTTGGCGTATTGACGTAACCAATCTACAAGCGATGCTTCTTCTTCAAAATAGCTGGCATTATCGAGTGGCAAGTAACTTTGGTTGGTGGTTACTCCCCACTGAAAGGATCCCGCAGTAGCTTGCTGATTGCCGTTCAAAATCTCATAGAATGCTGTAGCAGCTCGCGCATCCTTGCTGTAAACCACTACTTTGTCGTTTTTGGCAAGATTGATGTCTATTCCTGAAAAAAGTACTTTCCCGTCTGCTTCTGCTGCAAGATTTTCTATGTTGAGGATTTGATCTCCAGCTTCGCGCTCTTGCTCAAATATAATGGCAGGATAACGTCTCGAAGAAGGGCGTATATCTTCAATATTGAGCTTATCAATCATTTTTTTTCTGGAAGTAGCTTGCTTAGACTTGGCGACATTTGCACTAAAGCGCGCAATAAACTCTTCTAATTCCTTTTTCTTTTCCTCTGACTTTTTGTTCTGTTGCGCACGTTGCTTGGCTGCTAATTGACTCGACTCATACCAAAAGGTATAATTGCCCGAATAGTGATTGATTTTACCAAAGTCCACATCAGAAATATGAGTGCAAACAGCATCTAAAAAGTGACGGTCGTGTGATACTACTATAACGGTATTGTCATAATTCGCTAAAAAGTTTTCAAGCCATTGAATGGTTTCGTAGTCCAAGTCGTTTGTAGGCTCATCCATAATCAACACATCGGGGTTGCCAAACAAAGCCTGAGCCAAAAGCACACGTACCTTTTGCTTTCCATCAAGATCTTTCATCAGCGTATAGTGTTGTGCTTCCGAAATATCTAGGTTAGACAACATAGCGGCAGCATCACTTTCAGCGTTCCAGCCGTTCATTTCTTCGTATTTGATTTGAAGTTCGCCTACTCTATCGCTATCTGCATCAGAAAAATCAGGTTTGGCATAGAGATCGTCCATCTCTTTTTTAATGGCATAAAGCGGTTTATTTCCTCTAATAACTGTTTCCAAAACAGGAAAGTCATCGCACGCAAAGTGATCTTGCTCCAATACCGACATACGCTTACCCGACTCGAGGTGAACATTTCCAGAATTGGGCTCCATTACGCCTGTCAAAACCTTGAGAAAGGTAGATTTACCAGCACCATTAGCACCAATGATACCGTAGCAATTACCGTGATTGAACGAAGTGTTTACTTCGTCAAAAAGAACGCGTTTGCCAAATTGAACAGAAAGATTCGATACGGATAACATAGATTAATTTTTTGCAAAAATAGAAAAGCCCACAGAAATACTGCGAGCTTTTTAAATATGATTGTGTTTGTTTTAGTTCCCCTTCTTGTAGTCAGCTAAAAATTTAGCCAAACCAATATCGGTTAACGGATGCTTTGCCAAACCAGCAATAGCACTCAAAGGACCTGTCATGACATCGGCACCAATATGAGCACAGTCAATAACATGCATGGTGTGACGTACAGAAGCAGCTAAGATTTCTGTAGTAAATGAATAGTTGTCATAAATATTTCTAATGTCTTCAATTAGCTGAAGTCCGTCTGTAGACACATCGTCCAAACGGCCTATAAATGGCGACACATATGTTGCACCAGCTTTTGCTGCAAGCAAGGCCTGACCCGTTGAAAAGACTAGGGTACAGTTTGTCTTGATGCCCTTGTCTGAAAAATATTTGATGGCTTTGATACCCTCTAATATCATGGGTATTTTAACCACAATTTGTGGATGAAGTGCCGCTAGGGCTTCTCCTTCTGAAATCATACCCTCATAATCTGTTGCGATAACTTCAGCAGAAACATCCCCTTCTACGATGTCACAAATGGCTTTGTAATGGGCTATGATATTATCTTGACCCGTAATTCCTTCTTTGGCCATCAAAGATGGGTTGGTTGTAACCCCGTCTAAAATACCAAGGGATTGTGCTTCTTTGATTTGATCTAAATTGGCAGTATCAATAAAAAATTTCATGTGTTTAATTTAAATTATAAAAGGATGCTATAAGGTTTTCATAAGCGCGCTGTGGCAACAAAAACTTAATCAATGGCGAAAGTACTTCTAAAAATGGACCTACGCTGTAATGTGGCTTTAATTTCTTTTTATTTAATAGTTTTTCAATTTTTATAGCCACACTAATAGGTGGAAGCCCTTTATTAACATGGCTGTCCATGTCTGCTAGTGAAGCCTTGTATTGTGTATAATACATGGAATCCTCGGAAAGAGGTGCATATATCCGGTTTTCAGCTATGGCTGTTTTAATGGAGCCTGGAGATAATACGGTACACTGTATGGGTGTGTGGTGCAATTCTAGGCGTAAGCTCTCGCTAATGCGCATCAGTGCTGCTTTTGAGGCAGCATAAATGCTCCGAAAGGGCAAACCATTGTCCCCCGCCAGAGAAGCTATATTAATTATAAGCCCGGATTGCTGCTTGTGCATAAACGTCAATGTATGTTGCATAACACGTATAGGTCCATTTAAATTTGTATTCATGAGGCTGTCAACCGCCTTCAAATCCATTTCTTCTAAAGGACCAGCCATACCCATACCTGCATTGTTAATCAGTACATCTATGCGTGCATGTTGTGCTATTACAGCATCAATACCATCTTTTACAGAAGTATTATTCAATACATCCATGGCTATTAGAGGAAAAGGATGATTGGAATACTTATCGGGATTTCTACTGGTCCCAATAACCTGATATTGTAGTGAAGATAGGTATTGCCCTACTGAAAGACCTATTCCTGAGGAAGCACCTGTAATAAGAACAACGCGTGAATTTTTCATAAAAAAAAAGGCAGGCTACCTACAGCACACCGCTACGACCACTTACCCTTGCTGCGTTTCCGCCCTGGGGGGATTCAGCAGGAGCTGGTTGTGTAGAACCTGCCCAATGCAAATATACGGGCTTTGTGTATTTTATTAGAGACAATATTCATATTTTTAAACAATATATTTGTGTAATGAATCTTCGCTTACTAACCTTTCTGGCCCTTGCCCTACTTCTGCTTTCGGCTTGTTCATCGAAACAGTCGCTGCGCTATAAAATAACTACTGTCTCAAATGCTAAAAATCCAAGTATAGCGGATACCATCTTTTTATCGATAACGCCAGCAGTTCAACAACAGGCCATTAGCTTTTATCACGATGATGAGGCACTTCTAGCGCCTTACATAATTCCTTCAAAAACAGGAGAACAAACAGTAAAAGCAGTTATTGAAACAGCTGATGGAAACAGCGAAATAGCGAAAACCATTAGAGTGTTTGCGCCTAATAAACCTAAAGTGTTTGGGTATGAATTAATCCAAAGCTACCCGCATGACATCAACGCTTACACCCAAGGTTTGGAGTTTGTCAATGGTGCCTTGTTCGAAAGCACCGGGCAATACGGCAATTCATCCTTGCGAAAAGTAAATTTTAAGACGGGAGAAGTCATTCAAAAACTACCTATTGACAAAGCTTATTTTGCAGAAGGCATCACCCATTTTAACGGTAAAATTATCCAATTAACTTGGAAAAAGAAAGTAGGTTTTGTTTACAATTTAGATGATTTAACTCTTGACAAATCGTTTTCATATACCAAAAGCCCCGAGGGTTGGGGACTGTGTAGTGATGGTGATTTTTTATACAAAACAGATGGTAGTCAAAAACTTTGGAAGCTTGACCCCAATACTTTCGAGGAGCTATCTAGCCAAGACATAGTTACGCACAACACTTTTCTCTCAAAAGTAAACGAACTTGAATATGCTAATGGTAAGATTTATGCCAACACCTATCAGTTCAACAAAGATGTGGTCGTTATTTTTGATCCAAAAACAGGAATTGTTTCTGGCGTTGTTGATTTTTCAGGACTCAAAAAGCAGGTTACCCAACACAATCAATTGGACGTATTTAACGGAATTGCCTACCACCCAGAGCGTAAGACTTTCTTTGTAACTGGAAAATACTGGGACAAACTATTTGAAGTAAAAATAATTGAAAAATAACGCATATTCTTTCTTACGCAATGCGATCCTATTACTGGGATTAGTCCTTTTGGTTTCTCTGTATAGCAGCTGCCGAAAAGACTTTGACTTTCGACCAGTACAGAACAGTGAGTTGCGCTTTAGTCGTGACACTGTTTATTTGGACACGGTTTTTACCAACATTAGTTCTGCTACCTACACATTAAAGGTTTACAACACATCAGATGACCCGATTTCCATTCCTTCCATTTTCCTAGAGAAAGGAACAGTATCTAATTTTAGACTTAATGTAGACGGCAGGAGTGGCAAATCATTCGATGCAGTGGAACTGCTACCAAAAGATAGTATGTATGTTTTTGTAGAAACAACAAATGATATTAAGCAGTTAACAAGTGCTAACACCCAGTTTTTATACGAAGATAAAATCCTCTTTTCAGACATTGGGGCAGTCACACTAATGACACTGGTACAAGATGCCGTTTTTTTATATCCCGAAAAGGATGATCAAGGCATTAAAGAAAGTATTCCGATTGGAATAGACGATGTTGGAAATACGGTAGGTCTCGAGGGATTTTATTTGGACGATGACGAATTGGTGTTTACTAATGAAAAACCTTATGTGGTTTACGGCTATATGGGGGTGCCTTCGGGTAAGACCGTAACTTTTGAAGCAGGAGCGCGTATTCATTTCCACAAGAATTCTGGCATTATTGTCGCCAAGGATGCCACCATGATAGTCGATGGTACTGTGAGCAGCGATCCAGAAAAACTTGAGGGAGAAGTTGTTTTTGAAGGCGACAGGCTTGAGCCACTTTATGACTTTATTCCAGGTCAATGGGGCGCCATTTGGCTTACGGCTGGAAGCACACAACATCAATTTAATCACGCCACAATCAAAAATGCATCTGTAGGCATATTGATGGACTTTAATGACGAAACCAACAGCCCTACATTAACATTAGAAAACACCCAAATTCACAACAGTGCTGCATTTAATCTTTGGGGGAAAACGGCACATATCTCGGCCGTAAACAGCGTTTTTGGAAATGCAGGGAAATCCTCATTTGCTGGAACCATAGGAGGTAAATACGATTTCAAGCATTGTACTTTTGCGAATTATTGGAACAAAGGTTTTAGATCTACTCCTGCGGTATTGCTCAACGATTATACACAACTAGTAGATGGAAGCAACTTTATAAAACCACTTACAGAAGCCACATTCGAAAACTGTATTATTGAAGGAAATCAATTTGTTGAGTTCTATGTAGAACAAGAAGGCAGCGATGCGATAAACTTTTATCTAAACCACACGGCCATACAGTTTGAAACATCAAATACAACGATTGTCAACAATCCATTTTTTGACTGGGAAAACAACTCCTATTACAACCAAATTATCCGTAACGGAAATCCCGCTTTTGTGCTAGCAGAAGATAACGACATGCGCATAAGCCAAGAGAGTGAATTTATAGGAAAAGGAGACGCAAGTGTGGTGATTCCTGTAGACCTGGCAGGAAAAGCACGAACCTCGCCACCCGATTTAGGCGCTTATCAACATGTGATTATTGAAGACTAAGCGTTGAAGAGTGGACGATGTGCCATCATCTTGTGCACTTGTGCAGCTACCCCTTCAATTATTTTTTCGTTTTCAGGTTGCTGAATAACCTCATCAATAAGCGAAACAATAGGCTCCATGTCCGAAGGATTTAATCCTCGTGTTGTAATGGCAGCTGTACCGAAGCGTATTCCAGAAGTAACAAAGGGGGATTTGTCGTCAAAAGGAACCATATTCTTATTGGCAGTAATTTCGGCCTTAACAAGGGCTTGTTCTGCTTGTTTTCCAGAAATGTTCTTATTGCGTAAATCAACCAACATCATGTGATTGTCTGTGCCACCTGAAATAAGGTCATATCCCCTATCTACAAAGGCTTTGGCCATGGCTTGTGCATTTTCACGCACACGTAACATATATTGTAGAAAGTCGTCTGTAAGTGCTTCACCAAAAGCAATGGCTTTTGCTCCAACAACGTGCTCAAGTGGTCCGCCTTGATTGCCAGGAAAAACAGCCATATCCAACAATGAAGACATCATGCGCAAATTCCCATTTTTAAATTTCAACCCAAATGGATTTTCAAAATCTTGCCCCATCATCATCAAGCCACCACGAGGACCACGAAGGGTTTTGTGTGTAGTAGTAGTAACAATATGACAGTGCGGTAAGGGATCGTTTAGGATGCCCTTGGCTATCAATCCGGAAGGGTGTGAAATGTCGGCCAAAAGAAAGGCACCAACACTGTCGGCAATAGCTCTGAAGCGTTTAAAATCAATGTCCCGAGAATATGCAGATGCACCTGCAATGATCATATTGGGTTTTTCTCTTGCTGCAATTTCTTCAATTACATCATAATCCAAGCGTCCTGTTTCCTTGTCTACTCCGTAAAAGACAGCATTATACAAACGTCCTGAAAAGTTTACAGGAGAACCGTGTGTAAGGTGACCCCCGTGAGACAAATCAAAGCCCATGATTTTGTCACCAGGCTTGATAAAGGCGTGGTAAACAGCAGTATTGGCCTGCGAACCAGAGTGGGGCTGCACATTGGCATAGGCAGCACCAAACAAAGCTTTTGCTCTATCAATAGCAATGGTTTCTATTTCATCAACCACTTCACAACCGCCGTAGTAACGCTTTCCAGGGTACCCTTCGGCATATTTGTTGGTAAGGATGGAGCCTGTGGCTTCCATAACTTGTGGACTGGTAAAGTTTTCAGAAGCAATTAATTCAACCCCGCCTATTTGGCGAGCTCTCTCTGCTTCGATTAACTCAAAAATCTGTTCGTCGCGTTGGATTTTCATAGCATAATTTATATTGCCAAAAATAACAATAGCTGACACAATTCACATTATAAAAAAAAGCATTTATTAAAAACAAATGAACATCGCTATTATGTTATACTTTTGCAGCATGCAGCAGCAGGTCAACATAAAGAATAAACGTGCGCGTTTTGAGTATGAACTGATGGATCAGTATACTGCTGGTATCGTACTAACAGGAACAGAAATCAAGTCTATTCGTGCGGGTAAGGCTTCTATTGCCGAAAGTTTCTGTAGTTTCAGCGAACAAGGCGAGTTGTTTCTTATTAATATGCATATAGAAGAATACAGCCATGGCGGTTACGTAAACCACAAAACCAAAGGGGATCGAAAACTACTATTGCAAAAAAAAGAAATAAAAAAGCTGCTCAAAGAAGTTCAAAACGTAGGGCTTACCATTGTACCGCTACACGTTTTTATCACGGATAAAGGCTGGGCAAAGGTTCGTATTGCGCTTGCAAAGGGTAAGAAAATACACGACAAACGGGAAACCATCAAGGACAGGGAAAACAAGCGTCAACTTGATCGCGTTAAAAAAGGCTTTCGTCGTTAATTTTTATCTCCCAACAAGGGAACAAATCTAAAATCTCCAAGTACCAATTGTTCAAAATCAGCATCTGAGGTACGTGTAATGACAGTCATCTTTTGATTTTTTTCTCCAACAGGTATAACCATTTTACCACCAACGGCCAATTGTGCCAATAAGGCTTCGGGAATAAATGGCGCACCTGCGGTGACAATAATCCGATCAAAAGGTGCTTTTTCAGCAAACCCCTTGTAGCCATCTCCAAAAATGAGTTTCTTAGCTTTAAACCCAAGTGCAGGTAGTCTTTTTAGGCTTGTACGAAACAGTTCGTGCTGTCGCTCAATAGAATAGACCTCTGCCCCCATATGACACAGTACAGCTGTTTGATATCCTGAACCGGTGCCAATCTCCAAGATTTTAGTCCCTGGCAAAACGGCGAGTTGCTGGCTTTGAAAGGCTACGGTATAAGGCTGTGATATGGTTTGGTCAGCACCTATAGGAAATGCCTTGTCTTGATAGGCATGGTCTTCAAAACTACTGTCCATAAACAAGTGGCGAGGTATGGCGCCAATGGCATTTAAAACAGCCTTATCGTTGATTCCTTTGTCCTTTAATATTTCGATCAACTGACGACGTCTTCCTTGATGTTTGGTCGTATCTTCCCTCATATCTTCAAAAATACAAAATCATACGGCTAGCCACCGCCTAAACTTGTTACATTTGTAGTATGAGCAAAACACTAAAAGCAGGTGTACTTGGTGCAGGCCACTTAGGAAAAATACACCTTCGATTATTGAACCAGTCAGACAAATTCGATTTAGTAGGTTTTTACGACCCCAGTCCAGAAGTACGTAATACAATATCAGATGAATACGGCTTTAAAGCCTTTAATTCTGAAGAAGAATTGATTGCTGCTGTCCAGGTAGTAGATATCGTTACGCCAACGCTATACCACCACAAATTGGCAAAAAAAGCTATCGAAATGGGAAAGCACGTCTTTCTGGAAAAACCCATCACCCAGACGGTAGACGAGGCAAATGAACTCATTACACTTGCAAAAAAGCATCAAGTGCTGGGTCAAGTGGGGCATGTGGAGCGATTTAATCCTGCTTTTTTAGCTGTCAAGGATGACATCAGCGATAGCATGTTTATCGAAACCCACCGATTGGCAGAATTCAATCCCAGAGGTACCGATGTGCCTGTTGTTTTGGATTTGATGATACACGATATTGATACGGTGTTGAGTTTGGTGGATTCGGAAGTGTCTGCAATTTCAGCGAGTGGCGTTGCCATCATCAGTGAAACGCCAGATATAGCAAATGCTAGAATTGAGTTTGAAAATGGTTGTGTTGCCAACCTAACAGCCAGTAGAATCTCGCTTAAAAATATGCGTAAGGCCCGCTTTTTCCAAAAAGACGCCTATATCTCCGTAGATTATTTTAGCAAAAGTGCTGAAGTGGTTAAAATGGAAAATGCACCCGAAAATGTTGGCGATTTTGATATGGTATTGGAAAACGCACAAGGCAAGAAAAAGCGTGTATTTTTTGACAACCCTAAAATACCAGAGGTCAACGCTATCTTAATGGAATTGGAATGCTTTGCCGATGCCATCCTTACTAATACAGCAGTTATCGTACCGCTTGAACAGGGTAAAAATGCCCTTGACGTTGCGCTACAAATAACTGCGCTTGTTGAAAAGTCATCTGCATGATTGTAGCCAACCTAAAGCAATTAAAAGACGATGTGCCTGCTGCAGTAACCGTTGTGGCAGTATCCAAAACAAAGCCCATTGATGCCATTCAACAGGCATATGAAGCGGGACATTTGGACTTTGGGGAAAATAAGGTGCAGGAGCTTTGTCAAAAACACGAAACACTCCCAAAGGATATTCGTTGGCATATGATTGGTCACCTTCAGCGAAATAAGGTTAAATATATTGCGCCCTTTGTACACCTCATTCACGGAGTAGACAGCGAGCGATTGCTTAATGAAATCAACAAACAAGGTGCCAAAAACAACCGGGTTATTGATGTGCTGCTTCAAATTCATATTGCAGAAGAATCTACCAAGTTTGGTTTTTCGTATGCAGAAGCTGAAGCCATACTTTCGAAAGCTAAAACCCTTGAAAATGTACGCATTACAGGATTAATGGGTATGGCCAGCTATACCGACAACAACGTACAACTCACATCAGAATTTAGTGGACTTCAAGATTTCTACAACAAGCTGCAGGCATCCAATAATTGGACTACCCTATCAATGGGTATGAGCAATGATTACAAACTTGCAGTTAGCCTAGGAAGTACTATGATACGTGTGGGGAGTCTAATCTTTGGAAGTAGAAATTAGGAGCTATGTACGCAGTTGTTGACGTCGAAACTACAGGGGGCAAATATAACGAAGAGGGCATAACAGAAATTGCCATTTTTAAGTTTGATGGAACTAAAATTGAGGATCAGTTTATCAGCTTAGTCAACCCTGAACGACCCATTCAACCTTTTGTAGTACAACTCACAGGGATTAACGAAAAAATGCTGCGAAATGCACCAAAGTTCTACGAAATAGCCAAGCGTATTATTGAAATAACAGAAGGCTGCACCTTAGTCGCACACAATGCTAGCTTTGACTACAGAATGCTTTGCACCGAATTTAACAGGTTGGGGTTTGTCTATGAGCGTCCTACCCTATGCACTGTTGCCTTATCAAAAAAACTCATTCCCGAACAAGCGTCCTACAAATTGGGAAAGCTCGTAAGGGCATTGGGTATTCCACTTAGCGATAGACATCGTGCTGCAGGAGATGCACGCGCAACTGTAAAACTGCTGAAACTATTGCTAGACAAAGATCGCAAGAAAACTATTGTTAAAGAAGTACTTCGAACAAAAGACCAAGACAAGGTAGCACGTAAGTTTCAAGCCCTTATGGAACAAGTCAAACCTGTTACGGGAGTTTATTATTTGCATAACCAAAAAGGAGATGTAATTTATATTGGCAAAAGTCTTAACATGCGCAAGCGTGTCAATCAACATTTTACAGGGAAGAGCAGAAAGGCTTTAAAAATACAGCTCGAAACGCATAGCGTCAGTACTGAAGAAACGGGGAGTGAATTGATAGCCCTATTAAAAGAAATTGACGAGATACAGCTACACAAACCCAAGCACAACAGAGTACACAAGAATGATCGTATTCGATTTGGCCTGCAAGAATTAGTGAACAGCAAAGGGTATCGTCTTTTACGGATTGTTCATGCAGAGGATGGAACAAACTACATCACAACCTTTAAGAACCTAAGCAATGCAAGGAAAACACTCTATTTCTTTGCACACAAATACACACTCTGCTTAAAGTACGTAGGACTTGAATCTCCCAAGGAAGCGTGCTCAGATGTTGAGATCAACAAATGTTTAGGTGCCTGTGCAGAAAAGGAAGCTGTCGAGCTCTATAACGAGCGTGTGCAGAATTGCATCGATCAGTTGCGCTTTTCTTCACCTAATTTATTGATAGTTGACAAGGGACGTAGTCATGATGAGCGGAGTATTATACTTATACAAGATACTGAATATAAAGGTTTTGGGTACGCTGATTTAAATTATCAGATTAATAATTTGGATATGGTGAAAACCATCATTACACCCATGAAAAATTCTCGAGCTGCACGACATATACTGCAATCATTTATTAGAAAAAACAAAGTAAAACAAGTGATTGATTTAAATGAAAAAGCATAAGCTTATTGGTATTTCAGGACCTACTGCAGTGGGAAAAACTTCGTTTTCAATTGCGTTAGCCAAGCAATTAAACTGTCCCATACTGTCCAGTGATGCCAGACAGTTTTACAGCGAAATGTACATTGGTACCGCCGTTCCGTCAATAGCGGAACAACAAGGGGTAAAACACGATTTTATACAGCATTTAAGCATACACGATTCCTACAGCGTTGGTGATTTTGAAAAAGACGCATTATCACTGCTCAAAAAATACCATAAAGAACATCCTGTTGTGGTTATGGTTGGCGGCTCTAACCTGTACAACAATGCCGTAATGCATGGGCTAGATACATTTCCTGAAGTAGCTGAGGAAATAAAAGAACAGTGGCAATTAGCATATGAACACAAAGGAATCAACCATTTACAGCAAGCGCTTCGAAAATTAGATCCCGATTATTTTCAAACTGTTGACTTAAATAATCACGTGCGATTGTTACGCGCCTTGCATATATGCTCGGTTACGGGCAAGCCCTACTCTTCCTTCTTAGGGCAAAACAAAGAACAAAGAGACTTTGAAAGCTTAAGCATTGAGATTTGCATGCCCAGAAAACAGCTGTACGACAACATCAATAAGCGTGTTGACATCATGATTGAAAAGGGCTTGGTTGCCGAAGCCAAAGCACTATATCCACACAAACACCTCAACGCCCTGCAGACAGTGGGCTACAGAGAGTTATTTCGTTATTTTGAGGGAAAACAAGGTTTGGAAGAAGCTGTTGAAGACATCAAAACCAATACCAGAAGATTTGCAAAGCGACAACTCACGTGGCTTAGAAACCATCCTTGCACACACAAGCTTTCTTATGATACTGCGGTAAATGCAGCATTAGTTAGTCAACTAGGACTGGAAATATAGATTTAGGTTACGTTGCATTCTAGTCGCAACATCCGAAAAATCAGCTTTTATAAATTTCTTTCCCGTTATGTGCTCATAAAGCTCTATATAACGCTCAGAAACCGTTGCGATATATGCCGCTGTCATTTCGGGAGGCGTTTGTCCTTCAAGCCCTTGAAAACCGTGCTCAATAAGCCAACGACGCACAAACTCTTTTGAAAGCTGACGTTGTGGCGTTCCTTCATTCTGACGTGCTTCATATCCATCGGCATAGAAATAGCGAGACGAATCGGGTGTGTGAATTTCATCAATCAGTACTATGTTTCCTTGCTTATCTTTTCCAAACTCATATTTGGTGTCTACCAAAATCAGTCCTTGCTTGGCAGCCATTTCGGTACCTCGCTTAAATAATGCCCTAGTATACGCAGCTAATTGCTGGTATTCTTCTTGAGTAACGATGTTGCGTGCCACCAATTCTTCAGGTGTAATATCTTCATCATGATCGCCTTGCTCGGCTTTGGTTGCAGGTGTTATAATGGGTTCTGGAAACGC
>Ga0228620_1000158_pt1 | contig 42536 bp, 44 predicted proteins | sample 23DmetaG_FD_186030 | JGI IMG/M metagenome (GOLD analysis project Ga0228620, IMG submission 186030) | Seawater microbial communities from Monterey Bay, California, United States - 23D | ecosystem: Environmental > Aquatic > Marine > Coastal | place: USA: California | collected 2016-10-06 | reverse complement strand
GGCACACCCTACACAGTTCTATCCCGGAGCTGTATTGGGTATCATTACAGATTTAGGTAAATGCATACAAAAAAACGATTCACAAGAAATCAAACTTTTGTTGGCGCAATTGGGTAGAACCCCCTTCTTTAAAAAGCAAAAACCAACGCCACTGGACGAGGCCCGTAGTTTGATATGGTACCTTTCGAATGTTTTTTATCCGGCAATTGGTGAAATTCAAGCCTATGTACAGCGTCATATCTTCAAAGATGAGCCCTTGACAGGTAAAACGGTTAAACTTGGTTTCTGGCCAGGTGGAGACCGTGATGGAAATCCTTTCGTAACTACTGAAATTACACGAAAAACGGCACAATTACTTCGAAGTAGCATCATTCGGAACTATTATCGAGACATTCGGAAATTACGCAGAAGATTGACTTTTGCTGGTGTAGAAGAGGCCGTTTTAGCGGTTGAGAAAAAATTATATAACAGCATTTTTGCATTGGACAAGGCGCCAGCCATCAGTCTAGAAGACTTAAAAGCTAGCCTACAATCCATTCTTGTCACTATAGAAGACGAATATCACGGTTTATTTGCCAATGAATTGCGCGACTTTATTGCAAAGGTCAATGTCTTTGGCTATCACTTTGCTAGTTTAGATATCAGACAAGACTCTCGCGTACACCACGATGCGTTTTTAAGCCTCTTGGATCAAACAAATAAAACTGGTGTTACCGATGCAAGTTTTGATTATGTAAATGCAACTGAAGCCCAGCGCATTGACTTCCTAACTTCACTAACTGGTGATGTGGATCCCGACAGCTTTGAAGACGAAACTGTATGCAAAGCCCTTGGTTCTATTCGTGCAATGCGTGAAATCCAAGAAACCAATGGTGAGGCCGGTTGTAATCGTTATATCATTAGTAATAATCAAACTGCACAAAATATATTTGAGGTTTTTGCCATGATTCGCATGAGCGACTGGGAAACACCTAATGTGGATGTTGTCCCGTTATTTGAAACGATTCCTGATTTAGAAGTAGCGGTCGCTGTAATGGATAAGGTTTACGGAAACCCCGTGTATCGTGAGCATTTGTCAAGACGGGGAGACAAACAAACCATTATGCTAGGTTTCTCTGACGGAACTAAAGACGGGGGCTACTTGATGGCCAACTGGAGTATTTTTAAAGCTAAAGAAGAACTCACGGCGATATCTCGAAAATACGGGATCAATGTTGCCTTTTTTGATGGTCGAGGTGGTCCACCAGCACGTGGCGGTGGTAATACCCATCAGTTCTACGCATCCATGGGGAACAGCGTCGAAGCAGACGAAATACAGCTCACCGTACAAGGACAAACCATCAGTTCTAATTTTGGCACTTTCGATACCTGTCGTTATAATTTAGAGCAACTCCTGAGTTCTGGAATATCCAACCGATTGTTTGCTTCGGATTCATCCGTTTTAAACGAAGAAGACAGGAAAACCATGACACAGCTAGCAGAAATTAGCTACGAAACCTATAAGGATTTTAAAGCGCACCCTAAGTTTTTACCTTACTTGGAACATATGAGTACACTCCAATATTACGCCAAAACCAATATTGGATCACGCCCATCGAAGCGCAAATCAAGCAAGTCTTTAGACTTCGCTGCACTTCGTGCCATACCGTTTGTGGGCAGTTGGAGCCAGCTCAAGCAAAATGTACCTGGATTTTTTGGCGTGGGTACTGCTTTGGAAAGTCTAGATAAGGCAGGAGAATTTGATAAAGCAAAGCAATTGTACAACAACAATGCATTCTTTAGAACCTTGATTTCAAACTCGATGATGAGTTTGCAAAAATCTTTTTTCAAATTAACAGCCTACATGGAGAACGATCCTGAATACGGAGCTTTTTGGAAGTTGATTTACGAAGAATATCTGCGTTCTAAGGACTATATTCTCAAGCTAACGGAAATGGACAACCTCATGCAGGACCAACCCGAAGGAAAGGCTTCTATTCACATACGTGAGGAGATTGTGCAACCCTTATTAACCATACAACAGTATGCCTTGTTGACGATTCAGCAGAGTAAACTTAGCGCAAAAGAGCGTGATGTAATGGAAAAAATGGTAACGCGTTCCTTATTTGGAAACATCAATGCAAGTAGAAACTCTGCTTAAGCCTGATAGAAATTAAAGGCTTCAAGGATGTGTTTTTCTGAAACCGATTGATTCCAAACTGGTTCGCCTATAGCCTTTAAGAGGACAAATAGCACATTGCCATTTTCATTTTTCTTGTCGTGCATCAGCATTTTGATGACTTCCGAAATCGTGTCCTTGTCAAAGCGTACTTTAGGGTATATAGCCTGAAAAACACTTTTGATTTTATCTGCTGACTCTAGTGGAAAACCTACTGCTTTAACAGATAAAAAAGCTTCTAGTATCATGCCAATCGCAATGGCTTCGCCGTGTAGCAATCTGGTTTTGTCTGTAGCGGTTAAAAAGTGAGATTCTACCGCATGGCCTAGGGTGTGACCAAAGTTTAAAATCTTGCGTAACCCTTGTTCGTCAATATCTTCTGAAACCACCTTAGCCTTAACGCCAACAGAGTGATGTATGTGGGGTAGTATTTCAGCTTTACTCAAAAAACCACTTAAGGCTTCAAAATAAGCTGGCTCCTGAATAAGTCCGTGCTTAAGCATTTCTGCATAGCCACTTCGATATTCTGAATCGGGGAGGGTATCCAAAAAATCGGTATCCACAAGCACCATGCTAGGTTCTTTAATAATACCCACTTGGTTTTTAAGTGCCCCCAAATCAATTCCCGTTTTGCCTCCAACAGAAGCGTCTACCATTGCAAGCAAAGAAGTAGGGATGTTTATGAAATCAATACCACGCTTGAAAGTACAAGCGACAAATCCACCTAAATCAGTAACCACGCCACCACCAATATTGATAAGCAAACTCCTTCTGTCAGCACCCATTTCAGACAAGCTGTCCCATAGCGAAACACAGCTCTGAATGTGTTTGTTTTCTTCACCTGCCTGCATGTCAAGCATCTGGTAGTCGAATTCAATCTTTGCGTTTGCGTGTGGCAAACAATGCAAGCCAGTGTTGGTGTCTGTCAATATAAAAACTGTGGAATAGCTGTTGGCATGAACACAGCGGTTGAGCGCTTCCCAGCAAGACGCGCCAAAAATAACTTCGCTGTGTTTTGTTTTAATAACCATAATCGATGGCGAAAATACTGCCTTTTTGGTTTATTTTCCTAATTTTGAGAGGCAGTTGATATTTTAAATTATTTTTATTTGAACAATGCATTGCCTCAATATCCGCACAAAACCACACGAGAGTTAAAGGCTTCACTGTTTTTGTTTCGTTTACTTTCAAGGCGCTTTGTTGTGCGCACTTCTTTGTATTTGTGGCATTTCTTACAACATGTTCGCTTCCCCATGAAACTTCTTATTGGCTTTACGGGATATGAGCAGTTTTGTGCAGGAAAAGATGTTGCTTCTTGTACAACTGTAACAGAAAAGCTAGCAGATCACAAGGTGTTCAGCGTCTTGGACTATGCCAACGAGCACGCAAAATCAACAGCGGATTACGAACACAATGCTGCAGTTGTATTGGAGACCATTGCAGCAGCTAAAAGAACTAGCGCTTACCCATTTGCAGTAGTAAAACCGAGTGCTATTGGCTCCTTTGAGCTGTATCACAAAAAGACTGCTGGACATAAGCTGAGCCCTAGTGAACAGCTTATTTGGACTGCCATGCAACATCGCTTTGAGTTGTTGGCAAACTCGGCGAAACAAGTAGCTGTTGTACTGATGATTGATGCCGAAGAAAGCTGGATTCAAGATGGCGTAGATATGTTGGTGCTCCCTTTGCTTAGAAAATACAATAGCGATAAAGTTGTTGTTGCGCTAACCATCCAACTGTACTTAAAATACCGCAACGTTCTTTATAAAAGTCTTTTAAAGGATGCTGATGAAAAGGGATATGTGTTGGGCGTAAAACTCGTTAGAGGGGCTTATATGGAAAAGGAGCGCAGTAGGGCAGCAGCATTAAAAATAAGTTCTCCTGTATGTGATACCAAAGATCAGACGGACAGTCAATACAAAGATGCCCTTCAACATGCCTTAAAAAACCTAAACAGTCACTTTTGTATCGTGGCTACACACAATCAATCGGACATCAATTGGGTGGTTGACTACTGTTCGCAAACCAATATTTCATTGGGGAATGCAAACCTCTGGTTTAGTCAGCTGTATGGGATGCGAGACTATATTTCCTTCTCGTTGGCAGAACAAAATGCCAATGTGTTCAAGTATGTTCCTTTTGGACCTTTAGAACAGGCAGTACCGTATTTGATAAGACGTGCGCTGGAAAACAGCGCAATGAAATCTCAGACATTACAAGAATGTTTGATGTTAAAAAAAGAGCTGAAAAAACGTAAGCTTAACGGCTAAAGTAGGCCGTATCCGTACATTTTTTGACTGAAAATGTTTTGTCGTCAATTTCCATAACATAAACATTGCAAGAGTCGGTTCCAATGTTGCTTTCACTAAAATCTACAGTGGCTTTAGCAAACCATTGCAAGGTGTCTTGGATGGGGTAGAATTCTTTTTCAAATACCCACGCTTTCTTTTGAATATCACTTTTAACCCTTGCTGAAGGGCTGTAGTTACACTGTGTTCTTTTGCCGTTAAAGAAGAAAAACAAAAAAATAAGGCCAACCGAAAAACCGCCTAAATAATATCCTAATCTTTTTATAAAGCTCATATAAATGAAATGTTTCTAGTACTGTCGTTTAAATGCTTCAATGTTATGGTGTGGTGGGGCTGTGTTATTGACGTCATGGCTATTTCTGGCCATTCAATAAAGCAATAATCTCCGTTGTGTACGTATTCGTCAAATCCAAATTGTTGTAATTCATCTGAATTTTCTATGCGATACAAATCCATATGAAAGGCAGTAGTATTTGCTATATTGAGCTCGTTTACTATTCCAAATGTTGGACTTGACACCTCTTCATTACTCCCCAATTGTTTGGCTATAGCGTTCACGAGTGTTGTTTTGCCTGCGCCTAAATCTCCTTTGAGTAAAATAATGTTATGCTCAAATGCAGCAACGAGCGATTCAGCGATTGCGTCAATTTGATTTAAATCGTACTTCTTTACCATAGCGCAAAAGTAAGCTACTTAGGAGAATACACCGCAAACGGAATGCACATCTCTTCCAATGAAATGCCACCGTGTTGATAGGTGTTCCGGAAATAGTTTACAAAATGATGGTAGCGGGTTGGGTAAATTAGATAATAGTTTTCTTTGGCAAAAGCAAAAGAGCTGCTCATGTTTATGGAGGGCAGACCAAAACTTTCAGGGTCAGAAACCATCATTACGTGCTTGTCATCTGTTTTAAGGCGTCGTCCTGTCTTGTAGCGGATGTTAGTACTTGATTCACGATCGCCAATAATTTTTGCAGGCTGCTCCACGTTAATGGTGCCATGATCTGTAGTAATGATAAGTTGATAGCCTTTTTGTTGTGCCATTTTAATGATGTCTAGCAACAGGCTGTTTTGGAACCAACTCTTTGTGAGTGAACGATACGCCTTGTCAGAATTTGCCAATTCTTTAATCACATCCATTTCTGTTTTAGCATGTGAAATCATGTCGACAAAATTGTATACAACTACCTGTAGTCCATCTGCAGGGTTGGTCTTAAAGGCATCTAAAAACTTACGTGCTTCATTTGGCTTGTTTACTTTGGTATAGCTGTGTTTTTGGTTTATCCCTAGGCGGTCCAATTGTGCACCCAAAAATTCATGCTCATGCATATTTTTACCTCCTTCATCAACATCATTTTTCCACCACTGGGGATATTTCGCTTCCATTTCGTTCGGTAAGAGGCCAGCAAAAAAAGCATTCCGCGCATACTGTGTTGCAGTTGGCAGTATACTAAAATAGGATGTTTCCATTTCTGCTTTGAAATAAGGCGCAATAATGGGGGATATAGCAATGAACTGATCGTAACGCAGGTTGTCAATCATCAGCAATAGCGTGGGTTTGTTGTTTAGTTTGGGCGCGACCAACTTCTCAAACACTTGATTTGAAAAAAGTTTTTCTTCATCTTCATCAAAAAGTAAGTTGGCATAATGCTTCTCAACAAATCGTGAGAAAGCAATATTTGCTTCCGTTTTCTGATAGGTAAATATTTCTTTGAGCTCTGGGGAATCAATACTATCGATTTCCATTTCCCAATACAAGATTTTTTGATACACATCACTCCAAGAGCCAAAAGATTCTGCCTGCATTACGGCTGTGCTTAGTTGCCGAAACGACTGCTGATAGGTAGCAATTGTTTTTTCGGTTACGAGTTTACTGGCATCTAAATTCTTCTTTAGAGAGAGCAAAATTTGATTTGGGTTAACAGGCTTAATGAGGTAGTCGGCAATTTTAGCCCCAATAGCTTCCTCCATGATATTCTCTTCTTCGCTCTTGGTAATCATGATTACGGGCAGCTGCGGATGGTCTTGTTTGATTGCCGTCAACACCTCAATGCCAGACATTCCGGGCATGTTTTCATCCAATAAAACAATGTTAAAGCTCGTCTCTTTTAAGAGAGACAAAGCGTCTTGACCACTATGCGCTTTTGTCACATGGTACCCTTTTTGGCTAAGGAAAATTATGTGGGCTTGAAGCAAATCTATCTCATCATCAATCCACAAAAGTTCAATCGGCTGCATATATGTATCTTTGGATGTAATTTTTTCTAAAGTGAAACTCACTCAATACAACGACCCAATTTACGGTTTTATTACAATCCCAACTCCGTTTATTGGTAAACTTATCAATCATCCATACGTACAGCGTTTGCGTAGGATCAAACAGATGGGCCTATCCTTTTTGGTATTTCCCTCCACAGAACATACGCGTTTTCAGCACGCATTAGGCGCCATGCATTTGGCCACCAAAGCCGTTGTAAGCCTTCGAAAACAAGGAGTTAAGATAACGGATAAGGAAGCAGAAGCACTTTATGCAGCATTGCTTTTACACGACCTCGGTCACGGTCCCTTTTCGCATGCACTTGAACACGCCTTGCTGCCTGACACGCCACACGAAAAAATGTCTTTAGCGCTGATGCGTGATATGAATCGTGAATTTGAGGGAAAACTTGATTTGACGATTCAAATGTTTACAAACAACTACTCACGTGGTTTTTTTAACCAACTCATTTCTTCACATATCGATCTTGATAGATTGGATTATTTAAAGCGTGACAGTTTTTACTCTGGAGTAACAGAAGGAAACATCAACTCTGAACGCTTGATTACAATGATGACAGTCAAGGACGACACCTTGGTGTTTTTTACCAAGGCCATTCACTCCATTGAAAAGTTTTTATTGGCGCGACGCATGATGTATTGGTCGGTTTATTTACACAAAACAAGTTTTGTTGCAGAAGAATTGCTGATTCGATTTTTTAAACGTTTTGACCAGCTGGATAAAGCTATTAAAACTTCTTTAGCTACAGCAGCATTGGCAGGTCTTGTAAACAATAAAACAGCGGAACTAGAAGATAAAATTCCCTATTTTAGTCATTTAGACGACAACGATATTTGGGTAACACTTAAGGCAGCATCCAACTGCGACGATGCCATTTTAGCCTCACTGGCAAACATGATCTTAAACCGTGATTTACTTAAAATTCAGATTGCAAACCAAGCTTTTAGCTCCGAGGACCTAAAAGACAAGCAACAGTCTTTTATGCAAAAGCTACATTTGACTGCAACTGAAATCGATTACTTTGTTTTTTCAGGAAGTCTAAGCACACAAGGCTACAATTTAGACGAACAACCTATCCAGTTGTGTTCTCTCGATGGTTCGTTAACGTTATTTGACGCTTCATCTGAAATCGCACATTTCCCTATACTTACTAGAAAAGATTATAAGTACTTCTTGGCATTCCCAAAGTAAGACGGATATTTTTCGTAATTTTGCACCTATGAAATTTAATGCCACACAAATAGCGGAACTAGTTTCCGGAACCGTTGATGGTAACCCTAAAGCAGAGGTTTCTAAGCTGTCTAAAATTGAAGAAGGAACAACAGGGAGTTTGTCTTTCCTAGCCAACCCCAAATACACTTCTTTTTTATATAGTACAGCCGCTACCATTACTTTGGTTAGTGATGACTTTGTGGCAGATAAAGAATACAAAACTACGCTCATTCGTGTAAGCGACCCATATGAAGCCTTTTCAAAGCTACTAAGTCATTACAACGAAATTAAGCATGTGCCTACTCCAAGCGTTTCTGACAATGCATACATTTCCGATGATGCATCCTGTTCTGATGGAATCTCTATCGGTAATTATGCCCACATAGACGCACATACAACACTTGGAAAAAACTGTGTGATTCATTCTCAAGTGTATATTGGTAAAAATGTCAGCATAGGCGATAACACCATTATTCATGTTGGCGCTCGTATTCTTGATGATACCGTAATCGGTAGTCATTGTGTTATTCACAATAATGCGGTTATAGGTGCCGATGGTTTTGGATGGGCGCCCAATGATAATGGTTCTTACGATAAGGTTCCACAAACCGGCAACGTAGTGCTCGGCAATAACGTTGATGTGGGTGCAAACACCACCATTGACCGTGCAACGCTCGGATCAACACGCATTGGAAATGGCGTAAAGCTAGACAACCTTATTCAAATAGGGCATAATGTCGAAATAGGTGATCATACTGTTATCGCAGCGCAAACTGGCATTGCCGGTTCAACCAAAATAGGTACGCATTGTCAAATTGGGGGACAGGTAGGAATCAGTGGGCATTTGACCATAGGAAACCGTGTGGGCATTCAGGCCAAATCGGGTATATTGAAAAACCTTAAAGATGATGCTAAGGTTATGGGCTATCCAGCCTTCGATTATAAAGCTTTTAACAAATCGTATGTACATTTTAGAAATTTACACACGCATATTAAAGATTTACAATCCCTAAAAAAGAAACTTAACCATGACTAAGCAAACAACAATCTCCAAGGCTGTTTCGTTAAACGGTGTTGGTATCCATACTGGAAAAAAAGTTAAACTTACATTCAAGCCTGCCCCCCCAAATCACGGATATGCTTTTTCTCGTGTTGATCTTGAGGGAAACCCCATCATAAAGGCCGATGCTAACTTGGTGGTGAATACTACTAGAGGTACAAATCTAGAACGGAATGGCGTGAGTATCCAAACATCTGAACACGTTTTGGCTGCATTGGTAGGATTAGAAATAGATAACGTTTTAATTGAACTTAATGCCCCTGAACCACCCATTATGGATGGTTCTTCCATACATTTTGTTGAAGCCCTGCTTGAGGCTGGGATTGAAGAACAAGATACGGAGCGGTATGAATATGTCGTTCGTGAAAACATCACATATGTTGACGAAGAAACAGGAAGCGAAATAACGGTTATTCCAGCGGATAACTATCAAGTTACCACCATGGTCGACTTTGGCACCAAAGTCCTTGGAACGCAAAATGCAAACCTTAAAAACCTCAGTGATTTTAAGGAAGAGTTTGCCAACGCACGCACCTTTAGCTTCCTTCACGAAATAGAGTCGCTGCTTGAAAATGGGCTTATTAAAGGTGGAGACCTCAATAATGCCATTGTATATGTAGACAAAGAGCTTTCTGAGCAAACCATGAGCAAGCTTTGTAAGGCTTTCAACAGAAAAAGTATTTCTGTCAAACCCAACGGCATTTTAGATAACCTAACATTAAAATACCCTAATGAGGCTGCACGACATAAGTTACTTGACGTAATTGGTGATTTAGCATTGGTGGGTTGTCGCATTAGAGGTAAGGTAATTGCTAATAAACCGGGGCATGGCACCAATACAAGTTTTGCAAAAAAACTCGCTAAAATTATCAAGCAAGAAAGACGAAATCGTGTTCCTGACTTTGATTTAAATGCCGAGCCCTTAATGGATGTAAATGCCATTATGAAAGTATTACCACACCGTCCTCCATTCTTGTTGGTAGACAAGATTTTGGAATTGAGCGACACGCATATTGTAGGAATGAAGAGCATCACAATGAACGAACCCTACTTTGCAGGTCACTTCCCGGGTCAACCTGTAATGCCAGGCGTTCTTCAGATAGAAGCCATGGCGCAAGCGGGAGGTGTATTGGTATTAAATACCGTACCCGACCCAGAAAACTACCTTACATTTTTTATGAAAATTGAAAATGCAAAATTCAAGAACCCAGTTGTTCCTGGAGATACCCTTATTTTCAAAATGGAATTATTATCGCCCATACGCAGGGGTATTTGCCATATGCAGGCTGTAGCGTATTCAAGAGGCAGGGTTACAACAGAGGCTGAAATGATGGCTCAAATTGTACGAAAAGATCAAGTCAAAGTATGAATCAACCATTAGCATACGTACATTCCGATGCGAAAATTGCAAAGAATGTCGTAATAGAGCCATTTACCACTATCGATAAAAACGTGGTGATTGGTGAAGGGACTTGGATAGGTCCAAACGTAACCATCATGGAAGGTGCGCGAATAGGAAAAAATTGCAATATTTTTCCGGGCTCTGTAATCAGTGCTGTCCCGCAAGATCTTAAGTTTAACGGCGAAAAAACAACGGCTGAAATTGGAGATAACACCACCATTAGGGAATGTGTAACCATCAATCGTGGCACAACTTCTAGAGCGAAGACAAAAATCGGAAAACACTGTCTGATTATGGCTTATTCTCACATCGCACACGACTGTATTGTTGGCGACTATTGTATTTTTTCAAACAACAGCACACTTGCCGGGCATATTTCTGTAGGTAGTCACGTTATTTTAGCTGGAATGACAGCCGTACACCAGTTTTGTTCCATAGGCGATCACGCCTTTGTAGCAGGTGGTTCGTTGGTACGTAAGGATATTCCACCTTTTGTAAAAGCAGCACGTGAACCGCTTTCTTATGCGGGCGTCAATTCTGTTGGCTTGAGACGTAGGGGCTTTGATTCAGAAAAAATCAAAGAGATTCAAAGCATTTACCGCATTCTATACCAAAAGAATTTTAACAATACCCAAGCCACACAGATCATTGAAGCTGAAATGGAGGCTTCAACAGAACGAGATGATATTTTACAGTTCATCAGACTGTCACAACGCGGTATTATGAAAGGATATATTCAAAACTAACTATGGCATCAACTTCAGATATACGAAAAGGACTTTGTATTCATTACAACAACGATATTTTTAAAATAATTGAGTTTCTACACGTCAAACCTGGCAAAGGCCCTGCGTTTGTACGCACAAAACTCAAGAGTGTAACTTCAGGAAAAGTAATAGACAATACCTTTTCTGCTGGACATAAAATTGAAGATGTTCGTGTGGAAACCCGCAAATACCAGTTTTTATACGCAGTTGGTGATGTATATCACTTCATGAACACAGAAGATTACAATCAAATTGAATTACAAGAAAGCATTCTTGATCAACCAAAATTGATGAAAGAAGGAGAAATTGTCACGGTGATGACAAATACCGAAAATGACAGTCCGCTCTCGGTTGATATGCCAGCCAGTGTAATTTTAGAAATTACCCATACAGAGCCCGGTGTTAAAGGAAATACAGCAACAAATGCCACAAAACCCGCAACTGCTGAAACAGGGGCGAAAATCAATGTTCCATTGTTTATTAATGAGGGAGACAAAATAAAAGTAGATACCGAGAAAGGCACCTACATTGAACGCGTAAAAGAATAACATGAGCGTACTAGTAACCAAAGATTCAAATATTATTGTACAAGGCTTTACAGGGAGTGAAGGCACTTTTCATGCAAGCCAAATGATTGCTTACGGCACCAATGTCGTAGGGGGTGTAACACCCGGAAAAGGGGGGCAAACACACTTGGATAAACCCGTTTTTAATACGGTTGCAGAAGCTGTTAAAGAAGTTAAGGCAGATACTTCCATCATTTTTGTGCCACCAGCCTTTGCTGCTGATGCCATTATGGAGGCTGCAGAAGCAGGAATAAAAGTTATCATCACCATTACAGAAGGTATTCCGGTAAATGATATGGCCAAAGCCATGGAATATGTCCGAGGTAAAGATTGCCGTGTGGTAGGTCCAAACTGCCCAGGAGTTATATCGCCTGATGAAGCCAAAGTAGGGATAATGCCCGGCTTTGTCTTTAAAAAGGGAAATGTCGGTATCGTTTCTAAATCGGGAACGCTAACCTACGAAGCTGCCGACCAAGTAGTAAAAGAAGGATATGGCATCACGACCGCTATTGGTATTGGTGGCGATCCCATTATTGGAACTACAACCAAAGATGCAGTCCAATTGCTTATGGAAGACGACGAAACCGAATGTATTGTTATGATTGGTGAGATAGGCGGACAGTTAGAGGCCGATGCTGCTAATTGGATTAAATCTCAAGGCAATCCAAAACCCGTAGTAGGTTTTATTGCTGGGGAAACAGCACCTAAAGGGCGTACTATGGGACACGCTGGCGCAATAGTTGGAGGGGCTGAAGATACTGCCGAAGCCAAAAAAGCCATTATGAAAGCATGCGGTATACACGTAGTGGATTCGCCTGCAGCCATAGGAAAAACCGTAGCACAAGTATTAGCATAATAGTATGGATTTAGTAAAAGGAAAAAATATCATCATTACAGGCGCCAGTAGGGGCATAGGACGAGGTATAGCCTTGGCTTTTGCCAAAGAAGGGGCCAATGTGGCGTTTACCTACAGTTCGTCTGAAGGACCAGCCAAAGAATTAGAAGCAGAACTTAGCGCATTTGGCGTCACGGCAAAAGCATTTAAATCAAACGCTGCAGATTTTGATGCTGCACAGCAATTGGTCTCTGATGTTTTGGAAATATTTGATTCAATTGATGTATTGATAAACAACGCAGGTATCACCAAAGACAATTTGTTGATGCGTATTTCTGAAGAAGATTTTGACAACGTCATTGAAGTCAACTTAAAGTCTGTATTTAACATGACCAAGGCGGTACAACGTACCATGCTCAAGCAACGACACGGAAGTTTAATTCACATGAGTTCTGTTGTTGGTGTTAAAGGAAATGCAGGTCAATCAAATTATGCAGCTTCAAAAGCGGGTATTATTGGTTTTTCAAAATCAATAGCGCTCGAATTGGGCTCAAGAAATATAAGATCAAATGTGATCGCACCGGGGTTTATCGAAACAGAAATGACCGATAAGCTCCCTGAAGATGTCGTTGCCCAATGGCGGGCGGGCATCCCATTAAAACGCGGCGGCTCGCCAGACGATGTAGCCAACGCTTGCCTATTTTTAGCCGCTGATTTATCTGCTTACATAACAGGACAGGTATTGCACGTAGATGGCGGTATGTTAACCTAAAATTTATATCATGGAAAAATTACCAAAACTTGGATTACCCCTAATAATACTCATACTCGTAGGAGTTATTTTTATTTCAAAATCATATATCAACATCCCTTATGGTGAAGCGGGTGTTGTCTGGAAACGCTTCGGTGGCGGAACCGTTGTTGATGAACCACCCTTAGGAGAAGGGTTTCGTTTTATTGCGCCTTGGAACCGTGTCTATACGTACAACATCAAACAACAAGAAGAATTTGAGAGTGACATGCGTGTGCTTTCGTCCAATGGTCTTGAAATTTCCCTTGACGTATCGGTCTTATACCAACCTAAGATTGATGAACTGGGCATGTTGCACAAAACAAAAGGAGAAAACTACCTTAATATTGTGATTGTTCCAGAAATTCGTGCTGTTGCTCGATCTGTCATTGGACGCTATACGCCTGAACAATTGTATTCTTCAAAGCGTGATGCCATTCAAAACGAAATTTATGAAGAAACCATGCGAAAAGTAGATGGGCAACATGTGCAACTCAATGCAGTATTGGTACGTGATGTAACACTTCCAACCTCGATTAAAGAAGCTATTCAACGGAAACTTACGCAAGAGCAAGAAGCACTTGAATATGAGTTTAGGTTAGAAAAAGCACGTCAGGAAGCAGAAAAAGTGCGTATTGAAGCAGAAGGTAAAGCGGTGGCCAACAGGCTATTAGCAGCATCGCTAACACCAAATATCCTGAGAGATAAAGGTATTGAGGCAACACTTTTATTAGCCGAATCGCCTAACACCAAGATTATTGTTGTTGGTGGTGGCGAAGATGGATTGCCACTTATTTTAGGAAATCAGTAAGGTTTTCAAAAAAATTTCGATATTTGCACCGTAATGAATACAACACATGTTTTCCACCACAACAATATCACGTTTCAAACGTGCTAGGTGGAGTATGTCAATAACCGTCTAACCCGTTTGTATTGCTCAAACGGGTTTTTTGTTATAATAAAGTCATGAAAGAAAATATACGTATCGCGATTCAGAAGTCAGGAAGACTGAATGAAGAATCTTTAAAATTACTCAAGAGCTGTGGTATTTCCATCAACAATGGTAAAGACCAGCTCAAGACCGTATCATCTAATTTTCCAATAGAGGTCTATTACCTTCGCAATGGAGATATTCCCCAATACCTCAGAGATGGCGTTGTGGATTTGGCTATCATCGGAGAAAATTTATTGGTCGAAAAAGGAGAGGACATACCCACACTTGAGCCCCTAGGCTTTTCAAAATGTCGTGTGTCCATTGCTGTTCCAAAAGGGAATACATATAACAGTGTTGCCGACTTAGCAGGTAAGCGAATCGCTACTTCCTACCCAAAAACCGTACAGAAATACCTTTCCAAATGGAATATTGAAGCCGATTTACACATCATTAACGGTTCTGTAGAGATTGCCCCCAACATCGGGCTCTCTGATGCCATTTGTGATATCGTATCCAGTGGATCAACGCTTTTTAAAAACAACCTCAAAGAAGTTGAAGTCTTGTTCAAATCACAAGCCGTATTGGTTGGTGGTATAGGATTGTCAGCCGCTAAACAAGAAATTCTCGACACCTTATTATTCCGTATTAGAGCTGTAAACGCTGGAAAAAACTCACGTTATGTTATCATGAATGTGCCCAATGACGCTATCGATACCATCTCAAAAATGTTACCCGTACTCAAAAGTCCAACGGTTATGCCTTTGGTTGAGGAAGGGTGGAGTTCGTTGCACTCTGCTATTGATAAAAATACCTTTTGGGAAATGGTAGACGCTTTAAAAGCAGCTGGTGCCCGAGATATTTTGGTATGCCCAATTGAACGAATTATTCAATAATGAAGTTTATTTCAAATCCTGATCGAAGTACGTGGCAGGCGCTAACACAGCGGCCAACGGCTGATTTTTCTTCCATTGAACCAATTGTGGATGAAGTGTTTGCTGCTGTGCGCAACAACGGTGATGAGGCTGTACGCGAATACAGCCAAAAGTTTGATGCTTTCACACCTGATCAATTTTTGGTAGCTGCGCAAGCATTGGCAAATGCCAAAAGTGAATTGCCTGCTGAACTTGTGGATGCCATAGATGTGGCGTACGATAATATATATCGATTTCACAAAGCACAAAAAACAGCAGTTGTCCGATTGGAAACCCAAGAGGGCGTTAGCTGTTGGCAAGAAAAGAAACCCATTGAACGGGTAGGTATTTATATTCCTGGCGGAACTGCACCCCTGTTTTCAACCGTTTTGATGCTGGCTATTCCAGCTCAATTAGCAGGCTGCCGTCAAATTGTGTTGTGTACACCGCCAAACAGCGCAGGGATTCCTGCTGCCATTCGCTATGCAGCGCAAAAATGCGGAGTAACGCTCGTGGCGCAAATCGGAGGAATTCAGGCTATTGCAGCCCTGACCTTTGGCACTGAAAGCGTTCCTAAAGTATATAAGATATTTGGTCCTGGAAATCAGTTTGTAACGGTAGCCAAACAAAAGGCAACCCAATACCAAACGGCTATTGACATGCCTGCAGGCCCCTCTGAACTGTTAGTAGTAGCAGATAACACAGCAAACCCAGCATATGTGGCTGCAGACCTGTTGTCACAAGCCGAGCACGGCAAAGACAGCCAAGTGATTTTGGTTACTACTGCTAAAGAAATGGGAGCAAAGGTAAAGACAGCACTCGATAAGCAATTATCGGTATTGCCACGAAAAGAAATTGCTGCTGTTGCATTGGAAAATTCCTTGACTGTTTATTTTGAGGATGAACCAACTGCCCTTGATTTTATCAATGCATACGGCCCCGAGCACTATATCGCTTGTGTTGAAAATGAAGCGCTGTTTGTAGATGGAATTATCAATGCAGGATCTGTTTTTATTGGCAATTATACACCTGAAAGTGCTGGTGACTATGCTTCTGGCACCAATCACACACTACCCACAAATGGATATACCAAGCAATATAGTGGTGTTAATTTAGATGCCTTTTTAAAGGCTATTACGTATCAACGCATCTCTGCGCAAGGCATACAGGCTTTAGGGCCACACATCGAGGCTATGGCAGCAGCAGAAGGACTTGATGCACACAAAAATGCAGTAAGCTTGCGATTAAACGATTTAAACAATGGCTAAGACTTTTGATTTAGCGCGTTGGGCTAGACCCGAAATGTTGGCGCTTGCGCCTTACACTTCGGCACGGGATACCTTTACTGCAACTGAAGGAGATTACACCTTTTTGGATGCTAACGAAAATCCCAATCCATCTTCAGTTAACAGATATCCAGACCCCAGTCAATTGGTACTGAAACAAGAAATTGCTTCGCTACGCGGTTGTGCTGTTAATCAATTATTGATAGGAAATGGCAGTGATGAAATCTTGGATTTATTGTTTAGAGCCTTTTGTACCCCCAATAAAGACGATGTTGTGCTTATGCCCCCTACATATGGTATGTATGCTGTATTGGCAAACATAAATGGGGTGGGTATTAAAGCGGTACCGCTAACAGATGATTTTCAGTTGGACAGCAGTCAAATTCTTGCAGCTGTTGGCCCAACTACAAAAGCAATTTTCTTTTGTAGCCCCAATAACCCAAGTGGTAATTTGTTTAAAACTGCTGATATCACCGCCTTGCTTGAAGGCTTTGAAGGATTAGTGGTTATAGATGAGGCATATATTGATTTTACGGAACGTCAAAGTTGGCTATCCAAGATTGACACCTACCCAAACCTCATCGTTACCCAAACCCTGTCCAAAGCCTTTGGACTGGCGGGATTGCGTTTAGGTATTGCCATCGCCCAACCCAACATCATCGAACTGCTACACAACATAAAACCGCCCTATAACATCAATACGCTAAGTCAGCAAAAAGCCATTGAAGTTTTATCAAATGTAAAAGATGTAGATGTGCAAATAGCAGAACTGCTTTCTGAGCGCAGTAGGGTAGCAGCGTATTTAAGGAAATTAGATTGGGTAAAAACCGTATTCCCATCAGATGCTAATTTTCTGTTGGTACGTGTTGATGATGCAACCAAACGCTATAACGCATTACTTGCGGAAAAGGTGGTTGTGCGCAACCGATCTACTCAGACAAACTGTGCAAATACCCTTCGTATCAGTATTGGTACACCAGAAGAAAACAACAAACTTATGGCAGCATGTAATACCATATCATTATGAAAAATGTATTGTTTATTGACCGAGACGGCACGCTAGCATTGGAGCCTGAGAATTTTCAACTGGATGCATTGGATAAGCTTGTTTTTTATCCAGGTGTCTTTCAGTATTTGGGGCGCATTTCCAAAGAGCTAAACTATGAGTTGGTTATGGTAACCAACCAAGACGGACTGGGGACAGACAGCTTTCCAGAAGACACCTTTTGGCCCACACACAACTTTATGATGACTGCGTTAAAAAACGAAGGCATTGAATTTAAAGAGGTACTTATTGACAAAAGCTTACTAGCCGATAATGCACCTACGCGCAAACCTAAAACGGGTATGTTGTCTGCATACATAGACAATCCTGAATATGATCTCAAAAACGCATATGTCATTGGAGATAGACTAAGCGATATGGAATTAGCAGCTAATTTAGGAGCAAAGGGCATCTTGCTGCAGAATGATGCACGTATGGAGGCCTCAGTTTCAGAGGAGTTGGCACGCATAATTGCACTTAAAACCACTGCCTGGAGCGAGGTATACACCTTGTTAAAAGCCGGTGAAAGACGTGTTAGTCACAAACGCAAAACGGCTGAAACCGAGATAGCAATTGATTTGAATCTCGATGGCACCGGCGAAAGTAGCATAGATACGGGTATTGCCTTTTTTGATCATATGTTAGACCAACTAGCCCGTCACGGAGGCGTAGACCTAAGCCTAACCACCAAAGGGGATTTGGAAATAGACGAACACCACACCATCGAAGATACGGCCATTGCCCTTGGGGAAGCCTTTGGAAAAGCATTGGGCAACAAGCTGGGTATAGAACGCTATGGCTTTTGCTTGCCTATGGACGATTGTTTGGCACAAGTATCTCTTGACTTTGGCGGACGCGCATGGCTCATGTGGGACGCTAAATTTAAGCGCGAGTATGTTGGAAAAATGCCGACAGAAATGTTCTTTCACTTCTTTAAATCTTTTGCAGATGGGGCCAAGGCAAACCTAAACGTCAAGGCAGAAGGGCACAATGAACACCACAAAATTGAGGCCATATTTAAAGCCTTTGCCAAAGCCATTCGAGCAGCCATTAAAAGAGATGCAGAAAAATTGGTATTACCCTCTACCAAAGGAAAATTATGAATGTAGTCATCATTGATTATGGCGCGGGTAATATTCAAAGCATTCGCTTTGCCTTAGCGCGTTTGGGCATTACGGCAACATTGAGTGATGATGTGGCGATCATCAAAAATGCTTTGCATGTGATATTCCCAGGCGTTGGCGAGGCAAGCTCTGCTATGGAAAAACTCCGTGCAACAGGGCTTGACAAATTACTTCCTACGCTAACACAACCCGTTTTGGGTATTTGTTTGGGCATGCAATTGATGTGCAACAATACCGCCGAGGGCAAAACCAAAGGTCTTGGTATTTTTGATACTGATGTCGTGCGCTTTGAAACCAAATTAAACGTTCCTCATATGGGTTGGAATACCGTTTCGGGCAAAGGAGTACTCTTTCAAAATATTGATCAAAACAGCCATTTTTATATGGTACATAGTTTCTATGCGGTACCTAACGAAGATATGGTTGGTGCATGTACCTATGGGGTTAGCTTTGCAGCTGCCTTGGCTAAAGACAACTTTTTTGGTACGCAGTTTCACCCAGAAAAAAGCGGTGCCGTGGGCGCAAGCTTATTACAAAACTTTCTAGCCTTATGATTTTAGTTCCTGCTATTGATATCATCAACGGACAATGTGTACGTCTCACTAAAGGAGATTACGACACCAAAAAAGTATACAGCGAATCTCCTGTTGAAGTAGCTAAGACTTTTGAGGGTGCTGGATTAACACACCTTCACGTGGTTGATTTGGACGGCGCACGCGCAAAACATATCGTTAACTCTAAAGTACTGGAAGCCATAGCAACCAAAACATCACTTACTGTAGATTTTGGTGGTGGTATTAAATCCGCTACTGATCTACAAACGGCTTTTGATTGCGGTGCAGCACAGGTTACCTTAGGAAGTATTGCTGTTGATGCACCAGAATTGGTTTTGGCATGGCTTGAAAAATTTGGGGCAGATAAGCTCATATTGGGTGCAGATGTCAAAAACAGACGCATTGCAACCCATGGATGGGAGCAAGATTCGGGTTTAGACGTGATTGCATTTGTAAAAAACTATTCACAAAAGGGCTTCGAGCATGTCTTGTGTACAGATGTAGCCAAAGACGGCATGCTGGCAGGCCCATCATTGGAACTATACTATGAGTTGCTTGAGAAAGTAAAAAATATTTCGTTGATTGCTTCGGGTGGGGTAAGCAGTATGGACGACTTGTATCAGCTGGAAGAATTGGGTTGTACGGCAGCCATCATTGGAAAGGCAATATACGAAGGGAAGATAAGCCTGAAAGCATTGGAAAACTATCAATTAGAACAATCATAAAATGCTGACTAAACGAATTATTCCATGTTTGGATGTTAAAGATGGACGCACTGTGAAGGGCGTTAATTTTGTTTCTTTACGCGATGCGGGAGATCCCGTAGAACTGGCACAGCGTTATGCACAGGAGGGCGCTGACGAATTGGTCTTTTTGGATATTTCAGCATCAGAGGAAAAACGTAAAACTTTGGCAAAACTGGTGCGCGATGTGGCTCAGGCCATAGACATCCCCTTTACGGTGGGAGGTGGTATTAGTTCTGTTGCCGACGTAGGAATCCTGCTTGACAACGGCGCAGACAAGGTTTCCATTAACTCTGCTGCGGTACGCCGTCCAGCGCTCATACGTGAACTGGCACAGCGTTTTGGTACCCAATGCATCGTAGTGGCTATAGACGCCAAGCAACTTAACAACGAATGGATTGTACACCTAGTAGGTGGTAAAGTGCCAACAGAAAGACGACTGTTTGAATGGGCACAAGAAGCTGTTGACAATGGGGCTGGAGAATTACTCTTTACTTCCATGGATCACGATGGTACAAAACAAGGTTTTGCAAACAAGGCCTTAAAGCAATTAAGTGAATTGGTAAGTGTTCCAATAATAGCTTCTGGTGGTGCAGGGGAGATGACCCATTTTGTTGATACCTTTGTAGAAGGAAATGCCGATGCAGCTTTGGCAGCAAGTGTATTTCATTTTAAAGAAATCGGCATACCCGAACTCAAAACATATTTAGACCAACATCAAATACCCGTACGATGAACATAGATTTTAGCAAATACCCAGACGGACTAGTACCCGCCATAGTACAAGATGCACAAACCAAAACGGTGCTGATGCTTGGCTACATGAACGCTGATGCTGTGACCAAAACCGAGGCTACACAGCAAGTTACCTTCTACAGCAGGAGTAAAAACCGCTTGTGGACAAAAGGGGAGGAAAGCGGTAATATATTGAAGTTGGTTTCCATAAGCGTGGATTGTGACAAAGATGCTTTACTGGTAAAAGCTACGCCTAAAGGCCCCACTTGCCACACAGGTAGTGACAGCTGCTGGAACGAAGAAAACACCCCTCATTATGGGCTTTTATCTGAATTGGAGACCATCATTACCGACCGTAAAAACAAGCCTACTGACAAAAGTTATGTAGCCAGCTTGTTTGCCAAAGGCATCAATAAAATTGCACAAAAAGTAGGCGAGGAAGCGGTTGAAGTAGTTATTGAAGCCAAAGACAATGACGAAAGTTTGTTTCTAAACGAAAGCGCTGACCTGGTCTTTCACCTGTTGATTTTACTACAAGCCAAAGGATACAAACTCCAAGATGTAGTAGATGTGTTGGAGGCTAGACAAAAATAATGGGTGAATTGGTATTGATTAAATCCAATCACTACCAACACTTTTTGTGTTTTCCTGTGTAACAATTTTTTAAGTATTTCGTTTATATTTGATAGCTCATTTGCTCAAATTTAATTTACTTATACATTATGAAACGCATACTATTTACCCAACGTTACCTTGTTTTATTGATTTTGATAGGTTTCCTTCAGGGCTGTGCAAGTCTTGGCCTTACTTCCAAGAAAAGCAATGTCATTGAAACCTATATTGATCTGAATGCCGTGGATAAAGATCAACTTGTTGTAAGCCTAGACCCTGGGCCATTTCCAGCTGGAGAAGTGACCTTTTATATGCCAAGCGTTATACCAGGCACCTATGAGTATACCGACTTTGGGCGCTTTGTTTCTAACCTTAAAGCGTTTGACAAAAACAACCAACCCCTTGAAGTAACAAAAGAAGGAAAAAACACATGGAAATTTCCAAATGGAAAACAACTAGATCGCATTACTTATGTGGTAGATGATACGTTTGACAGCGAGGATGGTAGAAAAATTTACCCCATGGGAGGTACTAAAATTGAAAAAGACAAAATGTTCTTACTTAACCTACACGGTTTTGTGGGATATTTCAAAGGGGGCAAGGAATGGTCTTATCGCGTAACCATTGACTCCCCAGCAGATTTAGTTCCGTTTTCTTCTATGGAAAGCATCAGCCACACGGCTACCCAAGACGTTTTCTTGGCACAACGCTATTTTAACATCATCGATGATCCGATTATGTACACCCAAGACGATAGCATTTCATTTCAGCTAGAGGATATTACCGTAAACTTGGCGGTGCATTCTCCCCAAGGCGTACACAAAGCCGATGACTTTAAGGAAACGTTAGAAAAGATGATGCAAGCCCAAAAACGCTTTTTAGGCCCTGCCAACAACACCAAGCGCTACGACATTTTATTGATGTTGATGAGCATGGAAGAGCTGCAACATTTTGGTGGTGTTCAAGGCGCTTTAGAGCACCACACATCTACTACCGTGGTCTTTTTTGAGGATATCGGAAAAGACTCGCTTAAAGAATACCTTACCGATGTGGTATCTCATGAGTTTTTCCATACACTTACTCCCTTAAACGTACACTCCGAGCAAATTCATTATTTCAACTACAACGAAGGTGTAATGTCACAACATCTTTGGATGTATGAGGGGACAACAGAATATTTTGCCAATCTTTTCCAAGTGCAACAAGACCTTATAGACGAAGAAAACTTCTATGGTCGCATGTCTGATAAAATCTCCAGTGCAAAAAATTACGATGATAGCATGCCATTTACCGTTATGAGCACCAATATCGTTGACGAACCCTATCAGTCCAATTACCAAAACGTATACTATAAGGGTGCCTTGATTAATATGTGTTTGGACATCATCATCAGAGAAGAGAGTGGGGGAGCGCGCGGTTTACTTTCCGTGATGCAAGCCTTGGCCACAAAATACGGCGTAGACACACCCTTTGCGGACAATCAACTTTTTGATGAAATTGTTGCAATGACCTATCCAGCTGTTGGTGCCTTTATCAAAACGCATGTCGAGGGTGAAACACCCATTCCGTACGGCACCTTTTTAGAAAAGGTAGGGCTTGGCATTTCGTCTGTTGACGAAAAGATGCAAAGCATTATCATGTTGGATTCTCGCACTCCTTTTATTGGTTCTGAACCCAATGAAGATGGCGGTAGCGACTTGGTCGTAAAAGGGCTTAACAATCGCCTAGCGGCAATTGGCTTCAAAGAAGGCGATGTGATGCGAGTATTTAATGGGACGGAAATACCTGAAATCTCTCAAGAAAGCATGGGCGCACTCAATATGCTGTTTGGTACATCTTTTGGTTGGACGCCAGAGCAGGAGGTAAGCTTTGAGGTAGATCGTGAGGGCACCCGTATGACCTTAAGTGGAACGGTAGGGGTAGCAGTAGCAACAGCCAAGGGCATAGGCGTTAAGGAAGATGCCACACCTGCACAAATTGCATTACGCAATGCTTGGTTACACGAAAAATAGGAGGTAGGAAACAGTTAATAAAAATCGTTTGCAGTTAAAGAAGGAGATATTTTCGTTTTTCAAGCAGCTCAAGGAAAATAACAACCGTGAGTGGTTTGAAGCGCACAAGGTTGAATTTAAAGCCTTAGAGGGTACTGTAAAACAATTTGGCGAGGCGCTGAAAGAAAAGCTCAACCAACACGACAGTATAGACCGTTTTAAGCTGTTCCGGATTTACCGTGATGTGCGCTTTTCCAAAGACAAAACACCCTACAAAACCCATTTTGGATTGACCTGGCACCGTACCAAACCTGAATTCCGAGGGGGCTATTATTTACACCTTAAACCCAATGATATCTTTTTGGCCTGTGGGTTTTGGGATCCTGCCCCGGCAGACCTCAAGCGCATCCGACAGGAAATGGACCTAGATGCGGATGAATACCGCACCGTTATTAACGACGCAGCTTTTAAAAGCGTTTGGGGCGAACTTCAGGGCAATGCCGTAAAAACCGCACCCAAGGGCTATGCCAAAGACCACCCAGCGATCGATTTGCTGCGTTTTAAGCAACATATTTTTATGATACGCTACACGGCAGCAGAAGCTTGCGCTCCTGACTTTATGAACCGTCTAGACGCTGCGCTAAAATCCGTACGGCCCTTTGTAGATTATATGAGCGCCGTGCTGACGACCAATGCGGATGGGGAGAGTTTGGTTTAATATTTTTTATTATTTTAGTATAGCAAATAGTGTTTCTTCAATGCTATACAGCAGTCCTATCACAAGCCCTGCCACGGCGCCGCTCTTAAACGTGCTTATGGAGGCCCAATGCCCATAAATAAGTGCAAATACAAAGACATAAAATAATGAGCCTAAAACGATAAATAACATCGGATTTGACTCAGGGTATAAATCCGTAAAAAGGATGCCGTAAAACAACCATCCCAATGCAAAATACACGATGGTTCCTGTTATAGTTGATAATAATATTGATTTAATGTTCATGTTTTGAGGTTTTAATACTCAAATGCATAAAATATATTTAAATCCATATTTAAAAATTGGTTTAATTATGAATATGAAAATAAAAAGCGAAAAAATGCTGTTTTACTTAATATTGCTCGAGTAAGTATTTGATCAAATCGGTGGTGGTAACTATTCCTTGCAGGTTATCGTTTTTATCCACTACAGGGAGTGCATGAAAATCGGCATATAGAAAAATTTCTGCCACTTCCTTAATCGTTGCCGAGTCTGGAATACACCTAGGATTACGCACCATGATTTGTTCAAGGGTAAACAACGAATAGACCGAAGTGTCTATGGTAAAGTCATGAGGGTCATAGCTGTCTACAAAACTGATTCGTGCCAAGTCAGTCATGCTTAGTATACCAACAATTTTAGCACCAGAAACTACAGGCAAATGCCTAACACGATGCTTTTTAAACAGTTTTTCGGCTTGACTCAAGCCATCAGTAAGGTATAAGACAATAGGATTGAGGGCCATAATATGGCGTACGGATTCACGTTTTTTCATAATAAAAGATTTAGGTACAATAAATTTACAAAAAAAATCAAATGCCTACCTTTACAGCACCAAATCTTATGAATCTACTCAAGTATATCGCCATATTCGCGATCTTTTATTTTGGCATTACCATCGTGCTTCGTGTTATTTTAGACAGGCTATACCGCAATATTCAAAAGCGCTATGTGGCCAAAGAAAATAAACGCTTCAATAAAACAAACGCAACAAAAGAGAAAGCGCGTGTTTAAACGACTTTGGAAAGGCGATCTGCAACCAACAACTGTAACTGGTCTTGCAAGCGTAAAATAACTAAATTCATCATGCGCTTGTTCAGTTTGGACGAGTTTTGAATGTAAAAAGCGTATTCGGCTACGGTAAATTGTCCAATCAACATGCCCTTAACTGCGTTGCGAAACTTTTGATCCTTACAAATGGCCGTTTCGACATATTGCATGCGTTTCTCCAAGGAAAGCTCATAGAACACGCCCTTGTGCTTGTTGGCATAATTCACAAATGCTGCAATAAGTATGGGGTTTTGTAATTTTAATACAGGGCGTAAGGTGGCGTTTTGAAAACGCTCTTCCTCAGTCATAGTGTCAAAAGTTTGATGCTTTTTAATTTCTGGGCGTATACGCAGTAGATCGTTGTGCCGGTCGTTCATGTCAAAATTTTCTATAAATTTAAGATCAAATCAATCGCAATGCTTTCGCATAGCTGTGTATCTTTTCAATAGGTTTTTAACAATTAGTTTTGGTAAGCGGCACTTTTCTGAATAGAAATATTTAATAAATGATAATTAAAAATGTAAATAAATGTAATATATTCGTTTTGTAAATACAACATAAATATCTCAAAAAATGATACAAACTATTCTTGATTTCAAAAAACTTCAAAGAGATTTACCAAAAAGAATTGCAGAAAGCAAATACAAGACAACGCATTTTATAGACGAATTGGGACTATCTACTGCAACATACTACAGGAAAGCTAGCAGCGGAAAATTCACCGCTGACGAAATGATGAAAATAGTCGAACTCGTTGAACCAAAAGAATATTACAAATGGCAATATGAGCAAGAAATAAAAGAGGCGCAGCAAGAATTTATGGACGGCAAAGGCGTGTCAAATGAAGAAGCAACGAAGATAATTAAAAAATAGGCGCGCGTCTATTGTCCCATAACGTCAAAATTTCAATTTGCGAGGTCACTTGATAGTGAATTGAAATCTGCTTAACAACAACGAGTGAGCGAATATCGTTGTTTGTTTTTTTCCCAACAGCTGAATTTTGAGCAATCAAATCAACCGAAGACAGTAATTTATCAGAGAATTCATTTGACGAATCTTTACCGAAATTTTCTAATAAATAAATTTTAATTTCTTCATAACGCAAAAGCGAAAGTGGAGACCATACGACTTCCATAATTATAGGTTTTGATGAGGCGTAAGATTTCATTTTAATGCTAATTTATTCCCATTTTTAAAAAAACAAAAGCGCAACAACATTTAGAAGGGCAGTCGTGAGGGAGCAGGATTGGACTAAAGAGCAACAAAAACTAACTTATAAACTGCTAAAAACCATACAATTAGACTGAAATATATATTTGACTTATAATTTATGTTATGTTAAATTGTTAAACTCTCTTCTGTTTTATATAACTTAGTTCAATCAAATTAATATGCCCTATGATCCTAGGCATACCAAAAGAATGTAAAAATAATGAATATCGTGTTGGGCTTATGCCCCAGCATGTTGCTGCCATAGCACAAACACACAAGATTATTGTAGAGCAAGATGCCGGATTAGGCGCCGGATTCTCAAATAAAGAGTATATAGATTCTGGGGCAATCCTTGTGTCAAGCATGCAAGAAGTCTACGCTAAGGCCAATTTTATCGTTAAAGTCAAGGAACCCTTACCACAGGAATATACCTTTATCAAAAAACACCATCCCTATTTACCTTTTTTCACTTTGCGGCTTCATTAACGCTTACTAAAGCCATGCTCAAATCTGAAGCTACGTGTATTGCGTATGAAACCATCGAAGACACACACGGCGCATTGCCACTTTTGACTCCTATGTCTGAAGTTGCTGGACGGCTCGCAGGACAACAGGCAGCAAAATACCTAGAAAAACCACAAGGTGGCAGCGGTATACTAATTGGAGGGGTTACAGGTGTAGCACCTGCAAAAGCACTGGTTCTTGGTGGTGGTGTTGTGGGCACCAATGCAGCAGATGTACTTATGGGTATGGGTGCTGATGTAACCATTTGCGACATCAATGAAAATCGGCTGGCAGCACAAGCAAAGTTATTTGATGGTAAAATCGAAACCCTTTTGGCTACAAAAGAAAATATCAAGGCGAAATTACCTGTTGTAGATACGGTAATTGGTGCCGTTTTGGTCAAAGGTGCACAAGCACCCAAGCTAATAACCCGTGATATGTTGCCTTTGCTAAACTCCCGTGCCGTATTAATAGATGTTGCGGTAGATCAAGGCGGTTGTTTTGATACCACAAAACCTACCACTCACGAAAACCCAACCTATTATGTGGACGATATACTGCACTATGCTGTAGCAAATATGCCCGGTGCAGTTCCAAGAACTTCCACCCAAGCCTTGTCGAATAAGACGTTTCCCTATATCATGAAACTCCTTAACAATCCATTAGATCAACTCCCTGAAGAAGTACGTAAAGGAGTGAATATATATAAGGGCAAGCTTACAAATCGTGAAGTAGCAGATGCGTTTAAACTTCCCTACACCAATTTGGCGACTATTCTAGGGTAATCCCTATTTTCGTACTATGAATAGTATTCCATCATTAAACTTACAAGAATTTGTAGCGGGCGATTTAGCACAACAGCAGCAATTTATACTAGACTTGGGTAACGCCTTTGAAGAAATAGGTTTTGTTGCCATTTCGGGTCATTACCTAGACAAAGCACTTATCGGTGAACTCTATGCACAAATCAAGGCTTTTTTTGATTTACCAGAAGACGTTAAAAAGAAATATGAACTTAAAGGATTAGGTGGACAACGGGGCTATACCTCTTTTGGCAAAGAACACGCCAAGGGTAAAAAAGAGGGAGATTTAAAAGAATTTTGGCATTTCGGACAATATGCTGAAGTACCAGAAATTTTAAAATCGCACTACCCACCAAATGTCATGGTGGAAGAATTGCCCGCTTTTAATGAGGTAGGCGAAAAAGTGTTTAAGGCACTGGAGCAAACAGCCATGGCGCTATTGCGTGCCATATCCTTGCATTTGGGTCTTGAACAACATTATTTTGATGCTTTTGTTGCTACGGGAAATAGCATCCTTCGTCCAATACACTACCCCCCTATTCAACAGGCGCCAAAAAACGCAGAGCGTGCCGCCGCCCATGGCGACATAAACCTGATTACGCTGCTTATGGGAGCACATGGAAGAGGGCTGCAAGTGCTAAACCGCAAAGGCGACTGGATAGATGCTATTGCTGGAGAAAATGAATTGATGGTCAATGTCGGTGATATGCTTTCTCGCCACACCAACAACGTGTTGAAGTCAACAATTCACCGTGTAGCAAACCCTCCCAAAGAAATGTGGGGTAGTTCGCGCTACTCCATTCCCTTTTTTATGCACCCCATTGCTACCATGCCCCTAAACGTATTGCCCCATTGCATAAACGATCAGCAACCCAAACAATATGACGATATAACCGCTGGTGACTTTCTCACAGAGCGACTCATAGACCTTGGATTACTCAAAGCATAATGGCCAAACTCAACAATTTATCAGATTTAAAAAAACTGTTCCCAGAAGCAGAAGGCACCTACACCCCACCGAACGAAGAAAAGGGCGGGTTACCTAAACAGTATTTAGAAGCCCATTTTAGCAACAAAGGGCGTGGTGGAAAAACAGTTACCATTATCAAAGGGTTTACAGGTGCTCCAGAAGCCCTTAAATCACTAGCTAAAGCACTCAAGCAACACTGTGGCGTAGGCGGAAGCATCAAGGATCAAGACATCATCATTCAAGGGAATATGCGAGACAAAATCATGACATTCCTCCAAAACGAAGGCCATCAAGTAAAACGTGTAGGAGGTTAGGATGGGCTTATTGCTCTAATTTTGGTACGAAAATTGTTGATCTATTTCCAAACCTAAATCCTCAAATTATGCGCTTACTTATGCTAGCCTTTACACTTAGCCTTTTTTTATCGTGTAAAGAAAGTGAAACCGTACTGGTGAAACCAGATGAGCCCGTTGAAAACAAAACAGCTGAATACACAGTTACATTTTCTTTCAATTTGAACAACAATGATTTCCCTGTAGACTATCCCACAAATCCACATTTTTCGCCTTTAGTTGGATGGGTTCACCAAAAAGACAACACTTTTTTTGACACAGGAAAAACAGCTACAGATGGAATTAAAATCATGGCAGAGGTTGGAGGCACTGCTACGCTAATTGAAGAACTCAAAGCGCTTATTGACCAAAAAAAAGGACTAAAAACTTATGTGGGAAGTGGCTTAGGAAGCGGCGTTGGAAATATTGTATTGGATGTTACCATTAGTAATGAATTTCCAGCCATATCATTGGCCACCATGCTTGCTCCTAGTCCGGATTGGTACATAGCAGCTGTAAACGTTATTTTGACAGACGACGATGATAATTTTATCGAAACCAAAACAATACATGGTGGTGTTTATGATGCAGGAACCGATAACGGTACCACATTTACCGCAGCCAATAGCGCTACACAACCCAGAGAAAACATTAACATCATAACACAAGCGCCCCTAGGAGACGGCAATGGCGTGAAGTCATCTATTTGCAGCGTTACCTTCACAAAAAAATAATCACCAGTCTATTGGTGGTTTTCCGTGGGCTTTCAGAAATGCATTTGCCTGATTGAAATGTTTGTTGCCAAACCACAATCCCCTATTAGCACTCAGCGGGGATGGGTGTCCAGCTTCAAGTACCAAATGCTTTTCTCGGTCGATGTGCCTGCCTTTCTGCTTGGCATAATTGCCCCAAAGCATAAAAACCAAGTCTGTTCCATTTGAAGATAGTTTTTCAATTACTGCATCCGTGAATTTCTCCCATCCCTGTTTTTGATGGCTACCTGCCTGCCCTGCCCTAACGGTCAAGGTCGCGTTGAGTAACAATACCCCTTGAGCTGCCCAAGGCAATAAACTGCCAGATTCAGGATATGGCTTTCCCGTATTTTGTTGGAGTTCTTTTAGTATGTTTATCAGCGAGGGAGGATGTGGAATTCCTGCCGGAACAGAAAAACACAACCCATGAGCCTGTCCTGGACCGTGATACGGATCCTGTCCAATAATGACCACGCTAACATGTTCAAAAGGACATAAGTCAAAAGCCTTAAAAATGTCTTCTTCGGGTGGATAGCAGTTAAATTGCCCATACTCTTGACGTATAAATTGGCTAAGTCTTTCAAAGTAAGGTGCCTTAATTGTATCCGCCAACTCGGTTTGCCAAGATTTTATCAGTCGAACCTTCATTAAAAAAGCTATTTTTGCGTTGCCTCAAGGTAGGAAAAATTGAAATGAAAAAAATTGCACAAAAAGCACTTGATGATTTAGAGTTTGGGGTTGTCCTCGAACAAGCTGCCATGCGCTGTGCGACAGCACTTGGAAAGGAGCAAATGATGACCAGCGTTCCCTCAAGTGATGTTAACGAGGTAACGAAAGCTTTGTTGCGTACAAACGAATATGCCATTTCTTTTTCGGAAGAAAAGCCCATTCCCAACCACGGTTTTGATGATGTCAGTGAAGAGGTATCGCTTCTCGATGTAGAAAACAGCAAGATTGAAGTTGAAGGCTTCCGTAAGTTGCTATTACTCGTTGATACTGCCAATACACTCATCACATTTTTAAAGAAAAACAAAGAACGCTATCCTACCCTATTTGAAGCCACTTATGGGCAAGTCCCTATAAAAGAAATTCCAGCTGAAATAAACCGTGTCGTTGATAAGTTTGGAGAAGTCAAAGACCGGGCTTCCGATAATCTTCATATCATCCGCAAACAAATTAATACGGTTCGTTCCAAAATAAGTCAAAGTTTTGGAGCAGCTTTAAGCACCTATCAAGGATCTGGTTTTTTAGATGATATCAGAGAAACAGTCATGGGCAGCAGACGTGTGTTAGCTGTCAAGGCCATGTATCGCCGTAAAGTAAAAGGCGTAATACACGGCAGCAGCAAAACGGGTAGCATTGTATATATAGAACCCCAAACCACCCTTGCCTATACCCAAGAGCTTCAAAACCTTATTTATGACGAAAAAGAAGAAATCGATTTAATTCTGCGTGCGCTTACAAATTATATGCGCCCGTTTGTGGATGATTTTAACCAATTCGCCAGTCTGCTAATTTTAATCGACATGCACGCCGCCAAGGCCTATTATGCCAAAGAAATGGACGGCGTAATGCCCATTTTGAGTGATGTGCAAGAAATTGACATTAAAAAAGCCTATCACCCCCTACTCTATTTGAGCAATAAAAGGAAGAAAAATAGCACCTATCCACAGGACGTGCATCTGCATGCTGAAAATCGCATTGTAGTAATTTCTGGTCCAAATGCTGGTGGAAAAAGCATCACGCTCAAAACTGTTGGTCTGTTACAACTGATGTTGCAAAGTGGTTTTCTATTACCAGTAGACGAAAGCAGCCATATGAGCGTATTTGAACGTGTGCTTACGGATATTGGGGACAATCAATCTATAGAAAACGAATTGAGTACCTACAGCTATCGACTAAAAAACATGCAACGCTTCTTAAAAAAATGTGATGCAAAAACGCTGTTTTTGATCGATGAGTTTGGAACGGGATCAGATCCCGAACTAGGCGGTGCGCTAGCGGAAATATTCCTTGAAGTGTTTTATGAACGGAATGCTTTTGGCGCCATAACAACGCATTATTCAAACCTTAAGCTATTGGCAAACGAATTGCCATATATGACCAATGCCAATATGCAATTTGACGGTAAAAGCCTACAGCCAACCTTTCATTTGGTTACAGGTGAGGCGGGCAGCTCGTTTACCTTTGAGGTAGCCGAAAAAAACGGGATTCCCTACAGCCTAATCAATAAGGCAAAAAAGAAGATTGAACGAGGTAAAGTCCGCTTTGATGCCAGCATAGCCAAGCTACAAAAAGAGCGCGCTAGCATGAGCAAAACTTCGAAAGCGATGCAAGAAGCTTCGGTCAAAAGCAAAAAGGAAAACGAGAAACTAGAAACGCTCAACGCCAAGGTGAAGCACAAGCTTGAACGCTATCAAGAACTTTTTGACCAAGAAAAACGCATGATTGTTTTGGGCAATAAAGTAAATGATGCGGCAGAACGTTTTTTTATCACAAATAAAAAGCGTCCACTTATTTCGGAGTTATTACAAATTGTAGAAACCGAAAACGCAAAACGAAAGCGAAAGACCAATGCCGCACACAAAAAAGAACAACAAGAAAAGCGAGCCATCAAGAAAGAAGTAGTGGAAAAGGTAGAAGTGGTTCGTGAAGAAAAAAAGAAACAAAAAGAAACCAAACCCAAAGAAAACTATCGCCCAAAAGTTACTTTCCACATAGGGGATAAAGTACGCATGTTTGATGGAAAGGCTGTAGGTACTATAGATACCCTTGAAAAGAAAAAAGCCATCGTAAACTACGGTATTTTCACCACTCAGGTTAACGTTGAGGCGCTTGAACTGGTTGAAAGAAAAAAGAAGTGAAAACTGCCGTTGTCTTTTACGATAACAGCTGTTTGTTGTGCAGCAAAAGTGTGCAGTTTATATTGAAACATGACAAGCACAAACACTTTTTATTTAGCCCACTCGACAGTACGAGTGCTAAACCCTACAAGTTGTCTGCCGAAACAGTGGCTGTGCTTAGCAGCGATCAAAACCTATTAACACATCACAAAGCCGTAAAATACATCCTCAAAAATCTACCTAAATTGAAATGGGTGGTATGGGTGTTTGCTATAGCACCCGGAGGAATACAGCGTCTTGTATATGGGGTAATCGCCAGAAATAGAAAACGTTGGTTTGGCACCACCAACTGCATGCTTTCAAATCAGTATAGCGAACGCTTTATCGACTAATTCTTGTAATGGTCATCCCAGTTTTTGACTTTGGGTATTCCAAGTTTGCCAAGCCATTTGGCAACCATCATGGAAACAGATGCATCTCCTGTGACATTAACAGCCGTACGGCACATATCTAGGGGTCTGTCGACTGCAAAAATCAAAGCCAAGCCTGCTTCAGGAATTCCAGCTTGCGCCAAAACGATTACCAACATCACCATGCCTGCTCCTGGCACAGCTGCCGAACCAATAGAAGCCAATGTCGCAGTGGCTATAATACCCAACTGAGCCCCAAGACTTAAATCTATACCAAAGGCTTGTGCGATAAATACTGCGGCAACAGCTTGATACAAACTCGTACCGTCCATATTTATGGTTGCCCCTATGGGCAATACAAAGCTGCTAACATCTTCTTCGACACCCAAGTGTTCGTGCACACGTTCCATCGTAACAGGAAGTGTGGCAGCTGATGAAGAGGTAGAAAACGCCAACAATTGTGCTGGAGAAATTCCTTTGAGGAAAAAACCAATTTTCTTTCCTGTAACAAGGCGAACTAACAAGAGATAAAACAAGATCATACAAAGCAAGCCTAGCAACACGGTTATGGTGTACAAACCAAGGGCTTTAAACAAATCGGCAGATGGTGCTTCAGCAACTAAGGCTGCCAATAACGCAAAAACACCATAAGGTGCAGCTATCATAATCAAATCAATCAGTTTGAGTATGACTTCATTAAGCGCGTCAAAAAAATCTTTTACAGATTGGGACTTCTTTTGAGGAATAAGCACGATGCCGATTCCAAAAAATATGGCAAAGAATATTACTTGTAACATATTGCCATTGTCTTGCATGGCTGCAAAAATGTTAGAGGGAACCAAATCTACTAATGCCTGAAGTGGACCTGCTTCTTTTTGAGCTGCAGCAACAGACTGTTTAGCCGCTGCGTCAGTAGCATAAGCCGAAAGCAGTTCTGTTCGAGTCTCATCAGAAATGGTATTTCCAGGTTTAATTACATTAACAATACTTAAACCAACGGTAACAGCTGTCAGGGTTGTAAATAAATACAGTCCGATGGTACGCCCACCCATACTGGAAAGCTGTGTAATGTCTTTTAAGTCAGAGACGCCTTTGATTAGCGAAGCCAATATCAAGGGAACTGCAATAAGTTTAAGAACATTAATAAAAATCGTACCAAATGGTTTTATCCAATCTACTACCAAAGCCTTACCCCATTCAAATTGACTAAATAGCAAACCAAAGAGAACGCCAAAAAGCATTCCTAGCAAAATTTTCCAGTGTAGGGGCAGTTTTTTCATGTTTTAGATTTTGGCGTTTTTGTTACGAAGACTAAAATCAGCCAATACCAAAGCAGCCATGGCTTCAACTATAGGAACAGCGCGAGGTACTACACAAGGATCGTGTCTCCCCTTACCTTCCATAACAACCTTATCTCCTTTTTTGTCAATGGTTTCTTGGTTCTGCATGATGGTTGCAACAGGCTTAAAAGCCACATTAAAATAAATGTCCATGCCGTTGCTAATACCGCCCTGCACACCACCTGAGTAGTTGGTTTTGGTTGTACCGTCTTCGTTGTATAAATCGTTATGAGCGCTTCCTTTTCTCGTAGCACCAGCAAAACCACTTCCATATTCAAATCCTTTAACAGCATTGATCGAAAGCATGGCCTGTCCAAGGGATGCGTGAAGCTTATCAAAAACAGGTTCGCCCAATCCGATAGGAACGTTTTTAATGACACAAGTAACCACACCTCCAACGGTATCGCCTTCTTTGCGGATTTGTTTTATATAGGTTTCCATTTGAGCTGCCATCGCTGGATCCGGACAACGCACAGGATTACTTTCTATAGTAGAAAAATCATGTGTGTTTTGTGGGTTTTCAAGGGACAACTCCCCTACTGCAGAAACAAAAGCACGAATACTTACAGGTGCAATAAATTGTTTGGCTATACTACCTGCTACTACGCGGGCAGCGGTTTCACGTGCTGAACTTCTCCCGCCACCACGGTAATCCCGTATGCCGTATTTTTTATCGTAAACATAATCGGCATGGGAAGGGCGGTAACTGTCTTTGATATGGGTGTAATCTTTTGATTTCTGATTGGTATTCACAATGGTAAATCCAATTGGCGTTCCAGTAGAAAACCCTTCAAATACACCTGAATGAATGGCAACCGTATCGGGCTCTTTACGCTGCGTTACTATAGCAGATTGTCCGGGTCTGCGCCTATTGAGGTCTTCTTGAATTGCTGCAACATCAATCGCTACTCCGGCTGGGCAGCCGTCAATAACACCACCCAAAGCTACGCCATGCGACTCGCCATAGGTTGTTAGGCTAAATATTTTACCAAAAGTATTTCCTGCCATCTAAAATTTTTTTCAAAAGTACGAATATATACAGTCAACATAAAACAACGCTTGAGAATTGTATGTAGCATATGTTGACAGGAGTAAAGTAAATCAGCAATTCAAATTCCTTTTTCTTAAATTTGCAGAAATATTTTTTCCATGCGAAATCTTTTCTTAGTAACGCTACTTATACTTTTTGTTTCATGTCAATCGACTTCAGGTGATTATACCATAAATATATCTGCGGATGTAGAAGATGATCATCAAATATTTCTTGTCAACTTTGATGAGAGCAACAAACCCAATGTCATTGACACACTCTACGTGAAGGATGGTTTAACTTCTTACAGCGGTGTTTCAAAATTACCAGATTATCAATCTTTATGGGTAGACGGTATACGCGGATCGGTGCCCGTATTTGTTGAGCCAGGGGAAATTACAGTTGAACTTTATAAAGACAGCATTCAAGCTTCAAAAGTAAGTGGAACTAAAACAAACGTAGCCTTTAAGCGCTACATCGATGAAATTAACCCATTGTTTAAGTCATTTTATGACATTCAAAATGAAATGCGCAACGCAATGGTATCTCGTGACAGCTTGGGATACAAAGATTTGGAAGAGCAGTTAAAGGAAATGGAGACCAAATTTAACGACTACCAAATAGACTATACCAAATCAAATCCTGACTCATATATTTCAGCAATGGTTTTGATACAATTGGTCATGAATAAAGCTATTGAAAACGAAGCAGCTTATGAAATCTATAACGGCTTTAGCAAAACCATCAAGAAAACAAAATCAGCTGTAAAGATTTATGAATTGGTGGCTCCAAAAGAAGCGGAAGAAACAGAAGAAGCTGCTCAGGATGGGGAAGTTAACGTTGGTGATAAAGCACCTGATTTTTCTGCACCTAACCCCAATGATATTGCTGTTTCGCTAAACACTTCGCTTGGCAAATTAACTGTTTTAGATTTTTGGGCCTCTTGGTGTGGTCCGTGTCGGGTTGACAGTCCTAACCTGGTGAAGGTCTATAATACGTATAAAGACAAAGGCTTGGCAATAGTAGGCATATCACTTGACCAACAAAAGGAGTCTTGGAAAAAAGCCATTGACAACGATAAGCTAGACTGGACACATGTTTCTTATCTAAAGCGTTGGGACGATCCCATTGCAGCTATCTATGGTGTTAGATCTATTCCCCAATTATTTTTGTTAGATGAAAATGGAGTAGTCATTGCTAAGGAACGACACGCAACAGATTTCATTCCTGTCCTAGAGAAAATATTGCTTTAAGCAATTAGATACCTATTTTAGGCGCAATGCAGCGACTCATTTATATTATTACAGTTCCTTTTTTGCTGCTTATCTCATGGATGCCTTTTTGGCTGTTATACGCCTTCTCTAACATCCTATACTATTTACTTTATCATCTGGCAGGCTATCGTAAAAAGGTGGTTCGAAAAAACATCAAGCTTTCTGGAATAGCAAAAACAAATAAAGAAGCATTGGCTATTGAACGAAAGTTCTACCGCTATTTATGTGATTTGTTTTTAGAGATGATTAAAGTAAGAGGCATGTCAAAAAAGACCATGATGCGACGCTTTAAAATAACAAATCCGTCTTTTTTAAAAGATTATGCCAAAGAAAATAAATCCGTTTTTGTGATGACAGGGCACCATGGAAATTTTGAATGGCTGTTGTCCTTAGGGCATCACACCCCACACACCCCACACGGCATTTATGCACCACTGCAAAACCCTTATTTTGATGCATATTTAAAGAAGGTGCGCTCTATTCACGGTTCTTATCTCATTTCAAGAAAAAAGTTTCGTGAGCGATTTACAAACATGCAACACAACAACGAATTAACAATTATTGGCTTTGCAGCAGATCAATCTCCGCAAAACAAAAAAAAGAATTACTTCCGTACCTTTTTTGGGCATGAAGTTCCTGTATTTACGGGTGCCGAGCGCTTGGGCAAAAGATTTGATGTTCCTGTAGTTATGGCAAAGATAAAAAGGGTTAAAAGAGGGTATTACGAAACGACATTTAACGTTTTGACTGACAAACCCAACAGCCTCCCCGACTACGCCATTACAGATATGTTCTACGAGCAACTAGAAGCACTAATAAAAGAAGATCCCTCCTTGTACTTCTGGACACACAATCGCTTTAAGCTGATGCGACAAAAGCAGCAATAGCCGCTTCTATTTTATCAATTTTAGCCTCCATAGTAGCTTGCGATTTTGCCTCGCCATACAAACGTATGATGGGTTCCGTATTGGATTTGCGCAAGTGAATCCACGAATCGTCAAAGTCGATTTTTACTCCGTCTATGGTGGTTACACGTGCATCTGCAAAAGCGGTTGCAACGGCAGCGAGTAAAGCATCTGCATCCCAAGATGGTGAGAGCTCAATTTTCTTTTTATGCATCACATAGGCTGCATAACTTTCTTTAAGTGCAGATACGCTTGTGTTTTCCTTTGCTAAATGAGACAAGAACAGGGCAATACCAACAAGTGCGTCACGACCGTAATGCAATGCAGGAAGAATAACACCGCCATTACCTTCGCCACCAATTAGGGCTTTGACCTCTTTCATCTTAGCAACAACGTGTACCTCGCCTACTGCACTTGCGTGATACTTGACACCATAATCGTTTGCTAAATCTGCAAGCGCTCTTGAAGAAGACAAATTGGAAACAAGAGGACCTTTTTCAGATTGAAGTATATAATCGGCACAAGCCACAAGCGTGTATTCTTCGCCAAACAAAATACCGTTTTCATCCATAAACACCAGACGATCCACATCGGGATCCACAGCAATACCCAAATCTGCATGTTGCGCAGTTACGGCAGCTGACAAATCGATAAGGTGTTCTTTTAATGGCTCTGGATTGTGTGGAAATTTGCCATTTGGCGTACAATGAATTTTATGCACTTTTACCCCAAGTTGTTCCAGTAACATCGGAACCGCAATCCCCCCAGATGAATTAACACCATCAACAACCACACAAAATCCTGCTGCTTTTATGGCAGCAACATGTACCTGTGGAAGGCTAAGAATCGCATCAATATGTGCTGAAAGTGCATCTGTAACTACACTGATTTTTCCTAGCGCATCTACACCAACAAACGCATACGACTGATCGTTTACATATTGCATCAGTTCAGCTCCGTCTTCAGCACTGATAAATTCACCTTTGTAGTTTAATAATTTTAACGCATTCCATTGCTTGGGGTTGTGACTGGCGGTAATGATAATACCGCCCTGCGCTTGTTTCCGAACTACTTCCATTTCAACGGTGGGAGTTGTAGAAAGCCCCACATCAATCACATCAATACCAAGACTAACAAGGGTCTGTTGCACCAGCGCTTGAACCATTGGGCCTGAGATGCGCGCATCACGACCTACCACTACAATGGCCGACTGATGTTTGGTTTTGATCCAACTGCCGTAAGCTGCTGCAAACGCAACCACATCAACAGGTGTAAGGTTGTCATTGATTTCACCGCCAATAGTACCGCGAATACCCGAAACAGACGCAATTAAAGTCATACTTTTGTTTTGTCAAATATACGCATACAGACGCATATGAATTATTTAGCGCACTTGGCCTTATCCTATCCAGCAACTGGCTTGGTTGTGGGTAACTTTATAGGAGACCATATACGCAATAAAGACTTGGATACATTCACAAAAGAAGTTCAATTGGGAGTTGAAATGCATCGGAGCATTGACACTTTTACAGACACGCACCCATTATCAATAGCCATAAGAGAAACGCTCTTTAAGGAATATCGACACATAAGCAGAATACTGGTTGACATCTATTACGATCACTTCTTAGCACTTCATTTTGAAACATTTCACAGACAATCTTTAGCGTTATTCAACAGTGAGATAACCGTTTTACTGCAACAACATGCGGGCATTATGCCCCTTTCTGCACAAGGCTATCTTAGGGGAATGAAAGCACAAAACTGGCTGCTTGAATACAGCAGTATAGCAGGCATTGATATTATTCTTACTAAAATGGCAAATCGCTCGGGTTTACACCCCTTAAAAACAGCTGCCAAAACACTTGAAGAGCACTACCTTTTTTTCCAAGCACAATTTTTAAAATTTTATCCCGAACTCTTGCGCCATTGTGAATCCTTTAAAAAAGAAGCACTTCACTAAAAAACTTGACTAAAATCAATTATATTCGAAGCTTGACTTGGCTATGAAAGATGCGATTATTGTTAAAGGTACGCGGGTACACAACTTGCAAGATATTGACGTGGAAATTCCACGTAATGAGCTTGTTGTGATTACAGGTCTTTCTGGCAGCGGTAAATCTTCACTTGCTTTTGATACCGTATATGCCGAAGGACAACGACGTTATATTGAAACCTTCTCTGCCTATGCCCGTCAATTCTTGGGGGCATTAGAACGCCCTGACGTTGATAAAATTGATGGACTCTCTCCGGTCATTGCCATTGAACAGAAAACCACAGGCAGAAGCCCAAGGTCTACCGTTGGCACCATCACAGAAGTATATGACTTCTTACGACTGTTGTATGCTCGTGCTGCTGATGCGTACAGCTTTGAGACCAACGAGAAAATGGTACAATACACGGACACCGAAATTCAAGCTGCTATTGCATCGTCCTACAAAGACAAAAAAATTGCCATACTCGCCCCCGTCGTACAATCGAGAAAGGGACACTACCGCGAACTCTTTGCTTCCATTTTCAAACAGGGATTCACAAGAGTGCGTACCGATGGAACTTTTGTAGAATTGGTGCCTAATTTTAAACTTGATCGGTATAAAAATCACGATATTGAAATAGTTATCGATCGGTTGCTTGTCAAAACTTCAAAAACTGACAGCAAACGCCTAGCAGATAGCATAGAAACCGCCATGTATCACGGCAATGACATGCTGATGATTTATGATTACGAAACAGAAAACACACGCTTCTACAGCCGTAAATTAATGTGTCCTAGCAGCGGTATTTCATATGCAGCCCCAGAGCCAAACACCTTTTCTTTTAACTCTCCTAAAGGCATGTGTCCTGCTTGCAACGGTTTGGGTGTGGTGCATAAAGTCAATCATAAAAAAATCATTCCCGACACTACGGTCTCCATCAAGGCTGGTGGTATTACCCCGTTAGGAGAAGAAAAAAGCAATTGGACATTTAAGCAAATGAACAGCATCGCCCAACGCTATAATTTTTCGCTTACAGACCCGATAAAAGACATCCATAAAGATGGCATGGAAGTCATATTAAACGGGGGCAACGAACGCTTTTCTGTAGCATCTAAGTCTTTAGGCATCACTAGGGACTACAGCATTGATTATGATGGTGTCATTCCATTTTTAGAGCATCAATTCAAAGAGGCACATACCACTGCGCTCAAACGGTGGGCAAAAGGCTTTATGGATGAAATTAAGTGCCCTAGCTGCGCGGGCTCAAGGCTCAGAAAAGAAGCCCTTTTCTTTAAAGTTGGCGACAAAGGAATTGCTGATTTGACCGAAATGGACATTGCCCAATTACATAGCTGGGTGCAAGGCATTCGTTCTGCCTTATCCGAAAAGCAACGTATTATTGCGCATGAAGTACTGATCGAAATAGAAAAACGCTTGCAGTTTCTTCTAGATGTTGGATTAGAATATCTCTCTTTAAACCGAAGTGCCAAAACACTTTCTGGAGGCGAAGCACAACGCATTCGTTTGGCTACACAAATTGGAGCTCAATTGGTTGGCGTACTGTATATTTTGGACGAACCTAGCATAGGGCTGCACCAACGTGACAACGAAAAGCTCATAGAATCACTTATGCAATTACGTGATATCGGCAATTCGGTAATTGTAGTAGAGCATGACAAAGACATCATGCTCAAAGCAGATTACCTAATCGATATGGGGCCAGGCGCTGGACGTCACGGTGGAAAGGTGGTAGCGGCAGATCATCCCAAGCAGATGAAGCAGATGGATACAGACACAGCAGCTTATTTGACGGGTAAAAAACAAATTGAAGTTCCAAAAGAAAGACGGTTAGGAAACGGAAAAAAACTTGAATTAAAAGGTTGTACAGGGAATAACCTCAAGCAGGTAGACCTCAGCATACCACTTGGCAGCATGATTGGTGTTACAGGGGTTTCAGGAAGTGGAAAATCCACGCTGATAAACGAAACCCTTTATCCAATTCTAAATCAGCATTTCTTTAAAGCAGTTAAGAAGCCCCTACCCTACAATTCAATCAAAGGTTTGGCACACATTGACAAAGTAATTGACATCAACCAATCGCCCATTGGCCGTACCCCTCGAAGTAATCCTGTAACCTACACAGGCGTTTTTGGAGAAATTCGCCAATTGTTCACCAAAACACCAGAGGCCCTGATACGCGGTTATAAGCCCGGCAGATTTAGCTTTAATGTCAAAGGCGGTCGTTGTGAAACCTGTCAAGGCGCAGGCGTAAAAACAATTGAAATGAACTTTTTGCCTGATGTGTATGTGCATTGTGATGCGTGCTACGGTAAAAGATTCAATAGAGAAACACTAGAAATCAAGTATCGAAATAAAAACATAAGCGACGTTTTAGAGATGACGATCAACGATGCGTGCCGCTTTTTTGAGCCATATCCCAAAATTTATCGTAAAATAAAAACCATTCAAGACGTTGGATTGGGGTACATTACACTTGGACAACAATCTACAACGCTCTCAGGTGGCGAAGCCCAACGCATCAAGTTGGCTACTGAATTATCCAAAAAAGATACAGGCCAAACCTTGTATATTTTGGATGAGCCTACCACGGGGTTACACTTTGAGGACATTCGGGTACTGATGAACGTACTCAACCGATTGGTCGACAAAGGAAACACCATGATTATCATCGAACACAATATGGATGTAATCAAACAGATGGATCATATCATTGATATAGGTCCTGAAGGTGGGGCGAAAGGCGGTACCATATGTTGCACGGGAACACCTGAGGAAATCGTTAAAAACAAGTCTAACCATACTGCCCGTTTTTTACGGCAGGAATTAAACACATAAGTTATGGCAAATACATGGACAGAAATGAAATCGAGCAACTCCTGGCTAACCTTTAAAATCATGGGAGAATTTGTCTCGGGTTTTGAACAAATGGGTATGATAAAGCCCTGTGTATCCATATTTGGATCGGCACGTACAAAACCCACGGATAGCTATTACAACGAAACCGTTGAAATTGCAGAGAAAATAGTCAAGCAAGGTTTTGGCGTGA
>Ga0228620_1000154_pt1 | contig 42901 bp, 40 predicted proteins | sample 23DmetaG_FD_186030 | JGI IMG/M metagenome (GOLD analysis project Ga0228620, IMG submission 186030) | Seawater microbial communities from Monterey Bay, California, United States - 23D | ecosystem: Environmental > Aquatic > Marine > Coastal | place: USA: California | collected 2016-10-06 | reverse complement strand
AATCTATCGGTGAGCGTATCGTTGGACGTGTTTCTTTACAAGACGTAATACATCCGTTAACTGCCGAAGTTTTAGTTGCTGCAGGTGAGCGAATTGAAGATGAGCATGCCAAAGCAATTGAAGATTCTCCTCTAGAAAGCGTTGAAGTGCGTTCACCACTTACATGTGAAGCTAAGAAAGGTATTTGCGCCAAATGTTATGGACGTAACCTAGCTACCGGAAAAATGGTACAGCAAGGTGAGTCTGTTGGTGTTATTGCCGCTCAATCTATTGGGGAACCCGGTACACAGCTTACACTTCGTACTTTCCACGTAGGAGGTATTGCAGGAAACATTTCTGAGGAAAACAAATTGGTAGCTCGTTTTGATGGGATTGCTGAAATTGAGGAACTCAAAACTGTTGACGGAAAAGACAATGATGGCAATGCTGTCAAAATTGTTATTTCGCGTACTTCTGAAATCAAATTGGTTGATAAGAATACAGGAATCGTATTGAGTACCAACATTATCCCTTACGGTTCATTTATTTTCGTCAAAGACGGACAAAAAATCAAGACCGATGATGTAATCTGTCAATGGGATCCATACAACTGGGTTATCATCTCTGAGTTCTCTGGTGTTATCGGATACGAAAACATTGAGCAAGGGGTTACTTTCCAAGTTGAGATTGATGAACAAACAGGTTTCCAAGAGAAAGTAATTTCTGAATCAAGAAACAAAAAAGTCATTCCTACCTTATTGATTAAGGATACTAAAGGCAATACGCTACAGTCTTACAACCTTCCGGTTGGTGCCCACATCATGGTTGATGATGGCGAGAAGATTGAAAACGGTAAAATTCTTGTGAAGATTCCACGTAAGTCTGCTAAATCCGGAGATATTACTGGTGGTCTTCCTCGAGTTACTGAGCTTTTCGAAGCACGTAACCCATCCAACCCTGCTGTTGTTTCTGAAATTGATGGCGTAGTTACATTTGGTAAAATCAAACGTGGTAACCGAGAAATCATTGTAGAATCTCGAACAGGTCACATTAAGAAATACCTTGTGAAGCTCTCTAACCAAATATTGGTTCAGGAGAATGACTTTGTCAAAGCAGGTATGCCGTTATCAGACGGTGCTATTACACCAAACGATATTTTATCTATTAAGGGACCTGCTGCTGTTCAGCAATATTTGGTAAATGAAGTACAAGAAGTATATCGTTTGCAAGGAGTGAAAATCAACGACAAGCACTTTGAAGTGGTTGTTCGACAGATGATGCGTAAAGTACGTGTTGAAGACTCTGGCGATACAACTTTCTTAGAAAATCAGTTGGTACACAAAGCAGACTTTATTGCTGAAAATGACGCTTTATTTGGTCAGAAAGTAGTGCTTGAAGTGGGTGATTCTGAAAACCTTAAAGCAGGTCAAATAATCACAGCACGTCAACTACGTGACGAGAATTCATTGCTCAAACGTGACGATAAAAACCTAGTAGAAGCGCGAGATGCTGTAAATGCTACAGCTACTCCTATTCTTCAGGGTATTACAAGAGCATCGCTACAGACCAAGTCGTTTATTTCGGCTGCATCTTTCCAAGAAACAACCAAAGTATTGAACGAAGCTGCTGTAGCAGGTAAGGTAGATACCTTGGAAGGTTTGAAAGAAAATGTAATTGTAGGACATAAGATTCCTGCCGGTACGGGTAACCGTGCTTACAATGATGTTATTGTAGGCTTTACCGATGAGTATGAAGCTTTAAAAGCTGAAAAATCTTTAAGTGCTGATGTCTAATGAGCGACAAGAAAAAAAAAGACGGTAGTATTAATATTGAACTTGATCCAGAGATGGCACAAGGAACCTATTCAAATCTGGCGATTATCAACCATTCCGCCTCTGAGTTTGTTGTAGATTTTATCAATATAATGCCTGGTGCACCAAAAGCTAAAGTACGTTCGCGTATTATTTTGACGCCACAGCATGCCAAACGTTTTTTGAAAGCACTTGGTGAAAACGTTCAACGCTTTGAAGGAGCACACGGCGAAATTAAAGACTATGAGCAACCGCCTATACCACTTAATTTTGGCCCAACTGGCGAAGCTTAAATATAAAAAAACCTCCATACGGAGGTTTTTTTATATGCTGTATTTTCTTTCTTAACGAGATTAATTTTCACTAAATCTATTTAGCTTTATATTAAATTTTATTGATTTACTCACGATGTATGCAATCCATAATAACAACGCGGGTACGATAATTATTAATTGTCGATTATACGCACTTAGTAACGTACTTCCTCCTAAGTAAATGGATGTAAAGACGAGTACAAAACGTAGGCTATAGACTAGTTTTTTCCAATTAATAATGGTCAAAACAATGCTGTAAAGTGTTAAAGAAAACAAAATAGCAAAGTACCATACTTTTATCAGCGGAGTTTGACGCGCATAGTGGTATGGAAATCCAAAAATCATTCTACTGATGTTTGCATAAATATTTTTGATGTATTTTTTTGGATGCGACTTGATGTTTTGGATTGCAACTTTTTTGTAGGCATCATCTTTCTCAACTCCTTTAAACTGCAATATATATTCAAAATCTTCTTGATGATTTTGTTTTAAAAGTTTGGTATTTCCGCCCCCTAGGTCTTTTAAAGAATCAAAAGTTTCATTATCCCAGTTCCCATACTCATAGTCATTGGGATTGCTCATCCAATAGAGTGACATACCCCCAGAATTCCCCCAATAAAAAAACCTGTCCGTAAGCTTGTATGTGTATATTAGATAAGGTGAAGCAGTTAAAAACCCAACTAAAATTATCACAATACTTTTACGATATTCAATAACCTTAGTATTCTTTAGCCACATTAAGAGACTCCACAACAATAAAAATAACATTACATAGCCAAACATCACTTTTGTTAATGCCAAATATCCTAATGTAAAACCTGCCAGATAAAGGTGCTTTTTTGTTCCTTCTTTGAAGGCTTTTATCGTAAAATAGATAAATAGAGTAATTAAAAAACTACTAAAAGTTTCTGTGAGAATTCTAGCCATAAATGGATAAATGCTGTAGCAAAAACCCCATAGCAGACTAAATGCCATTGCTTTTGAGAAATCCACGAGTTGTGAAATGGCTTTAAATAGCATAACAATAGATAGATATTGTAGAACAGCATTCGTTAAGGTTATGAATACCAAAGGCAATCCCATTGCAATAAAAGGGGTCAATAAAATGGGGTACCCAGGACCCCACCATAAATCAATATCTGGGGCAGGTGGCGAATAAAACCCTTGGAGAATATTTTGAGCAAACTGCATATATCCACCCTCATCTCCAATCATTTCATCTGAGTGAAGTTTTAATACCAGAGCTACAAACAATAGTAAAAAAGGAGAGAAAACTATAAATGGATTTTTAAAAGCTGTATGTTTTTTCATAGCTTATAATTTTAACAAACCATATTTTATGATACAATAAATAGCCCTTAAACCGTCTTTCCATCCAATTTTTTTACCTTCCTTGTATGTGCGTCCATAATAGGATATACCTACTTCGTATATTCGAATATCTTTAATTCTTGATATTTTTGCAGTTACTTCCGGTTCAAAACCAAAGCGACACTCTTTTAGGTTGAGTTGTTTAATTATATCAGCCTTAAATAATTTGTAACAAGTTTCCATGTCCGAAAGGTTTAGATTTGAAAACACATTAGATAAAAAAGTAAGAATATGATTGCCAATTGAATGAAAGAAAAATAACATACGATGGGGTCTCCCTCCAACAAAACGACTGCCATAAACAACATCAGCATAGCCGTCAAGAATTGGCTGAAGTAATAACTGATATTCGTTTGGATCATATTCTAAATCCGCATCTTGATTAATAATAAAATCCCCTGATGATTCTTTAATGCCTGTATGGATTGCCGCTCCTTTTCCCTTGTTGTGAGAATGTTTCAAGTACATTAAAGATAAATCTTTGTTATCTAGCTGAAACTGGCTTACAATATCCGCAGTATCATCAGTAGAAAAGTCATCAACTACAATCACTTCTTTTGCTACACCTTCTTGTAATTGTGCATCTTTAACTTTGTTTAAAATTTGGTGTATTGTATTAGCTTCATTAAATGCAGGAATTATAATTGATAACGTATATATTTTACTCATTTAATTTATTTAAGAACAAAAGTCTCTAATTTAGTTAAACAATTTGTAAGCGCATATAATTCATGTAATTTTTAACTGAAAGATTTCTGTTGTTGCGTCTGATGTTTAAAATTCAGAAGTGGCGTGGAAGCTAATGCCAGGATACTTGCTTTGGGTCATCTGTAATGAAAAGGCTGAATCTGCCAAAAAGACCAACTGTCCTTGTTTGTCCTTGGCCAAAAACTTCGATTTTGTTTGTTTAAATCCAGCAAAATCGGTTTCGCCTCCTTCTTTTACTTCTACCCAACAAGCCTTGTGCACATTGAGATTTTCGTATGTGCAACTGGCTCCGTATTCGTGCTCAAGTCGATACTGAATGACATCAAACTGCAATGCACCTACGGTACCCACAACTTTACGTCCATTGAGTTCCAGGGTGAATAATTGGGCAACTCCTTCGTCCATTAACTGATCGATCCCTTTGTTGAGCTGCTTGGCCTTCATGGGATCTGCGTTATTGATATACCTAAAATGTTCTGGCGAAAAACTCGGAATTCCCTTAAAGTGTATCAGCTCCCCTGAAGTAAGTGTGTCTCCAATTTTAAAGTTGCCCGTGTCATGTAGCCCTACAATATCTCCCGGGTATGAGATGTCTACGATTTCTTTTTTATCCGCAAAAAATGCGTTGGGGCTGCTAAATTTCAACTTTTTGTTATGCCGCACATGCAAATAGGGTACATTCCGCGCAAAGGTGCCTGAGACAATTTTAATAAAGGCCAAACGATCCCGATGTTTTGGATCCATATTGGCATGAATCTTAAATACAAATCCTGTAAAATCTTTTTCATCGGGAGCAATAACACGTTCTTCACTGGCTTTCGCTAGGGGTGAAGGGGCTATTTCTACAAAGCAATCTAATAATTCTTGTACACCAAAATTATTCAGCGCAGATCCAAAGAATACAGGGTGCTGCATTCCTGCCAAATAGGCTTTGCGATCAAAACTAGGATATACTTCTCGTACCAATTCTAATTCTTCCTCTAGGGTTTCTTTAGCACTTGCGCCAATAGCTGTTTCTAGCGCTGGGTCGTTTATGTTTTCTATAAGATTGCTCTGACTGATCGTAGTTTTTTGTTCTGCTTCAAACAAGCGGATGTTGTCGTTCCAAAGGTTGTATATTCCTTGAAAATCATAGCCCATGCCAATAGGGAAACTAAGCGGCACAGTTGTAAGCCCTAGTTTTTGCTCTACATCATCCAATAGATCAAAAGCGTCTTTCCCTTCTCTGTCTAATTTATTGATGAATACAATGATGGGAATGTTTCGCATTCGACATACTTCTACTAGCTTTTCTGTCTGTGCCTCTACGCCCTTGGCTACATCTATAACTACAATAACACTGTCAACAGCCGTTAGAGTGCGGTAAGTGTCTTCGGCAAAATCTTTGTGCCCAGGTGTGTCTAGGATATTTATTTTTTTGTCTTTATACAAAAAAGCCAAAACTGAAGTAGCCACAGAAATACCCCGTTGACGCTCAATTTCCATAAAGTCACTAGTGGCGCCTTTTTTTATTTTGTTGGACTTTACTGCACCAGCTTCTTGAATCGCACCTCCAAAAAGGAGTAACTTTTCTGTAAGGGTTGTTTTTCCGGCATCCGGGTGGGAGATGATACCAAAGGTACGTCTGCGTGCAATTTCTTCCAAAAAACTCATAGGCGTAAAAATACGTTCATTTAATAAACTACCGCTTTACCTTTGCATTTTTTGTACTTTTAAATTTTATATGGAAGAACAAGTAGTTTTAGTAGATGTGAATGATAACCCCCTGGGTTTGATGCCTAAGATGGAAGCCCATGAAAAAGGGGTGCTGCACCGTGCTTTTTCTGTATTTATATTGAACGATAAGGGTGAATTAATGCTCCAGCAACGTGCACTTCATAAATATCATTCACCGGGCTTGTGGACCAATACATGCTGTAGTCATCAGCGTAATGGCGAAACCAATGTTGCGGCTGGTAAGCGGCGCCTGCAAGAAGAAATGGGTTTTAATGCCGAGCTTCGTGAGGTAACCTCATTTATTTACAAAGCTCCTTTTGATAATGGTCTTACCGAACACGAGCTTGATCACATTATGATAGGACACTTCAACGAGACTCCTGATATTAACCTAGAAGAGGTAGCCAATTGGAAATGGATGGCTGTCGACACTGTCCGTGACGATATTCAAAAACACCCCGAAAATTATACCGTTTGGTTTATTATTATCTTTGAGAAGTTCTATGAACAAATTAAATTGCAATGAATAAAGTAACCGTAAGCCGTAAGGCGCACTTTAATGCCGCCCACCGCCTATACAGGAAAGACTGGAGTGATGCTAAAAACGAAGAGATTTTCGATAAGTGCAGCAACCCGTATTACCACGGACATAATTATGAGCTTATTGTTTCGGTGTCTGGTGATATTGACCCTGAAACAGGCTATGTCATGGACATGAAAGTTTTAAAAGATTTAATCAAAGTACACATTGAAGATGCCTTTGATCATAAAAATCTAAACGAACAAGTCCCTGAGTTTGCAACACGTATACCTACTGCCGAAAACATGGCCGTAGTGATATGGGACAAATTGAGACCTCACATCACAACAGCACACGATCTTTCTGTAACCCTATATGAAACACCAAGAAATTTTGTCCAATTTTCTGGACCTAACTAAAAACCAATACAATGGCAAACATCCGCGACCTTAAAAAAGATATAAATTACGTACTTGGAGAAATCATCGAAATGGCAATGGACTTAGAAAAAGCCAATCCTGAAGTCGATAAATCAAAAACCGCTGCTATAGTGGATGAGGCCATCACTGCTTTTGACAATTTTAGCGTCCGCATTTATGAAAAGGGAGTTGAAAATAAACGTACGCACTACCGTGCTATTGTTGCTGATTTGGAAACAAAAGGCAACGAGCTTATCGCTAAGCTCAATGCGCTTTAAGCACCTTTCTAAAGGTTAAATTAATACGGGGACCCACTTTTTTTGCTGTTTTTGCAATTTGATGTTTCCAGAAATGTTGCGTCGCACCTTCCATCAACAATAGACTTCCATGTGTTAGTTCCAATTTTAGTCTTTGGGATTTGTCACTGTTATGCTTTAAATGAAAATATCTAGAAGCGCCAAGACTAACCGAAGCAATTACTGGATTTACACCCAACTCTTTTTCGTTGTCTGCATGCCATCCGTTGCTGTCTTGTCCATCTCGATATAGATTTAGCAATACCGTGGTAAATGTTTCTTTTGTAAAAGCCTGTAGTTTTTGCTCAATATCCAGAAGAGGCTTTCGCATGGGATTCGGCTGCATCACAATACCAGAGTAACCGTAGGAGTCAGTGGTATGACCGTGTAGTGAAGTCATACGCGGCTGTGGATAGGTTTTGCCAAATACGGTTATGGGGTCATTGCGCCAAGGTGTTTCCTTGGTCAGCTGTTCTAAGTACAAATCCGCCTCTTTTGTATTGAGAAAGTTTGGATAATATTTTATCGTTGCATCAGGAAGCTCAGGTGCAAAAACATCAAACAGCTCAACCATTATTTTTGTGTTTGTGATTTCTTTTTTTGATGGTTTCCTATCTGTAATGTAAAAACAATGTATTGACAAATCCCAGAATAAGCGACACGCCAACAATGATATATCCCATCGTAAAAAGCTTGCCTAAATTGGTCTTAGGCGAAAAATCGCCGTAACCAATCGTGGTGAGCGTAATCACTGAAAAATAAAGGGAATCTAGCCAAGACCAATCTTCTAAAAAACGATAAGCAACTGTACCTATGGCAAGAAAGAAATTAGTAGCAAAGAGTAGACTTCTATAGGCTGGATCACGCCAGAAGGAAATAAGTGTACGCCAGAAAAAGAGCATGGTAAGTTATTTTTAGTGAAAATAAAAAAAATCCCTCAACTTATAAAAGTTAGGGATTATAATTCCGTGCCCTTCGGCAAAGCTCTGGGCACTTCGATAAACTCAGTGCCCAAACATATTACTTTATCATGTCAAAGCTTCGTTGGATAAAGGCAGTAAGCTCTTCGCCTTTAAGTAGCGATTGTGATAACCGTGCCAAATCCAATGATTGTTTTATCAGACGTTCTTGTTTCTTTTTGGTTTTGGTTTCCAAAATCTGACTTACCAATGGGTGGTTTACATTGACTACCAACTGATACATGTCAGGGAATCCACCGCCAAACATGCCGCCACCGCCCCCAGTTTGTTGCATTTCTTTCATGCGACGCATAAACTCGGGTTGGGTAATCATAAAAGGTGCAGCTTCGCTGTCCATAGCCTCTAATTGAACCGTATACTGCTCTTTAGGCACCACATTTTCAATCATGGGCTTAAGCGCTTCTTTCTGTTCGTCAGAAAGCTTAGATAATTGTGGTTCGTCTTTGACAATAAGCTTGTCTATGTGGTCGCTGTCAACTCGTACAAATCCGAGTTTGTCATCTTCCTGCTCTAACTTTTGCAATAAATGCCCTACAATGGGTGAGTCGAGCAATAGCACGGTGTACCCTTTAGCTTTTGCTGCTTCAATGTAGGCGTGTTGTTCGTCAGTATTGGCAGCATAAAGTTGAATGAGCTTGCCATCCTTGTCGGTCTGTGTATCTTTGGTTTGCTCTTTTAATTCGTCGAGGGTCAAATAAGTACCTGCTGTGGTCGGAAAAAGATTAAAGCTTTTTGCCTTATCAAAGAACTTGTCTTCTGAAAGCATCCCATATTCAATTACAACTTTAATATCGTTCCACTTTTTCTCTAGATTCTCTCTGTCATTTTTAAATATGGACTGGAGTTTATCAGCCACTTTTTTGGTGATGTAGTTGCTGATTTTCTTTACTGCGCCATCCGCTTGTAAGTAACTTCTCGATACATTAAGTGGAATATCGGGTGAATCAATGACACCTCTTAGCATGGTTAAAAACTCGGGTACGATTCCTTCCACGTTATCCGTGACAAACACCTGATTTTGATACAATTGAATACGGTCTTTTTGTACGTTGAGATCGTTATTCAGTTTTGGAAAATAGAGGATCCCAGTCAAGTTAAATGGGTAGTCTACATTAAGGTGGATATGAAATAAAGGCTCCTCAAACTGCATGGGATATAATTCCCTGTAAAATGAGGTGTAGTCTTCGTCTTTTAAATCGCTTGGTTTCTTGGTCCACGCCGGATTTGGGTTATTTATAATATTATCAACCGTTTCTTTGACTTCTTTCTTATCATCGCCTTCACCTTCCTCGTGGGTTTCTTCCTTGGTTCCAAACTTGATGGGAATAGGCATAAACTTGTTGTATTTGGTCAAAAGCGCCGTAATACGTGTTTCTTCCAAAAACTCATCAGAGTCTTTGTCAATGTGCAAGACGATTTCAGTACCACGCGCTGTTTTGTCATGTTCTACCAAGGTGTATTCTGGCGATCCATCACAGCTCCAGTGAGCCGCTGGTGCATCTGTATGTGATTTGGTGATGATTTCTACCTTTTCTGCTACCATAAAAGCTGAATAAAACCCAAGACCAAAATGTCCTATAATGCCACTGTCTTTAGCACTGTCTTTGTATTGGTTGAGGAACTCTTCAGCACCTGAAAAAGCAACTTCGTTTATATACTTGCTAACCTCTTCAGCTGTCATGCCTAAACCTTGGTCTATAACATGTAATGTTCTGTTTTCCTTGTCTATTTTAATCTCAATTTGTGGACTTCCATATGCCACTTTGGCTTCGCCAATGTTGGTGAGATGTTTGAGCTTTAGGGTAGCGTCAGTAGCGTTTGATATCAGCTCTCGCAAAAAGATTTCATGATCGCTGTAAAGGAATTTCTTTATTAGTGGGAAAATGTTTTCTACCGAAACATTTATTTTACCTGATGACATAAGTGTTTGTTTTTTATTCTTTAACCAAAAAAAGTACCAAAATCAAAAGAGTGACAGTATGGCATAATATTTTTTTGTTTAATAAATTTGTTTTTTTGTTAAACGTTTTTATATTTGTGGAGTAATCAATCAACAAAAATATTGTTGCGGAGAAAATTGCTATGAAACTCATTTGATTACACACATTCCTTTTTATTGGTTTGTTTAATTTTGGTTAAGTTGTTCGAAGGTGCATCGTGGTTGTTGCACTTTCTTTTTTTTTTTAACCGCCATTATTTCGTTAATTGCTATTTAATTTAATCAAAAATGTATCAATCTCGTATAGTAGGACTCGGACATTACGTTCCCGAAAACATAGTTACCAATGACGATTTGTCCAAACTTATGGACACAGATGACGCTTGGATTACAGAAAGGACTGGTATAAAAGAACGCCGTCTTATTGAAAAAGATTCTGGCGAAGGCACTGCCTCGATGGGTGTTAAGGCTGCTGAAATGGCCCTCGAAAGGGCTGGGGTTTCTAAAGACGATATTGACCTTGTAATATTTGCCACACTCAGCCCTGATTTATATTTTCCTGGCTCTGGTGTGCTATTGCAAGACCTCATGGGTATGGGAACCTGCCCTGCGCTTGACATACGAAACCAATGCTCTGGCTTTATTTATGGACTTTCTGTTGCCGATCAGTTTATTAAAACAGGCATGTACGAGAATGTGTTGCTCGTTGGGTCTGAATACCATTCGGGCGGAATGGATTTCACCACACGCGGACGTACGGTTTCGGTTATTTTCGGGGATGGTGCAGGAGCTGCCGTAATAACACGGGAGGAAGATGCGACCAAAGGGATTCAATCCACACATTTGTATTCTGAGGGTAAATACGCAGAGGAGTTGGCCATTATTGGTCCAAGTACTAAGCGGTGGATCCCTGAAATTGTGGCTAACTATGACGAGGACGATATGCGATATCATCCTTATATGAATGGGCAACTGGTGTTCAAAAATGCTGTTGTTCGCTTTAGTCAAGTGATTCAAGAGGCATTGAAGAAAAACGGCAAAAACGCAACCGATATAGACTTATTTATTCCGCATCAAGCCAATTTGCGTATTGCACAATTTGTGCAAAAGAAATTTAGTCTGCGAGACGATCAAGTTTACAACAATATCATGCGCTATGGGAATACTACTGCCGCATCCATTCCTATAGCTATGTCAGAAGCATGGGCTGAGGGTAAAATAAAGCAAGATGATACGGTGCTACTTGCCGCTTTTGGCAGTGGATTTACTTGGGGAAGTGCGCTGATACATTGGTAGTCCAATTCCTGAAACCCACAGAAGTAGTGCTGAAATGGCTCCGTTTAAGGCCAGCACAAAAAAGCCAAACTCAAAACCCAAAGTAGTTTTACAGAGTACAGTCACCCCATAAGATATCGTGGGTGCAGCAATACATAAATAGGGTACTAGCCCATCTCTTATTTGTAGATTTGAAAAAATACCTAAGAGAAACAAGGCCAATAAAGGCCCATAGGTATACCCAGCAAATAGCAATAATTGAGCAATCACACTTTCGTCTCTAATAAAATAGTAGAAAAGTACAATACACAACCATAAGACAACAGCCATAATAAAGTGGATTTTTTTTCGCTGCTGAATTCCTTTTTTTCCTGACGCAATTCCCCATAAGTCAATGCTTGCACTTGTGGCAAGTGATGTCATGGAGCTGTCGGCACTACTAAAAGCCGCAGCAATGAGTCCAAATACAAACGCATATGCGACCACTGTTCCAAGTGTTGATTGCGTAGCTATCATGGGAAAAAGATCGTCCCCAGCAGCGGTTATTCCTTTGGATTGAGCATAGGCACTCAACAGCACACCAAGAACCAAAAATAGCAAGGTAACGATCACCAGGGCAATGGTAAACCAAAACATATTTTTTTGTGCATCTTTTTGCGAGCGACAACTCAAATTTTTCTGCATCATTTCTTGGTCAAGTCCAGTCATGGCAAAGGCAATAAGTGCTCCAGCAAAAAACTGCTTTACAAAATGCTGACCGCTGCTCCAATCCTCCCAAAAAAACAGTTGTGTATTGGGTTGTGACTGCCACCACACCCACAAAGATTGGGTGTCTAACTGAAGCTCAAAAAACAATGCATAAATTGTAATGCTCAAAGCAATTAGCATGCACAGCGTTTGGGCTGTATCGGTATAAATAATCGTTTTAATGCCCGATTTTTTGGTGTAGAGCCATATGCCGAGTAGCGCTACAGCTGCACTCAGCCAGAATGGAATATTATGTTCGTCTAGTACGAGCCAATGCAATACCTTTAACAATAAAAATAGGCGAAGGCTAGTGCCTGTTATTCTGGACAGAATAAAAAAAGCTGCACCTGTTTTATAACTTTTTTCACCAAACCGGTGTTGTAAATAAGTGTAAATACTAACCACATTCCACTTATAGTAGAGCGGTAGTAATACCGTGCCTATGCACAAATAACCTAGCGCATAGCCTAATACCATTTGCACATAGCCCAATTGGGTAGTGGTAACCCATCCAGGGACAGATATAAACGTGACTCCCGAAAGCGTTGCGCCTATCATACCAAATGCAACCAGATACCAAGGAGCTTTTTTGTCGGCTGCAAAAAAGCTAATGTTGCTATCGCTGTTGCCTACTAAATACGAGATGCTGTAGAGCAAAGCAAAATAGATCAAAAAACAAAACACCAGCATATGAGCGGTCATCTCTTTTTTTTGTCAAATATAACGTATGTAACTATTGTTTAAATAGTGTATTTTTGAATCATGGAAATTCCGTCTTCTTTAGTTCAGAAAGCAGTAGATGAAATTGCACAACTTCCAGGTATAGGTAGACGGTCTGCACTACGAATTGTGCTTCATTTGTTACGCCAACCCAAAGATTTTAGTGTACGTCTTTCAGATGCTGTTGCAACATTGCGCGAGCAAATACGTTATTGCATTACGTGCCATAATATCTCAGATGCCGAAAAATGTAATATTTGCGCAAGCCCAATGCGGGAGCGCAATATTATATGCGTGGTTGAAGATATTAGAGATGTTATGGCCATTGAATCTACAGGTCAATTCAAAGGCTTATACCATGTATTGGGTGGTAAAATTGCTCCTATGGAAGGCGTAGGACCACAACAACTTTCAATAGATGCTTTGATAAAACGCGTTGAACAAGAAAACATAGATGAAATTATTTTTGCACTAAGCAGTACGATGGAAGGCGATACAACAAACTATTATATTTTTAAAAAGCTAAGCGTGTTTGAATTGCGCTTCTCTGCCATTTCACGTGGTATTGGCGTTGGTGACGAGCTTGAATATGCCGATGAACTGACGCTTGGAAGAAGTATTAGTCAACGGATTCCCTTTGAAATTTCAATGAAAAATTAGCACATGAAATTATCCGTTGTTATTCTCAATTATAACGTAAAGTACTTTATTGATATCTGCTTACAAAGTGTCGCTGCAGCTACAAAAGATTTGGATGCTGAAATTATTGTAGTAGATAACGCTTCTGTCGATGACAGTTTGGCTTGGATAAAAGCTAAATTTCCACAAGTAAAACGTATTGCCAATAAAGAAAATGTTGGGTTTCCAATAGGGAATAATATTGGTGTATCCCATGCCAAAGGGGAGTATTTGTGTATTTTAAATCCCGATACCATAGTGGCAGAGAACACCTTTGTTGACGCCATATCCTTTATGGAAAACAACAAGCAGGTGGCCATCATGGGCCCTAAACTTATTGATGGCTCAGGTACCTTTTTAAAAGAATCAAAAAGGGGCGTGCCCACTCCTTGGGTAGCCTTTACCAAAGTGTCAGGGTTGTTTAAAATTTTCCCTCAATTTTTCGGAAAATATTACAATTTAAAATTACCTGAAAATCAAGCTGGCGAGACCGATGTTTTGGTCGGTGCTTTTATGTTTATGAAAACGTCACATTATCGTGCGCTTAATGGCTTTGATGAAGAGTGCTTTATGTACTGTGAGGATGACGACTTGAGTTACCGTTCGTTACAATTAGGGTATTCAAACTATTACAACCCTAGGATAAATATTATCCACTTTAAAGGCGAGAGTACGCCTAAAGATTTTGCTTATCAAAAAAGGTTCAGGGAGGCGTTGTACTATTTTTATACCAAACATTTTAAGATTTCTAAACTTGTAAAACTTTGGATTAAATTCGCTACAAATGCTTTTGGTTTTTTAAAACGAGTTAGAGGGAAACGTTCTGTAAAAAAGATAAAACATCCCTATTGCTACTGGTTGATTTCAAAAGAGTTGAACTTGGAGATTGGTGTAAACAAAAACATACCTTTTGTGCATAGCCCAGGACTAGATAATGTCATTCCACACACACGCACTGAACTTATTTTTGACCCTGATACCATTTCATTTGCTGAAATGATTGCTTTTATGAATGTGCATAAAAAAGGCTTTTCTTATAAATTTTTGAGCTCAGACAAAAGTCACGCCGTTGGAAGTATTTCAAGTCATGCCAAGGGAGAGGTGCTGGTTATGTCATAGCGAAAGCCACGATTAATTTGTACTTTTGAAAAAAAAATAACATGCCTATATATCAGCTTGTTTTACCCTCAATGGGCGAAAGCGTTTCTGAAGCTACCATCACCCAATGGCTAAAGAAAGTAGGCGATACTGTTGCTGCTGACGAAGCCGTAGTGGAGGTAGCTACCGATAAAGTTGATTCTGAAGTTGCCAGTGAGTACGCAGGCGTCATTAAAGAAATATTACATCCTGTTAACGCTGTTGTTGGCGTTGACGCTCCCTTAGCCGTAATTGAAACAGCTGAGGAGGTTACCCAAGACGTGACTCCAGCAGCTGTTCCAAAGGCAATTCCTACCCCAGCACCATCTGCTCCCAAGGCGCCTGAAAAAGTGGCGGACAGCCCTCAGCAATACATGGAACAAGCGCAAGCCTTGGTTAATCCTGTTACTCCAGTTGTTGAAGGGCAAAAGCGGTTTTATTCACCTCTAGTGAAAAACATTGCCAAGGAAGAAAATATTTCAGACCAAGAATTAGCTACTGTCCCAGGAAGTGGAAAAGATGGTCGCGTGACCAAATCCGATATTTTGGCATTTATAAAAAACAGAAAAGCTCCCCCTGTAGCTAGTACTCAGCCCAGAGTTGCTGCTTCACCAAGTACCGAAACTTCAGCTACTAGACCAACATTGTCTTTTGCAAAAAGCGACTCAGATGTGGTTGTGCCCATGACACGTATGGAGCAAATGATTTCTGATCATATGATGCACAGCCTTAAAACTTCGGCACATGTGCAGTCATTTATTGAAATTGATGTGACTAAGCTCTGGAATTGGCGTGAAAAAGTTAAAAATCAATTTGTTAAACAACATGGAGTTAAACTAACCTTTACGCCCATATTTTTGCATCTTGTTGCACAAGTACTGCCTGAGTTCCCATTGCTAAATGCTGTTCTAGAAGGTACAAACATCATAAAGAAAAAAGACATCAACCTAGGAATGGCAACGGCTTTACCAGATGGTAATTTAATTGTTCCTGTCATCAAACAGGCCGATATGCTAAGCCTTACTGGACTGGCCAAAAAAGTACACGAGCTTGCTTCAAATGCTCGTACCAATACACTAAGCCCCGACGATGTGCAAAGTGGCAGCTATACAGTAACCAATGTAGGGATGTTCGGCAGTCTTACGGGAACGCCTATCATCAACCAACCACAACTTGCAATATTGGCCCTAGGCGCCATCCGCAAGGTTCCTGCGGTGCTGGAAACAGAAAATGGCGATGTAATTGCCATACGTCAGCAAATGATGGTGTCACATAGTTATGACCACCGCATTATTAATGGTGCCATGGGAGGCATGTTCCTATTGCGCTTAAAGCAACGCATTGAAAACTGGGACGAATCTCAAACAATTTAATATGGAACTTTCGCTAACACGCCCGATGTGTTTTTTTGACTTGGAGACAACAGGAGTTAATGTGGCTAAAGATCGCATAGTGGAAATATCCATCTTAAAGGTTTTTCCAAATGGTAATAAAGAATCCAAAACATGGCTGGTAAATCCAGAGATGCCCATCCCCCCAGAAACTACAGCAGTTCATGGAATTACTGATGAAAAAGTAGCCAATGAACCTACGTTTAAACAGTTGAGCAAAGATATCTACAGTATGATAAAAGGCTCTGATTTGGCAGGATTTAATTCCGACCGCTTTGATATTCCATTGTTAGCCGAAGAGATGTTGCGCGCTGAAATTGATGTGGATTTCAAAAAGCACCTAACGGTAGATGTACAAACCATTTTTCACAAAATGGAAAAGCGAAACCTATCGGCTGCCTATACATTTTATTGTGGTAAAGATTTAGAAAATGCCCATAGCGCTGAGGCGGATACCAATGCGACTTATGAGGTGTTGAAAGCACAAATTGAAAAATACGACGATCTCGAAAACGATATTTCCAAATTAAGTGCCTTTTCTACCCGTAGAAAAAGTGTTGATTTCGCAGGCTTGGTTATAGTTGATGCGGATGGAGATGCTGCCTTTAATTTCGGAAAACACAAGGGGAAAAAAGTGGTTGAGGTATTGGAACGTGAACCCGGCTATTTCAGTTGGTTGCTCAACGCAGATTTCCCACGCTACACTAAAAAAGTACTCACAGCCATTCGTTTAGAAACCCTTAACAACGCATGAAGATTATATGTATTGGCAGAAATTATGCAGACCATATAGATGAGCTAGACAATGTTCGTCCAGATGAGCCAGTAATTTTTATCAAGCCCGATACCGCAATAGCACAATCCAACTTGCCTTTTTTTATACCTGAATTTTCAAATGAGGTGCATCATGAGGTGGAAGTTTTGGTACGCATCAATCGCATTGGAAAACACATTCAAACCAAATTTGCACATAAATATTATGACCAAATAGGTTTGGGTATAGACTTTACTGCCCGTGATGTTCAACAACAACTCAAATCAAAAGGGCTTCCTTGGGAAAAAGCAAAGGCTTTTGATGGATCGGCATTTGTGGGTAAATGGTTTGATAAATCTGCTTTGGGTGATCTGGATAAACTTACCTTTTCCCTTCACAAAAATGATGTGGTAGTACAAGAAGCCGACACAAGCCTTATGCTTTGGAATATTGATGAAATAATTGCGCATGTGTCTCAATATTTTACGCTTAAAATTGGAGATATCCTCTTTACAGGCACTCCAGCCGGCGTGAGTCAGGTCAATAAAAATGACCGTCTTGAGGGTTATTTAAACGGTCAAAAGGCCCTTTCATTAATTGTCAAATAGATGCGGGCAGATATCATTACCATCGGCGACGAGATTCTCATAGGCCAAGTAGTGGATACCAACGCTACTTATCTCGGAAAAACACTAAACAATATCGGCATTGAAGTACGTCAAATACATTCCATTTCCGATAATAAAGACGCTATTTTAAATGCGTTCACAACGGCTCAAGACCAGGTTGATTTAGTGGTTATGACTGGAGGACTTGGCCCTACTAAAGACGATATTACCAAACATGCTTTATGTACTTATTTTGATGATTCCTTGGTGTTTTATCCCGAAGTGATGGCGCATATTGACGTGTTGTTTGAAAAATATGTGAAAGCACCCGTAAATGATTTAAACAGGGGACAGGCCATGCTTCCTTCTGGCTGTAAACAACTGTTCAATGCACATGGAACGGCCATGGGTATGTGGATGCAAAAAGGTAAAACCGTATTTGTATCGCTTCCAGGGGTTCCTTTTGAAATGAAACATTTGGTGCAGAAGAAATTGATTCCATTAATAAAAGCAACTTTTTCCTTGCCTGCCCGTGTGCACAAGACCATGATGACTTATGGGCTTGGCGAAAGCATCATTGCAGAAAAAATAAGCGATTGGGAAGCTGCCCTGCCTCAACACATTAAGTTGGCCTATTTGCCTAACCTTGGAAGGGTGCGCTTGCGTTTGTCTGCACGTGGGACTGATGAAGGCCTGTTGCACGAAGAAATCGACGCCTTATTTGCCGAATTGTATCCGTTGATTGGTGATTATATCAAGGGCTTTGAAGCTGAGTTGCCCATTGAAATGCAAATTGGAAAAGCCCTGAATCAAAAAGGCTGGACATTGGCAACTGCTGAAAGCTGTACGGGTGGTGCTTTAGCCGCTTTGTTTACGCGGCATCCTGGGGCTTCAACCTTTTTTAAGGGCTCGGTAGTGAGTTATGCTACTGACGTAAAACAGTTGCTGTTGGGTGTAGCAAAACAAGATGTTGAACGCTTTACTGTGGTCAGTGAAGCTGTTGCTTTGAGCATGGCAAAGGGAGTCATTCGCCAAACGGCTGCAGATGTTGCCATTGCCACCACAGGAAATTTCGGCCCCACCAAGGGCGATGCTGATGTGGAAATTGGTACCGTGGTCATTGCTATCATCGCTCCAAACATCGAATATGTTGAGACTTTTTGCTTTGGAAAACACCGCGAGCGTAACTTGCGTAAAACATTAAATAAAGCGCTTGAGTTGTTGCATAATAAAATAGCATCTGAACTTTAGTCAAAAAATTTTTTTAACACACCATATTTTCCTAAGTTTGCACCCTGTTAAAAAAGATGTCATGTCGAAAGTATGTGAATTAACGGGCAAAAAGGCGATGGTTGGGAACAACGTATCGCATGCCATGAATAAAACCAAGCGTAAGTTTGGTGCTAACCTTATCAAGAAGCGTTTCTACCTTGTTGAAGAAGACAAGTGGATAACACTCAAGCTTTCAACATCGGCGCTTAAAACCATTAACAAAAAGGGTCTTCCTGCTGTTTTGAAAGAAGCACGCGCACAAGGACTTATTAAATAAGGCACGTCATGGCTAAAAAAGGAAATCGCGTTCAAGTTATTTTGGAATGTACAGAGCACAAGGACTCAGGTCTTGCAGGTACTTCTCGCTACATTACCACCAAAAACAAAAAAAACACGCCAGATCGTATTGAAATTAAAAAATTCAACCCGATTCTAAAGCGTATGACGGTTCACAAAGAAATTAAGTAATTATGGCTAAGAAAACAGTAGCAACCTTACAAACAAAATCAAAGCGTCTTACGAAAGCCATTAAAATGGTACGTAGTGAAAAATCTGGCGCATATACATACGTAGAAACCATTTTAGCACCTGAATTGGTGAATGACTGGTTGTCTAAAAAGTAAAACCAACCATATAAACGATCAAAAAGCCACAATCTTGTGGCTTTTTTTATTCTCAAAACGTACCTTTAACCCATGGGGCTTTTTTCAAAATCATCTAAGAAACTTCAATCCGGTTTGTCGGCAACAAAAAAAGCTTGGACAGAACGACTGAAAAAAGTAGTGCTCGGAAAAAGTAGGGTAGATGCCGATTTTTTAGAAGCACTTGAAGAAATACTTATTACCTCCGACGTAGGGGTAGCCACTACTGAAAAAATCATAGACCGTTTAGAACAACGCGTAGCTAAAGATAAATTCATAAAAGCCGAAGAGTTGGATCAGCTGCTTTATGATGAGATATTCACCTTGGTTACCGATAACAACCCATCGCTCTCAACCGATCAGGAGGGCTTGCAGGTTATATTGGTTGTTGGTGTTAACGGCGCAGGCAAGACGACTACTGTAGGTAAGTTGGCGCATCAATACAAACAACAAGGTAAAAAAGTAATGCTGGCTGCTGCAGACACCTTTCGTGCAGGCGCTATTGATCAATTGCGACTTTGGTCCGAAAGAGCTCAAGTCCCCTTTGTTAGTTTACAAGAAGGCAGTGATCCTGCTTCTGTGGCATTTACAGCTGTTGAACGCGCCATGAAAGAACAGGTAGATGTACTGTTTATCGACACTGCTGGACGGTTGCACAACAATACCAACTTGATGCAAGAATTGGCTAAAATTGAGCGGGTGGTTAAAAAAATCATTCCAGAAGCACCACACGAAACCTTGTTGGTGTTGGATGGCGGTACAGGGCAAAATGCCTTTATGCAGGCTAAGTTATTTGCAGAAGCAACAGCGATCTCTGGGCTTATACTAACCAAGTTAGATGGCACTGCAAAAGGTGGAGTTGTAATCGGCATTTCTGATGAACTTGATGTGCCCATTCGCTACATTGGTGTGGGAGAAGGAATAGATGACTTAATTCCATTTGAAACCAAGGCATTTTTAGATTCACTATTTCAAAAAACGAGCCCATGAAAACAATGTTAAGCGTAGTGTTTATGCTGTTGGTGTTGTCTTGTAATACGCCATCACATCAATATTGGCAACCATATGACGAATCTGCAGAATTAGCTCAAAATGCCGATCACGAAATTGCGAGAATGCGCTACAAGCTCATTCAGTCTACGTTTTTAGACAAAGATGCTATGTGGGCACCATTTGAAAAGGAATTACGTGGTTTTGACACTACCTATGACGCTTTAAAACCGCTGATTATTGAGCAAGATATTCCAACACTACAGCGTCATATAGCCAGCGGAAAGCTGTCCTACGAAAGCTTAGTTAAATTCTATTTATATCGTATTCGCCTTTTAGAGTCTAATCCCCAAACCACATTGCACGCTGTTCTAGCCCTTAACCCCAATATTATTCATGAGGCCAAGCAAAAGGACAGGCAAGCCGCTGCGGATATGCATCCGATCTATGGAATGCCTATTTTACTGAAAGACAATATTAATACAGCAAATATGCCTACCACCGCAGGGGCTGCAATCTTAGAAAATCATGTCCCCGACGAAGATGCTTTTGTTGTAAAACAACTAAAAGACAAAGGCGCATTGATTTTAGGAAAAGTAAATCTGAGTGAATGGGCCTATTATTTCTGCGACGGTTGTCCTGTTGGATACAGTGCCGTTGGCGGCCAGACCCTAAATCCCTATGGCAGAAGAATTTTTGAAACAGGAGGTTCAAGCTCAGGCAGTGCCGTGGCCGTGGCTGCGAATTATGCCGTAGCCGCCTTAGGTTCCGAAACATCAGGCTCTATATTATCTCCTTCTAGCCAAAATGCTGTTGTAGGGCTAAAACCCGCTATTGGTTTTGTTAGCCGAACGGGGATAGTGCCTATATCTAGCACCTTAGACACTTCTGGACCCATGACCAAAAGCATCGCAGATACTGCCATATTGCTAGACGCTATTGCAGCGCCTGATCCGCAAGACAAGGTTACATTGCGTGCACCGCGTTTAACAGCTATTCTAGACAGCTATGTTGAGCCTACACTTTCTGGAATGCGACTTGGTGCCATGACCAATATTTTAGCGACAGACTCTCTTTATCGAAATGCAGTTGAAGACTTAAGAGCTGCAGGTGCAGAAGTAATTGAGTTTACCCCCAAAAAAATTACACTTACTGGATTTACATCAATTCTTAATGGCGACATGAAGCGAGACATCCCTGCGTATTTTAAAAACGCGTCAACTGCAGGTTTTGCAACTATAGATGTGACAGCAATTATTGATTTTAATAAGCAAGACAGCCTGCTTTATATGCCCTATTCCCAAAAACGCCTAGACGGTGTTATTGCCGACAGCATTACGGAAGAAGGTTTACAAACAACCATTTCAAAGCTAAATACAGCTGCTTTAGGCTTTTTTCAAGATCCCATTGCTAAATACCAGCTCGATGCCATACTTAGTAAGAATAATTATTACGCTGGTCACGCTGCTATTGCATTTTACCCGTGTTTAACCGTTCCTATGGGCTACGCTGATGATGGAGAGCCTGCTAACCTTACATTTATGGCACCATCTTTCAGTGAGGTAAAACTCTTGAGGTTAGGCGCTGCTTATGAACGTATTTCCAATCATAGAAAATCACCAGAAGGGTACCAATAATATGCGGACAAAATCAACCAAAAAAAATAAAATAAATGTCGTTACTCTAGGGTGTTCTAAAAACATTTATGACTCCGAGGTGCTTATGGGCCAACTCAAAGCAAGTGATAAAGACGTAGTACATGAACAACAAGGCAATATTGTCGTTGTAAATACTTGCGGTTTTATTGATAATGCTAAAGAAGAATCGGTTAATACCATATTGTCTTTTGCCGAGCAAAAACAAACAGGACAAATCGATAAGCTCTTTGTTACGGGTTGTTTAAGTGAGCGCTACAAAGATGATTTGGAGGTTGAAATCCCAGATGTAGATGACTATTTTGGCACCACCGACTTGCCCCTTTTGCTAAAGGCACTAGGAGCAGATTACCGCCATGAATTATTGGGTGAACGCCTCACCACTACACCAAAAAACTACGCCTACCTCAAAATATCAGAAGGTTGCGACCGACCTTGTTCGTTTTGTGCCATTCCCCTTATGCGTGGAGCACATCGCTCAAAGCCTATTGAAGATTTGGTTAAAGAAGCTCAAGGTCTTGCTAAAAATGGGGTAAAGGAGTTGATCATTATCGCTCAAGATTCCACCTATTATGGGCTAGACCTTTATAAAAAACGTCGTTTGGCGGATTTACTGCGTGCACTGACAACAGTTGATAGCATCGAATGGATTCGCTTACACTATGCCTTTCCATCAGGATTTCCAGAAGATGTATTGGAGGTTATTGCAACGGAGCCCAAAGTATGTTCCTATATCGATATTCCATTACAGCATATTTCAGATCACCTGCTGAAGTCTATGCGTCGTGGAACAACACAAGAGAAAACAACGGCTTTACTCCAGCGTTTTAGGGCTGCAGTACCGGAAATGGCCATTCGCACCTCGCTTATTTTAGGTTATCCCGGTGAAACGGAAGCAGATTTTGAATTGCTTAAGTCATGGGTTAAGGAAATGCGTTTTGAGCGCTTGGGCTGTTTTCAATACAGTCATGAAGAGAACACTCACGCCCATACGTTGGTAGATGATGTGCCTGCTGAAGTAAAACAAGCTCGTGTTAACGAATTGATGGAAATCCAGGCCCATATTTCTTGGGAAAAAAACCAAGCCTTGGTGGGCAAAACCTTGCGTTGTGTTATCGATAGAAAAGAAGGGAATCGTTTTGTTGGTCGTACAGAGTTTGATTCGCCAGATGTGGATAACGAAGTTTGGGTAGATGCCCGCGAACACTACCTCAAGGTTGGAGATTTTGCTAATCTAACCATAACAGCCGCACAAGACTTTGACTTAGAGGCGGTTCCTGTACAATAGTTTCTTACATTGACTACTTTTGTCTTATGAAGCTAATCGAGTCGTTGGGATATCATAAAGGGGTTTATTCGCCCTTGATGCAGCAATTGTTGCAAAACGACGCTTCCTTAAAGTCCTTTCATAACGGGCTGGTTTCAATTCCAGCAGCTACTCGAGCTGCATCCAAAAGGGCTACTTCATTTGACCAATCCAAACGAAACACATTGGTTGACGTGTTGCACAAGCAATATAAACACCTTGATCCTGATGCGAAAACACGTACACAAATAGATGCATTGTTAGCACCCAACGCAGTCACAATAACCACGGGACATCAGTTGAATATCTTCACTGGTCCCTTGTATTTTTGGTATAAGATTTTGGATGTCATCAATTTGGCAGCACGCATTCAAGATGCAGATAACAAGCACCAATATGTGCCTGTATTTTGGATGGCTTCTGAAGATCACGATTTTGAAGAAATAAATCACTTCTTTTTGGGCGAACAAAAAGTAAGGTGGGAGGCAACTGCCTCTGGTGCTGTGGGGCGGATGCCTACAACGGGTCTAGAGACTGTTTTAAAGACGTTAACTCCCTACTATACGGGCACTGACCAAGGAAAAGAATTACTAGCCCTATTTTCCGAATGCTACCTGCAAGAAGATACTCTGGCCAATGCAACACGACGATTGGTACATCAGCTTTTTGGAGCACATGGTATCGTAGTGATTGATGGTGACGATACGGCCTTGAAATCGTTGTTTGCTCCAGTGCTTCAGGCTGAGGTAAGCAAAAACATTACCCAAACGGCGGTACATAAAACCAATAACTCCTTAAAAAAGACAATCAAGGGTTTTAAGCCCCAGGTCAATCCAAGGGCAATCAATGTTTTCTACCTGTTTGACAACAAGCGCTTGCGTATTACAAAAGATGAAGATGGCTTTGGTACTACAGAAAATACAGCTTCATGGACCCTCCAAAGTTTATGTGAAGAAATTCAAAAGTACCCAGAACGTTTTTCTCCTAATGCACTTATGCGTCCCTTGTACCAGGAGAGTGTACTGCCCAATATTGCCTATGTTGGCGGTGGAGGTGAGTTGGCTTATTGGCTTCAGCTAAAAACTGCTTTTGAGGCATTTGACATTCCATATCCACTACTGCAGCACCGTACTACCGTTTTGTTGATGTCTGAAAAACAAGTCAAAAAATGCAATAAGCTACATCTGCCCATAGCCGACTTATTTTTGCCAACAGCGGCTTTTATCAACAAGCGTGTACGTCAAATTAGTAATATCGACATCGACTTTTCTTCCCAACGTGAATTGCTTAAAGTTAACTTTAAGGCCTTTTATCACTTGGCCTCACTAACGGATAAATCCTTTTTGGGAGCAGTTGAGGCACAGGAGAAAAAGCAACTCAAGGGTTTGGATAAACTCGAAAACCGCCTCTTAAAGGCACAGCGAAAAAAACTGCAAGACGAGGTGGTGCGTGCCACTGACATTCGAAACGATTTATTTCCAAACGACAGATTGCAGGAGCGAACAGCACATTTTTCTGCCTTTGTCTTAGATGCTGGCTTGGCCAATTTCACAAATGAATTAAAAGCGACTTTGTCTACCGCATCAAATGGTTTGGCAATCATTCAAATAGGATACCCATAACCTGTTAAAAACTATTGATAAGCGGTTCTGCTTCATTGAAGTTTAGTTGTATTTTTGCATATGCATAACAAAGTTTTAATCCTCGATTTCGGATCTCAATACACGCAGCTTATTGCCCGAAGGGTTCGAGAACTCTCCATCTTTTGTGAAATTCACCCTTTTCACAAAATCCCTGAAAACATCAATACGTTTAAAGCCGTTATCCTTTCAGGATCTCCGTATTCGGTTCGTGCTGAGGATGCGCCACACCCTGATTTGAGTAAAATCAGATCCAAAGTACCCCTACTTGGAGTGTGTTATGGTGCGCAATATTTGGCACATTTCAATGGCGGCGCAGTAGCCCCTTCTGATACAAGAGAATATGGCCGAGCTAGATTGGCACAGGTAGTACCCCATGCCTTTACCAAAGGTATTCCACTCGAATCACAAGTGTGGATGAGTCATAGCGACACCATTAAAAAATTACCTGAGCATGCAACGCAATTGGCATCTACTTCTGATGTTACCAATGCCGCTTATGTTATGGACAACGACATGACCTATGGTATTCAATTTCATCCAGAAGTATATCATTCAACTGATGGCAAGCAGTTGCTACAAAACTTTTTGGTTGATATAGCCGGTATTAATCCCGACTGGACATCAGATGCTTTTGTAGAAACCACAGTAACTGCACTAAGCGAGCAGTTGGGTCAAGATAAGGTGATTTTGGGTCTTAGTGGCGGTGTGGATTCGTCTGTAGCTGCTATTTTATTGCACAAGGCTATTGGCCCTAACCTACACTGTATTTTTGTCAACAATGGATTGTTGCGCAAAAACGAATATGACGAGGTGTTGGAGCAATACAAAGGTTTGGGATTGAATGTTAAGGGGGTGGATGCTTCCAAGCAATTCCTAGATGCTTTGGCAGGGGAGGGTGACCCAGAGACCAAGCGAAAAATCATTGGTAAGGTTTTTATAGATGTTTTTGACGATGAGGCGCATAAGGTCGAAGGCGCAAAATGGCTTGCTCAAGGAACTATTTACCCAGATGTTATTGAGTCTATTTCTGTAAACGGTCCTTCTGCTACCATCAAATCACACCACAACGTAGGTGGATTGCCCGACTTTATGAAACTCAAAGTAGTAGAGCCGCTTAAAATGTTGTTTAAAGATGAGGTGCGTCGCGTTGGCGCTACTCTTGAAATGCCCAAAGAAATTCTTGGTCGTCACCCATTTCCTGGACCTGGTCTTGCTATTCGCATTTTAGGTGATATAACAGCTGAAAAGGTAAGTATGTTACAGGAAGCAGATGCCTTGTTTATTCAAGGGCTTCGTGAACACGGCTTGTACGACGATGTTTGGCAAGCAGGTGTTATGCTGTTGCCTGTGCAGTCTGTCGGGGTTATGGGAGATGAACGCACCTATGAAAAGTGCGTTGCTCTAAGAGCCGTAACTTCAACTGACGGAATGACGGCAGATTGGGTACATTTACCATATGCTTTCTTACAAGAAATTTCTAACCAAATCATCAACCGTGTCCCGGGAATCAATCGTGTCGTTTATGATATCAGTTCAAAACCCCCTGCAACAATTGAGTGGGAGTAAGCTTTTGTTACTACTCACTTTTCTTTTGTTTGGCTTGCTTGGCAACGCTCAAGAACCAGAAGTGTCTCACTTTATCATTCATAAAGTAAAAAAGAAAGAAACGCTAGAGCGTATCGCAATGCGCTACGATATTACGCCAGATCAAATCGTGATCTACAATCCTACTGCTAAAGCGGGTATACGCAAACGTGACAAACTCAAAATACCGAGGTATAAAACAAAAGTTGTTGTCGTTCCAGTGCAACCCAAAACAGCAACCCACAGCGTACAGCCAAAGGAAACTCTCTGGCGAATTGCCTACACCTATGGCATCTCAGTAGATTCCCTCCGGGTGTTAAACCCCCAATTAGGCGATACACTTTCTGTTGGAAGTATGCTTACAGTGCCTTCAAAAACTGCTGAAGAAATTGCGGCACAATTTGACTATTACACTGTTCAGCCCAAAGAAGGTTTTTTCCGTCTCAAAGAAAAATTGGGATTGAGCAAATCTGATTTGGAAGCCCTTAACCCAAGTCTAGAAGCTACTGGACTTATGGTAGGAATGGTCTTAAAAATCCCAAAACTGCAAGCAGTAGATTCAAGCGCTGTTAGTGAATCGGGACCAATAAAAACCAGTTTATGGGATAGCACTTTTGTTTCTCCTGTAGTGCGCATTGCTTTTTTAGCTCCGTTTCGACTTTCTAGAATTGAGTTAGATTCCATAGATCAAACAAATAAGACCCTTTCAGAACGCAACCTAACAACGGTCTCGCTTGACTTTTATTCAGGAATGTTGCATGCGGTAGATAGTCTGAACAAGGCAGGTTTGAGTATTGAGCTCTCTGTTTTTGACTCTGAGGGGCAGTTGCATATAATTGAGCAGCTGCTCAATCAAGAAGACTTCACTGCTTATGACGCTGTTATAGGCCCCTTTACACCTGCCAACGTAAGCAGGATGGCACAAGCCATGAGCTTTTTTAACGTGCCGGTTATTTCCCCTTTGACTACGCGTGAGATTCAGCCCCGCAAAATGCTTATTAATACGATTCCCAGTAAAAAGTCACTTGCCAAACGCATGATGAGCTATGTGGATTCTTTGGACGCACAATATGAAAACCCTTGTGTGTTGATTATTGCAGACTCCAAAAATAAGCAAACGGCACTGCGTTTAAAGGAGCAGTTCCCTTTGGCAGAAGTGCTGCCCCCAGACGAAAAGTTTGGTTTTATCAAGCCTGATGTAGTGGACTCATTATTGACACCGACTAGGCCAAATTGGGTTTTTTTGGAAACCGAAAATTTAAATTTGGTGACCAGTATGACTTCCATGTTGAATGCCCAGTCTTCGGAAGCGCGCCAAGTACAATTGTTAACGCATTTCCGCTCACCAGCCTATGACGATAAAAACATTTCTCAAGCCCATTTGGGTAATATCCACTTTTCATACCCCAATCATTTTTTAGAAAAACGCGATAGCTTACGCCTTAAGTTTGACGCATCATTTAAAGACCGATATGGGAAGGTGCCCAGCCGGACTGCTGTGAAAGGTTTTGATGTTATGGTGGATGCTTCCCTTCGAATAGCCACTAAAAGAAAGCTAATAGACGGTTTAACGTTGGGTGTTTTGGATCAGCTTCAATACCGATTTGATTACCAGCCCAACCCAAAAGGAGGTTATCGAAATACCGCTACATATTTGGTTCAACATCAAGGTTTTGAAACCATTGAAATAACGCCTATGAAGCCTCCAGCAGATTCCTTGCATGTTAGGTAGTTTATTCTTTGTATTTTTGCCACTTAAAATGAATAAGATTTATGCCTAAAGCCAAATACGTTTTTGTTACAGGGGGCGTTTCCTCCTCACTTGGAAAAGGCATTATTTCCGCATCATTAGCCAACTTACTTCAGGCACGTGGCCTAAAAGCCACCATTCAAAAATTTGATCCCTACATTAATGTAGACCCTGGAACCTTAAATCCATACGAACACGGCGAGTGTTTTGTTACAGATGACGGCGCTGAAACCGATTTAGATCTTGGGCATTACGAGCGTTTTTTAAATGTACGTACTTCTCAAGCCAACAATGTGACTACAGGACGTATCTATCAAAGCGTCATTCAAAAGGAACGCCGTGGTGAATTTTTAGGTAAAACAGTTCAGGTTATACCCCATATTACCAATGAAATCAAAGCACGCATGCAGCAGCTTGGCGAATCGGGTGATTACGATGTGGTCATTACTGAAATAGGCGGTACGGTAGGGGATATTGAATCGTTGCCTTATATCGAAGCTGTGCGTCAATTGCGATGGGAGCTGGGTCGAGAAAACTGTATTGTTATTCACCTCACACTGGTACCTTACCTTTCTGCAGCAGCCGAATTAAAGACAAAGCCCACCCAACACTCTGTAAAAACCTTGATGGAAAGCGGAATCAACGCTGATATTTTGGTTTGTCGTACAGAATATGAGTTGTCTGAAGATATTCGAAACAAACTGGCCTTGTTCTGCAATGTAAAACGCGAGGCAGTAATTCAATCTATTGATGCCAATACCATTTATGACGTTCCTTTGCTTATGCAAGAAGAAGGGTTGGATCGTGTTGTGCTCGAAACCTTGGCCTTACCAGATAACTTGGAGCCTGACTTAACAAAGTGGAAAGCCTTTTTATCTCGACACAAAAACCCTAAAAACCATGTTCGTATTGGACTGGTGGGGAAGTACGTAGAATTACAAGATTCGTATAAGTCTATTTTGGAGGCCTTTATTCACGCAGGAGCCGCTAATGAAGTAAAGGTGGAGGTTGTATCCATACATTCTGAACACCTTAGTGTTGACAATTGCGAGGAACAACTCAAAGACCTACACGGTTTGTTGGTAGCTCCAGGGTTTGGCTCAAGAGGAATTGAAGGAAAGATATGGGCCATAAAGTATGTACGTGAAAACAACATTCCATTTTTTGGAATTTGTTTGGGTATGCAAATGGCTGTAATTGAATTTACACGCAACGTTCTGGGGCTTTCTGAGGCCAACTCTACTGAAATGAACGAAAACACACCACATCCTGTGATAAGTTTGATGGATGAACAGAAAAACGTAGAGGATAAAGGCGGTACCATGCGTCTTGGCGCTTGGGATTGTACACTTACGGCAGGTAGTCGTGTGCACGATATATATAAGACTGATGATATCAGCGAGCGCCACCGCCACAGATACGAATTAAACAATGCCTACCTAGCGGATTTAGCCAAAAACGGTCTTACAGCCACAGGAGTTAACCCAAAAACCGGCTTGGCAGAGATTGTAGAAATTGATGCGCACCCTTGGTTTGTTGGTGTGCAATACCACCCCGAATATAAAAGTACAGTTCTTGAGCCACATCCGCTTTTTTCAGCTTTTGTGGAAGCTTGTAATGCCTACGCAAATAAATAAAAATTTAACATGGAAGATCGGCGAATAGACCCTTTACAAATCATAGGAATGCTGCTTATTTTTGGCATATTCACTTGGATGATGTACAATCAGCCTGTTCCTGATTTGGAAACGGCAGTTAACGACACGGCAGCAGTGGAACAACAAGAACCTGTGCAGGTCCTTGCTACAGATACAGCCGAGCAAGATGCTCCTGAGGCAGCAGCGGTTAGTGTTGTTGCCGACACGCTTAGCCTTCAAAATGATGTGCTTTCTATTGATATCTCTACAAAAGGGGGTGTGATGACACGGGTTGCCCTAAAAGATTTGGTCAATTATCAAGACGATCCCTTGTATTTGATCAACAATGATAACAGCTCCTTGAACATTGCCTTCACGACGGTTTTAGGTCAGTTATTTCAGACAAAATTTATGATGTTTACTCCCTCAGTAAGCACCACATCAGCGGGTCAGGAATTGCGTTTGCGTGCACCACTTGATTCCGATGGTTATATAGAATTGGTATATACCTTACCCAAGGAAGGATATCGCTTTGGTTTTGAAGTTGTTGCCGAAGGTATAGAAGGCGCTTTGGACCCTACTATTCCTGCTGCCTTTTCATGGCGTATGGATGGCTTCCGTCATGCGAAAAGTGCCCAATACGAAAACCGCTATACACAGCTCGCCTACAATCATAAGGCTGATAAATACAGTACGCTGTCTGCTGCAGGAGATGATGATGAAGACCTCAAAAACGTCGGGTGGGTATCGTACCGCCAGCATTTTTTTAGCAGTATCCTTATTCCAGAAAATCCATTTGAAGTAGCTGCAGTTATGTCATCTACCATAACAGATGAGGAAGAGGAAGAGTCCGAATTCCTTAAGTCGTTTATGACTGAAACCACATTGCCTTATAGTCGCAATCGTTTTCAAGCCAATTTTGATTGGTATATGGGCCCAACCGATTACGAAGTTTTAAAAACCTATGACGAATCCCTATATGAAAGTATTTCTTTTGGCTGGGGGCTTATTGGTTGGATAAACCGTTCGGTATTCTACCCATTGTTTAGCTTGTTGTCTGGCGTAGTTCCCCAAGGAATTGCCATCATTTTATTGACCATTATTGTGCGTTTGGTACTTTCGCCGGTGCTATACAAATCGTATGTTTCTCAAGCCAAAATGCGGGTACTGCGTCCCGAAATAACGGCCTTAAACGAAAAATATAAAAATGACGCCACCAAGCGTCAGCAAGAGACGATGAAGTTATACAGCAAAGCTGGGGCTAGCCCAATGGCAGGTTGTATTCCCGCATTGATTCAAATGCCGGTTTTCTTTGCCTTGTTTTATTTCTTTCCAATCGCATACGAAATGCGTGGTAAGTCTTTTTTATGGGCAGAAGACTTGTCCTCTTATGATATGATTGCAGAACTTCCGTTTAGCATTCCTTTCTATGGCGATCACGTTAGTTTGTTTCCCTTATTGGCTTCCATAGCAATATTCTTTTATACACAGATGACAGCAGGACAGCAAATGCAACCTTCACAACCGGGCATGCCCAACATGAAGTATATCATGTATTTGATGCCTGTGATGATGTTGTTTTTCTTTAACAATTATGCCAGTGGTTTTAGTTTGTATTATTTTGTTTCCAACGTCTTGATGATTGGAATCATGTTGGTGATTAAGAATGTGATCATCGATCAGGACAAAATCCATGCACAGATTGAAGAAAACAAAAAGAAACCCAAGAAGCAAAACCGTTTTCAGCGTAAGATGTCTGAATTGATGGAAGAAGCTGAACGTCAAAAAAAGCTTAAATAAACCCTTCCGCTAGGCATAGTCCTGACGAACTCACATATCCTGCTTACCTTTGTGCCATGCAAAACAAACGTGTCATTGTTGGACTTTCTGGTGGTGTAGACTCCAGTGTTGCTGCCTACTTGTTGCAGCAACAAGGCTATGAGGTCATTGGTTTGTTTATGAAAAATTGGCACGATGACTCGGTAACCCTCTCAGATGATTGCCCTTGGCTGGAAGACAGTAACGATGCGATGTTGGTGGCCGAAAAGCTTGGTATTCCCTTTCAGACCGTTGATCTAAGTAAGCAGTATAAGGAGCGCATTGTGGACTATATGTTTGCTGAATATCAACGCGGACGCACACCAAACCCCGATGTATTGTGCAACCGTGAAATCAAATTTGATGTGTTTTTGGACATCGCTCTTTCTCTGGGCGCGGACTACGTGGCTACAGGTCATTATTGTCGGAAAGAAACGGTTACTTCGGCAGGCTCAGCAACCTTACTCGCTAATAACCTTCAAGGAGGTTCAGCAACCTTGCTCGCTAAAAACCTTCAAGGAGGTTCAGCAACCTCATTTACTAAAAACATTAATCTTGACGCGGGCGCTGCGCTTGAGGGCACTGAGCTTGTCGAAGTGCCTACCTACCAACTACTCGCAGGCGCAGACGCCAATAAAGACCAGTCTTATTTTTTATGTCAGCTTAGCCAAGCGCAACTTGCCAGAACCTTGTTTCCTATTGGTGGGTTGCAAAAGAAAGAAGTGCGTAACATTGCAGCTGAACAAGGGTTGGTAACGGCTGAAAAGCGCGATTCCCAAGGCTTGTGCTTTGTGGGCAAGGTAAGTTTACCCGATTTTTTACAACAAAAGCTTGCCACCAAAAAGGGGGATATTATTCAAGTACCAGCTTCGCATCCCATGTATGCCCAAACACCAGAAAATACGCCTGCTGGCTTGGCAAAGAAGTTTGCCTATACTAATGCTGATGGCAAAATCGTAGGCACACACAATGGCGCACACTTTTTTACCGTTGGCCAACGCAAGGGCTTGGCGGTTGGCGGCACCAAGGACCCCCTGTTTGTTTTGGCAACAGACGTGCAAAAAAACTGCATTTACGTAGGGGAGGGCAAAGACCATCCGGGCTTATACCGCACTGCTTTGTGGATAGATCAAGCCGATGTGCATTGGATACGCCCCGACTTGCAAACGGATCAACCCTTGGCTGTGCAGGCACGTATACGTTACCGACAGCCTTTGGCGTCAGCCACACTCCATCCGACAGCAGCTGGGATGTACCTTGTTTTTGATGCCCCCCAATCGGCCATTGCTGCTGGGCAGTTTGCTGCTTGGTACCTAGACAATGAGTTGATTGGCTCTGGTGTAATTGGGTAGTAGGGGCTTAACGGTTTTGTGCACGATAAATAGCTTACCTCACTAATTATTTAGTATTAAAATGCTATCTGTTTTCTAGGGAATGTTATATGTATTCTCTTATTCGATTTTTCTATAAATATAACACCCTGCTTCTGTAGGATGGTCTTGAACTAAAGCAGAACTTTTTTCCTTTCTAATCAAGTTAATTATCAAAAAGTCACCTCCTGCTGCCATAGTAAAAAACATTCCAAATATTAGAAGTGCAACATTTCCAATCATAATTGCAATAATGGAAGGAATAATTCCCATGATGATAGCTGGTGTTATTGCTCCAATAATATATTGTTTTACATTTAAAGCTTCCTTGCAGTGACAATATGGAGTTAACATCTTCCATAATATTCCAAATTTTATTGATTTAAACCCCTTTTTCGCAAATTTAGCCCAAGTGATTCCATGGATTAATTCATGCAGTATAATTCCCAATATCAAAACGCCTAAAAACCACAAAAATCCGAAACCGGAAAATTGATATTCAGCATTTTGCAGAAATTGTTTAAAATCACCCTGTGGCTGCCAAATGAAATAAAAAGGCAATCCAAATATTAAAGCTATTGGAATTAAAATCAAAATGCCAAATATGTTAGCCCATACTAAATCAATAGTCAATTTTTCTTTTTTATAATTTTCTAATTTTTCCAATATTCTATTTTTATAAGTTTTACAACGGCATTATTTTATTCATTTTTAGCACCAACTGCAAAAAGCACTATATTTTTTGTTGTGTATAGGCTTTCTTATTTAGTTCATATTTGATATATCCAATATCTTAATTTCAATTTGTCAGTTTTCTTAGGTGTTTTTTTTTAGATTACACACAACGGTTAGTGTATGGTTAGTACGGTAATTAAAAGTAATGAACTTTCGATTAAATACTTAGCCAAAACTTTTTATTTTGTTTTATCTTTTAATTTTTAAAACCAAATCAACGATTTGCCGGTGTTGGTAAATAGCACTAAACCTCCATAAATCATCGAACGCCCTATTTGCTATATACAGTGTTGTGGCCAGTTTTTATTTTGGCTCAATTCCAATTCCTTTTTTATAAATCACACAGAAGTTTTCATCAGCAATACCATAAAGTCTTTCATATCCTTCTAATCCTTTGATATAATCGTCCAGTTCAGTATTAGTTAAGTTACTTGATGCTGAAAGGTCTTCAAATTTCCAAGGGAATTTATTATTCGGATTTGGTGTGTTTACAAATAATACATCATAATAACTGTCATTATCAAGTAGAACGGCATAGAGCTGGTTTTGGAGTTTGATGCCGTGTTTTCGATTTCACCTAAGCCAAATACCGCCTGGTAAAAGGCAATTGAAGATGCTACGTCCTTAACCGCTAGTGCTAGGTGATTAAATGAGAAGGTTTGCATAAGGCAACACTGGCTTTAAGCCAATTGCAAGCGTTTTGCCGCATAGCGATAGCCAAAGAGTAGGGCAGCGCTAAAGAACAAATCGCCTAATATTGAATAGCCAAAAAATGGAATGGCGAGTGTAAAGCACGTTGTAAAGCCTTCCGGAGTAAGAGGGTAGTATAAAAACCAAACCCCTAGGTTAGTCACTATAAAAAACAACAGGCTGCTTAAAAGCACAGATCCTAGATGCATCTTTTTGATTACAAAGCCCAAGGCGGTAATGGCTGTAAAAGCCAAGTAGACAATGGGGGTAATCATCGAAAAGCCCAAAAAGATATCCGTAACCATCATGGCCAGTAAAGGCATGAGTAGCGCCCAGTGCTTGCGGCCAAAATGCGTACCAGCAAACAGAGCCACGGCTGTTATGGGTGCTACATTGGGTGGGTGAGGCAGCAAACGCACCAAAACGGCTACAACAATAAAGCTAATCAGCACAGTTTCTTTCTTGCTTAAAGACATAGTATTTTGTTATGAAACAAAGGTACATATTTTTCAATAATCACCTTTTATTTCTAGGGTATAAACCTTAATTTTGTGTCAGCTTTTAGGTTCTTTCGTATGCGAAGATGAAAAGGGAAAAAGGTGTAAAGCCTTTGCTGTTCCCGCAACTGTAAGTACTGCAACGCTCAATACTTCAGCCACTGCTAGCCATTTGCTGGTGGGAAGGCTTATTTGAGTAGTACAAGTCAGGAGACCTGCCTAGGAGAATCATGCTGTGCGTGCTCGGGATAAGCATAATCGGTTCATTAGTACAACAACAACTAAACCATGCGATACATTTTAGCAGCAATGCTATGTATAAGTACCGTCCATGCGCAAGAGCTTTTGGACGAAGTAGTAGTTTCGGATACGCGTACTTCGAAACCTAGAAAAAACAGCGGCAAGGCTGTGATACACATAAACGCGGAAACCATTGCTCAAAATAAAGGAATCTCTTTAGCGCAATTACTTAACCAATATGCAGGAATATATATATCGGGCGCACAACTACACCCTGGCCAAAACTTGTCCTATTTTATTCGTGGGGGCAATAACCGGCAGGTGCTTATTCGCATCGACGGTGTGGTAGTCAGCGATCCCTCTCAAATTGAATCGGATTTTGATTTACGACTCGTGGCCCTAGACCAAATTGCCACCATTGAAGTAGTAAAAGGCGCATCGAGTAGCCTTTACGGCAGTGGTGCAGCCACCGCCATTATTGACATTACTACCAAAAAAGAGCTGACACAAAAAACCAAGCTTACGGTTGCTCAAGAATGGGGTACACAAAACACACATGATCAAAAATTAGGCAACCTATCCGATCTAAGCAAGCAATTTGTTGCCTTGGAGCGTCAAGTGGGTAATTTGGCTTTTGTGACATCCATACAGCGTATAGCATCAGACGGAATGTCTTCAGTAGCAGGTACCGAAACCGACCCGGTCAATAAAGAAAATATTCAGTTCAGTGTTCAAAGCCAGTACACTGGTCCGTGGGCATGGTCGGCCTATTTGCAACGGGACGTATTTGATGCCAACTTTGACAGCACCTATCCCAGTTTTGAAGATGCAGATTATACATTTTTAAGTAAACAACAACGAATAGGCTTTACTCCGTCCTATACCGCAGGAAAATCAGCTGTTCAGGCGCAGTTTTCTTGGGCAGACAGCTCACGCGCTTATGCAGACAGCTACCCATCGGACTACACAGCAGCTATTTTTACTACAGATCTTACTTGGCGCCATCGGCTATCAGACGAACTAACTTTATTAGGGGGGCTTTTCTATCAAGACATCGATTCTGATTTTAAAAATGCGTTTTCTGGAGAAAGCTACACACACAATAACCTAGCGGTTTTTGTCAGTGGGCAGTGGCAACACGCCAAAGGGTATGCCGTTCATGCCTCTGTACGCAACACCAGCCACAGTGAATTTGGCACACACCAAACCTTTACGATAAATCCGTTTTATGTAAAAGAGCTTTCGTCTGGAGGCTACCTTAAGCTTTTTGGGTCTTGGGCAACATCATTTATTGCGCCTTCGCAGTATAAGCTTTACAGTGCTCAATATGGAAATACGGCACTAACACCAGAAGAAAACCAAACGCTTGAATTGGGTGTAGAGCAGGTAATGGAAAATAGCCGTATTACCGTGGTTACTTTCCAGCGAGAAGAAGACAATTTTACAGACTTTGTTTCGCTTCCAAACTTTGCAGGACAGTACCGTAATCGGCCTGGAATAGCTAAAGTTCGCGGAGTTGAGCTAGAAGCCAATTGGAGTCTAGAGAATTGGAACATCAACACCAATTACACCTTTACCGAAAAGGTGGATCAGGCTCCTTTGCGCCTTCCAAAACATACTGCCAACCTTGGCGTGCGGTATGCAACTCCCAAATCACAATGGGGATTACACTGGCGTTATATAGGTTCACGCTATGATTTAAATCAAGCTTTTACACAAGAAAAATTGGAAGCCTATACCTTGGTAGATGCACGCATAGCCTTTCCAGATTTTATTGGTAATACCACAGCCAGTCTCGCTGTCACCAATGTTTTTGATGTGGCATACAGGGAAATATTTGGATTTACCACCCAGGGACGTAACCTAAACATAGCCTTGCGCTATGCCTTTTAGTTCTTAGGGAAATAAATCGCCCTTGCTGCTTCAGTTTGAAGCTCAACAAATGTAGCGGGTATGCTGCTAGAGTCAACCGATATGCCTCCAGTAGTTTGCCCGCTTATGTATTCCAGTGCTTTTTTAAGTAAGGGCTCTTCGACATCACCAAGCTCACCTAAAGATGCCAGGTTTTCCCTTAGGCTAACATTGGGCAATAAGCCTTCGGAATAGTCGCCTACTCCTTCACTGTTGTAATATTTAAAGGTGATCGGAAGCACCAGGTACTTGTGGTTGGGATTTTTGGTTCCATTGCTGTCAATATAATCGTAAAAAGGATTTGAACCCACATCTTTTCCTTCTGTTTGATCGCCAACTTGAATCACATCCAAATAAGGCTTTAAACCATTAATAGTCATTTCACTTGCTGAAGCCGAACTTTTTGTAGTCAAGAAAAATACACGCGATAACCCCAAGTTGATATTTGAACTGGTAATTTCAATGTCTGAATTATTAACACTTAATTTTTCGTTGAAGACGAATTTGCCAAACACCTTGTTGGCATGTTCTCCTGCTATAAGTCCAGCCAATAGTTGGGCGGTTGCTACAGATCCCCCTCTGTTGTAGCGCAAGTCTACGACTAATTCATCTATTGATGCTGTTGCCAAAGTAGCAAAGGCAGTTTTGAGCAGGTCGTCTTGAGAGGTGACAAAGCTGTTATACATCACATACCCCACCTTTTTGCCTGAGTGTTCAATAACTTTAGCGATATGAACACTTTGCTCTGTTTGCTCGCTGTTGTTGAGACTTACACTGCTTCCCGTTTTGGTAATTGTATTGTTGCTTAGGGTTGCTAAGCCTATGGAATACGTAGGGGCATTGTTAAATAACAACTCCCGATAGTTCGCAATGGTGAGTTGGGTATCGTTAACATCTGTAAAAATAGCACCGCGTTTGATGCCTTTTGCTTCAGCATCCGATCCTGCAAGAACGTATTGTACGTAACCAAAAATATCTGGACTGTCCATTGAAAAACGGACCAGTCCAAAAACCATCCCGCTTGTTAGGGATATGCCCATGATGTTATTTTCAAAAGCTTCGTAATCGTCTATGAGGGCGCTGTACTTGTCTTCTTCGTATTGTAGGGCTTCAAAAAGCGCTGCCGGGCCGTCAAAAGATTGGAGAAAACTGGTGTATTCTTTGTCGTCTGTAAACTTATCGTCAGCCAAATTAGGAACATCTTTTTGCCAGTAATATGCAAAATTCATCACCTTGTAAATAAAATCCTCTACCTCTAAATTTTCTGTAGTGGCAACTACAACAGTGTCGTCAATATCATCTTTACAACCAAAAAAAAGAAGGATAAATAGGAGTGGGGCGAATTTTTTCATAAGATTGAGCACATAGTTGAAGCTAAATTAATAAAAATAAATTTCCCTATTTTGTAACAAGGTATTGCCAAAATCGTTAACTGTACAAATACCCAATAAATCTTCGACCTGCAACATGGATGAGCGAACATATTTAAAGCGAATATTGAATGTTCAAGATAGCATGTTTCGCCTAGCAAAGCGGTTGTTGACATCCACGGAAGAAGCTGAAGATGCAGTTCAAGAAGTAATAACAAAATTGTGGGCAAATATGATACAGATAGCAACATTATCAAATATTGAAGGCTACGCCATGACCATGACCAAAAACTATTGTTTGGACAGGCTCAAGTCAAAGCAAGCTTCACAATTACGACTGGTACATTACCACCACGACAAGGCAACTACCTCTCTCGATAAACAAATTGATGCCCGTGACAGCGTTTCTAAACTAATGGTTTTTATGAAAGACCTACCCGAGCAACAACAGCTGGTTTTACAACTGCGTGATATTGAACAATACGATTTTGAAACCATTGCCCAAATTACCGAACTATCAGAAGGCGCAGTACGCGTAGCACTTTCAAGAGCTCGAAAAAAAATCAAAGCACAACTTATTAAAGCACACAATCATGGAATTGAAACAGGTTCATAAATACGTAGACTTGTATTTTGAGGGTCAAACTACACGCGAGCAAGAGGTGGTTCTTATGGATTACTTTACACAGCCAGTAGTTGATGCCAATCTTGTGCAATTCAAGCCTTATTTTGAGGCTATAGCAGATGAGCGGCGGCAAACCTACAAAGGAAAATTACCGGTAAAGCCAGCTTCAAAAACCAAATGGCGTAGGGCTATAGCCATAGCTGCGATAGCGATTTTCGGGTTTTTTATGACACAAATAAATACCACACAAGCGATTCAGCCTAGCCCTGAGGAAATTGTGTTTGAAGAGTTTAAGGCGCATATGTATTTTGTGTCTCAAAAACTAAACAAAGGCCATGAAGGTTTGGCTCATATTGAAACCTTTAATCAAACCACTAACAAATTTATAAAGACAGATTAATTATGAAAAAGAGTATCCTTATGATAGCCCTTATAACAGCTGCGTTTAGCTGGGGGCAAGACGTGTTTGAAAAGTATGAATATGACGACAGTGTTAGTTATTTTTCGATTAGCCAAAAAATGTTTCAAATGCTTGCCAAACTAAGCATAGAAACAAACGATCCAGAGGCCGATAAATTTTTAAGGCTTGTTGAGGAAATCGAAAGTTTTAAGGTCATTACCACAGAAAGTAAAGACATATCTACTGATATTCAAACATGGGTAGACCAACATATTAAGACTCAAAATTTAGAGGAATTGATGCGTGTAAGAGAAAAAGGAGCACATGTCAATTTTTACGTCAAATCGACAAAAAATGACGATAGGGTTAAGAAGCTGCTTATGTTCGTAACCGACATAAACGAAGACCAAATAAAACTCGGCAATCGTAAACCAGAAACCGTCTTACTCTACCTTAGTGGCGATATTGACCTAACCCAAATTTCCAAGCTTGTCAATGAGATGAATCTCCCAGGTGGTCAGCAATTGGGAAAACTAAATGAAAAATAAGATGAAAAAGCTATTGTTTTTTGCTGTCGCTTTGACCTTTTTAGGTTGCTCCAAAACCCTGAGTATTCAAGAGTATTACGTCGCCAAATCTGAAGACCCCAATTTTCTTGTCATTGATATACCTACTTCATTTTTGGGTATTAATAATGAGGTTTTAAATCAGGAGGAGCAAGCGGCTTTAGAATCGTTTCAAAAACTCAATGTGTTGATGTTTCGCAAGACAGGCGCAAATGCAACGCAATTCCCCGAGGAGTTGGCAGCAGTGCGCCAGATTATTGATGGCGAACAATTCGATCCTTTAATGGCATTGAGTGATCGTCAATTTTCCGGAAAATTACTTCTTGAAGGGAGTATTGAACGTCCTGATGAGATCGTATTTTTTGGTGCAGCTGCTGATCAAGGCTTTTTATTAGCCCGACTGATAGGGAGTAAAATGCAAGTAGAAAAAGCGGTTTTACTCGCCAAAGCCCTTGAGCGTGAGGGAGCACTAGATAATGCTGTTGAGGCCATAGGCCAAATGCTCTAAATACCCGTATAATTTTCTGGTCTCAACGCACCTAATTCATCTTTTACTTCAGTTGACACGTCTAAGGTTTCGATAAATGTACGAATAGAAGCCTCGTCTATACCTGTGTTAGTACGTGTGAGTTCCTTGAGTGCCTCATAAGGTTTTGGGTACCCCTCTCGACGCAAAATGGTCTGAATGGCTTCTGCGAGTACCGCCCAGTTGTTGTCTAGATCTCCTTGTATCGCGCCCTTGTTAACCACTAGCTTCCCAATACCTTTAATTAAGGATTCAAAACTGATAATCATATGGGCGAAGGGCATGCCTGCGTTACGCAATACCGTACTGTCGGTTAAGTCGCGTTGAAGTCGCGATATGGGTAGTTTTTCTGCCAAATGCGTTAGTAATGCATTGGCGATGCCTAGGTTTCCTTCCGCATTTTCAAAATCGATGGGATTTACCTTATGGGGCATGGCAGAGGAACCAACTTCTCCCTCTTTAATTTGTTGTTTGAAATAATCCATAGAAATATATGTCCATATATCCCTCGAAAAATCAATCAATATGGTGTTGATACGCTTTTGTGCATCACAAAGTGCAGCATAATGGTCGTAGTGCTCAATCTGTGTTGTTGGAAAGGAGTGATGCAAGCCAAGCGTTTTTTCTACAAATGCCTTCCCAAACCCCTGCCAGTCCACAGACGGATACGCCACCTTGTGTGCGTTGTAATTTCCAGTAGCGCCACCAAATTTGGCCGCCATGGGAATTTTCGACATTAATGAAAGTTGTTGATCAATACGTGTTTTAAATACGTTGAGTTCTTTGTCCAAACGCGTAGGGGAGGCCGGTTGCCCGTGTGTTCTAGCCAACATGGCTACGCCCTCACAACTAGTCATAAGCGCTTCAAGTGCTGTGATTACCTCATTAAGTTTGGGTAAATATTCACGTTCGTAAGCTTCTTTTACAGAAAGTGGAATAGCTGTATTATTGATATCCTGTGAGGTAAGTCCAAAGTGGATAAACTCTTTGTATTTCCCCAGATTTAAGTCGTCAAATAGTTGTTTTAAAAAGTACTCAACTGCCTTTACGTCGTGGTTGGTGACTTTTTCAATGTCTTTGATGGCCTGCGCTTGATCTAAATTAAAATGGGTGTATACGCTGCGTAATTCTTCGATGGCAGAGCTAGGAAAATCCTTGAGCTCTGGCAACGGGAGTTCGCAAAGGGCTATAAAATATTCCACCTCTATACGTACGCGGTATTGAATCAATCCAAATTCTGAAAAGTATGGGCTTAGGGATTTTGTTTTTGGGCGATAACGACCATCAACAGGTGAAATTGCACTTAATTTGTTTAATAACATAGGCTTTCAAAATGCAAAGGTATCGAATTTAGCTTTTTTAGCGATTAAGAATTTTATACTCTTCATAACAGTTGCTGATGGCCTCCAATATTTGCAGGTCGTTAGCCCCCTTAATAAAGCTGTCAGAGAAGTTGCATTTGCGCAATATTTCATCTAGATCAACTCGGTCAATTTGGATGAGTTGCACCAATGTTTTTCTGTCGTATTTAACTGCCAAAAGATCTCGAATCTCGTTGTTAGCTCTCGCTTTTTTGAGTTTGCGCAGTTGTTTGGGTTTTTTACCAAAAATATTATACAAAAAATCAGCAGGGTTTGAGATGGCTTGTAAAATGCGAATTTCACCTAGAGGCGTTCGGTTACCTGCCTCGTATCCACCCGATGGAAGTCCAGGAATGCTGTACCTTCTTGTTCGGTTGATCGGCACATTACGCGCATCAATATCCAAATAACCTGTGAGTTGGTAAGGGCGTACGACTACTTCTTCTAGGGCCAATGCAAGTTCTGTGAGTTGAAAGCGGGTGTTGGGATATTTTACCAAGTCATTAGAAACGCGGACCTTAATGGGTTTGTAGCCTAAATAAGAAAAATAGAGGGTGTCGTTAACTTCTGCATCAATGGCAAATTTCCCTTCTTTGTTGGTAATGGACATGGTCACCTTGTTGAGATTGATGATATGAACCGTTGAAATGGGTTTTTGATCTGAGGCATTTTCAACAATACCAATGACCTCTTGCCCATATAAAATGGTACAGCAACCTGTTAAAAAGAGGAATTGCGTAAAATGCTTAATCATATGCTTCTACAAACTAAATGCATTCCTTGATGCTCTGCAACGTTTTTATCTAAAATTAACATTATGTTAGCGATTTAAGATGCTCAAATAATAAGGCAATGGCCCTGCTGCGATGACTCAATTTTAATTTAACTTCGCTAGGTAGCGCTCCAAATGTTTCATTATAGCCTTCTGGCACAAAGAGCGGATCATAGCCA